>Ga0208357_1001769_pt1 | contig 15333 bp, 11 predicted proteins | sample NGESurdeep092012_6_FD_184487 | JGI IMG/M metagenome (GOLD analysis project Ga0208357, IMG submission 184487) | Arctic peat soil microbial communities from Barrow, Alaska - NGEE Surface sample F52-2 deep-092012 (SPAdes) | ecosystem: Environmental > Terrestrial > Soil > Wetlands > Peat ... | reverse complement strand
CTGCGCTCACCGCTACTTCCCGATGTGGACCGCGAGGTCCACCAGGCGGTTCGAGTAGCCCCACTCGTTGTCGTACCAACCGAAGATCTTGACCAGGCTTTGCGTCTCGTCGATCGGTTGCACGATGGTCATCAGCGAGTCAAACGTGCACGACGCGGGTGTGCCCACGATGTCCGACGAGACGATGTAGTCGTCGGTGTAGACGAGCACGCCCTTCATCGGTCCCTCGGCGGCGACGCGAAAGGCCGCGTTCACGGCGTCGACGGTCGTCGCCGAGACGATCGCCGTGAAGTCAGTGATACTGCCCACGGGCACCGGGACGCGTAATGACGTGCCGTCGAGGCGGCCCTTCATGGAGGCCAGGACCAGGCTCGTGGCGCGCGCGGCTCCCGTCGCGGTCGGCACGATGTTGATTGCGGCCGCGCGGGCGCGACGCAGGTCCTTGTGCTCGAGGTCCAGCAGGTTCTGGTCGTTGGTGTAGGCGTGAATCGTCGTCATGAGACCGGTCGTCACGCCGAAGGCGTCATCGAGCACCTTGACCATCGGCACGAAACAGTTCGTGGTGCACGAGGCGTTGGAGACGACGTCGTGCGTGGCCGCATCGTAGGAGTCCTCGTTGACGCCGATCACGAACGTGGCGTCGACGTCGGTCGCCGGCGCCGAGATGATGACCTTGCGCGCGCCGGCACCGAGGTGTTGGGCGGCGCTCTCGCGAGTCGTGAAACGGCCGGTCGACTCGATCACGACGTCGACGTTCAGTTCGCCCCACGGCAATTCGGCCGGGTTGCGCTCGGCGAGGACCTTTATCACTTTGGACCCGACGGTCATGCCGTCATTGGTGATCGCGACCGCGACGTCCAGACTGCCCTGGGTCGAGTCGTAACGCAGTAAGTGCGCGTTGACTTCGGGCGAAGTGAGGTCGTTCACGGCGACGACGTCGATATCGGGGTTCGACAACGACGCGCGAAGGAACCCCCGTCCGATTCGTCCAAACCCATTTATTGCCACGCGTATTGCCACTACTGCTCCTCTGGTCGTCGGCGTCGTTCTCGCACTTCGGCGATTACCGCTTCAGTCAATTTTTGCACATCGTGGACCATGCCACTTCTCGCGGAGAGCTCGGCGATGTGAACGGGGAGTGAACAGTGCTGTGACGCGAACTCCGAACGACGATCCACGAGCACGGCGTGCGGCACGACGCCGTGACGTACCAGCGCGTCCACGTGGTCCTCGAGCGTGTAACCCTCGGTCTCGGGAATCTCTTCGTGGAGGTTCGCCACGTAGATCTTCTTCGCGCTGGTTCCGCACAGGGCCTGGGTCACCCCCGGCACGACGCAGGCCGCCAGGACGCTGGTGAAGAGCGACCCCGGGCCAATGAGGATGAGGTCGGCGCGCTCGATGGCCTCGACCGCGGCGATGGGCGTGGCGGCGTTGGTCGGTTCCACGCGTACACGTCGAATCGTCGAGGACTTCATGACCTCGGTCTGTCCGCGCGTGTCGCCCTCTTCGGTCGTGGCGACCAGGACGACGCCCTCCTCACTGGCCGGCACGATCGCGCCCGTAACGCCCATGACCTGGGCGAGTGCGCGCACCGACTCCTCGAGATTGCCCGTGGCGTCGATGAGTCCGACCAGCACGAGGTTGCCGAGCGCGTGGCCCCGGAGTTCCCCAACGTCGAATCGATGTTCGAACGACGCGCTCAGCGGATTGTCGGGATCGGCGAGTGCGCCGAGGCACTTTCGCAGGTCGCCGACGGCGGCCACGTCGAACTGCGCGCGCAGTCGCCCGGTCGATCCCCCGTCATCGGCGACCGAGACGACGCCGGTGACGTCATCGGAGATCCTTCGAAGAGCGCGCAGCGACACGGCCGTACCGTGGCCCCCACCGACGGCGACGACCCTCATCGAGCGATATCGCGGTGAAACACGGCGTGTTCGAGGTGGAGGCGCTCACGCAACTCCTCGGCGATCGCCACCGATCGGTGTCGTCCCCCGGTGCAGCCGATCGCGACCGAGAGGTACGACTTGCCCTCCTTCTGGAACTCCGGAATCTGCCAGTCGAGCATCGTCACGACGTCCGAGAGGAAGTGCTGAGCCGCCTCTTGGCTGAGCACGTAGGTCGCCACCGGCTCGTCGAGCCCCGAGAGCGCTCGCAGTTCCTCGATCCAGTAGGGATTGGGCAAGAAGCGACAGTCAAAGACGAGGTCGACGTCGCGCGGCAGGCCGTTGGAGTAGCCGAAGGAGACGAGCGACACGCGCAGCGAACCGAAGCCGGCCATCTCCGTGAAGGTCTCGACGATCCGTGAGCGCAGTTGGTTCGAGTTGATCGACCCGGTGTCGATCACGAGGTCGGCGCCGTCGCGAATGGATTGCAAAAGGGCTCGCTCGCCCACGATCGATTCGGCCAAGGTGGCGGCCTCGAAGGGGTGACGGCGACGATTTCCCTCGAAGCGGTGAATGAGTACGTCGTCCGGTGCGTCGAGGAAGAGGATCTTGGCGTTCTCGTGGAGCTGGCGCAGTTCACGCTCGACCCCGAGCCAGTCATCGGGCTGCACGCCGCCGGAGCGCCCGACGATGAAGGCCACCCCGGCGTATTCGCGCGATCCGCTGATCGCCAGTTCTCCGACGCGCGCGATCAGCTCGATCGGCATGTTGTCGATGACGAACCAGCCGATGTCCTCCAACGCGGCCGAGACGGTCGAACGCCCCGCCCCCGACATACCGGTGACCAACAAGACCTCACTCATCGTCGCTCCCCTTGGTCGCTTTGGGTAGGGCTGGCGCCTGGAGATGATCGTAGAGCCTTCGCGCCACGTCGCCGGGCAACCACGCGAGCGCCTCGAGTTCATCGAGGGTCGCCTGTCGCAGCGCGTCGAGTGAACCGAAGGTGCCGAGCAGACGTTCGCGCCGCGCCGGGCCGAGACCCTCGATCCCCGAGAGCGAGGAGGCGACCATGGACTTACCGCGCTTGGAGCGGTGGAAGGTGATGGCGAAGCGGTGGGCCTCGTCGCGCACCCGCTGGACGAGATACAGCGACTCCGAGCCACGCTCCAGCGCGATCGGCAGACTCGATCCCGGGCGGTACAGCAACTCTTCACGCTTGGCCAAAGCGGTGAACTCAACCTCGTCGCGAAGTCCCAGCGTGGCGGCGGCCTTTTGGGCGGCGTGGAGTTGCGGAAGTCCGCCGTCGATGATGATGAGGTCGGCGCGTCGGAACTTTGTGGCACTCTGTTCGTCATTCCAGTAGTTCAGCCGGCGCCGCACGACCTCTTCCATCGCGCCGACGTCGTCGTTGCCGAGCACCTCTTTCACGTTGAAGTGTCGATAGTCACTCTTCTTCGCCAGTCCGTCTTCGAACACGACCATCGATCCGACGTAGTTGGTGCCCTGAAGGTGGCTCATGTCGAAACACTCGATGCGAAACGGCGGCTGCTCGAGCGACAGTGCGGCGCCCAGTTCTTGGAGGGCGCGGGCGCGCACGTTGTGGTCGCTCTGGCGCCGCAGCGAATCACGGTTGATCACGCTCAGGGCGTCGGCGCACGCGAGCTCCACGGCGCGACGACGCTTGCCGCGTTGGGGAGCAGCGACCTCCACCGGCCGACCGCGCAGTTCCCCCAAGTACTCGCGCATCAGGGGCGTGGCCGCCTCGTCACTGGAGACGAGCAGGACCGGCGGCACCGAGTCGGCGACGTCGTAGAGATCGGTCAAGACGCTCTCGAGTATCTCGGCGTCGCCCTCGTCCATCGAGCGATCGATCAAGTGCACGGTGCGTCCGATGACGCGCCCGAAACGCACGCGAAAACGTACGACCGCCGCGCGTCCGCCGTCACTGGCCACGACCACCACGTCGAGGTTCGAGTGGTCGTCGAGCACGACGTTCTGGACCGACGCCGCACGTTCGAGGGCCTCGAGACCGTCGCGGGCCTTGGCGGCGGCCTCGTAGTGCTTCTTCTCCGAGGCCTCACGCATCTGACCCTGCAACAGTGTGCGCAACTGACGAACGTCACCGTCGAAGAACCGCGCCCACGACGCGACCAGCTGCGCGTAGCCCTCGGTGTCGATGGCGCCGACGCACGGACCCGAACACTTGCCGATGTCGAAGAGCAGACAGGGACGACCGATGCGCTGGTGGTAGTTGTACTTGTGCTTGGTGCACGAACGCAGCGGAAAGGCCTGGATCAGTTCGTCCATGGTCGTTCGGAGTGCGCGTACGTCGACGAACGGACCGAAGTAGCGCACGCCGCGCTGGTGCTTCGCGCGCGTTATATACGGCGCAGCGAAATCGCTACGGGTGTCCAGGGCCACGTACGGGAAACTCTTGTCGTCCTTGAGGCGCATGTTGTAACGCGGCTGATTGTCCTTGATGAGTTCGTTCTCCAAGACCAACGCGTCGAGTTCGGTCGGCGTCACGATCCACTCGACCGAGGTGGCGTCGGCCATCAGCGCCTGGGTCTTGTGGTCGAGGCTCTCGGGCCGTTGGAAATAGCTGCCGAGCCGCGAGGCCAATGAGAGGGCCTTGCCCACGTAGATGATCTGGCCGTGGCCGTTTCGAAAGAGGTAGCAGCCGCTCTGGCGCGGGATGCCCGAAGGACGCGCGAACATTAGCGCCGTCCGTGCGCGGCCAACGACTCCTTCAGGACCGTTCCGGTCGCGCTCGGGAGCATCGCAATCGCTTCAGGCGTGCCCTCGCCGACGATCTTTCCCCCGCGACGTCCGCCCTCGGGACCCAGGTCGATGACCCAGTCGGCCGTTTTGACGACGTCGAGGTTGTGCTCGATCACGAGCACGGTGTTGCCCTGGTCGACCAGACGGTGCAGGACCTCCAAGAGACGCTTCACGTCTTCGAAATGTAGTCCGGTCGTCGGTTCGTCGAGCACGTAGAGCGTGTGGCCGGTCGGGCGCCGCGCCAGTTCCGTCGCCAACTTGACTCGCTGGGCCTCACCACCGGAGAGTGTCGGCGCCGGCTGACCGAGTCGCACGTACCCGAGACCGACGTCGGACAGGCTTTGGATGTGGCGCAAGATGGCCGGCTGGCGTTCGAAGAACGTCAGCGCTTCGGCGACCGGCATGTTGAGCACGTCGGCGATCGACTTGCCGCGGTAGCTGATCTCCAAGGTCTCACGGTTATAGCGCGCTCCGTTGCACACCTCACAGTTCACGTAGACGTCCGGCAAGAAGTGCATCTCAATCTTGATCGTGCCGTCGCCAGCGCAGGTCTCACAGCGTCCGCCCTTCACGTTGAATGAGAAGCGACCCTGCTGGTACCCGCGGACCTTGGACTCCTGGGTGTCGGCGAAGAGTTTGCGGATCTTGTCAAAGACCCCGGAGTACGTCGCCGGGTTCGAGCGCGGGGTGCGACCGATCGGCTGTTGGTCGACCGCCACGACCTTGTCGATGTTGGCCACCCCGGTGATGGTGTCGTGCTCCATCGTCGTGGTCTTGGCCCGATTGATCTGATGCTCGAGCGACGCCAGCAAGATGCCGTTGATCAACGTCGACTTGCCGGAACCCGACACGCCGGTGACGGCGATGAAGTCCCCGAGCGGTAGATCGACGGTCAGGTTCTGCAGGTTGTTGGCGCGCGCGCCCTTGATGGTCAGTTTCTTGCCGTCACCCTTGCGTCGCGTCTCGGGGATCGGAATCGACTTCTCGCCCGACAAATACTGACCGGTCAGGGACTCCGGGTTGTCGAGCAGTTCCTTGTAGGTACCGGCGTGCACGACCCGGCCGCCGAACTCCCCGGCGCCCGGTCCGATGTCCACGATGTAGTCGGCCAGACGAATGGTCTCCTCGTCGTGTTCGACGACGATGACGGAGTTACCGAGGTCCCGCAGACGCTCGAGCGTGGAGATCAGTCGGCGGTTGTCGCGTTGGTGCAGACCGATCGATGGTTCGTCCAAGACGTAGAGCACGCCGACCAGATAGCTGCCAATCTGACTGGCCAGGCGGATCCGCTGGGCCTCGCCCCCGGAGAGCGTCGCCGACGCGCGCGAGAGTGTCAGGTAATCCAGTCCCACGTCCATCAAGAACGTGAGCCGTTCGACGATCTCCTTGACCACGCGGCGCGCGATGGTCTCTTCGCGCTTGGTCAGTTTCAACTTGGCGAAGAGGTCGATGGCCTCGTCGATGGTCATGGAGTTCACTTGGGCGATGTTGTAGCCGTGCACCCTCACGGCGAGGATCTCGGGCTTGAGACGTTGCCCGTGACAGGTGCGGCACTCGACTTCGCGCATGTACTGCTCGGCCTGTTCACGCGACCAGTCGCCGTCGGCTTCGTTGCGCTTGCGTTCGAGCCAATCGACGATGCCCGCGTAGGTGGTGTCGTAGGTGCGGACCTTGCCGTAGCGGTTGCGGTACTTCACCGGCACCGAGCGCTTCTCAACGCCGTAGAGGACGAGCTTCTTGTCCTTCACTCGCAGTTTCTTCCACGGCGTGTCGACGTCGAACTCACCCAATGCGGCGATCCCGTCGATGAGCCGAGTGAAGTACTTGAAGCGCACGCCGCCCCACGGCGCGAGCGCGCCCTCACTCAGCGAGAGCGTGTCGTCCGGGACGACCAAAGCGGGGTCCACCTCAAAGCGGGTCCCGAGTCCGGTGCACACCGGACACGCGCCGTAGGGCGAGTTGAACGAGAAATCCCTCGGGGCCAGTTCAGTGAAGCTCAGTCCGCAGTCGTTGCAGGCCATCTTCTCGGAGAACTGGACTAACTCGTCGCTGTCGACGAACAAGAACGAGACCAGGCCGCGCGTCAACTTGAGCGCGGCCTCAACCGACTCGGTGAGACGTTGACGATTCGAGCTCTTCACGCTCAAGCGGTCGAGCACCACATCAATCGTGTGCTTCTCGTAGCGCGCGAGGGTCAAGGACTCGCGTTCGGCCAACTCGATGACCACACCGTCAACGCGAGCCCGCGAGAAACCCTGGGCCGCGAGCTCGGTCAACAACGTGCTGTACTCGCCCTTTCGCCCTTCGACGACGGTCGCCAGGACCAAGAATCGTTCGTCGTCGGGCCGCGCCAGCACCTGATCGACGATCTGTTGCGGCGTCTGACGGGTGACGACCTTGCCGCAGTTCGGACAGTGTTGGATACCGATCCGTGCGAACAACAGTCGCAGGTAGTCGTGAATCTCCGTGATCGTGCCGACGGTCGAGCGCGGGTTGCGCGACGCGGTCTTCTGGTCGATCGATATCGCGGGCGACAGTCCTTCGATGAAGTCCACGTCGGGCTTGTCCATCTGGCCGAGGAACTGGCGGGCGTAGGCCGAGAGGCTCTCAACGTAGCGACGTTGACCTTCGGCGTAGATGGTGTCAAAGGCCAACGAGGATTTGCCGGACCCCGAAAGTCCGGTGAAAACCACCAACTGGTCGCGCGGGATCTCGACCGAGAGATTCTTGAGGTTGTGGACGCGAGCGCCCTGCACCTTGATGGTCGAGGACATGGAGGGGACCTTACCGGTCAGGCATCGAGGGCCAGTTCGTCGAGTGACGAAATCATGCCTTGACGCTGGAGGGAGTGGAGGATGTCGCGCAGCGCGGCCGCCTCTTCGAAGCGCAGTTCACCGGCCGCGAGCAACATGGCCTTCTCCACCCGAGCGATTTCGAGGGAAAGGTCATCGGGCAACATGTCCTCCAGCGACGAGACGCCGTGGACCTTGTTGGCCGGCTCGGGCATCGTCTCGGAACGGAGTCGTCCCAGGATGTCGGCCACGTTCTTCATCACCGTGGTCGGCTCGATGCCGTGCTCCGCGTTGTACTCGATCTGGAGCATCCGACGACGTTCGGTGAGCGAGATGGCCGCGCGCATCGAATCGGTCATGCGGTCGGCGTAGAGGATGGCTTGGCCGTTGGAGTTACGCGCGGCGCGCCCGATCGTTTGAATCAACGCACTACGCGAGCGCAAGAATCCCTCTTTGTCGGCGTCGAGAATGGCGACCAGCGAGACCTCCGGCAGGTCCAGACCCTCACGCAACAAGTTGATCCCCACCAGGATGTCGAATTCGCCCAATCGCAGCGAACGAAGAATCTCGATGCGCTGGATGGTGTCGATGTCGCTGTGCAGGTACTGTACGCGGTAGCCAGCTTTGGTGAGGAAGTTCGTCAGGTCCTCGGCCATGCGCTTGGTCAACGTGGTGATCAGGACGCGCTCATTACGCGCCACGACGACGTCCAGGCGCGTACGTAGGTCGTCGATCTGGTTCTTCGTGGGTGCGACCGTCACCACCGGATCGAGCAGACCGGTCGGACGGATGACCTGTTCGACGATCTGGTCGCTGTGCTCCATCTCGAAGGGTCCCGGCGTCGCCGAGACGAAGACCATCTGTGGAACCAACTCCATGAACTCATCGAAGTTGAGCGGTCGGTTGTCGAGCGCGCACGGCAGTCGAAAGCCGTGTTCGACGAGCGTCTCCTTGCGAGAACGGTCCCCGGCGTACTGACCGCGCACCTGGGGAACCGCAACGTGCGATTCATCGATCACCACGAGGTAGTCCTCGGGGAAGTAGTCGAGCAGCGTGTACGGACGCTCCCCCGGCTTTCGTCCGTCGAGGTGCGCGCTGTAGTTCTCGATGCCGGCACAAAAGCCGGTCTGCTCGAGCATCTCGAGGTCGTGTTCGGTGCGCGAGCGCAGCCGCTGGGCCTCGAGCAACTTGCCCTCGGACTGGAACTTCGCGAGTTGCGTCTGGAGTTCGTCCTCAATGCCGCGACAGGCGCGTTGCAGGGTCGCGGCACTGGTGGCGTAGTGCGACGCCGCGAAGAGCGTGAACTCCTTGACCTTGCCGCGGGTCTCTTGGGTCATCGGATTGAAGAAGGAGACCTCCTCGATGACGTTCTCGAAGAACGAGACGCGGATCGCCTCGTTGCTGTAGGCCGGCTGGATCTCGAGGGTGTCGCCCTTCATGCGGAACGTGCCGCGGTCGAGCACCAGTTCGTTGCGGTTGTACTGCATCTCCACCAGTCGGCGCAGCAGCGCTCGTTGGTCGAACGTGTCACCGACTTCGAGTTGCAACATCCGTTCGCGGTACTCCACCGGTGAACCGAGACCGTAGATGCACGACACCGAGGCCACGACGATCGTGTCGCGGTGGGTGAGGAGCGACGACGTGGCGGCGTGTCGCAGCCGATCGATCTCCTCATTCACCGAACTGTCCTTCTCGATGAACGTGTCGGTACGAGGGACGTAGGCCTCCGGCTGGTAGTAGTCGTAGTAGGAGACGAAGAACTCCACGCGGTTCTGGGGCAGCATCTCCTTCAATTCCGACGCCAACTGCGCGGCCAACGACTTGTTCGGTTCCAAGATCAACGTCGGACGCTGCACGTGTTCAATGAGCCAGGCAATCGTCGCGGTCTTGCCACTGCCGGTGATGCCCTCCAAGGTCTGGTAGCGAAGGCCGTCCTCGACGCCTTGAGCCAGCTGCGCGATCGCGCGGGGTTGGTCCCCGGCCGGTTGGAACGGCGACTCAACGAGGAACCTATCCACGCGCGAGCCCCGCCTCATCAAGTGCCGCATCGAGTTCGGCGTAGAGCTCGTCGAGCGTTCCTTCGTTCCACAGCACTCGATCGACCAACGTCGCTCGCTCTTCGTTGCTAACTTGATTGGCCAATCGCGCTCGGGCATCAGCCTCGCTGAATCCCCGTGCGTCAATCAGTCGTCGAATGGCGGTCTCCGGCGACACTTGCACCGTCCAGACCTCGTCGAGCGAGAAGGCGGCCCGGTGCTCGGGTCGAAAGAGAGGAATTGCGGCGAAGACCGCCTCGCCCTCGGCCTCGTCGAGTCGACGAACGATCTCAACGCCGATCGGACCGTGGGTTATTGCGTTCAGTCGGCGAAGGGCCGAGGCGTCATGGAACACGACCTCGGCGACGAAGGCTCGATCGAGCGAGCCCTCCGCGTCCAAGACGGCACTGCCGAACGCATCGACCAGCGCCGAGAGCGTGGGACTGCCGCGCGAGGTGACGTCGTGGGCTACTTCGTCGGCGTCCACGACGCCGAAGCCCAGGTCCCGGAGGTGACCAGCGACCGCGGACTTCCCCGCTCCGATACCGCCGGCGATGACAATTCTTTTCACCGTTCCACGGTAGTCAGACGCTGTCACACGCCAACTCGGGGCACCACGGTGGTCCTTGGTCGTTGGTGGCGTTGAGTAATGTCATAGCAGTCTCACAGGGGGGGAAGTGCTCAGATATTTGACGAAACGACTGATGCTGCTAGTCGGCATCGTCTTCGTCATTTCGGTGGGAAGTTTCTACCTGATCCACCTACTGCCCGGTAATCCGGCCACCGTCATCCTCGGATTTGGCGCCACGCCCGAGGCCAAGGCGATCCTCTACAAACAGCTCGGCCTGAGCAAGCCGATCTACTTGCAGTACTTCGTGTGGCTCGGCAACATCCTCCACGGCAATCTGGGGATCTCCTTCATCTCCCAAACGACCGTCTCTTCGGTCATTCGCTCGGCGCTACCGATCGACGCCGAAATCATCGTCATCAGTCAGATCATGGCCTTCGCCGCCGCGATCCCGACCGCGATGCGTTCGGCGCGTAAGCCCGACGGCATCATCGACCGCGTTCTTGGCGCCACCAGCTTCACCCTGCTCTCGATTCCTCCCTACATCTTGATCGTGGTCCTCGTCCTTTTCATCTCGATCAAGTTGGGCGTCTCGGGGACCGGGCCGTCGGCCTACGTCTCATTCGGTACGGACTGGATCACCAACTTAGAGAGCCTCTCGTTACCGGCGTTCACCCTCGCCACGGGCAGCTTCGTCGTCTATTACCGCGTGTTGCGCAGCGACTTGATTGCGACCTTGCAAGAAGAGTTCATCACGATGGCGCGCTCCAAGGGGCTGAGTCAGCGACGCATCATGTGGCGCCACGCCTTTCGCCCCTCCTCGGTGGCCCTGCTCGGGGCGGCCAGCGTCAATATCGGTGGACTGTTAGCGGCCGGATTCATCGTGCAGTATCTATTGCAGATACCGGGCCTGGGCTACACGCTGATCTTGGCCATCAACGAGAGTGACTTTCTCGTGGTGCAGGGAATTGTCCTGACCGTGTCAGTGTTGGTCGTGGCCATCAACTTCTTCTTTGACTTCATTATCAATGTTGTGGACCCCAGGATCAGCCGTGAGTAACCGAATCCTCGAAGAACAGGTACTTTCGGGCCTGGGGGCGAAGGAGGAGCCGGGTGAGCCGCTGGGGCTGTTCTTCTGGATCTGCGTCTTCTGGATCGGCCTCAACATATTCGGTGCCGTATTCGCCAATGTCTTACCCTTGCAGGACCCCCTCTACGCCAACTTCAACGCCATCAACTCCGGACCCGGGCTCCACCACCTCTTCGGCACCGACGATCTCGGTCGCGACATCTTCTCGCGCGTCGTCTATGGTTCTCGCGTCTCGATCACGGTCGGGCTCGGGGCGATCGTGATCGGCTACGGCATTGGTGCACCGTTGGGGATGCTGGCCGCGTACCGTCGGGGACGCTTCGACACGATCCTCACCACCGTCATGTACCTCCTGTTGGCCTTCCCGGCAATCATCGCGACCATCGCCGTGCTCTCCTTTTGGACACCGCGCTCGTTATTCAAGATAATCGTGGTGATTGGCATCGCCTCCGTTCCGTTGGTGTACCGCGTCATTCGCACCGCCGCCCTGAGCGTGGCGACCAAGGACTACGTCATCGCGGCCAAGGTCCAGGGCGCCACGGACCGGCGAATCCTGATGAAAGAGCTCTTACCGAACATCGCCCCCATCGCGCTCTCGTTCTTCTTGATCGGGGTCGCGACCGTCATCGTCCTGGAAGGCGCGTTGGCGTTCCTGGGCCTCTCCGTCAATCCCCCGACGCCGAGTTGGGGCAACATGATCAACGAGGCGCGCACCGTCTTGAGCCAGAACATATGGCTCGCGCTCTTCCCGTCGTTGGCGCTGTGTCTCTTCCTCATCGCCCTGAACTTCATAGGTGATCGCATCCGCGCGCACTTCGACGTGACGGAGAGCAAGCTGTGAGCGATGACAAACTCTTGGTCGTCACGGATCTCACGACGACCTTCGCCACCGCCGGGGGCGACCTCACGGCCGTGAACCATGTCTCTTTCGATCTCGCGCGCAACGAGACCCTCGGCATCGTCGGCGAATCAGGCTCGGGCAAGACGGTGCTTTCGCGCTCGATCATGGGACTGCAGCCGCGCGTCAACACCACGGTTACCGGCTCGTCGATCATCGACGGCTTCGAAGTGGTCGGCGCGAGTGAGAACGACAAACGCACGATCTGGGGCACGGAAGTGGCCATGGTCTTCCAGGACCCCATGACGTCACTCAATCCGGTCATGCGCATCGGCAAGCAGATCGACGAAGCACTTCGCGTTCGTCTGGGCATGAACCGCAAGGACGCCAAGGTCCGCGCGATCGAACTGCTGGAGTTGGTCGGTATCCCCTCACCCGTTGAGCGCTACAACGCCTATCCCGGGCAGCTCTCGGGCGGCATGCGACAACGCGTCGTGATCGCCATCGCCCTGGCCTGTTCACCAAAGCTGCTTATGGCCGACGAACCGACGACGGGCCTCGACGTGACGATCCAGGCGCAAATCCTGAACCTGTTGGATGAGTTGAAGGAACGATTGAAGATGTCGGTCATCCTCGTGACCCACGACTTGGGCGTCGTGGCGACGCGGACATCGCGCATCGTCGTGATGTACGCCGGTCGAGTCGTCGAAACCGGCACAACCCGCGACATCTTCCACCACCACCGCATGCCCTACACGCGGGCACTTCTCGAGAGCTCGCCCAAGGTCTCGAACAAGAGCCACACCCGACTCGTGACGATTCCCGGTCGGCCGCCGAACCTCTTAAACCTCTCGCCCGGTTGCAGTTTCGCGCCGCGCTGCAAGTACGCGAGCGACCAATGCCACACCGAGCGACCCGAACTTCAGCCCTCGGTCGAACCGGGTCACACGTTCGCCTGCTGGAATCCTCTGCCCGTGAACGCCGAAGCGACGCTGCCGTGACCGACCAGCGCACGCCCCTGCTCAAGGTCAGCGACCTCGAAGTCACCTTCCACGTACACGGTCACGCGGTCAGTGCCGTCGCCGGCGTGAGCTTCGAGATCATGGAGGGTGAGACCCTCGGGCTCGTTGGGGAGTCCGGTTGCGGTAAGTCGACGACCGGCAAGGCCTTGATGCGTATCGTCGAGCCGTCCAAGGGAACCGTCGAACTCGAGGGCGTCAACATCACGAAAGAGTCGGGCCGGGCCCTTCGCAAGGCGCGCACCCGCATGCAGATGATCTTCCAGGATCCGATCAGTTCGCTGAATCCTCGCCGGCGCGTGAAGGATATCGTCGCTGAACCGCTCGACTGCTGGAAGACCGTGACCGGCGCCGAACGCGACGCGTTGGTCAGCGATCTTCTGAGCAAGGTCGGCATCGACCCCTCGGTCTACGGCAATCGCTACGCCCGTCAGTTCTCCGGCGGCCAGTGCCAGCGGATCTCCATCGCGCGATCGCTCGCCATGCGACCGAAGCTCCTGATCTGCGACGAGATGGTCTCGGCCCTGGACGTTTCGATTCAGGCCCAAATTCTCAACCTGCTCGAGGACCTGAAGGCCGAGTACGGCCTCACACTGCTCTTCATCGCCCACGACTTGGCCGTCGTCAAGAACGTCAGTGACCGCGTCGCGGTCATGTACCTCGGCAAGATCTGTGAGATCGGTCCGGCCGACACGCTCTATGAGTCGCCGGCCCATCCGTACACCGAGTTCCTCCTCGGTGCGGCCTTGGAAGCCGACCCCGATTCGCCGATCCACTCACAAGTTCTAGAAGGCGAGCCCCCGAGTCCGATGAACCCGCCGAGCGGCTGTCGCTTCCGCACGCGCTGTCCGAACGCAACCCAGAAGTGCGCCGACGAAGAGCCACTTCCTCAAGAGATTGCGCCGAATCACATGGTCTCGTGTCACTACCCGTTGACCATCCACCACAAATCGACGACGCCCACTGTGTTAGAGGGCTAAGCGACTATTCGTCCTCTGGTGTCTCGGCGTTGACGGCTGGTGTCTCGACGTTGACGGCTGGTGTCTCGGCGTCCTCGGCCGCGTTGACGGTATCGATGACCTCGACCTCTGACGTGGGGGCCTCTTCGCCGTCGCTCGACTTCGGTGTGACTTCGACGGCGTACTCGGCCCAGGCGGCCTGGGCCTCGGTCTCCGGCGTGAATTCACCGTACTCGATGGCGCCGATGTAGTTGCCCTCGTTGTCGTAGGCGTGAGAGCCGAAGGCCTCGCGATACTCCTCGGAGACCTCGCCACCTTCGGCGGCCTGCTTGATCGAGAGGCTGATGCGACGACGCGCGGTGTCCAGTTCGATGATCTTGACCCACAGTTCCTCACCGGCGGTGACGACCTGGTCGGGAGATTCGACGTGGTGCGCGGCCATCTCCGAGATGTGCACGAGACCTTCGATCCCCTCGCCCACTTGGACGAAGGCGCCGAAGGGTACGAGCTTGGTGACGCGACCGTAGACCAGCTGGTCGACCGAGTGGCTGTCGGCGAAGACCTGCCAGGGGTCGGACTGCGTGGCCTTGAGCGAGAGCGAGATGCGCTCCTTGGAGAAGTCCACGTCGAGGACTTCCACGTCGACCTCGTCACCGACGGCCACGACCTGGCTGGGGTGATCGATGTGCTTCCAGCTGAGCTCCGAGACGTGAATGAGTCCGTCCATGCCGCCCAGGTCCACGAAGGCCCCGAAGTTGACGACCGAGGAGATGACGCCGTGGCGACGCTCGCCGGGCTTCAAGTTCGACAGGAAGTCACCGCGCTGTTCCTTCTGGGTCTCTTCGAGCCAGGCGCGGCGCGAGAGCACGACGTTGTTGCGGTTGCGGTCGAGTTCGATGATCTTGGCTTCGACGTTCTTACCGATGTAGGGCTGGAGTTCTCGCACGCGACGTAGTTCGACGAGGGACGCGGGCAAGAAGCCGCGAAGTCCGATGTCGACGATGAGTCCACCCTTCACCACCTCGATGACGACGCCCTTCACCACTTCGTCGCGGTTCTTCAGCTCTTCGATGTTGCTCCACGCCTTTTCGTACTGGGCGCGCTTCTTGGAGAGGACCAGTCGTCCCTCCTTGTCCTCTTTTTGTAGGACCAGGCATTCGATCCGGTCGCCGATCGAGACGATCTCGGAGGGGTCGACGTCGTTGCGGATCGAGAGCTCGCGCGCCGGGATGACGCCTTCTGACTTGAAGCCGATGTCGAGCAGGACTTCGTCGTGGTCGATCTTGACCACGGTGCCGGTGACCAGGTCACCGTCTTCGAACTCGAGGACGCTGTCCCCGACGAGGGTGGCGAGGTCGGTGCCGACC
>Ga0208357_1001768_pt1 | contig 15334 bp, 14 predicted proteins | sample NGESurdeep092012_6_FD_184487 | JGI IMG/M metagenome (GOLD analysis project Ga0208357, IMG submission 184487) | Arctic peat soil microbial communities from Barrow, Alaska - NGEE Surface sample F52-2 deep-092012 (SPAdes) | ecosystem: Environmental > Terrestrial > Soil > Wetlands > Peat ... | reverse complement strand
GGATCTGCGAGAACGGTGAAGGAAGGTGCCTCGGAGTCGTCGACGACGGACCCGCCGATGGCCACGGCCGCGGCGATCCTTTCTTCGGCCACCTCGGGGGCCAGCCACAGATCGAAGTGCCACCGCTGGCGGGGAGTTTCGTGGGCGTCGGTGCCCTGGAACCACAGCCCCGGTACCCGGCCGGTGGGGTCGAAGATCGAGTCGTAGATCTTGTTGCCGGGACTACCGGTGAGCAGGACCGACCAGAAGGGGCCGGCGCTGTCCTCCTGTGCGGTATCGAGTGCGATCTCGAGCTGGGTCACCTCGGTGGGCCGGGGCTCCAGACCGCTCTCCCGGGCGATGTCGCTGATCCTCCTCGCCATGTCGATGTCCTTCTGTGTCACCCACAGGCCGTCCTCGTGGGTGCACAGCGAGATGTCGATGACGCCATGCGTCACTCTCAGATCGGGGTGGTGACCGTCGGCTTCGGCCACTTGGGCTACCACGGTGAGGAATGCCGCTGCCGCGGCATAGTTCGGGATCGAGTAGCGGGCGTGCAACGCTTGGGCCAGCTTCCGCCAGTCGACGAGACCAGCATCGAGGATCTGCCGGTTGTTGAGTCTCTCCACGGCTCAACTTTGCCACGAGGGACTTACGCTGCGCTCGTGGCTGCCTCGATCCCAAGGAACGGCTAGCGGACGAGCAAGCGGCCGGGCTAGAAGAGCAATCGCGACCTGAACGCCGGTCGCCGCACGCCCACTGGCGCACCGAATCCGACTACCAAGGATGGTCTGTCCATGCGGGTACGATCGTCGTAAGGGGATCGTTGACTGGTCACCACAAGCTGGTCACGCGGCCTCGGTGCTCGCGATAGTTGCATGCGCCAGGCACATTTGGGGCGAGCCGCAAGCCGGGCCGGAAACGGCATAAGGGGGCAGCCTGGAGTTGACCCCGCTCTCGTGGACACTTCATTCTGGGGAGACCCCAGAGGAAGGAGCCCGCAATGGGTCGTAGCCCGGGCGACACTGCCGACACCCACATGCTGAGCCCGCCTCATCGGCGTAGTCTGGCCGTATCTGGATTCGTCTAGGACGGGAGGGGAGATGGCAGAACAGAGTCCCACGGAGGTGAGCGAAGCCGAGTCGGGGCAGGTCTCGGAGGCAGAGATTGCCGTCCACTGGCGCGAGGAGGGCTACTACTTCCCTTCTGCCAAATTCATCGGTCAGGCGAACGCGTCCGATCCTGACATCTTCGAACGGTTCGCCGAAGACCGGTTCCCTGAGTGCTTTAAGGAGTACGGCGATCTGCTCAGCTGGGATGCCTACTGGCACACGACGCTCGACACTACTAACCCGCCGTTTTGGAAGTGGTTCGTCGGTGGTCGCTTGAACGCCAGCTACAACTGTGTCGACCGCCACCTGGCGGGGTCGCGTAACAAGGCGGCGATCATCTGGGTTCCTGAGCCTGAGGCTGAGGACACCCAGGCGATCACCTATCAGGAGCTATACAGGCGGGTCAACGAGTTCGCAGCCCTGCTTGGGGACTTCTGCGGGCTGAAGGTCGGCGATCGGGTCACCTTTCATTTGCCGATGATTCCCGAGCTGCCGGTAGCCATGCTGGCGTGCGCCCGGCTCGGCGTAGTTCACTCCGAGGTGTTCGGCGGGTTCTCGGGTGCGGCGTGTGGGGACCGGATAGCAGACTCCGGTAGCCGCATCTTGGTGACCGTGGACGGCTATTACCGCAATGGCGACCTGGTCGACCACAAGGTCAAGGCCGACGAGGCGTTGGAGGCGGCCCGTAAGCTCGGCCAGGAGGTCGACAAAGTGCTGGTCTGGCGGCGCCACCCTGGCCAGTACGCCTCGAAGAGCCCCATGGTCGAGGGGCGGGACTTCTTTGTCGACGAGATCCTCGGCGAATATCGCGACAAGGTGGTCGACCCCGTCTCCATGCCGGCCGAGGCGCCGCTGTTCCTGATGTACACGAGCGGGACCACGGGGCGGCCGAAGGGGTGCCAGCATTCGACGGGTGGATACCTGGCGTACGTCACGGGAACCTCGAAGTACTACCAGGACATCCACCCCGAGGACACCTACTGGTGCGCGGCGGATATCGGGTGGATCACCGGGCACTCCTACATCGTTTACGGGCCGCTGTCGCTCGGAGCGACCAGCGTCATGTACGAAGGGGTGCCCACCTATCCCGATCCTGGTCGTCCGTGGCGGATCGCCGAGCGGCTCGGGGTGAACATCTTCCACACCGCACCCACGACCATTCGCATGTTGCGCAAGCTCGGGCCGGACGAACCGGCGAAGTACGACTACCACTTCAAGCATATGACTACCGTAGGTGAGCCCATCGAGCCGGAGGTGTGGCGCTGGTACCACGACGCCGTCGGCAAAGGTGAAGCCGTGGTCGTCGACACCTGGTGGCAGACCGAGAACGGTGGTTTCCTGGGAAGTACGCTGCCCGCTGTCCATCCGATGAAACCCGGTAGTTGCGGACCGGCGGTCCTGGGGATCTATCCGGTGATATACGACGAGGACCGAAACGAAGTGCCGGCCGGAAGCGGCAAGGCTGGCAACATTTGCATCCGCAACCCCTGGCCCGGGATCTTCCAGACCATCTGGGGCCAGCCCGACAGGTTCGTGCAGACCTATTACGAGAAGTACTGCGCCGACAAGAACAGCAAGGACTGGCGAGACTGGCCCTACCTGGCCGGTGACGGAGCGGTACAGGCCGCCGACGGCTATTACCGGATCCTCGGCCGGATCGACGACGTGATCAACGTGGCCGGGCACCGCCTCGGGACCAAAGAGCTCGAGTCCGCAGCTCTCACCGTCAACGAGGTCTCCGAGGCCGCCGCCGTGCCGGTAATAGACGAGTTGCGCGGCCGGGCCGTGGAGATGTACGTGTCCTTGAAGCCCGGACTGTCCCCCAGCAAGGAGATAGAGGACAAGGTGATCAAGGCCATCGATCGCGAGATCGGCAAAATCGCCCGACCCAAGAGCGTCTGGATCGTCCAGGACATGCCGAAAACCCGGTCGGGAAAGATCATGCGCCGAGTGATCGCCGCTATATCCAACTTCGCCGACGTCGGCGATGTCACCACTCTTGCCAACCCCGAGATCGTCGACGACATCCGCCACTACGTCCAAAGCGAAAAAGTCGAGCGCGGCGAAGAGCCACGCCAACTGACCGCAGAGGAGGCCGAGGAAATCAAAGCCTTCGGTAAGGCCGAGTAACGAACTTCCCACCATCCGGTACCAACCGGCGGCGGCCCGCGCCAACCCGGAGGTCATGGCCGAGATCCGCCCCCAAGTACAAGAAGAGAAGACCGAGCGCGGTGAGCTGTCGGGGAACTCTCGCCCGAGAAACTCGAGGAGATTCACTCCTTGGGTCACGTCGAGTGACCCGAATCAGGACAGGAGGTCGGCGCTTACCAAGAACTCCCGGAGCGACGAGGCACTCGCGACGTAATGGCAGAATCGACCCGCGTCGCCACCCTCCAGGGCCGCTGCACAGATCAGGTCCGCCAGGGTCGCCGCTCGGCGCGCCAAGCCAGGCAAGTCCGTTAAGGACCCACACTCGACCTCACGGCGCAGACTCCACGCCTCGGCCTCCAGTAACTCGTTCGGGGCCGGTCTCAAACCAGCGAGCAGCCGGGAGAACTCACCGATCACGTAAAGCTTCGTCATCTGACACTCCAAGACAACCCAACGGACCCCACGCGAGCGTTCCTCCCGCCCGATCTCGCCGTCCGCGTGACCTCGAAGGCAAACCGCGTCATCTTCCCAACACTCGGCCGGGTCGGTGGGAACCAGTGCCGAGGAGTCACGGGACCGCGAGGTGGGAGCGACCCGCCTGACCGTCGGGCAAGCACTCCACCGCAAAATCGACTACCTCTAGTCTAAAAGGAGACGAGGAACCAGCCCGTCGCCGGGTTTGAACGGACCCCCGGTTCGCCGTCCGGGCGGCCCCCCGATCCCGATCAGACCGGCCACGAAAGTGACATACGGGGATTCCGAAAGACCCCCCCCGTTATTCAATGTGTACCTACGGTCGGAACTGGCGGGCGCAGTTCGAGCGAGCAAACCTTCCGGGGCGCGAGTAGCGTTCGTGTCGACAGGGCGTCTGTCGACGAGCCCTACTTTGAGAAGGGGGATCTGACATGGCCTCAGATTCTGCAGCACTGTCCGAACAGCTCAAAGGGGGTAACGCCGCGGTGGCGGTGGTGCATCGGGTGGCCGACCCGGCCCCGCTGGGGTTGGCGGCCTTCGCTATGACAACATTCGCGTTGAGCATCGGCAATACCAACGTGTGGGGGCCTGGAGCGGACGCCGCCTTGGCCTTGGCGCTGGTTTATGGTGGTGGGGTTCAAATCCTGGCGGGCATGTGGGAGTTCGCCCGCAAGAATACGTTCGGGGCGCTTGCCTTCTCGTCCTATGGCGCCTTTTGGATCGCCTACTACGTGTTCGTGAAGTTCGTGGCCCCGGGCATCAAGCCCACAGATGCCCCCGTCGCGGTAGGGGTGTTCTTGCTGGGGTGGACGATCTTCACCTTCTATATGACGATCCCGTCGTTCCGGGTGAGCGGTGCGGTGGCCGCGGTGTTCGTGCTGCTAACCATCACGTTCGTCTTGCTCACGGTCGGGGCGTTCCAGTCGAGTGTGAACTGGACCAAGGCGGGGGGTTGGGTCGGGGTGGCCACCGCGGCAGCGGCCTGGTACGCCTCGTTCGCGGGTGTGACGAACGAGACATTCAAGAGGACGGTTATCCCGACCTTCCCACTCGCCCCGTAGTCGATCCGAGGCGGTCACGATCGCCACATAAGGGCAGCCGCGATCCTCAAGAGCGCGCGGCGCGGCGCAGACTCAGCCGACCGTCGACGAGCTCTTCTCTTGCCTGGAACCGAATTGCATGTATCCCGCAAGCCGAGCCTCTTTCGGGCACCCCGACCCCTGATTCACTCCGCGCAACGAGGTTCGGTCCGGCTACGGGTAAATCTCCTTCAGATCCTGGGTCCCCGGAAGGCAGCTTCGGCTCCGTCGCCGTTAGTCAGAAGCGGCTCATGCCGGACCCAGAAACCGGTGGGGACGTCAATACAGCACCTGCACGGGGCACACCCGGTGCAGCCCGCTGCAGAGACATACCCACCGATGACCCGACCGCGAAACCGCAGCCTACAGGCCGTACCCCTCTTGCCGCCCTGCTTAAGGCAGCGCACGCAAGGTCTGAATAGGTCCCAAGAAAACGTCCCGAAACATCGCATCTTCGGATCTTGGGCTGACGCGAAACCGCCGGTCAGCACGCTGGCAGACGGGCCGGGCATATCCAGCCGCCAAGGCACCGATCTGCTCACCACTGTCACGCTGGTGAGCAGGGTCCCCGACAAACTCGAACTTCTTCGATCTTCGGGTTAGATATCCCGAAGATGTAAATGTCATTGGGCCGCCGGAGACTCTCAGAGCACAATGACGTACGTGTGCTGTACCAAGGGTTGACCCAGACCCGCCAGCACCTTTTCAAGATGCCCAGTCTGAGCAATGCGCTCGCCGAAGGCGGCATCGTGGGCTTCGGAGGAAGCCCAGCATTGGATGAAGGTGAACGACAGTTCGTCATCCTGATCTCGGTAGAGATCGAAGGATTCACAGCCGTCGGCCGCTCGCATGCGGTTCCGGCCTTCGATCAGGAGCGGTTCGAGTGTGCTCTGCTGACCCGGAGCAGCGTGAAACTCCGTGATATGCGTGATGCTCATCAGAACGGCACCTCCGTGGCCAGTAGTCCGGTACCCGGTTGGCGGGAGCCAACCGTCAAACAGAAATCGAGAGCATCGAGCTCAAGCTGTTCGCCCTGATCGCCGACCCGCCACTGGCCACCGGCGGTACCGGTCAGCGTGAGCGAGAAGGGCTGGCCGTGGCGGTGACCCCATTCGGCCACCACATCGTCGACCAAGCGCCCGTCATGCGGTGCCGTGAGCACCATCGCCTTCCCGGTGGCCCGGCTGATGTCGAGTCGGTGCATCCACGAGTCGCGAGTGAAGATCTTGTCGACCAGGAAGCCGAAGCGCCACCTCTCGGCCTCGAAGGGTGGGTCCTGCTTCATGCGGACGACGTGCCGGACCAGACCCGGTGTCCGGCGACGGGCCTTCACCGCCTTGGGAGCCACCGACGCGAGACGGCTGACAATCGCCTCGGGCGTCATGGACGAACGGTCGGCGACCTGCGTCGCGGTCATGGCATCGATCATCTTCCCCCCTGATCTCTTGCCGGCCGCTCGGAAGTCGTGGGCGAACTGGCGCATGGATGCTTGTGCCTCGGCCATGCCGAGCACGTGGGAGGCCATGGCCCGCACGTCCCAGAGCGCGCACACCGTGGGCTGTCGCCAATCCTCCGCCGACAGGCTCCCCAACTGTTCGATCATGCGGGCGAACTCGGTCTCGGCCAACCCCATGGCTTCGGTGTGCCCCAAGGGAGTGTGGATCGTCTTGCCCGCCGTTGCTGCTTCCATAGGGCCACCTCAGTTTTCCGAACAGTGTCAGGAGTATCGCGTCATATTCGGCTAAGGTCAAGGGGTGGCCGACAAGACCGCCGCCCCGCCCCGTCGAGATCGCCGCTACGCGCGCCATCAGGCCACCAAACGCGAGATCCTCGACACCGCCTGGAAGATGGTGCGGGATGACGGGGTCAACGCCCTCTCCTTGCGGGCGCTGGCCCGCGCCGTCGATATGGAGCCCCAATCGCTCTATACGTACTTCGCTTCGAAGCATTCGGTTTACGACCACCTCTTCGCCGACGGCAACCGCCAACTCTTGGCCCGCTTCGACCTGCTCGCGGTCAGCGACGACCCCCGCCGCGCCTTGCAGGCCGTTGCCCGCCTCTTTGTGACCTTCGCCGCCGAAGATCAGGCGCGCTACGAATTGCTCTTCCTGCGCACAATCCCGGACTTCGAGCCATCACCCGAGTCCTACGCCATCGCCGTCGAGGTCTTCGCCCGGGGCCGTTCCATCCTCACCGGTGTGGGGCTTAACAATCCGGACGACTTTGATCTCTGGACCGCACTTGTTTCGGGTCTGTCGAGCCAGCAGCTGGCCAATGATCCCGGTGGTGATCGCTACATCAGGCTCATCGACAACGCCGTAGCGATGTTCTCAGAGCACGTGTTCGGGCGCTAGATCGGAGGGGCCCACTTTCTCAACACATGCCAACCTTCGGGTTCCTTTCCTGAAGGTCACCATCGCAAATCTCCGTCATCACGCCCTGATTTCACCCCGAGCCAGGCTCTCATTCAAGATCTGCCCTGAATCCAACAGCGGGCCGCGACTACCTGGGCGCGATCCGCGGTAGTTGACTCGGGTAGGCGGAGGATCCACGGCGTGGGGCCGGAATGAACTCGGTTCCGAAGCGGTTGACTCCATCGTCAACCGAGAGAGGAGCCACCAATGCCGCTGGCTGTGCGATTCGACGAGTACGGGGACATCGACGTTCTTCACGTGGTGGAGGTGCCGCGACCGGTTCCTGGAGCGGGTCAGGTCCTGGTCAGAGTCAAGACCGCTGGTATCAATCCAGGCGAAGCCAACATTCGTAGAGGCCTTCTCCATGCCATGTGGCCCGCCACATTTCCTTCGGGACAGGGAAGTGACCTGGCCGGCGTGGTGGACGAGGTTGGCCCCGGCGTCACTCGGTTCGCCATAGGCGACGAAGTCCTCGGATTCGTCGATACCCGGAGCAGTCACGCCGAGCTGGTGGTGGTGGACGTCGAGAACCTGGTGACCCGCCCCGCCAATGTGCCGTGGGAAGTGGCCGGCTCACTGTTCGTCGTGGGCACAACCGCCTACGCAGCCCTGCGGGCGGTCGAGTTGAAGCCCGGGGAAACGCTGGTCGTGACGGCGGCGGCAGGCGGCGTCGGGTCCGTTGCCGTTCAGCTGGCTGTCGACGCTGGCGCTACCGTGATCGGCCTGGCCAGCGAGGGACATCACCCGTGGCTCACCGCTCACGGGGTCATTCCTGTGGTCTACGGCGACGGGGTTTCGGAACGGATCAAAGAGGCGAGTGGTGGGAAGCTTGACGCCCTGATCGATACCTTCGGCGACGGATACGTCGAGATGGCCATTGGGTTGGGGGTTTCGCCTGACCGTATCGACACCATCATCGACCGGGCGGCGGCCCAGAAATTCGGAACCAAAACGGACGGCAGCGGCGCGGCCGCCAACGCCGCCGTCCTGGCCGAACTGGCTGGCTTGATCGACCAGGGACACCTCGAGATCCCCATTGCCAAGACCTATCCCCTGGCCCAAGTGCGTGAGGCGTACCGGGATCTCGAACAGCGTCACACGCTGGGCAAGATCGTTCTCATACCTTGATCCCGCTCCTTTCCATCGATGGAGTGTGACGGGGCGAGGTACCGTGCTCCTCGATGAAAAACCATAACGGCCACGACGGTGTCGTCGAGATGGCGATCGCTATCGATTTTGGAAACTCCTGTGACTGACTCCTCAGACCTGTTCGACCATACGAAGTGGCAACTAGTCCCAGGGCACGCTTTGGCGGCCCTGGAATGGCGCGAAGTCGCCGCCAGCGACACCGAACTGGCCATGGAGCTGGACGTCACCCCTCGCATACTCAACAGCTCCGACGTCGTCCAGGGGGGCCTGCTGGCCACGCTAGCTGACATCGTGGCCGGATCACTTCTCATGCGGAACTTCAAGCCCGGCATTCGTTACACGACGAGCGATCTGCACATCAGCTTTCTCGCCCCCGCCAGACGCGGACCAATAAGGGCGACGGCCAAGCTGCTGCGACGGGGACGTCGCAGCGCCGTCGTGCGAGTGGAAATGAGCGACGAAGGTGACGGAAGCCGCCATGTGGCCAGCGCTACCCTCACCTTTGCCACCCTGGCCCGAGTCGATGAGGCACCTTCGTAAAGTTCGACGCCAAAGCGGCCCACCGCTGTCTGTGCGAACGTTTGGGCTAAACCCGTCGCTGATAGGGGCCCTTCCCTCTGCGCCAACCGTGGTGCCCCGTGAGGTTGGCGCGCTGATCGCTACAACCCCCGGTTTCCTCCGAGCCGGAGCGCACTGTCGTATCGTGGGATTCCTACCCAATCGGACGAAGGATTTGGATGAAGCGCGGGATCCTCCAGGGAATCGGACTACTGCGGTGGTTGGCATTGGTGATGCTGGTAGTCACCATTTTGGCCACCCGACACAGCCTGTCCCGTTCATGGCTGGCTTATGGTCTCGCCGCCGCTGCCCTTCTGGTTACCGTTATGGCCACCTGGAGGTTGCAAATCAATCCCCTGGGCCTTCTCGCTCTGCCAGGCCTGGTCCTGGAACTCTTGGTGGGGACCTGTATTTCGTTGGCCGACGGCTGGAGCTACGAGCCCGGGCATGCCTTCTCGTCGGCTCAATCCCTGGGCGGTGCGTGGCCGCTCGCCGGGGTTCTGACCGCCGGTGTCGCCTGGGGCCCGATCGGGGGCGGCGTGGCCGGGATCATTATCGGCGCGGCAAGGGCTGGTTCGGATTTTGCCAACGGGGTTTCGATATCCCACGTCAGTGCTTCCCAGGTGACTTCCATGTTGACGACCACGGCTCTCTATGCCATCGCCGGAGCGGTGGTCGGACGCGTCGCTATCCTTCTCGACCGGTCGGAGAGAACGATCTCCGCTGCACGTGCTCGCGACGAGGTCGCCCGGACTCTTCATGACGGTGTTCTGCAGACTCTCGCCATCGTGGAGCGGAGCACGACCGATCCGGCCCTAGCCCGCCTGGCCCGAGAGCAAGAGCGCAGTCTCCGAGACTTCCTCTTGGCTTTACCCGAGGCCGTGGAGCCGGGGGCAACCCCGGAGACGGCCCGCGGTCAGGCGAGCTCGGTGGCGTTTGCCCTTCGGCGCGCGGCGGCACGATTTGAGACAACTTTCGCTGGGAAGGTCAGCGTTATCGTGGCCAGTGATGTTCCCGTCCTGAAAGGAACAGTTGTGGCTGCGCTAACTGGTGCCGCCGGCGAGGCACTGACCAACGCCGGCAAACACGGCGACGCCCGTCACGTCACTGTGTACCTAGAGCCGGATACCGACAAAAGGGTGTTCTGTTCGATCAAAGATGATGGAACAGGCTTCGACCCCCGAAACACTGCAGAGGGATTTGGAATATCGAACTCGATTCGCGCCAGGATCACTGAGATGGGTGGCAAGGTGGAGATCGACAGCATCGTCGGTCAAGGCAGTGAGGTCCGCATATGGGTCAACCGAGATGGCCATGATTGACATCACCGTCGTGCTAGCCGACGATCATCAGATCTGGCGCAATGGCGTGCGGGCCGATCTGGGAGACGGATTCCGAGTGGTGGGCGAAGCAGGAACGGCTGAGGACACCATCACCGTGATTCGCAGCGTCCGGCCCGATCTCGTCGTCTGCGACCTCAACATGCCCGGCGGAGGCATCCAAGTGGTGAAAGCCTGCGCCGAGGAGACGAGAATAGTCATGCTCACCGTCTCCGAGGCCGAACGAGATCTGCTCGACGCCGTAGCCGCTGGAGCTATTGGCTATCTGATCAAGTCCACCGCGCCCAACGAGCTCCGAGCCGCCTTGAAGCGGGCCGCTACCGGGGAGCCGGTGTTCTCGCCCGAGCTGGCTGCTCTTGTGCTCGGAGAATTTCGGCAGCTGGCCAAGGCGGCGGGCCCCGTCCAGCCGCTCAGTGAGCGCGAGCGCCAGGTGCTCCAACTCGTGGCTCGTGGCCACACCTACCGGGAGGTGGCCGGACAGCTGCACATTGCCGAAAAGACAGTGGAGAACCACGTCCGCAACATCCTGGGCAAGCTGCACCTGAACCGGAAGCAGGAACTCATTCGGTACGCCCTTGAGCATGGCCTCGAGTGAAGGCGACCGATCCGTACCCAATGAACAGGAACGGTGATATCCGTCTGGGGCTCCCCCAGGCTGATTTGGGGGGAAATCAGGATGGTTTGCCGGGGGCCGTCGGCTCATGCTTTCTCCTATGGCCTCTCCCTACCGCTTTCTCATCATCATCGGCCCTTCGGGGGCCGGTAAATCGAGTGTTGTCCGAGAACTGGACCGGCTCGGAGCCATCCGAGTCCAACCAACGTGGACCACAAGGGTTCCGAGAGAAGAGGAACGGGAAGGTTCTCTCGAGCATTGCTTCGTGTCGGAAGCCGAGTTCGAAGAGCGCTTAAGGGCCGGCTTCTTCTGTCAGACCGGAGTGATTTCCGGGCTACCGCACCGCTACGGAATGCCATCTTTTGTTCCCCGGCCCGACGGCCCTGTGGACACGGTGATCTTGCGGGCGCCCTACGTGGATACCTTCAGGTGCCTCATTCCCGGGCCGGTCGTCTATCAAATCGAAGACCGACGCGATCGAATCGAACTACGCCTTCAGTCACGACAGGGTTCTTCGGCCGAGGCCATGTCCAGGATCAGGGACAACATCAACGAATCCCTGACCGGCCGGCGAATCGCCCACCGGACATTCATCAACGACGGGCCGATCGAGGCGTTGATGCATGTCGCGCTGGAGGCCATGACGATCGATCTTCCAGGTCGATCGGGCCGAACGCAGACCGAGGTGGCGATATGAGCCCCTACGACCCGCCGGGATCCGAGTGGCAGATGGGCGCCCGGGCGTGGCCAGCACCGGCGCCCAGGGGCCCTGGACCGGGATGGAGTACCGCAGGGATCGTCCTGGCCGTCGTCATCGCCATACTGGGCCTCGCCGTCCTGGCCGGTGCCGTTCTTTATGTCGTCGCTGTCTCGAACCTAGGGAGCAACAAATGATCACCCGTGTCCGCCTTTTCATTGTCGTCATCCGCCCCGCCGTCCTACTCATCTTGGGGATGTTCGCCCTCGTCGCCCTGGCTCAGTCCGGTCACGGTAATGATCCCTTCCTCCTCGTACGGGTGCTCCTGGTGGTGGTGTCGTTCCTGGTGTTTTCCGTCGCCGTCAATGACATGGCCGACGAGGCGATCGACCGAATCAATCTGCGTGGCGTCACAAATCGACCACTGGTGATCGGCAGCGCGACGCGACGGGAGTTGACCGTTGTGGCCGGCGTCGGCGCCTGCATGGCACTGGCCGGAGCCTCTCTACTCACATGGCCGGCGCTAATCGTCACCGTCTGCGGTCTGCTCACCAGTGCGGCTTACTCCATTGGTCCAATCCGCCTGGCCAACCGAGGCGTCGTCGCATCCCTCGTCCTGCCGGCCTGCTATGTCGCCGTACCCTTCCTGGTTGGGTCCTTCAGCGTTCAGGGGTCCATCGGATGGCATCAACTCGAACTGCTGACCGGCCTCTACATCGGTTTCATCGGCCGGATCGTCCTCAAAGATTTTCGGGATGTGAAGGGTGATTCCCTCTTTGGCAAGCGCACCTTCCTGGTCCGCTACGGCCGAAAGTCCACCGTCGTATTCAGTGGGGTATTCATGGCAGTGGGAACCACCATCATCAGCGTCGTCGATGGTTGGTCGCTCACTGGGGTCTTGCTGTACTTTGCCCTACTCGGACCGGGCCTCTTTGTCCTCTGGTCGCTCGGTCACAGTGCCGATCATCGGCGCGACGAGAGGCTGATCGCCACATCGGCCATCCTCGGCAGGGGCATCGTGATGATCTTGCTGATGCACCTGGAGATGATGGGCGCCGGCGGGAAATGGACGCTCCCATCCGCCATGATCGCCGGTATCTTTATCATCCTCACCATCGGGCAGGCCCGGAGCATGATTCGATTCGGCCCCAGGGCGTATGTCTTGGTCCCGTGGAAGATGCAGTCAACGGCGATGCATGGTCGGCAGGGAGCAAATATCCCACCTCTCGACGGTGCCCGCGACGGAACTCCAAACCGAATGTCAACTGGTCGGTTCGATGGACGAACGTCTGGTCAGATCCCGGAGGGTGCCATGCCGCGCTGAAACAGAGAACGCGGCATGGCATACGTCTGCGCCGACCGCCATGGAAGCCCTGCGCCCGCCGATCAGATCATCAGCTCACAGACTGGTCGAACGTCCCGGTGCTGGGCTGGAAGGCTCCCGAACCCGAATAGTCGGCATCGATGGTCTGATCACCGAAGGTGGAGAAGTGGGTCTTGCAGGTGGCGGTGGCGGAACCCGACAGGGGTCGGGCCGAACATCCGGAAATCGCGGTCCCCCCAATGGAGAATGTCACGGACCCCGTGGGCGTTCCCCCATCCGGGCTCGTCACCGTGGCCGTGAATTCCACCGTCTGGTTGAAGCCTGCTGGGTTGAGAGATGAGGTCACCGTTGTGTCCGTCGGTGCCGCATTGACGGTGACGGTGACGGGCGACGAGGTCGAAGGCTTGTCGAACTTGTCACCCAGGAAGACGGCCGAGAGGCTCGGGGTTCCGGCCGAGGCGAAGGTGGCCGTGCACGTGGCCGTTCCAGTGCCGTGCGTGTTGACTCTTCCGCAGCCCTGGATCGTCTTGGTTCCATTGAGGAACCGCACCTTGCCCGTCGCCGTACCCGACGCGGTGGACACCGTGGCCGTGAGGGTCACGGAGTGGCCGGCCAGCGTGCTCGGTGCCGAGGAACCGAGGGACGTAGCCGTCGTGTAGGGGTGGGGCTTCTTCGAGATGGTCTGCGTCAACGAACCGCTGGAACCGCTATTGGCATCGTCTCCGCTGTAAACAGCCTCGATCTGATGGGCGGGGACCTTCTTGGTGGTTACCTTGGCGTAGCTCGTCGTGCAGGTGGCCACAGCCGAGCCGTCGAGAGCGACCGAAGAACAGCCGGGAATGTCGACGCCCCCATCGCTGAACTCCACCGTTCCGGTAGGCGGCCCCGTCCCCGTGACCGTGGCGATGTAGGTCAAGGATTGCTTCCGTCCCACCGGATTGGCCGTCGAGGACAGCACGGTGGTGCTCGGGGCCACTCCCACGCCCTGGGTCAGCTGGGGCGATACCGAACCCGCATAGGTGTCGTCACCGACGACGCCGCCGCTATAAGTAGCCACGATGTCATGGGTCCCTGAGACGGGATAGGTAGTGGAGCATTTGGCGTTGTCCGACCCGTCGAGCACAACCGCGGAACAACCGGAGATGTCGACACCACCATCGGTGAACTCCACCGTCCCCTGGGGTGGACGGGCCCCCGCCGGGGTGGTACCCGACGGAGCCACCGTGGCCGTGAAGGTGACGAGGTCACCGGCATTGGACGGGTTCTTTGACGAACTCACATTGGTCGTCGTCGGCAGCGGCGCCGGTGGCTCGTAGGTGAACGTGTCGCCCAGATCCTTCTGGAGATCGACGTTCAATCCGTTCTTCGTCGTGATGCTGTCGCCGTACCAGGCGGTGTCGCCGTTGTCCTGGAGGAGCTGGAACGTCGCCGGGGCGGCCAGGGGGTCGGGCACGTCCACAACCGACTCCCAGTTGCCGCGGTCGGCACCGAGCGACAAACTGGTGAGTGACTCTCGGGGTGGATCGGTGGGTACGCCGTCCCACAGGTAGAGATTCTGGCCGGGCGTCTCGTCGGATGAGCCGGCAATGATGAGATACTGATTACCGGCGTTCTTGCGGATCTCACGGATGCCCTGGCCGCCGAGATCCATCTGAATCGGGTCCCCGAACGTGGCCGTGACGGTGCCCGGGTTGCCGTTGTCCACCAAATCATTGATGTTGGTGATGGGTACAATCAGGGCCAGGTTGCGGGTGCCCGGCGGCTCCAAAGGCGCCCGGAAACCGAGATAGGCGGTTGTGCTGCTTCCCGGCGCGAACTCCAGACCCTCGGCATTGAAGGCGTCGGGCTCATGGGGCGGCACACCGGAAGCCGACGAGGTGGCGAATCCGAACTGGCCACCCTCATCGTTGTTGTCCCAGTTGATGAGATCCTGACGCAGACCGGTATAGCTCCCGACATAGGTCAGATTGGTGGAGGTGCCTGATCCCGTTATATCGGTGGCAAAGAGGTCACCGCGCGCCGGTGCCAGGTTTCCGCTCGAGTCATTCGACATCGAGCCCTCCCAGTAGATGCGATTACCGGACCGGGCCGAAGCCTCGATGTCCATCTCGGTCGCACCGAACGGCAGCTCGGAGGTGAAGTCGAAGGTCTTGACCGGCGGCCCCGAAACACCCTCTTGATAGAGACGCAAGATGTCGCTTTCGTCGTCGCCGACGAGCATGTATCCACCTCCGACGTCAATGGCGGTGGAGGCATTGCCCGCGCCTGAGTAATAGCGGGCCGTTGACGGGTCGGGAGCGGCGGCGGTGACACCGTAGCTGACGGTGGTCGAGGCTTCGCTCGAGTCCGGTGCCGTGACCGCCAGCGTGAGCGTTGAGGTTCCCTCGACCCCCGGCGTGACCGTCAGGGTGCGATCGGCCCCCGTTCCCGTCACCATTATCCCG
>Ga0208357_1001767_pt1 | contig 15341 bp, 9 predicted proteins | sample NGESurdeep092012_6_FD_184487 | JGI IMG/M metagenome (GOLD analysis project Ga0208357, IMG submission 184487) | Arctic peat soil microbial communities from Barrow, Alaska - NGEE Surface sample F52-2 deep-092012 (SPAdes) | ecosystem: Environmental > Terrestrial > Soil > Wetlands > Peat ... | reverse complement strand
GGGACCGGGGACCAAGAGCTAAGCAAAGGCATCGCCCGCGAGCGGGCTCCTACGCGTTCCCGAGTCCGCCGGAGACGCGGTCGCGCCGCTCCAGGTCCTGCGCGGTGAAAACATCCGTGTAGCCGGCATCGCGCAACAAGGCACGCGCCGCAACGCCCTGGCTCCAGCCGTGCTCGAACAACAGCCACCCTGCCGGATCGAGATAGTGGCGCGCAACGTCGACGATACGACGGATATCGTTCAGGCCATCGTTGCCCGAGGCCAGTGCGCTGGCCGGCTCGAAGCGCAGGTCGCCGCGTGCCAGGTGCGGGTCAGCCGCTTCGATGTAAGGCGGGTTGGAAACGATCAGCTCGAAGCACTGGCCCGCCAGCGGCGCCAGCCAGTCACCCTGCGCGAAGCTGACGTTGTCGATCGCGTGGCGCGCCGCGTTGCGCCGTGCAACCTCGAGCGCATCGGCGCTGAGATCCGTGGCGATCACGTGCGCCTGCGGCCGCTCGCGTGCGAGCGCCAGCGCGATCGCACCGCTGCCGGTGCCGAGGTCCGCCACGTGGCCGCTGAAGTCGGACGCCAGGCGCTGCAATGCCAGTTCCACCAGCAACTCGGTTTCCGGGCGCGGGATCAACGTCGCCGGGCTGACCTCCAGATCCAGAGTCCAGAAGCCACGATGGCCGGTGATATACGCCACCGGCTCACCAGCCTCCCGCCGGCGCAACAAGGCGTCGTAAGCCTTCTGCACATCCGTGTGCAGCGCGTCGTCGGCATGCGTGAACAACCAGCTCCGGTCCCGCTGCAGGATGTGCAGCAGCAAGAGTTCAGCATCGGCGCGTTCCCCGAGCCGTTGCGTCGCCGCTGCGAGCGCCTGGCGGACATCAGGCATCGGCGCCCGGCCCGCTCGCTGATGGCGGCAACTGCGGCGGCACCAAAGCCTTCGGTGCACGCTTGCGCCAGTAGCCACCGTGCGTCCATGCATCGAAGGCCCAGCGCAGCCAGCCGATCAGCGCGTTGGCGAGCCACAGCGCCCACGCCAGCATGGCGATTTTGTAGATCCACAGCGGCAGGCTGAACACGCCAGCCGATGGCAGCACGCCACTGCTGCGGTCGGCGAACCAATGCAGGCTCGACGCGGACGACGATCCGTTGCCGGCCACGTGCATGTCCGGTAGCCCGAGCAGGCCTTGTGGCACCGCACCGATCAACACGCCGAGCGCGAGCACGGTCAACGCGACAAGACCCAGTTGCAGCAGGTTGAAACGCGTGCCAGGCATCTGCTCGGGCGCACGCATGCGCGCACGCAGCCCCAGCCCGATCAGCCACACCACCACCAGCGCGTAGGCACTCCACGCAAAAGCGGAGAACCCCAGCCCCAGCAGCAACCAGTGACGCAGGCGCAGCGGCGTGGGAGCGTAGCGCGCCAGCAACCAGGCCGCGATCAGCAGCACCAGCAACTGCGACCAGTACAACACCGCCGGGCCGTCGGTCGGCCCCCACGTCCACAACACCCAGCGATCCAGCGGCAGTTGCAGGTTCAGGTCGATGTTTGCCACCGGCGCGTGCAGATCCAGCGATGGCGTGCGTACGCGCGTGGCCACGCCCTGCGGCGCGCGCAAATGCAGCGTGTAGTCGTGTCCACCGGGCAGCAGCGGCAGGCCCAGTTTGCCGTCGCGTATGGCCAGGTTGATCGACTGGTTGTCGCGTCTGGCATCGAGCAACTCGCTGCCGGGCGGCAAGTCGATCGCATGTTCGCCGCCGCGCGTGCTGCGCGCATGCAGCTCCAGGCGCAGATCGCTGGCGCGCTCGCCGGTACTGCTGGTCAGTTGCACGCTGTCGATGGCGAGACTGTCGCCGGCAACCGCCGCAGGCCGCGTGATTGCCAGTTGCAGTTTCTCTCCCGGCAGCGGATCGAAACGCAAGCCGTCATCGCTGGCGCTGGTCGGCACGCCTTCGGCATCGACATGCCACATTGGCGCGGCACCCACTTCCCACACCTCGGCACGCTCGCCCAGCGGTGGCGCCTGCAGGGTGATCTGCGCGGAACGGTCCAGTTGGCTGCTCCACGTCGCCACCGATTCGCCGGCCTTGAAGGTGACGTTGATCCTGCCGTCCTTGACCAGCACGCCGTCGCCCTTCGGATGCTCGCCCGGCAGCAGTGGCAGGCTGATGCTGAAACCGCCATCCTGCGGCGCGATGCGCTCGACCCGGTTCATCACGATCCAGTCCAGGCCGAAACCGATGCTGCGGGTCAGCCGCACATACGGCGGAAAACTCTGCACGGTCGGCAACTGTTTCCCGTCCGCCGCCGTCTGCACGCGACGCAAGGTGACGCTGTCTCCAAGCACGCGGCCCGCGTCGACGCCGTCGAGCGACCAGCCCGAACCAATGAAACTGATGCGTTGCGGCGGCAACGCGAAATGAAGTGCGGCGCTTTCCACACCGTCCAGGCGATAGTGCAGGCTGACCCGGTGCACGCCGCGATCGACGCGCAGAAAGAGTTGATCGGCGCTGCGCAGCAACGCGGGGCTGGCATGGCCATCGAGGCTGACGTCGATCAGTGGCATCGTTGCATCGGGTGTCGGCAAGGGCAGCGCGACCGCGGCGCCGGCGTGCGTTTCCAGCTCCACGTCGAGCACCGCACCGTTGACCTGCAGTTGCGCCTGCGCCACCTCGGCGCATTGCGGTGAGCACTTCGGTGCCTCGGTAAGGCGGTTGCGCAGCTGGCTGAGCATCTGCGCGTCGGGCAGTGCCTGTGCACGTGCGCCCGCTGGCATCAGGGCGATCGCCAGCAGGGCGGCCCCGGCCACGCCGGCAGCGCGCGAAGGTATCCAGCGACCACGCAGCGGTCGCAGCAGATTCCCGGCCAGCCGGCCCAACACGACCGCCAGCAGACCGACCATCAACACCCGTATCAGTCGCACCAGCCACGCCGGCGCAATCACCAACCGCGTGGTCTGTTGCGACGTCACCGGCCCGGACCAGCCGAGTCGATAGTTGTTGCCCTCATTCCACTGCGGCGTGCCGGCACCGGCCTGGATCACGCTGCCGTTGTCCTGTTCGGCACCCATCATCTGACTGACCGTGACGATGGAACCGGTGACAACCACACTGTTCAAGGTGCGAGGCCGCGCCTGAACGGCATTGGCGCTCACCTCCTGCAATGGAGCCGGCGGCGAGGGTGGTGGTGGCGGTGCCGGCATAGCTGCGCGGGCTTTGTCCGTGTCCTGCGCAGCCTGCCCTGGCGGCACGAAGGCCACGGAAACCACACGCGCCGTCGAGCCCTGCTCCAGTTGCGGATGCAATGCGTACTGCAATTGCGCGGCGGTGAACGGTAGTGCCCACAGCACCGCCAGCGCGAACAGTGCCATCGCGCCACCGCGTGCGAACGTGCGCAACCGGCCTCCGGGCAAGGCACGCAGCAGCAAGGCGAAGGCCAGCGCCAGAGCCAGTGTCCACAGCGGCGCCATCGCCTCGTGTTGGGCCAGCGCCAGATAGACGGCCGCCAGCAACGCCCACGGCCAGCCGAGCAGACGCCCGGCCAGCAACGCGATCAGCGCCACCACGAACAGGTCGAGCAGGGTCCATTGCGCGGCCCAGGAATCGTTCGAACGATCCGCACCGATCGCGCCCAGCAGCCGGTAGCCCTTCGGCAGATGCACGGTGGCGTCGATGCCATTCAGCGGCAGCTGCCATCCTGAGCTGGGCACGGCCCCGGCATGGGCGGGCAAGCGCAGGCCTGCGGAGAGATTGATGCGGCGATCGCGCAGCTCGACGCCGGCGTGGCCCTTGGCATCCCTGGTGACCAGTAGCGGAGCGTCGTTTTCCAAAGCACGCTGCAACTGCCATGGCGCGCTGGCATCAAGCCGCTGGTGATGGCGCAAATCGCCACTGAGGTGGTCGACCACGCTGAAACCCCGGCCGTCAAAATCCAGCCACATCTCGCGCCGCAGATGCAGCGCGTCACCCTGCCCGCCCTCGTTGCCGCGATTGCCCTGCTCCACGCGCAGGCCGCTGTGGTTGTCCAGCACATAGGCCGGCAGACTGGCCCAGTCGTCCGGCACTCCGGCCTGCTCGGCGTCGATGGCGTTGCCTTCGATGCGCGTGCCACGCAGCGCGTTGTCATCGGCATAACTCCAGACTTCCTGTTTCGGCCACGGCGCCGGCGGCAAGCTCACGCCGATCTTTTCCAGGGGCGCGACGCTGCGTGCCAGCAGGGTCAGCGTCCAGTGTCCCGGCCGCAGTTGCACGCGCAAATGGCCATCGTTCTCCAGCCGCGCCGGCAGATCCCCGCCCAGCGCCGTCGCCACAAAACCGGAGGGAAGCACCGGCCCCAGCAGTTGTTCGCGTGCGCTGCCGGTGACGTTGAACTGAAGCTGCGTCTCCAGCGTGGCCGGCAGGCCATCGCCAAGACGACGATAGACGCGCAGCGAAAGCGCATCCGCCGCGCGTTCGGCACTGGCCGCCTCGCCCAGGGTGAGTTGCTGGCCAGCACGCTCGACCCGCGTCACCGCGGCGCCGTCGACGCGGAGCTTCACCAGGCCGATCGACTCCGGCACACGCAAACTCGCGGGCCGCGACGCCCACGGCAGCAGCCCGTCAATCTGGTAATCACCCGGCGCCAGCCACAGCATCGGTTCACCCTGGTGCTCCAGCACCGTGGCCGGCTGCCTGCCCAGGTTCACCTGCTGCGGCCAATGCCGATGGTCGCCCGGCAAGGCGACCCAGCTCGGCGCATCCACATGCACGTCCAGGCTGAAGCGACCGCCATCCTTGCCGGCATCGAGGGTGAGCCGACCGGGCCACGCACAGCGGTAACTGTCCGCACCCGGCATCTGGTTGGCCAGGAATGGGCAATCGTGCCGTGGCACGTCGTGCAACACCCAGCCCTGCCAGTCGCGCAGCGGCGGCGGTATCTCCTGCGCCAGCAGCGGCGCCGCCAGCAACAGTCCCAGGCCCAGCAAAATGCACCATCGACGAAGCATGCCGCTCTCCCCTGTGCGCCGGTCGGCCGGCACAGTGTAAGTGGAACACGTCAGGCACACGAGGGAGGCTGCCTGCATCCTGTGGCGGCTGTAGCGCGTATTCATCGATGCGCATGCCGGCACCCTGGTTCAACGCAGCACGCGGCGGAATGGGGTCAAGGCCGAACGGCACTTACTTAAAGGGCAACCCGACTCCCAACCGTTTGCGCTGAGCGTAACCTGCGCAGTGGGCGGAGTCGAAGCGCCGCCAGACCTGGACGGCCCCTCGCCGGTTTATCCTTCGACTTTCTCGCCCCTCAAAGCCGTGGCCATCCGTGGCCACTCCCCGTGTGCGGCCTTTGGCCTGCGCTCAGAGCCTGCCCCGGACCTGATCCGGGGACGAACGGGTGTCAAGTAAGTGCGATTCGGATCAACGCCTGCGCGTCAGCTCCGTTCGATCCCCAGGAGAGGCATGTCCGGCAACCGCGACACGGTCGACGTAGCGCAACGCCTGCGACCGGTCGGTGGCCAGCCGTGTGGTGCGATTGACCATCAACGATTGCGATGCGTGCAGCACAGCCTGTTCGGCGCCGGCACTACGCCGCACGCGGAGTCGCGGCGACGCCTGCTCAGCGCGCGTCATGCAGCACCGCCGCCGGATAGGCGGCGAGTCTGGTGCGTAGGAACGTGGCCACATCGACGGTGCGGCCGTCGGCGAAGCGGATGCTGTATCTGATGCCGGAGATCGACGATCGGGTGGCGCAGCAGTCGATGAACTCCTCCGCGGTCTTCACCTGCTCGCCCGCGTAGCGCAGCTTCAGGCGCAGGTGGTCGGCGGCGCGCGCGGCATCGTAGGCCTTGCCGTTGCGGATGAAGCTGGCGTCATGCAGGTTGGCCACGGAGTCGATCAGCCAGGCGATCTTCTGCTGCTCGACGGTGGACCGGTCGACAGCCTGCTGTGCCAGTGCTGGCGCCACCAGCGCGGCGAACAAAAGCCATGTCGCCACAAACCTGATTTTGTTCAAAAGTGCGGTTTCCGTTGATTACAACATGCCCTGGATCGGCAGCCACTTGAGCAGATCGACTTCCAGTCGGCGCTTCATGGTGGCACCCGGGTCATGCGCATACGTCACCGTCTTGCCGTCGTCGCTCGTCTGCCACTGCATCCGTCCGGCGTGTGGCAAGCCCGTGGCGACCAAGCTCACGCGGTAGGCGTTCGCGGGTGACGTCGCCGTGTCGAAGAACTTCTGCACCGCCTGCGCCAGCGCCGGGCTGTCGACGATGATGCCCATCTCGGTGTTCAACAGCTTCGAGCGCTGATCCATGTTCATCGAACCGATGAAGGTTTGTTGCTGGTCCACCACGATCGCCTTGGCGTGCAGGCTGACGCCGGACGAGGTGCCTTTGGCGGTCGCCGGCTGTGGCGCGCCGGTGGCGGGACGCAGTTCCCACAGCTGCACGCCTCCTTCGAGCAGTGCGCGGCGGTGGCGTGAATAGGCTGCATGCACGGCCGGTTCGTCGGTGGAGGCGAGCGAATTGGTGAGCACCTTCACCGTCACGCCGCGCGCGACCAGATCGACGAGATAGCGCACATCCTGCTTGCTGGGCACGAAGTACGGCGAGATCAACAGCAGTTCGTGCTGCGCCTGGTCGGTCATCGCCTTGATACGCGGGCCGATGCGCAGCGCCGGGTCGTCGTGATGCGGCTCGATCTTGGCCGGCTGGTCGGCGACCAGCAGCGCCGACCCCCAGAACCATGCGCCGCGGCGATCACCGGACGGGCCATTGGGATAGTCCTGCGCCGCCGCCAGCGCGTAATCCGTTTGCGCGAAGTGGCGCGCGTCGCGTCCGAGGTTCGCGCGCAGTTGCGCCAGGTCGTAGTGGTTGGCGCGCTTGCCGCGGAACGCCGTGACCGGATAGGCGGCGGGGCAGTTCCAGTATTCGTCGAACGCGTGCGAGGCCTCCTTCACCACCGGTCCGATCGCGATCAGGTCGAGGTCGCGGAAGTCGGTGTTGTGATCGACGCTGAAATAGTCGTCGCCGATATTGCGGCCGCCGACGATCGCCACGTTGTTGTCCACGATGAACGACTTGTTGTGCATGCGGTGATTGAGCCGGCTCGGCGAGAACAGCATCTGCACGGCCTTGGACAGCAGCGAGGGCTTGCGCGTGTGGAACGGATTGAACAGACGCACCTCGATGTTCGGATGTGCATTGAGTGCATCGAGCATGTCGATCTCGTGGCTCGCGTTGATGTCGTCGATCAGCAGGCGCACGCGCACACCGCGATCCGCCGCCGTCAGCAGGTGCTGCGCCACCAGTCGGCCGGTCGCGTCGTTCTTGAAGATGTAGTACTGCAGATCGACCGCGTGCTTCGCCTCGTCGACCAGCGCCACCCGACTCATCAGCGCATTGGTGCCGTCGGTCATCAGGCGCAGGCCGGACTGGTCCGGATGCTGGTTCGCCGCGGCATGCACGTAGTGTGCGCTGGACGTGCTGGTGGTCGGTGGCAAGGCGTGCGACGGACGCTTCACGAAATCGGAGCGCAGCGCCGAGCAGGCGCCAAGCGCCAGCCCGAGCAGCGCCAGCGCCGCGCAAGCATTCGTACGTCGCAACCAGACTTTCACGTTGTTGCCTCCGATGCGAACCCGGAATCCAGGCCCCCTGCCCCGCTCCGCGTGTACTGACACTGTCGATGGTATCCGAATCAGAACGCGGCCTCATGGACGAATCCTATCCGGGTAAGCTCGACCGCGCCGCGCTCGAACAACGCTCTCTACGAAAGCTACGCCGTGGGGAAGAAGGAGTACGACCGGCTGCGTCCCGTAGCCACGGCAAGCTGATGGTTCTTACAGCCGCCCCACGAACAGCCGCACCAGCACCACCGACCGGCGCTGACCGGCTTGGCGTCGGATACCTGAAGAATAAAATGATGCCGATGCGGCACGACCCTTTGCGCAGCTATTTCAGAATGGCCGCGGGGTCCTGCCCGCTTTTCAACGCCGTGCACAGTTCGATCGCTTCGCCGGTCTGCGCCAGCCCACGCGCGACGCCGGCGGCGTCATTCATCCGCGGCTTGAAGAAAGCCTGCAGCCGCGCGACCTCGGGCGTGGAGCAACCACCGCCGGCCGCCAGACGTGGCAGGTAGCCGCCGGCGAAGCTGCCGGTGCGGGCAAGCACCTGCTTGTAGTTGCCGGTGAACCACTGCCACATCGCATCACGCTCCGCCGCGGTATCGCGCCCGCCCATCAGCAGCGAACCCATTTCGCCGACCTTGACCTGCTTGTCCAGCGCGAAGTCGCGCACTTGCGTGGCCAGCGCCGGGGCATCCACATGCGCCAGGCCACCGAGGATGCCATTGCGCAAGGCGGCGTCGCTGGTCTTCGGCAGGGCGGCGATCAACGCGTCGACCGCGCTCTTGCCCTGGGTCTGCACCGCCACGCCCAGTGCAGTGCCGAGCAGGTCGGGATCGGCCGCGGCGAAATCGAGGGTGCCGTCGGCAGCAGGCTTGAGCACCGCCTCACCCTGCTTCAGCAGTGCCGCACGCACTTCGGGCAGCTTGAAGTCGAACGCCAGGGCGCTGGCGAGTGTGCTGCGCAGCAGGGAGTCATCTTCCGATTCACCGGCCTTGCGCTGGTAGCCAAGCTGTTCCAGGCGTGGCAGATAAGCGTCCTTGACCCACGCGGCCAGGCGCGCGCGCTGGGCGTCGGTGGCGGCCTCATGCTGGTAAATCCACTTCACCTGGTCCAGCGGCGCGGTGGCCACTTCGCGCACCTTCGAGCTGGTCAACGGCTTGAACGCAGCCAGCACGTCGCCGGCATCGAGGTCGCCGCGCCGGAAACTGGCGCTGACCGCATCGGCATAGGCCAGTTGCTCGGCGTCGCTCAGCTTGCCGACGTGGGCGGTCAGGTCGACCAATTGCGGCTGGTCCAGGCTGAAGCGGTAATAGCCGCTCGCGTTGGCGTTGGGCATGATCCAGGTCGGCTGGCTGGCGCCGGCGAGCGCGATCGAGCCGCTGGCCTTGTCGAGCATCTTGCATTCGACCTTGCTGGACTGTGCCTTATCTTTGCCGCTGGCGACGATGCCATAGCGCACGCACACCGGCACGCCCCAGTTTCGCTTCGCATCGCCCTTGCTGCCCAGCGGCAGGTAGCGGTTCTGGCTCAGTTGCAGCACGGTCTTGCCATCGGTCTGCACCAGTTTTGTCTGCACGTAGGGCACGCCGGACTGGTCGAGGAAGCTGTTGAAGGCGTGCTTGAACGCCTCGCCCTTGCCGGCGGCGGTGGCGATGGCGCCGACAAGGTCGCTGGCAGTGGCGTTGCCGAACTTGTGTTGCTGGATGTAGGCACGCATGCCCTTCTGGAAGGTCTTGTCGCCGACATAGTTCTCGAACATCGCGATCACGCCGGCACCCTTCTGGTAGGTGATGCCATCGAACGCGGTGAGGATGTCGCCATTGCCGGTGATCGGCTGGCGGATGCTGCGCGCGCTGACCAGGGCATCGCTGTCCATCGCGCCCTCCGCCCCGCGCACCCGATCCAGGTCGGCACGGTATTCCGGATGCACTTCCATGGTGACCTTCTGTTGCATCCAGGTGGCAAACGCCTCGTTCAGCCAGATGTCGTTCCACCATTCCAGCGTCACCGTATCGCCGGTCCACTGGTGCGCCAATTCATGCGCGGTGACGTTGAACGAGCCGCGCACGTTGCGCGCCGGGGAATCCTTGTCGAGCAGCAGCAGCCAGTCGCGGAAGGTGACCAGGCCGGCGTTCTCCATCGCGCCGGCGGCGAAATCCGGCGCGGCCAGCAGATCGAGCTTGTCGAAGGGATAACCGAAGCCGTAGTAGTTCTCCAGTGCATGGATGATGCTCGGCGTTTCGCCCAGCACATGTTGCATGCGATGCGCCTGGCCGGCCGGTGCGATGCCGCGCAACGGCAGCGGCTTTGAACGATACGCATCCGGCGAGATGTCCGGCGCGTTGGCGATGCTCCAGGGGCCGACGCCGAAGGCGACCAGATAGGTCGGCAGCGGCTGCGTCCGCGCAAACGTGAGCGTCTTCCAGCCCTTGCCTGCCGGAGCTTCCTTCACTTGCTGGGTATTGGCGACAGCCGTGTCGGCTTCGGGAATCGTCAGGCTGATGTCGAACGGCGTCTTGAAGCCGGGCTCGTCGAAACTCGGGAAGGCGAAGCGCGCGCTGATCGGTTCCATCTGCGTCATCGCATACGGCTGGCCCTTCGCGCTGACCTTGTACAGGCCCTGCAACTGCGCGTTGAGCGGCGCGGTGTAGTCGAACGTCAGCGTCAGCTCCTGCGGCTTCAGCGTGCTACCGAAATCCACGCGCGCCACGCCGGCCTTCGGATCCGCCTCGACATACTTGCCCGCGTGCACCTTGCCGGCGGCGTCGGTGACCGTCACCTTCGACACTTTGAGTTCGGCGCCATCGAGCCACATGTGATCGGAAGCCTGGCTCAACTTCACCTTGATCACCGTGGTGCCGGAGAAATCCTGCTGTGCCGGATCGACTTTGACCGCGATACGGTAGGACTGCGGCACGGCCCAGCCCGGCAGGCGACCTTGCGGTACCTGGTCGGCAGTAGCGGTAAACGAAGCGCCGCAACAGGCGGCAAGCGCGGTAAGCAGAAGTGGACGAACGAGACGGCGCATGCTGATTTCCCCAGGGACGATTTGGCAATCCCCGAACCTAGGGCGGCCTTGACCTTCGACACAGTGCCAGAAGGCATGGCCGATGCCTGGGAGCGTCGGCCGCCAAACGTTCGCGGCGAAGCGCTTTACAACAGCAAAGCTGGTCAAAGCCCTGCCTGCGAGTGACGTTTTTCGACGATTCGCCGGCCCGTGGTGGTTCTCCATGGGCCAGGAAGCGGCGGAAAAAAGGACTGCAGGCAGGGCTTTGCGGCCCGGACGATTTATTGCAAACGAAACGTGTGGAAGCAGGCGGCTGGGGGGTAGTGCAGGGGTGAAACGATCTCGCCGTGAAGCGCCATGGGGACATGGATAAACGACCCACTTGCATTGTTTTAATTGATTGTTATCATCAAGTTCATAGTCAATATCTATTGACGAGTCGAGACACGCCATGAACCTGCGAGATCTCCAATATCTGGTCGCCCTTGCCGAACATCGGCATTTCGGCCGCGCGGCCGCAGCCTGCTTCGTCAGCCAGCCGACCCTGTCCACCCAGATCAAGAAGCTGGAAGACGAACTCGGCGTGCCGCTGGTCGAACGCACGCCGCGCAAGGTGTTGCTGACCGAGGTCGGTCGCGACATCACCATCCGCGCCCGCGACGTGCTCAACGGGATCGAGCAGATCCGTGGCGTGGCCCGGCGCACGCTCGATCCAGAGTCGGGCACGGTACGACTGGGCATCTTCCCCACGCTGGGCCCGTACCTGTTGCCACACGCATTGCCGCTGGTGCGTGCCGCGTTCCCGCGGCTGGAACTGTTGCTGGTCGAGGAAAAAACCGAAGCGGTGCTGCGCCTGCTGCGCGAGGGCAAGCTGGACGCCGGCATCCTCGCCTTGCCGCTGCATGAGGACAGCCTGCACAGCGAGTTCCTGTTCGAGGAACCCTTTCTGCTCGCGGTATCGGGCGACCACCCGCTGGCGTACAAGCAGGGTCAGCTGAGGCTGAGCGATCTGTCCAACCAGAACCTGCTGCTGCTGGAAGACGGACACTGCCTGCGCGACCAGGCGCTGGAGGTATGTCACATGGCCGGTGCCGGCGAACGCAGCGGTTTCCGCGCCACCAGCCTGGAGACGCTGCGCCAGATGGTGGCGGCGAACGTCGGCATCACCCTGCTGCCGGTCACTGCGGTGAAGCCGCCGGTGGCACCGGTGGAGAACCTGCACCTGATCGAATTCAAGGGTCATCCGCCGAGCCGGCGCATCGCCATGATCTGGCGCAAGAGCTCGGCGATGGACGGATTCCTGCGGCGTCTGGCGGACGTCTTCCGGCAGCTGCCGGCCGACCTGTTCGACCCGCACACGGCGGCCACGCCGGTATTGCCCAGGGTCGCCGCGCCGGCGAAACGCAAGGCCGCCGGCCGATAGCCGCAGGCTATGCGCTCCATCCAGACAATCAATTTCATTGCGGGCCCGCAAGACGCTAGGCTCGGCGGATCACGACCGTAACGGTCGCACTCACATTTTCCTCCCAGCCCAACGCCACGAGGTGATGTCATGAGTAACCTGAAAGGCTCCAAGACCGAGCAGAACCTGAAAGACGCCTTTGCCGGCGAATCAATGGCCAACCGCCGCTATCTCTACTTCGCCGCCAAGGCCGACGTGGAAGGTTTCAACGATGTCTCCGCGGTATTTCGTTCCACCGCCGAAGGTGAGACCGGCCACGCGCACGGCCATCTGGAATATCTGGAAGCCGTGGGCGATCCCGCCACCGGACTGCCGTTCGGCGAAACCCACCTGAACCTGAAAAGCGCGATCGCCGGCGAGACCCACGAGTACACCGACATGTACCCGGGCATGCACAAGGCCGCGCGCGAAGAAGGCTTCGACGAAATCGCCGACTGGTTCGAGACCCTGGCCAAGGCCGAGCGCTCGCACGCGAATCGATTCACCAAGGCGCTGGGCGACATGGGCTGACGCGAACCGCGAACGGGGTCAGAGTGCCTTTTCGCTTTGGCGAAAAGGCACTCTGACCCCTCCCACCGGAGGCCACCGATGGATCTGATCCACGAAAAAGGCGAGGGGAATCTGCAAGCCCCCACCCGGCATCCGCTGGACTGGCTCAACCGCGAGTTCATGGACCAGCAATCGCTGGATGCCGAGCTGGAGCGCGTGTTCAACATCTGCCACGGCTGCCGCCGCTGCGTCAGCCTGTGCCACGCCTTCCCCACCCTGTTCGACCTGATCGACGAGTCGAAGACGATGGAGATCGACGGCGTCGACAAGGCCGACTATCCCAAGGTCACCGAGCAGTGCTATCTGTGCGACCTGTGCTACCAGGTCAAGTGTCCGTACACGCCGCCGCATCCGTGGAACGTGGATTTCCCGCACCTGATGCTGCGCGCCAAGACGGTGGCGTTCGCGCGTGACGGCGCGCCACTGTCGGCGAGGATCCTCTCCAACACCCGCGCCGTCGGCAAGCTGGCCTCGATCCCGGTGGTGGTGCAGGTGATCAATGCCGCCAACCGCAACCCGGGCGCACGCAAGCTGCTGGAAAAAACCATGGGCGTCGACGCGCAGGCGCGCGTACCCGAATATCACTCGCCCACCGCGCGCAAGCGCTTGCGCGATCTCGACGGCAGCGGCGAAGCCATCCCCGCCGGCCGAACGCGCGGCAAGCTGGCGTTGTTCGCCACCTGCTACTGCGACCACTCCGATCCGGTGGTGGTCGAGGATCTCGCCGCGGTACTGCAACACAACGCGATCCCCACCAAACTGGTCGAGCAGGAAAGTTGTTGCGGCATGCCCAAGCTGGAACTGGGCGACCTGCAGACGGTGAAGAAATACAAGGAACGCAATATCCCGGTGCTGGCGAAGATGGCTCGCGAAGGCTGGGATTTCACCGCACCGATTCCGTCCTGCGTGCTGATGTTCAAGCAGGAGCTGCCGTTGATGTTTCCCGACGATGCGGACGTGGCGTTGGTGCGCGACCATTTCTTCGATCCGTTCGAATATCTCGCCGAACGGCACAAGGCCGGCCGGCTGCAGACCGACTTCAAACAATCGCTGGGCAAGGTCGCCTGGCAGGTGCCCTGCCACCAGCGCGTGCAGAAGATCGGCCCGAAGACGCGCGACATCCTGCAGTTGGTGCCGGGTACCGAAGTCACCACGATCGAACGCTGCTCCGGCCACGACGGCACCTACGGCGTCAAGCACAAGACCTATGCGTTGTCGCGCAAGCTGGCCAAACCGGTGGAGAAGCGCGTCGCCGAAGCGGCCCCTGATCACTTCACCAGCGACTGCCCGATGGCCGGTGGCCACATCGCCCACGGCCTTGACGACAAACCCGCGGCGGAACACCCGCTTAGTCTGCTGCGCAAGGCGTACGGAATTTGAAAGCCCCTCTCCCCCGGCGACCGAAGGGAGTCCCCTTGCGGGTGAGAGGGGTGGGGGTGAGGGTGCGCACTTGCCGAAATACCTCGCTTCGCCCGTACCCTCACCCGCCCTTCGGGCACCCTCTCCCGGCGGGAGAGGGAAAGAAAAAACCAGAGCACGCCATGACCAAACTCACCCGCACCGACCTGCTCACCCTCGAAGCCTACGCCCAACAACGTAGCGAATTCCGCGCCCGCGTGCTGGCGCACAAGAAGCAGCGCACCGTGCATCTGGGTGAGCACCTGACCCTGATCTTCGAGGACCGGCTGACCGTGCAATACCAGGTGCAGGAGATGCTGCGCATCGAGCGGATCTTCGAGGCCGAAGGCATCCAGGAAGAGCTCGACGCCTACAACCCGTTGATTCCGGACGGCCGCAACTTGAAGGCCACGATGATGATCGAGTTTCCCGACGAAGCGCAGCGTCGGGTCGAGCTGGTGCGCCTGCGCATGATCGAGCACGCCATCGAACTGACCGTGCAAGGCCACGCACCTGTCGTCGCCATCGCCGACGAGGACATGGATCGCAGCAACGACGAGAAAACCTCTGCCGTGCACTTCCTGCGTTTCGAACTGGACGCCGCAATGATCGAGGCCTGGAACACCGGCGCGCCGGTGACGCTGGCTTCAACCCTATCCACGATGCCGGTGGTGGCAACCCTCAACGGCGGGCAGCGCGAGATGCTGGCGGCGGACTTCGCCTGAGTCAGACTGACGGCGCGACCTCACGTACACTGCGCCCATTCCAACCGCCGCAATCCCCATGCGCAAACTCCTGGTCGTTGCTGCGGCATTGCTGGTGCTGCTGGGTGTGCTCAAGCACCACCAGCACAGCGCCGTGCATCCCGGCCCCGGCGTACTCGCTGCCGAGGTCCCGGTCCAGGTCGATCTCGATCACGGTGCCCAGTTGCAGAAGGGCGACACCAGCCTCATCACCCGCGCGCACTTCGACATCACCGCGCGCGTGCTCTCGCGCAAGGACTATTCCCGGGGCGATGACGCCGACCTGGTGCCGATCGACCTCGCGCTGGGCTGGGGTCGCATGTCTGACAGTGCCGTGCTGGCCAGCATCGAGATCAGCCAGTCCGGTCGCTTCTATTACTGGCATGTAAAGGAGTTCCCGATCCCGCGCCGCGAGATCGAGACCTCCAGCGCCAACATGCACATGATTCCCGCCGATGCCGATGTGAAAGGCCAGCTGGAACGCGTGCGCACCGGCCAGGTCATCCACCTCGAAGGCTTCCTGGTCGACGCCAGTCGCCCCGGCGGCTGGCACTGGAAAACCTCGATGACCCGCAACGATACCGGTGCGGGAGC
>Ga0208357_1001766_pt1 | contig 15343 bp, 16 predicted proteins | sample NGESurdeep092012_6_FD_184487 | JGI IMG/M metagenome (GOLD analysis project Ga0208357, IMG submission 184487) | Arctic peat soil microbial communities from Barrow, Alaska - NGEE Surface sample F52-2 deep-092012 (SPAdes) | ecosystem: Environmental > Terrestrial > Soil > Wetlands > Peat ... | reverse complement strand
CCGCCTTTGCCGATGCGACCATCCGCCACCACTCCCGCGCCGCGCACCAGCAGCACACGCGGAAACTTTTCACGGGTGATCTCAAAATATAAAAAACTCTTATCATCTTTTTCGCGCACGTTGAATGGCGGTGTGATTTTCTTGATCAGCTCCGCTTCGCGGATCAGCGCCTCAAGCGCCGTCTCCTTCTGCTCGAAGTCGATATGTGCGATCTTGCTCACGAGCGTCTGGATGCGCACGTCGTGCGGCCGCTCGAAATAGCTCGAGACGCGCCGCCGCAGATTCCCCGCTTTGCCCACATACAAAACACGCCCGGCGGCGTCCTTCATGATGTAGACGCCCGGCGTTTCGGGAAATTTTTTGTATGGGATGGAGGTTTTAATCATTTTTTAACCTCCTCCATTATAGACGATTCAGCCGCTTCTTGAAGGGCGCGGTTCTTTTCGCTCTAATTTTATAACCCGGCGTTCAAGTTCATCGACTTCTTTGACGTCCGCTTTTGTATCCAATTTTTCATTGATATCTTTGAACATCTCCGTATGTTTATCCATTGTTTTATCTATTGTATCGAACCTTTCGGTGACAAGTTTAAATTTATCATCCATTCTTTCCTCAAAAACCCCAAATAACTGCCGCACCTCAGCGCGACTCTTTTTAAAGAGTTCCTCTATTTCTTTTATGTTCATGAAGATCACCATAGCATATGCATATTAAAAAAAGATTAAACGAATAACTCAGGAAAAACGAGGGTTATTTCTCCAGCAGCACGTAGACGGCGCACTTCAGAAGCAGCGGGTCGGTCCCTTCTATCGTCTCGTTGATATGCTGCAGCGGGATCGGCGACTGACCGTTCTCGAACATCAGCTCATTCTCGTGGATATAAGCGATCTTATGCCCAGCTATATTGAAGATGAAGTTGTTCTGGAAATAGCCAAGTTTGTGGCCATCCGCCTCTGCACGGACGTAGATACCGTCGATCCATGCGATCTTTTGCCCGTCGTGCCAGACCTTGCCGTCGAAGATTTTCATGACTTTATTATATCACTTGCCGCTATTTCTGCAGCAACGGCCTCAGATACTCCCCTGTCACGCTCGCCTTCTTGCGCGCGATCTCCTCCGGGGTGCCGGTGGCGACGATCCTGCCGCCACGAGCGCCGCCTTCAGGGCCGAGATCGATCACCCAATCCGCGCATTTGATGACGTCCAGGTTGTGCTCGATGACGACGATCGTGTTGCCGCGATCGACAAGACGTTGCAGAACTTTGAGCAGCTGATCCACGTCGGCAAAGTGCAGGCCGGTCGTCGGTTCGTCGAGCAGATAGAGCGTGCGGCGCGTGTCACGCTTGCCGAGCTCGGCGGACAGCTTGATGCGCTGAGCCTCGCCGCCGGACAAAGTCGTGGCCGACTGACCCAACTGCAAATATCCCAAACCCACCTCCTCTAATATAGTAAGCTTGTCCATCAGCCACGGGATGTCCTCAAAGAACTTCACCGCTTCTTCGATCGTCATCTGGAGCACATCAAAAATGTTTTTCCCTTTGTATTCCACGGCGAGCGTCTCGCGATCGAACCGCTTGCCTTTGCACACATCGCACGTGACGTACACCGTCGGAAGGAAATGCATCTCGATCGCGATCGTGCCATGACCTTCGCAGTTCTCGCAGCGGCCGCCCGGGACGTTGAAGCTGAAACGGCCCGGCTTGTAACCGCGCACGCGCGCGTCTTCCGTGCCAGCGAAGAGATCGCGGATGTGCGTCCATGCGCCCACGTACGTGGCCGGGTTGGAGCGCGGCGTGCGGCCGATCGCCGCCTGGTCAATGTTGATGATGCGCGTGATGTACTCCAGGCCGAGGATCTGTTTGTATCCCCCGGCTTTGAAACTGGCGTGATTCAACTTATCCGCAACGGCTTTGTACAGCACGTCGTACACGAGCGATGACTTGCCGCTGCCGGAAACGCCCGTCACCGCCGTGAAGCGGCGCAATGGAATATCCACGTCAACATCTTTGAGATTGTTCGCGTGCGCGCCGCGGATCTTTAAGTACTCCTGTTTTGCATCCACCTTACGCCGCTCTTCCGGAACCTCGATGAACTTCTTCCCGCGCAAATATTGCAACGTAAGTGAATTTTGCTTTAGGTCTTTCATGAGCGCAGGCATCGGTCCCTGCGCCACCACGTTGCCACCGTGCACGCCCGCGCCGGGCCCGATGTCCACCAGATAATCCGATTCCCGAATCGTGTCCTCATCGTGCTCCACCACGATGATCGTGTTGCCAAGATCACGCAGATCCTTGAGCGTCTGGATCAGCTTGGCGTTATCGCGCTGGTGCAAGCCGATCGTCGGTTCGTCCAATATATAGAGCGTGCCCACCAGCCGCGAGCCGATCTGCGACGCGAGCCGGATGCGTTGTGCCTCGCCGCCGGACAGCGTCCCTGCCCTGCGATCCAACGTTAAGTATTCCAAACCAACGTCCATCATGAACTTTAATCTGTTTTTAATCTCGCGAAGCGGCGCTTCGGCGACCTCGTTCATCGACTCCGATTTGAATTTCAATCCGCTGAAAAACGCGTGCGCGTCCTCGATGGAAAGCGCCGTCACGGTGTTAATGTTTTTTTCATCTATCAAAACGTTCAAACTTTCCGGCCGGAGGCGCTTGCCGGCGCACACCGGGCAGATCTCTTCGGACCAGATGTCCTTCGTGCCGAGGCCATGGCATTCCGGACATGCGCCATACGGGCTGTTGAACGAGAACAGGCGCGGCTCGATCTCGGGGAACGAGAATCCGTCGTGCGGACATGTGAACTTTGCCGATAGTGAGGTCTCTTTATCGGTGATCAATGTCACAACCGCGTTGCCGTACTTGAGTGCGCTCTCGATCGCCTCCGCCAGGCGCAGACGATTGTCTTTGTCTTTGAAGTTCATGCCCGACGGCAGACGATCCACGACGAGATCAATGTCATGCGTCTTGTAGCGCGAGAGCTCCACGCGATCGCGCAAGGAATGATATTTGCCATCAATGCGTACCTCGGAAAATCCCGCGTTCAGGAAGTCGTAAAGCATCTGGTAATACTCGCCTTTCCTGCCACGCACCACCGGTGCGAGAATGACGAAATTCTTTTTGTCTTTGTTGCCGCCGGAGATATCGATCGCGACATCAACGATCTCCTCGTTCGTCAACTTCTTGATCTCACGGCCGCACGTCGGACAATATGGCTTGCCCGCACGCGCGAACAAAACGCGAAGGTAATCATAAATCTCGGTGATCGTGGCCACCGTCGAGCGCGGATTTCCTGAATGCGATTTCTGATCGATGGAGATCGCGGGCGACAGCCCTTCGATGTCATCCACATCCGGTTTATCCAAACGGCCCAAAAACTGCCGTGCGTACGCGGAGAGCGATTCGATGTAGCGACGCTGGCCTTCGGCAAAGATGGTGTCGAACGCGAGCGACGACTTGCCGCTGCCGGAGAGTCCGGTGAAGACGACCATTTTGTCGCGCGGTATCTCAAGATCCACATTCTTGAGATTATGCTCGCGTGCGCCCTTGATGATTATTTTGTCGTGTTTCATGATTTTTTAATGCCAGCCAAGATGCAAAAACGCCCTCGGTCGGGCTTGTAGGGGTCTATGTAGAGAGATTATATCTCGGGATGACCGACTGGTCAATAAAAAGGTCCGCCAACACTAGGAGTGCGTGGGCGGACGGACGAGAGTGGCCTTACGGCTTGCAATGGTTTCGATCGCGAGCAATATGATGATCGCAAACGGAAGGTAGAGGTAAAAATCCGGAAGCTTGAAAGCTCCAAAATCGATCCAGTGGGGAAACCATGGGATATCCCCGTGTAGAAGACGCGGTAATGCGTCCGGAAGGCGCAGGCGGAATACCGTGTTGAGGATAAACCAGCTTGCATCCTCCCCTACCATCACGCCGAGCTGGCATGCGCCAAAGAATGCAAACTTTGCAATGCCGCCGTGGATCAGATCTTTGCCTACGATCCAGGTACCGATCCCACAAAACACAGGAACGATAACGAGGAACAAGGTCAGGTGGTAGGGGGTGACCATGCAGTCACCCACAAGCGATTTCAACATCGGCACATTCAGCCTTACAAAACAAAAGCCTCCAAATCTCCCGATGGTGAATGGACAGAGCCAGATCTCGAACAGCGAGATCGGAACCGCGATCCAAAGCACAACCCTCAGATAGGACGCAACGGTCTTTCTCATCACGAGCCTCCATCTGCCGTTGGTAGCGGCTACTGATTAAAGGCTAAAATATTACCGCCGTGATGTAAAGCGACAAAAATTATCCGGCGACGTGCGCCAACTGCGGCAACACTTCCTGATTCCCACTCTGCTCCTTCCACAACGCCGAGTACAAGCCATCCGGGTTCTTCAGCAACTGGGTATGACTCCCTTGCTCCACCACGCTGCCTTTGCGCATCACATAGATGCGGTCCGCGCGCGCGAGCGTGGAAAGCCGGTGCGCGACCATCACTGTGATGAGGTTCGGCCGCGACTTCGCGATCTGGTGGATCGTTTCCGTGATCGATTTTTCGGTAATGGAATCCAGGCTTGACGTCGCCTCGTCGAAAATGATTAATTCGGGATCACGCAACAGCGCACGGGCGATGGCAAGGCGCTGGCGTTCGCCGCCGGAGATCTTGATGCCTCCCTCGCCGATCTTCGTATCAAGCCCCAGTCCGCCACGCTCCGCGATCGCCTCAACGGACGCATTTTCCAAAGCCTTCCAACAATCATCGTCCGTCGCGTCTGGATTCACAAAGATGAGATTCTCGCGCAGAGTGCCCGCAAAAAGCTGTGTGTCCTGCGACACGTAGCCGATCTTCCGGCGCAGGGCGTCATAATCAACAGTATCGCCATTCACGCCGTTGAGCAGAATCGTGCCCTTCGTGGGCTTGTATAATCCCACCAGCAGTTTGATCAGCGTCGTTTTCCCCGAGCCGGAATAGCCGGCGAACGCCACCGTCTCGCCGCTCTTGATCGTCAGGTTCATGTGCTGCAGCGCGGTGAGCGCGCCGCTCTGATAGCCGAACGAAACATCCTTGAACTCCACCGTCTTCAGTGATTCGATCGAAACAGGATGCGCGGGCTTTTTTTCCGAAGGAATGGCGAGGATTTCCTGAAGTTTTTCCATGCTGCCGCGCGATTCCTGATACTGCGACGCCACCGTGCCCATATCGCCGAGCGGCGAGAATATATAGAACGAGTAGAACCACAGCGCGAGGAATTCTCCGAGCGAGATCTTCGCCAAGAATATAAGCCACAGCATGACGAACAATATAATAGAGCGCATCGCGTTCACGATCGTGCCCTGCGTAAAGCTCAGCTTGCGGATCAGGGTCAACTTTGAAAGCTCGAGCGCCAGCACTTTGTTATTCACGTCGTTCAGACGCTGGGTTTCTTGGTCCTCAAGGCCCAAGCTTTTTACCAATTCCACGTTGCGGATCGTCTCCGTTGTGGATCCCGCCAGGTTCGCCGACTCGATCACAATATTTTTCTGGATCGCTTTGATCTTTTTCCCAAGGAAAAACAGCGCCGTTCCCATGATCGGGATGACCATGAAGTACAGCAGCCCGATGATCCAGTTCACGAAGAATGCGTAGATGAGCACCAGAATGATGCCGACGAGTGAAACGAAGATGACGTCCACGAAACTGATGATGAGCGTCTGCGCATCAAGCCGCGCCTTCTGCAATTTTTGCAGGAGCTCGCCCGAGCGCTGGTCCTCAAAAATGGCGTAGGGCAGCGAGAACGAGTGCGCGACGCTATGTGCATAGAGCTCGGTGCCGACGCGCTGGGCCACCATGTTCTCGTAATATTGCTGAAAGTTTTTTGCGGTGCGCGAGATGAGCGCCGCGGTGACGGAGACGAGCAGCAGCAATCCCACGCCGCGCAGGAAATCGCTATTGGATATCGAGCCGATCTTCGCCACGTAATTATCGATGATCAGCTGAAACACCTGCGGATCCACGAGCGAGAACGCGATGTTCACCGCCGCAAAAACGAGCGTCAGCGTCAGCGACTTTTTATGCTTCTTGATGTAGTTGAAAAGTAATTGCATAAGCTAGAAAAACGCCCTCGGTCGGGGTTGTAGGGGGGGTCCGTGAAGACAAGTTTAGACCAGTTTGGGTGATGGGTCAAATAAAAGGGCCCACGACCGCGGACTTAGAGCGGAAGGTGGCCGCCACTATCGCCGGTGATGGTGAACGTGCCGATCGTCTGCGACGAGCTGCCGTCCGCCGCAAGCACATCTACCGTGTAGGCGGTGCCCGGCGTCACCTCCACGAGGAATTGCGCGCACATCTCGGACTTATTGCAGACCGGCCCGAGTGTCTGCGGCACAATAAACACGATCGTCTTCCCGTCCGCCGAAGGCAGGTCTTTGAGCGACGCCGCGCTGAGGCCATTCATCGTCACCACGTTGCCCGTTGCGGCAAAGTCAGTGCCGGTGATCGTGACCGTCGCCCCTATCGGCCCGGCGGACGGGTAGAGTGGCGGCGTTGAGGCGGGAGGAACGGGCGTTGTGCTTGAGGGCGTAGAAGTCGCGACCGGCGGTACCGCGGATGAGCCATGCCGATACAGATAATAGAACGCGCCGCCAATCACGATGACGCAAGCGGCCACGATCAATGCTATTGCAATAGGAGCAAATCCTCGGCGATCAACAATCATATGTTATGTACAACGGACGAAAAGCGAGATCGTTACCCTCTCTTGCCGCCCCCCCCTCTTGGACAGTACTGCAAGTTCCCTATTACACCCGACTAGATATGAATAGAGAAATCACAGTTTGTGATTTTAGATTCCTTATTTCTTGCGGCCTTGAGCGCTTTTATGTTTAGTGAGCCCAGCCCCATGTGCGCCATCTTTCATGTCTTTGGGCGTCGCCGGCCGCCCCGCCTTCATCACTTCTTCCACCATCGCTGCCTTTTTGTTCAGTTCGCGGATCTCATCCCGTAATATCCCCGCCATTTCGAAGTTCAATTCCTTTGCCGCGGCTTTCATATCGCGCTCCTTTTCCGCGATCAGACGCTGAAGCGCGGTCTTGGACCGCGGCACCGGCGCCGTCTCGAGCGCTAGAATATCATCGATGTCCGGCAGAATGTCCGATATCTTCCGCACGATCGTGCGGGGCGTGATGTTGTGCTCTTTATTGTACACCACCTGGATCGCGCGGCGGCGGTCAGTTTCACGAATCGCGCGCTCGATGGAGCCGGTGATGTTATCCGCGTACATCACGACCTCGCCTTCCACGTTACGCGCGGCGCGGCCGATCGTTTGAATCAGCGACACCTCGCTGCGCAGGAATCCTTCCTTGTCCGCATCGAGAATGGCGACGAGCGATACCTCCGGCAGGTCGAGGCCTTCGCGGAGCAGGTTCACGCCGACGAGCACCTCGATCTTCCCCTTGCGCAGGTCGGTCAGGATCTTGATACGGTCCATCGTCTTCACATCGCTGTGGAGATAGTTCACTTTTATTTTCTTTTCCTCCAGATATGCCGAGAGGTCCTCGGCCATGCGCTTGGTGAGCGTTGTCACGAGCACGCGTTCGTGTTTGGCCACGCGCTCTTCGATGCGCGGGATGAGGTCGTCCACCTGCCCACGCGCGGGCTTGATCGTGATCTTTGGATCCACAAGGCCAGTCGGGCGGATGATCTGTTCTACTATCTGGCCGCCTCCTGGGCGGCCATCCTGGCTGGGCCTGCTCACTTTCAACTCGTACGGGCTTGGCGTTGCGGACGTATAGATGACCTGACCGATGCGCGCATCGAACTCCTGGAACCGGAGCGGGCGGTTGTCGATCGCCGACGGCAAGCGGAATCCGTATTCCACGAGCGTCTTCTTGCGCGCCGCGTCGCCATTGAACATGCCCTGCAATTGCGGCACCGTCATGTGCGACTCATCGATGATGGTGAGAAAATCCGCTGTGCCGTCTTCATGGTGCGGGAAATAATCCAGGAGCGTTGCCGGCGGCTCGCCTGCGGCGCGGCCGGAGAGATGGCGCGAATAGTTCTCGATGCCGTGGCAATATCCCACCTCAGCCATCATCGCGAGGTCGAACTTGGTGCGGCGCTCCAAGCGTTCCGCTTCCAAGAATTTTTTCTCACGGTCAAATTTGGCGAGTTGCTCTTTTAATTCTTCTTTAATGGCGACGATGGCGCGTTCGCGCGAGGCCGGCTCGGTAATAAAGTGCTTCGCAGGAGCGAACAAAATGTCCGGGATCGCGGGCGTTTTGCCCGGCTGGAATCCCTTCACCGGATCCACTTCGTAGATGGCCCGGATCACGCCGCCGGACACCTCCAGGTTATAGATGATCTCGCGGTCCGCGGGCATGATCTCCCAATTCTCGCCGCGCAGGCGATACGTCGCGCGCTTGAGGTCCGCCGTCGTGCGGTTGAATTGGAGCGTGACGAGCTTGCGCGAGAAATCGCGGCGATCAACCTTGTCGCCCACTTTGAATTGGATGATGTTCTTGGCGTATTCCTCCGGCGCGCCGAGGCCGTAGATGCACGACACCGACGCCACGATGATCACATCGCGCCGCGTGAGGAGCGCCATCGTCGCCGCGTGGCGCAACTTGTCGATCTCGTCATTGATCAGCGCCTCCTTGTCTATATATGTGTCACTCGTCGGGATGTACGCCTCCGGCTGATAGTAGTCGTAGTACGAGACGAAATAATTGACGGATGAATTCGGGAAGAGCTCGCGGAACTCGTTGCAGAGCTGCGCGGCGAGCGTCTTGTTGTGCGCGATCACGAGCGTCGGCTTGCCGATCTGTTGGATCACATTCGCCATCGTGAAGGTCTTGCCGGAGCCGGTCACGCCGAGCAGGGTCTGATCGCGCATTCCTTCGCGCAAACCCGAAACAAGCGACGTGATCGCCTTCGGCTGGTCCCCCGCGGGCTGATTATCGGATTCGATCTTGAAGTGGTTCATGGTGTGTTTTGGGACTGTAGTGTGAAAAGCGCCCCTTGCCCGAGGGCTATAGGGGTAACTCATCCAAACTTTCTCTACCACCCAATTTTAATGTTTTTTTAATCGGGAGTCAAAAGAGGCTTCCCCTGCAACAACTTAATATTTGACAATATATATCTTAAGTGCTATTCTGCGGTCGGAGGGTTGTTATGAATGCAGCCATTGATAGGAAACCTCGGCAGCGGCGGCGATCTCTGGACCTCGAAGAAGAGCGACAGATGATTGATAGGGGCCCGGAATTTGTATCCGGCGAGATGCATGGCCTTCTCATCAATCTTTCGCAAGTGAAAGCGATGGATCTCGCGGTCCATCCAGATTTTTTCAAGGCCAACAGTCTCACGTGGATTTGGGGGCAGATGAATGCGGACAAGATCGAGACGAATGTTTACATTCTTATGGGTCGTAAGGGCATCCACTCGATCCATGAATTAGCCGGGCTATGCAGGATGCACCCCAACGAGCTCAGGCAAATGGTTGAGACCGGAAAGGGGTGGAACGTCGAGAGAGCTTTTCTGATTGCTTCCATTCTTGACGCCAGACCGGAGCTCTTATTGCAAGCCGACCTCGCGCGAGTCGTATCCAACGAGGTAATTAATTGGCAAATCTAATTCTCAAAGTTTATGGCGCTGTCTATTGAAGATGGCGCCGTTTTTTATGTGCATCAACGATTATCCGTCTTTTGCCAGCTTATAAAAAACGAAAAACCGCGTTTCGGCCTCACACCGGAAAGCGGTCTTTCTTCTAACTAACAAGATTCATTTTAGCACACTTTTGACGGTGTCAAAATGGGGATATCCGGCAACCGCGCCACTCACTCCCCCGCGTTATAGAGCGCCTGGATTTCGGTCGCGCTGAGCGCGCGTTCGTAGATACGGACGTTGTTCATCTGGCCCGTGAGCGAGCCGTCGACGCCATAATTCGGATCGTAGCCCATGTAGAACGGGAACGTGGCGTTCGTGGTGGGGCCGGCGGCGGTGCCGACAAGGCCGCCGTTCAGATAATAAGAATAGTTGCCGCCGTTCTTGACGATCACCACCTGATTCCATTGGTTCTTTGGAATTGTTTCCGCGATGATGCCGCCGCTCACCTCCCACGCGGTGGGAGTGATCTTCATCCACGACGATCCAAACCGGTTGCCGAGGACGACGACCGTATTGCCCGTGCCCGTGCCGACATACTCCCACACGGTCCAGGTAAAAATGTTCGACGTGCTCACGACGTTCTGATAACTGGTGGATACAAAGTACAAGCTTGCGCCGGAAAAGTTGGGGCAGGAGGAGAGCTTACAGCCGCTCGTGGTCCAGAACGCCGTCGGCGTCGCATTCGAGTACATCGTGCCGTTGTGGCCAAAGCCGGAATCGTCGTATGCAGTGATGCCACTGCCTTCGTTCAACGGCCACCATGCGATCATGCCGCCGGCGAACGGCGCGAGCGAAGGGTTTGTGCCCGCCGTGTAGAGCAGCGGATCCGCGCCGCCGGACGCCGGCTCGCTTGTAAGATATTTCTGCGATTCCAGATGCGCAGTGATCTGATATTTGCCGCCAGCCGTCGTGTATGTGTAATACAGCCACGACGAAGAATTGTTGGTGGTATCCACGGGCAGTGCGCCGAGTGGTGAGCCGGCCGATATGTTCTGGAAATTGATCGGGAGCCAGCCGCTCGCATTTACATTCCGCGACGACGTGCTTGATCCGCACGAATACGAATAGCCCGCAGGGAGCGTGGGAAGTCCAAGGTCGGCGCAACTGGTGGACGAACTGTCGGGAAGCGAGACATATACCGTCGTACTTACCCCAAGAGTATACGAAGACGCGCTTGATTGGTCCACGCTATAAAGATTGATCGCGCTGGTGAGCGTTGCCATATCGCTCACCCGGCCCGCGTCGCGGGATTGGCGCAAAAGTTCTGCGGGATTCAGTGTGAGCACAACTACGACGGCAAGGATGGCGATGATCGCGATCACGACGAGAAGCTCGATGAGGGTAAAGCCGGAGCGGGCGTCACGATGAACCATCCCGTTATTATACCAGCACTATTTTCCCAGCACTTTCGTGAGCGGGCACAGCTCGTGCTTATGCGGGCGCGCCACGCAATAGGCGCGGCCGTAGTCGATGATCATGTACGTGGCGGTAAACCAATCCTTCTTGGGAATGATGGCCATCAGGTCAGTCTCGATCTTCTCCGGCGTCTTCTCGCGCGTGAGGCCGAGCACCTGCGAGAGCCGCATCACGTGCGTGTCCACCGCGATCCCCTCCACGACGTCGTAGGCGTTGCCGAGGATCACGTTCGCCGACTTGCGCCCGACGCCGGGCACCTTTACCATCTCCGCCATCGTGCGCGGGAGCTTGCCGTTGTACTTCTCTTTTATATACTTCGCGGCTGCCAGTATGTTGCGCGTCTTCGCGCGATAGAAACCACACTGGTGCACCATCGTTTCGAACTGGCGAACGCCGGCTGCTGACTTCCCTGCCTTCACATATGCATCAAGCGTACGATATTTCTTGAAGAGTGCGGGCGTCACCTGATTCACTTTTTTATCCGTGCACTGCGCGGAAAGCTGAACGGCCACGAGCAATTCCCACGGATTGCCGAACGTAAGCGCGATCTTTGGATGCGGAAAAAGCTTATGCAATGTCTTTGCAATTTTCTGCCAGCGCTTTTTGTAATATGGGAGGTCTTTTGCAGCGATCATAGTCCCCCTATTATAAACGAACTGTAAAATATAAAAAATGGCGCACATCCTACTTGGTGGCTGGGTGTGCGCCTATTCGTGCGGGTTGTTGTTACGCAACGCGCCTTACGATTTTGTGAGAGGCCTGAGGATTCGTCGTTGATGCAGTCGGCGAGAAATGTTCGAGAATCTTCGTGGCGAAGCCATCGAACAGGCTGAAGCACGCGCCCACGCGATCGGACGGGATACCTTCGGCCGCGGCGACGAGCTTACTCGAAGCAATGACGGTGCGAGTCTCCTTCGTGCTGTCATACATGATGATGTTGAAGCCGTCGGCATACTCGGCGTGTCCCCGACTGACGGTGAACATGAGAATGCATCCGCGCCACTGATGCGTGTGGAGGCTTATGTGCATTTTTCCCTGTTGCCGCTCCGCCATTTCGGTTTCGGCAATCTTCAAAAACTCCGGACGGAGGAATCGCAATGCGCGATTGATCCTCGCCTTCTTGTCGTCCATCAGTCCGGACTCTCCGTCAAATGTTTCGATGTTAAAGAGCTCTTCTTGAATGGCCATCGTCTGGCCTCCGTTTCTGCCGATCATCTCGGCGATATTAAAATAACATATATTTATATATGCGTCAAACAAATCCTCTTTTATCTGAGCTCGTCTTCGTTATCCTTTCGCTGTTTATGAAGAATGACCTCTCCGGGAGAGAATTCAACATTGTCCACGTTTTTGAATATCATCCACAATCCCCTGCCGCTTCCTTCGAGTAAATGTTCGCTGGCAGTGGGATCCGGGAGCTGATCCGGCACGTATGCTCCCTCGTCCTTTATTTGAACCGTAGCGTCTTCCTTGGAAAAGCGAAGCCATACTTTTACATGCTTGTCTTTATTCACCTCCTGCGCCTCGGTGATATGTTTGTCGTAATTTTCGGCATCATCTTTGCGGTTTAACTGAAGATTTCCATGGACGATTGCGTTATCCACGGCTTCCTTGACCGCCACGGAAAACGCGAACGCCTGATCCTCGGGCCAGCCAAGCTCCTTCAATTTTTCTTCGGTGAGCACCTGCGCGCGGTCACTGTTCTCAAGGCTGTTGTCCCATGAGAATTCCTCCTCATAGAGTTCTTGTTCCCTCCTCTCAAAATTCATTTTTTTATTATTTGAACCTTATCGGGATACTGAGCGACGCATCATTCTGTGGCGCACCTGAGGGATTGTCTCTTGAAAGCACCACTGTGCCGGTGGCGGCGCGCGCCCCAGAGAACTGGACGATGGCCGTGAATGGCACAGAGCTTGTGGACGTCCAGTCGGACTGCGCCTGCGCGACGCCCGTGCCGAGCATTGTTCCATCGCCATCCAAGATCTTCACGGGAAACGTCGCTTCGAAGAACCATCCCCCGCCGGCAACAGTCCCGACGACGGTGACCGGCGATGCGATGATCTGACCGGCCACAAGCGATGTCACGGCGAGGTGCCCATCAGCCGAAACGATCGGCTGGATGATTTTCGCGCCGTCGACGTTGTCCGGCGGCAATTGTGGTGCTTTCGCCGGGTTATAAAAGAATAATACTCCGAGCAAAACGATGATGATCACGCCGAGCACGACGACTAGTACCTTCGCGGCTTTCATGCCTCTATTATAGCAAAAGGCGGCGCGATGTCGCTATTTGAAGGGATACGCGCCCTCGCGGCGCAGGATCGCGATCTTCGCTTTCGTGCCGCGGGCGTAGCCACCTGGCGTGCCGTCGGAACGGACGACGCGATGGCACGGCACGCGCTTCGTGTCCGGATTATTGTGCATGATATTGCCCACTGCGCGCGCGGCTCCCGGCCGTCCGGCGCGGCGTGCGACCTCGCCGTACGTCATCACGCTCCCCCGCGGGATCTTCGCGACGACGGCGTACACTTTTTCAGTGAATGGTTTTTGTGATGCCTTCATTGTTTCTCTATTATACAGCTATGCCACAAAATAAAAACGGACCAGAAATAATGCTTCCGGTCCGCGCTATGCGACGGTTAGAAATATATTTCTTCAACCCCGTCGAAGGTGAATACGTAGAAGAGGATCTCCTTGACCCGTGCGCCGAATTTTTCGCCGAGCAATACGCCGGCCTTCTTGAGATCACCGAGCAGTACTGCCCGTTCTTTTGCGAGATCATTGCCGAATGTTTTGGAATATCCGTATCCGCCGCAATCCATATGGACGGAGAGACCGAGCCGTTCTGGATGATGCAGGCCGATCTCCTGCTCGATGTCCGCCAAGAACGCCGCTTTCTTGGGCGCATCCGCAGGATCCTCCGATGCCAGGATTTTCGCACCCCCTGCTCTGGGCAAATAAACACATTTCCAGTTTTTGGATTTTATGAACGCATCGGCCGTCGATCGTTCATTCTCTCCGATGGGGTTGGTAAATCTCGGCTCGATGCAAAGGATGAGCGCGATGTCGATCATAAGATGATCGGGGTTGATGGAGTGTTTGAAAACCAATGCAACGCGGGGTTCGACTTCTTCCATGACAGGGGTCATTAACCGATTGCCTCTTCAACAAGGATTTTTGCCTGGCTTCCCGAATCAACTTCCAGGAATCCGGAGCTTACGGGAATATACACCTCCTTTCCTTCCGCGTCAACGATCTTCATCGTCCCCTTTTCCAAAATGGAGATGAGTGGCTCGTGATTATCCAAAATGGTGATCTCGCCGGAGCGCGTATTGCAATTCACGGACTTCGCGTCGCCCTGGAAAAGCACTTTCTTTAATGAGTAGACGCCGAGTTTCATGTTTGCGCCGAAAATTATTTTGCCGCACCCGCCGCGCTTACTTCTTCAATGCCGCCCTTAAGATAGAATGCCTCTTCCGGCATCTCGTCGTATTTGCCGTCTAAAATGTCGCGGAAACTTTTGATCGTGTCCTTCAGCGACACATACTTGCCGGCCGCGCCAGTGAACGCCTCGGCGACGAAGAAGGGCTGGGAAAGGAAGCGCTGGATCTTGCGCGCGCGGTACACCGTCTGGCGGTCCACGTCCGAAAGCTCTTCGATACCCAAGATCGCGATGATGTCCTGCAACTCTTTATAGCGCTGAAGCGTCTGCTGGACGTCGCGCGCCACTTCGTAGTGGTCCTTGCCGACGATCTTCGGGTCGAGCGCGGTCGAGCTGGATGCGAGCGGATCCACGGCCGGATAGATACCGATCTCCGTCAGCGCGCGGGAGAGCACGATCGTGGAATCTAAGTGCGCGAAGGTCGTGGCCGGCGCAGGGTCGGTGATGTCGTCCGCAGGAACGTAAATGGCCTGCACTGACGTGATCGATCCCTTCGTAGTGGACGTGATGCGCTCCTGGAGCTCGGCCATCTCGGATGCAAGCGTCGGCTGATAGCCCACGGCGGACGGCATACGGCCAAGCAGGGTAGAAACCTCAGAACCGGCCTGTGAATAACGGAAGATGTTGTCGATGAAGAGCAAAATATTTTTGCCTTCTTCATCGCGGAAATATTCGGCCATGGTGAGCGCGGAAAGCGCGACGCGGGCGCGGGCGCCCGGCACTTCGTTCATCTGACCGAACACGAGCGCGGTCTTCGCGAGAACGCCCGATTCTTTCATTTCGTTATAGAGATCGTTGCCTTCGCGCGTGCGCTCGCCGACGCCGGCGAACACCGACACGCCGCCG
>Ga0208357_1001765_pt1 | contig 15349 bp, 11 predicted proteins | sample NGESurdeep092012_6_FD_184487 | JGI IMG/M metagenome (GOLD analysis project Ga0208357, IMG submission 184487) | Arctic peat soil microbial communities from Barrow, Alaska - NGEE Surface sample F52-2 deep-092012 (SPAdes) | ecosystem: Environmental > Terrestrial > Soil > Wetlands > Peat ... | reverse complement strand
CCGCGCGGAGTGAACGGCCTGCGCCTCTTCCGGCGAAAGCTCCTGAGCGCCCTTGCCCGCCACGATCGGCTTGGCGTAGGTCCGGGTCTCCGCCCGGCCGTTGATGGAGCTGATCACCACGCCGTCACCGAGGGTGTTGAGCAGCGCGAGCGAGAACGAGAGCTGTCCCGACATCTCGTTAAGCGCGTCGTACCTGACGATCCCGACGTCACGCAGCGCCCTCGGGTCCACGGTGCCGTGCGACCCGACCGCCCCGTGCACCAGCGCGGCGCATTCACGGACGGACCGGGCGGCACGTCTGCTCGCCCTCAGCCCGACCGCAAGCCCGAGCACCCCGAACAACACTCCTGCCGCGGCAATCACAATCGTGGTCACGATTAGCACTATATCCGTGACCCGCAGTTGTCGTCAGCGGGCCACGCGGGCGCGCCGCACTCCGGTAAGCGCAGCCGGGTCGCGAGGGCAAGGCCGACGTCGGCGAACTGCCTGGCCCGGTGCAGCTGAGAAGGCAGGTCGGCGCCGGTCGCCCGGTGGGCCATCTCCACCTCGACCTCGACGATGCGCATGCCCTTGCGCTTGAGGTCGATCGTCATCGCGGTCTCGACCCCGAACCCGCGCGCCAGCGGACGGGCGGCCTCGAACGCGGCCCTGGTGAGGCAGCGCTGGCCGTTCAGCGGCTGGGCGGGCGTCCAGCCGGTCGCGCGCCTGATCCCTGATCCGGCCAGCCGGACCACGAACCCGTGCCCGCCGCGCTTGACCCGGTCGGCGAAGACCGCGACCGTCATGTCCGCCCCGCCCGCGGCGACCGGCCCGATCAGCGGGCCCGCGGCTGCCGCGGTGGGGCCGAGGTCGGCGTCGAGGAAGAGCAGGTGCCGCGGCGCGTCGCCCGGACGGCGCCGGTCGAGCTCGGCGACCTCGCGCGCCCCGACCATCATCGCCATCGCCTTGCCATGGTTCCTGGCGTACCGCAGCGCCCGCGCGCCGGCCTGCCTGGCGACGGCGGCGGTGCCGTCCCGCGAGCCGTCGTCGACCACGATGACCGCGTCGACGCCCGGCAGCGCCAGTGCGGCGGTGACGGTGGCGCCCACCCGGTCCGCCTCGTTGTAGGCGGGAATGACGACGGCTACCGGTGGCATGAGCCGATGCTAGCTTCCCGGCGCCCCGCGCCGCGCGGCATCCGGCGCTGCCCGGCCCGCGGGAGCGGGCCCGCCGTCAGTTGTTGCTGGCGGGAGAGTCCGCGATCGTGAACACGGCGTCGAGCCCCGTCACCTGGAGGATCTTCTTGATCGCGGGGCGGGGCGCGGCGAGCTCGAGCTCGCCGCCCCGCTCTCGCGCCTGGCGCAGACACGAGAGCAGCACGTTCATGCCGGTTGAGTCGCAGAACTCCACCCCGGACATGTCGATGATGACACGCGACGCCGGGGCGGCACTGGCTATAACCGCGGCGATCTCGCTCTGTAGCCGCGGAGCGGTATAAAGGTCGATTTCCCCGGTGGCGATCACAAGCTCGTGATCACCCTGAGACCGACTTGAGACATTCAGCTCCACGGCTGGAACCATACCATTCCCAATCACCCAGTCCTAGTCACGGATCGTCTAGCGCTGGCGGCCGAGGGAACACATCCTGCCTGATGGGCGGCCCGCGGCAGGCTGCTGATCAAGCGGCGCACTCGGCCTGGTCGGCGGAGCGCCTGGGGGCAGGCACCGCCGCCAGCCGCTCGCCGCCTGGTTCCGGCATCATCGCCGGCTCCCTGCTGACCGGGCAGGTCATGGCGCGCGGGCCGCCGCGGCAGCCCGCCAGCTCGCCCCCTGGCACCCGGATCACCTCGATGCCGGCCGCCTCCAGACGCTCGTTGGTGAGCGTGTTCCGCTCGTAGGAGACCACCGTGCCGGGGCCGAGGGCGAGAATGTTCCCCGCGTCGTCCCACTGGCCCGACGGCCCGCCGAGCGAGCCCGATCTGGCCGGCCCGACCCGCGCGGGGCCGAGGCCGGTCTCGATCACCCGCAGCCGGTCAAGCCCCATCGCCTGCGCGGCCGCCTCGAGGAACGGCTGCGGGTGAGACAGCCACAGGCCGCCATCGCGCTGCGTAATGGTCCGCGCCACCAGCGAGTACGCGACCGAGGGGCGCATCATCACCATGTCCGGGCCGATCAGCGTGCACAGCGTGTCCAGGCACTCGGCCGTGCCCGTATCAGTCAGCGCCGCGAGCACCGTGTGTGCGAACCCGGTGTCGAAGACCCGCCTCGCCAGCCGCTCCATCCCGGCGGGCGAGGTGTGCGCGCCCACGCCGATGGCCACCACGCCCGGCGTCAGCAGCAGCACGTCGCCCCCGGCGAGCACCTCGTGATCGGGCTCGTAAAGCCGCTTGGTGCCCGCGAACATCGGGTGGTAGCCGGTCGCGATCGCGACGAGCTCCGCCTCCCGGCGCCGGCCGGGCGGGCTCGTCACCGCCACCCGGTCACCGATCCACACGCAGGTGTCCCGGGCGAAGACCAGGTTCGGCAGCGGCTCGATGACGTAGTCCCACGCGCCCAGCAGGCTGAAGACCGCGCCGCGGCCGCCACGGAACTCGTCACGCGCCAGCCCCATCACCAGCAGCTGGCCGAGTTCCTCCGGACGCAGGCCGTCAAGGTAGGCCTTGAGCTGGCCGCGCAGCTCCTGGCCCAGCCTCTGATCGCTGATCGCGGTCGCGATCGCCTGCTCACGGCCCGGCGCGTACTCCAGCGCGTCCTGCACCAGCTCGGTCAGGTACAGCACCTCGACGCCGCGCGAGCGGAGGGCGGCGGTGAACGCGTCGTGCTCGGCCTGAGCCCGCTCCGCCCACGGCAGGGCGGGCAGCAGCATCCCGCACGTGTGCTGTGGTGTTACCCGTCTCAATTCCGCCCCGGGCCGGTGGACCAGCACCGTCCGCAGCTGGCCGATCTCGCTGTCTACCCCGTAGAACTCGGACAACGAATCCCCCCGGAAACGCATCATTCACGTCTCGTTGCCGCACTGTTTCGTAATGAAGCTGCTTCGCGGTGCAGCATCCCCCACCGGGGGATTATCACCACTTCAGGAGACGCTTACGCATCCCGTGACGATGTGATTACCAAACGTCGCGGCCGGGGATCGGCCGAGCTGCCTGCGTCCGAGTGCTCGTCCGGCTTGTCTGGGCTGAGCGCGAGCTCGGCCCAGACTGTCGTCTCGCCCGCGCCGTCCGGCGGCGAGCAGACCCCCCACCGAAGGGCGAGCCGGTCGACGATGCCAAGGCCGCGACCGCCGATCGCGGAGTGGCCGGGCTCGCGGACGGCCGGCCGGGTCGGCCCGCCGCCGTCGCTCACGGCGATCTCTACGCAGTCGTCGTCGAGCCACCAGGCGACGCGGACGACGGAACCGGGCAGCGGCGTAGCGTGCCGGAGGGCATTACTGATAAGTTCACTAAGAACGAGACCGGCATCACACGCCGTGGCCTCGAACACTCCAGCCTCGGAGAGGTCGCCTATTAGACGTCGGCGAGCAACGCCGACGCTAGAGGCTGCATGCGGGAGCATCAACACGCTCGACGTACTCACCTCCATGCGCACCCCGCCCCGTCCGTGATGCCTACGAACCCGGCATGAGCGGAAATGCCCCCGTGTGCGGACGGTGAAACCGTGAACGGCAGATTTCGGGCGTGTTATCTGACACCGTGTCCAGATTGTCCTGCCACCTGGACTTGCGCTGGCCGCCGAGGCGGTACCTTCTGGGGGTAGAGCTTTCCTTGTTCCGCCGAGCTACCTAGTGGATGGGCACCATGGCTGACCCGACCGTTGTGGTCGATAACCTGCACGTGGTCTACCGCGTTTACGGCGCCGGCGGCAACAAGGGCACCGCCGCCACGTCGCTGATGCGCCTGGTCAAGCGGCAGCGCCGGGTCTCCATCAGGGAGGTCCACGCCATCCGGGGCATCTCCTTCGTGGTCAGCCACCGCGACGTGATCGGGGTCATCGGCAGGAACGGCTCCGGCAAGTCCACCTTGCTTCGCGCCATCGCCGGGCTGCTCCCGGCCGAGCAGGGCGCCGTCTACACCTCGGGCGAGGCGGCGCTGCTGGGCGTGAACGCCGCCCTGCTCGACGACCTCACCGGCGAGCGCAACGTGGTGCTCGGCTGTCTCGCCATGGGCATGCCGCCGGCCGAGGTCAAGGCCCTGTACCCGCAGATCGTCGAGTTCTCCGGGGTCGGCAACTTCATCGACCTGCCGATGCGCGCCTACTCGACCGGCATGGCTCAGCGACTCCGGTTCGCGATCGCGTCCGCCAAGAGCCACGAGATCCTGATGATCGACGAGGCGCTGGCCACCGGCGACGCCGCCTTCCGGACCAAGAGCCACAACCGCATCAAGGAGCTGCGCGACGAGGCCGGCACGGTCTTCCTCGTCGCTCACAACCTGGGCGAGATCGAGCAGAGCTGCAACCGGGTGATCTGGATGGAAGCCGGCCAGATCCTGCGCGACAGCGACGACGTCCCCGGCGTCATCGACGAGTACCTCGCCGCCACCGGCGGCGAGCCGCGCCACCGGGAGCAGGCCCGCCTGTAACTCGCCCGCGCAGCGCAGCGTCAGCCGCATGATCGTGCCGCCCTCGGGGCGGGTCTTGGCGATCACGGTGCCGTTCTGCGCGATGGCCAGCCGCCGGACGATGTAGAGGCCGATCCCCACGCCGCCGAACCGGCGGCGGTCGCCGGTCTCGCCCTGCACGAAGCGCTCGAAGATGCGCTCGTGATCGCCCGGGGCGATGCCGATGCCCTCGTCTTCGACGTCAACCTCGATCGCGGGGCCGACGACCCGCGCGCGCACCAGCACGCTGCCGCCTGACGGCGAGTACTTGAAGGCGTTCTCCAGGAGCTGGCCGACGATGATGTCGGTGGCCATCCCGTCGCCGTACGCGAGGGGCAGGTCAGCGGGGACGTCCGCGACCACCACGTGCTTGTCGGAGAGCGGGCCGAACGAGACCACCGTGGCGCGCAGCAGCGCGGCCAGATCGAACGAGTCGTTGTTGACCGGGAGCGCGTCGGCGCCCGCCCGCGCGCCGAGAAGCAGCTGCTCGACGAGGCGGCCGAGCGAGCCGGCCCGCTCGGCGATGGTCCTGACGGCGGCCCGGCGGTCGGCGTCCGAGAGCTGCTCCCAGCGGCTCGCCAGCGTCGAGGCGAAACCCTGCACCACGGTGATCGGCGTGCGCAGCTCGTGGCTGGTCGTCGCCAGGAACAGGTCCTTGGCCTCTTCGAGCTCCTTGGCCGCGGTGACGTCGCGGAAGTCGACGACCTTCTCCCCGCCGTCGCCGAGCTCGGTGCAGAGCACGTCCACCCAGCGGCCGCTCGGCAGCTTGTGAGTCCGTCGCTCGCCCGGCACCGGCAGCGGGAAGGGCGGCGGCGTGCCCATCACCTCGCTGGCGGGGGTGCCGGTGATCCGGTGCGCGGCCGGGTTCCACTGCTTGACGTTCCCGCTCTCGTCGAGCACCGCGATGCCGTCGGCGCTGCCGTCGATGACCGCGCGCTCGTGCGCGCGCTGCCTGACGACCTCTTCGAATGCCATCGCGTTGGTCAGCGCCACCCCGGCGTGCCCGGCCAGCAGCTCGAGAAGCTCAAGCTCGACGTGGCTGAGCGAGCGGCGGCTGTAGAGCGCGTAGAGCGCGCCGTAGGGACGGCCGCCGACGTGCGACAGGGAAAGCGCGATCGTGTGCAGGCCGGGCAGCGCGGACCAGATGAGGTCATCGAACCCGCCGGCCTCGTCGGTCGCCATCATCACCGTCTTGCCCGATCGCAGCAGCTCGCCGACCAGGCTGCTCGACAGCGAGGCGACCCGGCCGCGGAGCCGGGCGGGCAGCCCGGCGGTGGAGACGAGCCGGAGCCTCTCGTCCTCGATCAGCACGAACCCGCCCGCGTCGGCGCCGGTCAGCTCGCGGAGGCTGGCGGCGATCCGGTCAAGCACGGACTCAAGGTCCCGCTGGGCGCTCATGTCGGCCACCACGTCGCCGAGACGGCGCACCACCCGTGCCCGCTCGGCCATGTAATGCCGGGCGACGTCATCCTCGCCGGTCTGGTGGCAGATGCTGACCCACCCGATCACCTCGCCGCTGCCGTCGGTCAACGCGCTGGTGTCGATGCGGACGTCGATCACGGACCCGTCCTTGCAGATCCGCCGGGTGGCGAAGGAGACCTGCCCGCCGCCGCGGACCCGCTCGAAGACGGCGTTGTGCTCGGCCGCGCTCTCCTCGGGGATCGTCGGCGGCTCAAGGCCGATCACCTCGCCCGCCGCCCAGCCGAACATCCGCTCCGCGGCCGGGTTCCAGAGCATGACCGTCCGGTCGGTGCTGTAGGCGACGATGGCGTCGGCGGCGCTCTCGATCACGGCACGAGAGACGGCGTCCAGCCGGTCCCGGCCGATCCGCCCCGCGGGCTCGCCGGAAGAGGGGGACCCCGGTCCGCCTCCCCACGCTGGGTGCGCCTGCTCTGCCACCACACCCTCATGGTGCCACCTGCGACGGCCTACGTCTGCGGAAGGGAGTTACTTCCCTTGTTAATGATGTGCGACAGGGCTGATGGGATGCCGTCTCTGTCCTGGTTCGTGGCGCAGCCCCTTCCGCGACGGCCGTCTGGCACCTATAGTGCTGCTACGTTTTCGAAGCTTCACCAGCCGGACATCTGGCGTTACCCCTCCCTGACCGCGCATAAAGCGGGTCAGACAGGGCATTTCTTCAGATGATGTGCAGGCCCCGCTTAACAACGGGGCAGATATTTGCTACAACAAAAAACTATCGACCACCAGTGGCCGCGAGGACGCGGAAATGGACCCTTCGCAGGACCAGGGCGCGCCTGAGCAGCGACGGCCAGATCGCCGCCGCCAGCGGGACCGCTCACAGCCGCAGCCGCAGCTGCACATTTCGCAGCAGCGGCCGATAGCGCTGGCCCATCCTGTCATCGCCGGGTACAACGGTTCGACGTCCGCGCGCAATGCCCTCGCCTACGCGGCCGGCATGGCGCGGCGGCTCAACCGGCCGCTCCTCATCGTTTACGTCACGTCGCCCGGCGTTTACTGCGAGCCGATGACCGGTCAGGTGGTGGGGCTGCTGCGGGACGCCGACTCGCTCGAGCGCTGGCTGCTGGCGGAGCTTGACCTGGCGGCCGACGCAGGCGGCCTGGAGGTGCACGTCCGCACCCGGCGCGGCAGCCCGGCCCGCGAGCTCGGTTTGATCGCCGCCGAATTCAGCGCCGACGCCCTGGTGATCGGCTCCCCGGCCCACTTCTGGCACCGCCTGATGGGCTCAGTCCCCAGCTGGCTAGCCCGCCACGCCCGCTGCCCAGTAATAGTCGTCCCGTAAACGGAACCAGGTGGAACAACGGTCCGTTCGATCCACGGGTCTTGACCTTGATCTTCGCCCTGCGGGCAAAGCCCCCGAACTGCCTTGTCGGCAGAGCCGACATCGGGGGGTCTGGGGGGTCGCCCCCCAGAAGATACAGAGTTGTGGGGAGGTTGACCCCCGAAGGGGGCAACCGACCATGGGTGGGCGAGGAGGGATTTGAACCCTCACATCCTTTCGGACACACGGACCTGAACCGTGCGCGTCTGCCGTTCCGCCACTCGCCCGCTCGAACGACGACTCAGGCTAGCACGACCCACAGTGTGGTCGCACCCCGGATAACATCGGATAGATAACGAGCGGAAGGGAGGCCCAACGGGTGGGAGTTCTGCAGCGCTTCGAACGCCGGCTTGAGGGCATGGTCGAGGGGACCTTCGCCCGAGTGTTCAAGTCCGAACTACAGCCGGTCGAGGTGGCAAGCGCGGTCCAGCACGAGATGGACGAGCGCGCCGCCATCGTGGCGCAGGGCCGCACCCTGGTGCCGAACGACTTCGTCGTGGAGATCGCGCAGACCGACGCCGGACGTCTTGACGTGCTGGCGGAGGATCTTGGCGTGGAACTCGCGACGCTGGCGCGGGATCACGCCAAGGAGCAGGGCTACTCGTTCGTCGGCCCGGTGCGCATCCGGTTCGAAGGCGTTCCCGACCTGACCACCGGCACGTTCCGCATCCGGTCGGGAGTGATCCGAGGACACACCGTGGAGGCGGGCGAGGTCCGCCAGCCGGTCAGCGACCTGCCCCGGGTTGCATCCTCGCAGTTTCCCGGCCGGCCGCGGCTGGTCGTGTCCGGTTCCTCACCTGGCACCGGGGTGACCGCGGGAAGCACCTACGAGCTGCAAACCCCGGTGACCCTGCTGGGCCGGGGAACCGATTGCGACCTGCGGCTGGTCGATCCGGGGGTGTCGCGGCACCATTCCGAGCTGCGGGTGGAGGACGGCCAGGTGGTGCTCGTCGACCTCGGGTCCACCAACGGCACGATCGTCAACGGGCAGCCGGTGCGCCGGGTGGCGCTGGTCGACGGCAGCACCGTCACGCTCGGCAGGACCACGATGATCTTCCACCAAGACGACAGGTATTGACTGATGCCGGCCAGGTAGTAACTACAGCCGTACCGGAAGACCGGAGAGTGACTAATCTTTAGGCCAGCCCCGCTGCATGGGGCAGCCCAACCGCAAGCGACGTAGGAGCCGAGGACACCGCACGGGATGAACGCGCTCACCCTTACCCTCATCAGGGTGGCCTTCCTGGCCGTCTTGTGGCTATTTGTCATCGCTGCGATCGGCGTGGTACGGACCGACTTGTTCGGAACCGCCGTGGCCAAGGTGCGGCGGCCACGGAACCAGGCCCCGCCCCGACCGGCCGCCCAGCGGCCGCCCAAACCGCAGCGGCCCGGCCGCGGAGCGCCCCGTTTCCTCGTCGTCACCGAGGGTGCGCTGAGCGGCGTGAGCATCGACCTCACCGACCAGCAAATCACGATGGGCCGCGCCAATGACGCCACGCTGGTGGTGAACGACGACTACGCTTCAACCCACCATGCCCGGATTTTTCCACAGGACGGACAGTGGATCGTTGAGGACCTCGGTTCTACCAACGGCACCTATCTGGACCGTCAGAAGGTGATCCGGCCCACCCCGGTGCCCGTAGGCGTGCCGATCCGTATTGGCAAGACCGTTCTGGAACTGCGCAGATGACACTAGCCCTCCGCTATGCGGTCCGCTCCGACGTCGGTCTCCTCCGCGAGGGGAACGAGGACTCGGCCTTCGCCGGTCCGCACCTGCTCGCGGTCGCCGACGGCATGGGCGGCCACGCGGCCGGTGAGGTGGCAAGCGCCGCCACCATCACCACGATCGCCCCGCTCGACGACGCCAGGAACCTCGGACCTGATCTGGTCGGCGCGCTCGCCGACGCGGTCGCCATGGCCAACCTGCGGCTGCAGGAGCTGATCATCTCCGATCCGGCGATCGAGGGCATGGGCACAACGCTGACCGCGCTGCTGTGGGCGGACGGCTACGCCGCGCTCTGCCACATCGGCGACTCGCGCGCGTACCGGCTCAGGAACGGCCAGTTCCTCCAGATCACCCATGACCACACGCTGGTGCAGTCCCTCGTCGACGAGGGAAAGATCACCGAGGACGACGTGGCCACGCACCCGCACCGGTCGCTGCTGCTGCGCGCCCTCGACGGCCGGACGGTCGCGGAACCCGACCTGGCCCAGCTTGAGACGCTGCCGGGCGACCGCTACCTGCTCTGCTCGGACGGCCTGTCGGGCGTGGTGACCGAGCACACGCTGCACCAGACGCTCAACTCGATCAGGGACCCCGACAAGGCGGCGCTGCAGCTTGTGGAGCTCGCCATCCGCGGCGGCGGCCCCGACAACATCACCTGCATCGTGGCCGACGTGATGGACACGCAGGCGAGCGCGGTGCCGCCGACCTGGACCCCGGTGCTGGCCGGCGCGGCCCAGATCGGCGCCCCGGGCGATCCGCGCCAGCCGGCCCGGCAGAGCTCGCCGGCGACCAGGGCAATGCGGCTGACCAGGACCGCTCCGCAGCCGGTGACGCCGGACGAGTCCCCGACGGGCGTCTGGCCGGCCGACCCCCGCGACGGCTACACCGGCAGCTTCGACACCTCTGCGATCGAACCGGACGGCTTCGGCGGCGGCCGATTCGATACGAAGGGCTTCGACCGGATTCACGGCGACGAAGACGAAGACGAGTACGACCGGCCCGGCGGCGGGCGTCACGGGCACCGCGGCAGCCGTCACCGCTACGACGATGACGAAGGCGATGACGACTACGGCCACCCGGGCCGACGCCGCTGGCCGATCGTCACCGGCGCGCTGGTGCTGCTGGTGCTGCTGCTCGGCGGCGGCGTGTACGGCGCCTGGTGGTACAACCAGCAGCAGTACTACGTCGGCGTGCAGAGCGGCTACGTGGCGGTCTTCCAGGGCACCAACCAGAGCGTGGCCGGGATCAACCTCTCGAAGCTGCTCACCCGGTCCACCCTTATGGTCAGCAAGCTCGGCCTGACCGACCAGGACACGCTCGCCCAGACGATCTCCAAGGGCAGCGTCGGCGACGCCAAGTCGCTGATCGACGTGCTCCAGGGCGAATCCACCAAATGCCAGGGCATGTGGACGGCGCTGACGTCGTGGCAGGCCCAGAGCGTCAAGTACCAGAGCGATCTGGTCAAGGCCGCGCACAGCAAGCCGAAGACCAAGGTTCCGGCGTCCGACGCGCCCGGCCCGATGCCCCCGAGGCCCGACCTGGACAGCTGCGCCCCGGCGTCCGCGTTCGGCATCCCGGCGTCGGCCCTGCCGAGCACGCAGACCACCGCGCCCGCGACCACCCCGACCGCCAAGCCGTCGGTCACCGTCAAGCCGTCGGCCACGGTCAAGCCGTCGGCCACGGTCAAGAAGACCCCGGCGGCCGGGTGAGCAGCATGACCATGCCGTCCCCGGCCGTGGGCAGTCAGCCGCCGGAGGAGGCGTCTGTCACCCGCAGGTCCACCGAGCTGCTGATGACCGCCTTCGGACTCGCCATCGTCGCCCTCGCGTTCGCGACCACCGCGCTCAGCCTCAAGGGGCAGCACCCGTCGACGATCATCGGGTACATCGTCTCCTACTCCGTGATCATCATTGGCGCCCACCTCGCGGTGCGTAAGTTCGCGCCGTTCGCTGACCCGCTCCTGCTGCCGATCGCGACCCTGCTCAACGGGCTCGGCCTGGTGATGATCTACCGGCTCAACCAGGCGGGCCGGAACGGCAACGCGGGCTCGCCCGGCACCACCGGCTCCCCCCGTCCCATCTCGACGCTCGGCTCATCGGCGACGGTCACCCAGGTCATCTACACCGTGCTCGGCGTCGCGGTCTTCGTGCTCTTCCTCTGGCTGGTCAAGGACATCAAGGTCCTCCAGCCCTACACGTACGTGCTCGGCCTGGCCGGCCTGGTGCTGATCGCGCTGCCCGCGCTGCTGCCCGGGTCCATCAGCGGCGTCGCCGACACCTCGGCCAAGATCCAGATCAACATCGGCGGCTTCAGCGTCCAACCCGAAGAGTTCGGCAAGCTGCTGCTGGCCGCGTCGTTCGCCAGCTATCTGATGGAGCACGGCCAGCAGCTCTCGCTGCTCACCGACAAGTGGCTCTTCTTCAAGATGCCCAGGCGCAAGGACCTCGCCCCGATCTTCGTGGTCTGGGCGCTCAGCATGCTGCTGCTGATCTTCGAGAGCGACATCGGCACCAGCGCGGTGTTCATGGGCCTGTTCGTGGCGATGCTCTACGTCGCGACCGGGCGCCGGTCGTGGGCCATCCTCGGGCTCGTCATGTTCCTTGTCGGCGCCTTCGCCGCCGCGAGGCTGGTGTCGCACGTGGGACAGCGGTTCAGCATCTGGCTGCACCCGTTCAGCAACGCCAACCTCGTCGACGGCCTCCAGCCCTCCTACCAGACCGCGCAGGGACTGTACGGGATGGCCAACGGCGGGCTGCTCGGCCGCGGGCTCGGCGGCGGGCAGCCGTTCTGGACTCCGCTGGTACAGAGCGACCTCGTCTTCACCGCGTTCGGCGAGGAGCTCGGCCTGGCCGGCGTGATGGCCCTGCTGCTGCTGTACGGCCTGTTCGTGCAGCGCGGCCTGCGCACCGCCCTGCTGGCCAAGGACGAGTACTCCAAGCTGCTGGCCAGCGGCCTGGCGTTCATGTTCGCGCTCCAGGTGTTCGTGATCGTCGGCGGGGTGACGCGGGTCATCCCGCTGACCGGCATCACCACCCCGTTCCTGTCCCAAGGCGGGTCCAGCCTGGTGGCGAGCTGGCTGCTGGTCGCCGCGATCGCGCGGATGAGCGACACCGCGCGACGCCCGGCGCCGCGGCCGATTCAGGATGAGGGGATGACCCAGGTGGTGTCGCTGCGGTGAACCAGCTCAAGCGCGACCTGAACCGGTCGATCAAGCGGGTCTCGATCGCGGTCCTCATCCTGTTCGTGATCCTGCTCGTCAACGTGAACTACCTGCAGGCGGTGGAGGCCCCGAGCCTGGCCAACGGGCAGCTCAACAACCGCACGGAGTACGACCAGACCCAGGTGCAGCGGGGCAACATCGTGACCCAGGACGGCGTCACGATCGCGGGCACCAAGCAGGTGAAGGCCGGACTGTTCAAGTACCAGCGCACCTACTCCGACGGCCCGGCCTACGCGCCGGTCACCGGCTACGACACCATCTTCACGGCCGCCCAGGCCCCCAACTACGCGACCGGGGTCGAGCGGGCCGAGAACGGCCTGCTCTCAGGGACGGGTGATCAGCTCGCGTTCCGCAACTTCATCGATATGCTCACCAACAAGCCCCGGAAGGGCGCCTCGGTCCAGGTCACGATCAACTCCAAGGCCCAGCTCGCCGCCTACCAGGAGCTGCAACAGACCCTGCAGGGCAAGACCATCAACGGCGTGCAGCAGGTCGGCGGCGTGGTCGCGCTGAACCCGTCCACCGGCGCGATCCTGGCGATGGCCTCCTATCCGAGCTACGACCCGAACCAGCTCACCGTCGAGAACACGGGAACTGCGGGCAACCTGGTCAGCAAGCTCTCGGCCGAGAACCCGAGCCCGCTGATCAACAACTCGAGCCAGACCACGCTGCCGCCCGGCTCGACCTTCAAGATCGTCACCAGCTCGGCCTGGTACACCAAGAACACGTCGCTGAACCCGCAGACCAAGGTCTACTCCCCGCAGCCGCTCCGGCTGCCGAACGGGAACGACCTCAACGACGACAACAACGATCCGTGCGGCGACGGGTCCGGCCATACGCCGGTCCTCGAGGCGTTCGCCCAGTCCTGCAACACCCCGTTCGCGAACATCGGCATCGATCTCGGCGGCCCGACGATCGCCGCCACGGCGAACAAGTACGGCTTCAACAACGCGCTCGACATCCCCGGCGTGACCACCGCGGCGTCCCAGTTCACCGCCGAATCCGACCCCTCGTTCACCGCCTTCGACGCGATCGGCCAGCACGACACGACCGAGAGCCCGCTGCAGGAGGCGATGGTCGCGGCGACCGTCGCCAACGGCGGCGTGCTGATGAAGCCGTACCTGATCGACCAGGTCACCGCCTCCGATCTGTCGGTGGTGGAGCAGACCCAGCCTCAGGAGCTCGACCGGCCGATCTCGCCCGCCGTCGCCAGCTACGAGAAGCAGATGATGATCGCGGTGGTGCAGGACTCCAACGGCACCGGCTTCAACCTGTACAACCAGGGCGCTGAGAACGGCCTGGTGATCGCGGGCAAGACCGGAACCGCCGAGAACGGCGTCAGCGCACGGCCTGACGCGGTTTTCACCGCTTTCGCACCCGCTGACAACCCAAAGATCGCCGTCGGCGTCATGATTGAAGGCGGTGGCTACGGGGCCGCCGCGGCCGAGCCGATCGCCGTCGCGGTCATCAAGGCCTATCTCGCAGCTACGGGGCAATGATGGACGCGCACGTTCTCGACGGCCGCTACGCGCTGGTCGAGCTGATCGCCACCGGCGGCATGGGCGAGGTGTGGCGGGGCACCGACCAGATCCTCGGGCGGCCGGTGGCAATCAAGATGCTGGCCGCGATGCACGCGGATGACGAGCAGTTCCGAGCCCGGTTCCGGGCCGAGGCGCGGTACGCGTCGTCGCTGTCGCACCCGGGGATCACCCGGGTCTTCGACTACGGCGAGCGCAGCCCGCTCGGCGGCCCCTACCTGGTCATGGAGCTGGTCGACGGCCAGCCGCTGTCGGAGATCCTCGAGCGGTACGGACGGCTCGACCCCTACGTGGTGCTCGACATCGTCGCCCAGTCCGCCCGCGCCCTCGACATCGCCCACCAGGCGGGCATCGTCCACCGCGACATCAAGCCGGGCAACCTGCTGATCATGGCCGACGGGACGACGAAGATCACCGACTTCGGCATCGCCAAGGCCAACTCCCTGGCGGCGATGAACCTGACCGCGACCGGGATCGTGATGGGCACCGCCCTCTACGTCTCCCCCGAGCAGGCGACCGGCTCGCCGCTGACCGGATCGTCCGACATCTACTCGCTCGGCGTGGTCGCCTACGAGTGCCTGTCCGGCCAGCCGCCGTTCATGGCCGACCAGCCGCTGGCGATCGCGATCATGCACAAGCACGAGCCGGTGCAGCCGCTCCCGCCCGATGTGCCGCGCCCGGTCGCCGACCTGGTGTACGCGATGCTGGCGAAGGCCCCGGACGGCCGTCCGGAGACGGCGCAGCACGTCGCCGACCGGGCCGATGTGATCAGGGAGGCGCGCAGCCGCTCGGGCTACAGCGGGCCGATCACCGCCAACCTGCCGGTGGTGCCGAACTTCCCGCCCGCCGATGGTAACGATTTCTATAACAACGGTAACGATTTCTATAACGGCGAGCCGGCCTGGTCCCCCGATCCCCGCCCCCGGCGCCGGGCCTTGGTGCTGGCCGGGGCCGGCCTGGCGGCCTGCGGGATCATCGCGATCATCGTCCTCCTGCTCACTAGCAGCAATACCCCGGCGGCGACGATGATCGCGCATCCAAGTTCGCCTGGCCAGTCGGCCAGCGAGGCGGCGACGCCGACCACCGCCTCGCTGCCGGCAAGTCCAGCCGGTGGCTACACGACAGGGACTAGCCTAGGAACGGAATCGAAGGCCCCAGCGACCCGTTCGGCCAGCCCTACGACGAGTGCGCGAGAGTCTCCGACGCCAACGAAGACATCGCCGTCAACGAGCACGTCCCCCTCCGCGTCGGCGACCAACACGTCGGCCCCGCCGACAAGCCCGTCGGCGTCACCGACGACGCCGACGCCGACGGGGCCGACGGGGCTAGGGGTACCGCTGGCCGACGACGGCACAGGGGGATGACACTTCGATGCAGGGTGGTTTGGAAGAGTGCGAGACATGACACAGCCGCGGCTGCTCGGTGACCGTTACGAGCTCGAAGGTGTCGTCGGACGCGGCGGCATGGCTGAGGTGTACCGGGCGCGCG
>Ga0208357_1001764_pt1 | contig 15352 bp, 12 predicted proteins | sample NGESurdeep092012_6_FD_184487 | JGI IMG/M metagenome (GOLD analysis project Ga0208357, IMG submission 184487) | Arctic peat soil microbial communities from Barrow, Alaska - NGEE Surface sample F52-2 deep-092012 (SPAdes) | ecosystem: Environmental > Terrestrial > Soil > Wetlands > Peat ... | reverse complement strand
GGGGCCCAGTAGTATGGCAGGACAAATCTAGTGTCTGAATGTAGCAGTGCAAGTTTGGCGCTTCGGAGTGCGACCTCAGGAGGTTGGCCGTCTTCAATTCCCTGGTAGAGCGTGTTCATCAGGCGTGGTGACGAGTCGTCGCTCACTTCCCATAAGGCGCCAATGACACTGTGCGCCCCCGCACGCAGAAACGCCCACGAGAGTCCGACCAGACCCTCGCCAGCATAGGTGCGCGTCCCGCTGGCGGAGCAGGCTGCAATGGTGACCAGGCGCGCGTCAATGGGGTGCCTCATAATGTCGCGAGCATAAAGCTTGAAGGAGTCCGCGCCTGTGCCGTTGCCAGAGAGAATGATGGCAGAATCCAGGGGGTCGGTGCGGCTGGATGTCGCGTGGGAGACAAAATGGATGTAGGAATATTTGGCTGGGTTGCTGGAAAGGTAGGCTTCGGGAGTGGCTTGCTTTCCGGTGAAGACAGCCGCCTGGTCCCGGTCAAAGTGCGATAGAATGCTCTTCATCTCGAAACCGAACAGGGGCAGGCTGGGAAAGTCGTTGCTTGGAGAGATGGGGTTGCCCACCAGAAGGAGGCTCCGCGCGCGGTTCGGAGACGGAGTGGCCGAGGCAAGCATGGCCAGAGATGGTGCTGAAAGAATCGTGGCGTCGTCGATCCAGTAATGCAAGTCCGATCTCCGGTCTTGATTGCGGGCGGCCTGCGGCCCGGGTCCAGGAGCGAGCAGGGCTTCGAAGTTCAACTGGTTCAGCGCGCCGTCGGCCAGGATGATGACCGGCCGATCCGGGCGGATGAGGCTCAGGGCTGGAGTAACCAACAACTGGAAGAGCGTTCGCCCGTCGTCATTGCCACGCTGCAACGGGTCCTGAAGATTGAGAACAGCATTTCGGTAGCGCTGAATGCGGGCGGTGAGGTCTTCCTGTGGCGGCAAAGGAAACAACGCAATCTTCCCTGGCGTAATGGCCCAAAGGTATGACTGTTCCTCGCCCAGCCAGTAGAACAACAGCGTTGCTCCAGTCTGTTGTGCGATCTGGCGCGGATTCAGAGTTTCCCGCGGGAAGGAGGTTTTGCCCGCAGCCACTCCCAGGCCCTGCATCAACGTCCGTGCACGGCTTCGGTCCGCTACAGCCAGAGCTTCATCGTTCCTGCGTTGCTCGACCAGCAAGCGAATGTAGTCGTCGTTTATACGCGAGACTTTGGCAACAAACGGCAGCTTGGACTCGTCGCTTTTCAATTGCGCGCGGGCCGATTCGAATTCCTTCAGCACAGTCTTGTACATCATCTCAGCAGCCTTGGCGTCGCCTTGCGATTGATAGAGCCGCGCCAACTGCTGACCAGCGCCCAGACGCGTGGTGGTTGGGTTGTCGGGGTCGTCGTAAACGGCTTGGAATAACGACTCCGCCTCGCGTGCCTGCTGCGGGCCGGTCTGCGAATCCTGACTGTGCGCGGCCGCCAGCATTCCCTTCGTCAGCTGGACGTTTGCGCTTAGGCGATGGGCACCGGCCAGTTCCATGGGCGTGACCAGATCGACGTAAACGCTGGCTTTGCCGGTCTCTCCGGTATCGACCGATACCTGCGCCAGATCTTCGAGAGCGTGTTCGACGTCTTCCTTACTGTTGATTTGTTTGGCGAGATTGAGGGCGCGCCGATAGGACTCCCTCGCGCGAGGTAAGTCACCGGAATCTCGATAGGCGTATCCGGCAGTGCTGATCCAACCGAGTTGGCTGCTGACATTTCCGAGCGCTTGTGCGCTCTTCTCCGCCTTGAGAAACTGCTCCAGAGCCCTCTCGTTGTCTCCCAACCGCAGGTAAGCAAATCCAAGGTTTCCTACCGCTTTCTGCGCCGTGTTCTCATCCCCCAACTCGGTTGCAGATCGATAGGCGATGTTCGACCAGTCGACGGATTCGTCGAAATGATCGGCCTGCATGGCCAGCCAACCCAGATTCGCCGACGCGCCTGCCTCGAGGAAGCGGTCGTGATGGGTTTGGGCAAAAGCGAGTGTCTCAAGAAAAAATTGGCGTGACTCGGAGAGTGTTCCGTCCTGGCCGGCCAGGATGCCGTGTGCCCTCAGCACTTCGCCGCAGGTCGCATACGCGGCACTTCGGCAGAGGGCGTCGGGATCCACCAGTCTCTGATGAGCGCGAAGAAATTGCTGCTGCTTGGTGAGCGCGATAGCCTCGATGGCCCCCTTCAGGATCATTCCCGCAGGGTCACTGGAACCAGGTTGGTAAGGAGCGAGTAGATCCAGGGTGTCCGGATACATGCCACGGTAAAGCAGAGATTCCGCCTCCAGAAGTCGAAATCTATCCGCCCAGCTGGGGTCCGATGTTCTGAACTGGCTGAACCCGATCTCCGCCATTTGCTGGCTCTCTTCGAGATGGCCGCGCTGGAAGAGCTGTGTGGCCTGGTCATACCTCGCCTGCGCACTGATCGGCCCCGTGTCCCTGAGAGGAGTCAACACGAGCAGCGCAAGGGCGCACACCAACCAGACGTGCCCTCTATGACCGTCGGTTCCGAACCAGTTTTGAATGTCGGGAAGGCCCCGGAACGGCAAGCGCGTGGGGCGGTCCTTCAATAAAATTGCGCTCGCTATGGCACCGTTTGGCCGTTGGTCGAGGTACCTCCAACCACGCCCTTCCCCTCGATGGCGCAGCCAAGATGCAGATCGATCATGGTCAGAGTCACCGTCGTTTTGCGGAGAGTCAGGTGTTTCTCCTGGACTTCCTTGTACTCGACTTTCACATTGCCCAGGCTGATCCATCCGAAGTTGGGGATATGGAACCAATGGCCAAAGCAGGGACCAGGGAAGTCGCATTGCGCGCTTTTCACCAACGAGCATTCGACCTCCTCCCGGGAACCGAGAGACGCGGACAAATGATTGTATCGTTCCCGTTTGTCGGCTGGAAGACCGTCGCTCCCGAGGATGCGATTGTACTGGTCGGAGATGTCTTTCTTGAGGCGCTCGTCGAACCCGTAGGGCTTGTCATCAGCGGGTTTAGGCCCGAGAATCCCGAGATTGAGCTCCAGATGGACCGGGTGACCGGCAATGCGCAGGTTTTCGAACCGCGTGCCCAGGAAAGAGATCTTCGGCACATGGCCATGGAGTGGGTGTTCGGTGATGATCTGGCCGACGATGCGGTCGGCGGTCAGCACTTCGAGCACATTGAGGACCTCGACGACGACCGTGCTCAAGGTGGACCATCCCTCCCCGGGCTTGTTGCTCCGGTTGCCGGCGACCTGGGTGTATCCGGAGCGAACCGAGATGACCTCTCCCAGCCGGAAATCATCCACGCGACGGGAGAAGTAGCCCCCCTCTGCAGCCAGGGACGTATGAGCCTGACGGCCGATCTCTTGTTGAAACGGGAGCACGAGGTGGCCAGTGATTACTGTTGCTTCCGCGTTGTATTGGTGTGTTCTTTCTGCTGTCTGCTGCATATTTATAGCCACTGTCTCTCCAGTCGACTCAGCAATCCAGATCGGTTCCAGAAGATACGCTATTCGCTTAAGTGAAGATCGAATACTTGACTTTCGACTTCGGTCCGTTCCCCATTGAGGCCAATGCCCGTGGCCGAAACGCGGTACGTGCCATTCTGAAGCCTGGCGCACGGAATCGCAAGCGATATCCGTTGGTCGCTGTTCTTGAGATCATCTGGAACGGTGATGGCCCCGGTCCAGGCGAGTTTCCCTTGAGGATCATACAAGTCAAACGAATAGGAGGCGTAATTTGCCGCACGCGAGTCACGGTAAAAGTCGAATGGCAGCGCAAACCCATGGCTGCGATCGGCGTCGATGACAAGGTGATCCGCGCCTCGAGTGGCACCGTGCATTGGGATTGAGAACAGCAGGTGCGGCTGGGCGACCGTAGCGCGCAACGCGGGGAAGGTGACAAGGTTCTGATAGCCAAACACCAGCAGCAACGCAGCGAAGGCTGGCGCGGCAATGGCGGGACGCAGCCAGGAGAACCAACTGCTCCAGTCTTTGCGCGGCTTGCGGCTTCCTGCCGACGGTGCCGCAGGCAAAGACGCGGTCAGATTCGGCAACTGGGCTTTGGCCTCATTTACAAATGCGGCTCCGGCGCGAAGATCGAGCGCGCACTCGGGGCAGTCGAAGACATGCTCCTCAAATGCCTCGCGCTCGTCGGGCGTCAGCTCTCTCAGAAGGTACCGTTCCACGGCCATCTGTTTTACCGCTTCGCTATGATCCATCGACTCAGTCCCCATATTGCCAAATCTTTGCCCAACTTATCCATAGTGGATTCTGCGGTCCACACGTTTCACAACTTTTCACGCGCTCGCTCCCAGAGGCGACCGATCTCCGATCCTCCTCACGTATTCCGCCCTGAATTCCTGCTTGGCCCGGTGGAGCAGCACACGAAGATAATCGCGATCCACGCCCATCTCCCTGCAGACTTCGTCGCGGTCGCGCTCTTCGAGAAAAACAGCCTTCAGCAGGGACCGGTCGCGCGGCGGCAAATCGAGAAGAATCTCCTGCACCTTTTTGCTGATTTGCCTGCTGGAGGCTATGTCCAGAGCATCCGCGCCCAGCGCGGGCAACTCGGGCCGGCCTTCGTCATCCAACGACTCTTTGCCGCGGGAGGAGCGGTACTGCTCAAAAAGCACATGATTGCAAACGGTGTTGACGAAGGCTCCAAGCCGCTCCGGCTGACGCAAACCACCGTCCCGGCGCAGGACAGCGAAGACCCGTGCGAAGGTCTCCTGACGCGCGTCTTCCACCGCCTGCGGAGACCGTAGTCGCGAGCGCAGTTTTATCAGGAGCAGGTCTGAGAAATAGCCAACGAAGTGCGCCTGCGTCGAAGGGTCTCCTGCGCAGAGACTCTCCAGGTAGCTTGCATCGAAGGACTGGAATTGCAATGCCGTCTCCGCAAATCTGAGTGGTGAGGAGTATAGCATCGGCGAGAGTTTGGCAACGTGAATTCCACGCGGCCTGACCGGGCCCGTGCCACCGCGCCGCGCTGCGGAGCCGTCACGAAGAGGCGCAAAAGGCGACGGCATGCTCACAGCGACAACCTGAAATCTCGGCTGGCAAGCAGAGCCCGCGCATCTCGCGGATCGACCGCTTGGACCGGCTTCACGGACGAAAATTGATATACCGTCCCGGTAGCAGTTCCGCGCACGTGCATCGGAGCCCGACCGGAGTACAGAAGGTTGAGGGTGGAACTCGGCGAGCCTGCATTGACTTTCATCGCGCTTCGCTTTTGACCACAGCACATGATAGTTCTCCTCCAAAGATTTCCGTCTCCGTGTGGGTAAGGTGGCGCGTTGGTTGGAACTTCTGCGTCGCCTTCTCAAGCAGGCAGGCTGCTCCTGAGAGAGCCTGCCAATGGACTAGAAGGCCCACCCAGCCGCTGCTCAGCCAGATGGCGAAGGGGAGCGAGACCCACAGGCTCAAACAATAGAAGCAATCCATCAGACGGCCAAAGATGCTGGAGCCAAGCCAAGCGCGCAGGTGCAAGATCAGATCCCAGGGCCCATCCTCTTCGGCCAGCAGGTGCGTGACCCGCCAGACTGCAAGTGCGCAAAGCACAAAGCTCCAAATTGGATTGCTCTGGTTCATCTCAATCTCAGTTCATGCCTTAAGGGCTCAGGCGGGGCCCGCTCCGGGGAGCGGGCTCCGCCTGCTTCTGGGAGAAGGTCGAGGGCTCGTTTAGTTGCCGCCTTGCAGGCAGAAACCGGTCGAAGCGGAATTCCAGTTGTAGGTCAACCCGTTGTCGACATTGGTGCGATCGTGAACATACAGGGTGAACGAGTAACCGCAGTCCTGCATGCCGGTAGTGTCGATGGTGACGGTTTGGTTCGTGACGCCGGGATCGCCGATCGCGCCGCCCAGGTAAACTGAGCTGCCCGAGGCCGGGTTGGCAACGGCACCATTTGCGGGGATCGTCGGCAGAATCTGGAAGTAGTAGACTCCGAAATCTGTCGCCGTTGCCGTGAATGTGCCGGTGATCATATCGCCAGGAGTGAACTCGCCGCACTCTCCAATGATTGTTAGATCAGCCGTGGGTTCCTGGTTGTTGATCAGAATCGTGACTACACTGCTGGGCGTGTCGTGGGCCGGAACACCGTCGGTGCTCAGGTCCATACGCAGATCGTAGGCTACACCGGTGTCGGCCGAGGTTGAGTAATACACGTTCAGCAGTTGATCCTGGATGAATTGGTTTGCCGACAAGACCGGGTAGGCATAGTAGCCGTTCGGGCCGTTGGCGTGGATGGTCACGTCGGTGGTCGTGTGGGCCAGCAGGTCGACTATCGTCAACGGTATGCCCTGCGGCTCGTTGATGATGGGAACAAAAGCGGACGATCCGTGTGGTGCAATCATGATGCGATACAGCAATCCCGGACCGGGGTTTGATATGCCTCCGGAGATATTGATCGATCCTCCGAAGGGAGCGTCCGCATAAAACACGTTGGTGGTTACAGTGTTGGCACTCGTGATGCGTCCATTGCCACCGATCTTCGAGACGCTGATATCGCCGACTGCGGAGATCATTGGCTGTTGTTGACCTGTACCAATCGACGGCCCGGGAGGAATCAGAATCAGCCCATCCAGGCTGTTTCCCCACACCACGAGGGCGTTTGGGTTGGTGGTCGAAGGCGGCGTGTTCCAGGAGAGCACCGCATGCACCTTCACCACGTTCGCACCCTCCTGGCAGGGCTTCGCATGAGAGAGAAGATTGACAGGCAGGAATACGTTGTAGTCCAGGCCGCCCGCTGGAATGGCGCTGAAGTCATGTACCTTCACCGAGGTTGTTCCAACGTACTGCAGTCCCGAGCCCCAGTCGACCCAGAACGCCACATACTCCGTGCTGCCGCTCGAGCACGGGCCGCCGGAGAAACCGACGCTCTGCTTGATGGTTAGAATGCCAGTCAGTTGGCTTGTGCCTGGATTCAGACCAATGCATTTCAGCTGCTCATAGGCGGTGTCTCCGTTCGTCTTCAGCACGGAGCCAATCAGTCCGGACAGATCGATATCGGAGATGCCGGCAAACGACTTGGCCGGGCCCGCCTGCGGAACTGGAGCCTTGATGGCTGCAGCCACGGCAGGAGCCAGATAACGATGGAGCGGGACGGAGGTGTCGGCGTACAGTTGATGCAATTCAGCGGGAGTAAGGATCTGCGGCACGGCAGCCTCAAGACTCTGACCCGGATCAATCGCCTGCTTGAATTCCTCCGGCAGTGTGAGCTTTGCTGCGTCGAGAAACACCGGGAAGGGAATGAGTTTGTAGCCGTCAACTTGAATCTGCGCATCCAGCGTATCGCCCCACACCGGAACCCATGCCGGAGTGTTTGCAGGCGGTGGAGAATTCCACGAGAGAATGGCGCGGACGAGCGGAAGGTTCTGCTCGAAGCAGAAATCCTCTTTGGGGGTGATGTTCAAAGTAACCGCAAAATCCAGCGGCTTCGGTCCCGGCACGTCGAAGACGTTGACGGCTGCCAAGCCCTGATCCATCCAGGTGCCTCCGCCGTCGTAGGAGAGATAGAACCGCACGTACTCGTAGGAGCCGGTTGCGCAGATGCCGCCGTCGTAGCCGCCGTCCAACTTTATGTTGATGGTGGCGCGCAGTTGATCAAACTGCGGGTTATAGCCAACGCAGCCCAGAGCCTCGTAAGCCGTGTCACCCTGGATATCCAGGACCGGCTTGAAGGTGCTTTCGACCAGATTGCCGAAATAGTTTGGATTGGCTAGAAGCAGCGCGTGAAAGTTGCCGCGGGCCAGTTCGGGTGAGAGCTTGACAAGGGAATTGGATCCTTTTGCCGCAAGATTCGCCGAGGGCGAGGTTTTTTCATTCGGGGTAGTCATCAATATTCCTTTCACCAGTCCAATTTCGCTTGCGGCGTGCGCTCTGCGAGACACCGACGTGTGTGGCACGCGGGAAGGAGAGGTTGTCGCACGAACAATAGTGACGGGGGGTTCGCAATCGTTTCAGCGTTTTTTTAAAAGCTTGAAATGATGAGGCGGGGAAGACGGCGTTGGGGGCAATTTCATCCCATTCGGAGTCGTCTATTGGTGAGCTTGGTCAAATGCGGAAACTTGAGGCAGTTCGCTTGCTAATTGCTAAAGCACGAGAGCGAGCGATGCAAAGTAATTTTAAGTCTCCAGTGAGTCCCCAGAAACAAGCGAGTCCTAGGAAACCAGCATAAACACTGGCTCTGGACGTAATATCACCTTCTGCATCGGTAAGCGATTTGTAACGCATTTATTATCAGGCACAAGTTCCACTTGCCCTCAGGTATCCCGGTGATTTTGCATCGGGTGGAGCGTTAGCCGTTGAATCCGCCAGCGCGCGGGGATTCCCCCAATTCCCGGCTTCTCCATGGACTGCATTGCTGCGAGGATATGCCGCTCAGCGCCAGCGAGGAGAAAGCGCTACGTAACGGGAGACGCTGATAGCTCCGGGAGCTTCGTTAGAGCAAGGAATTGCGCGATATTAAGCTGGCGCAGCCTCTACTGTGGCAGTGCTGAACTGTCTTGAAGTACACGCCTGTTTGGGGGTCGCCAGGCTGATCGTGATGAAAGGCGAATGCTGCGTCAGAACCCATATCTATGCTTCGCTTTGGAGTAGATTCCGCCGGGCACTCCAACGAATTGCACAAGTGCAACACTCGAGATTGCAGTCTGCGAAGTGTGAAGCCGTAGAGGTATGGGACGGATCTATGTCCTGCACGCACTGATGAACGGTGTGGTCTTCACCTGAGGCACCGATCGGAGACTGCGTCGCAGCTCCGGTCGACGCGTGACTTCCAGAAGATGTTCGCGGAGATTTGAACGGCGCCGACGAAGAATCAATAGCTTGAGCCATGTGGATCCTCACTTCAATTGTTACGTTGCTCGCAATGACATTGTGCCAATGCGGGTTATGGGCCTTGGATTGTCACCATCAGACCGTAAGAATAGGAGGTGGCGACAGAATTGGCGGTGCTTCGCATCACACCTTTTCGCATACACCTTCGTGCGGGGTTGCATAACCTGTCGCACGCCGTACCCGCCTAGATGCTCAATACATGTGCTGGCCGCCGTTGATGGAGAGTGTGGATCCCGTCACAAAATCGCAATCGTCAGCGGTGAGAAATACCACCCCCCGAGAGATATCAGTAGGTTTGCCGAGTCTACCCACGGGGATGCGCGCAATGATCTTCTGCAGGACCTCAGGCGGCACTGCCCGCACCATTTCCGTGTCAACGTAACCTGGTGCGATCGCGTTGACTGTAATACCGAACCGCGCGCCTTCCTGTGCCAGGGCCTTGGTGAAGCCATGAATGCCAGATTTTGCTGCAGCATAGTTCACCTGGCCGTACTGACCTGCCTGGCCGTTGACGCTGCCGATACTCACGATGCGTCCAAACTTCGCATTACGCATACTGTCAAACGTGAGTTTGCAGAGGTTGTAGCAGGATCCGAGGTTGGTGTCGATGACCGCATCCCACATGTCTCGGTCCATCTTCTGCAGCGTCCCATCGCGGGTAATTCCCGCATTGTTCACGAGGATTTCTATGGGGCCAACTTCAGCGACGATTTTCTTCATTGCCTCGGTACATTCCTCGAAATTGGACGCGTCAAATCTGTAGACTTTGATCCCGGTTGCTTTCGAAAACGCTTCCGCAGCCTGAACATTGCTTGCGTAGGTGGCGACAACCGTTCGTCCCGCCTCTTGCAACGCAATGCTGATCTCCGCCCCTATTCCTCGTGTGCCACCCGTTACCAATGCTACTCGTGCCATTTGGACTCCTTTTATGCGATTACCCTTTGGCGGTCAGCCATACAACTCTCGCAAGTCTGGCGTGTGTCGACCGTTCCGACTCGTTGCATTGCAGCATGTATATGCTGCAGTGCAACCTAAAAATGCTGCACTGCATATATAATACTGATGTCGCGAGGCGCTGTTTGTGGCGCACGACACACTGGAGGATTTTAACGATGTCCTTGACGCTCGATAGGCAAAGTTCACTGGGTAATGGCAAGCCCGCGGCCGCGGCGGATACCGCACAGTCGCCGTTTACCCTGCAAGGCAAGACCGCACTTGTGACCGGTTCCGGCCGGGGAATCGGTCGAGCGATCGCGAAACGTCTGGCGGCGGCCGGCGCAAACGTCATGCTGAACGATATGGACGATGGTCTGCTCTTGGAGGCAGAAGCGGATCTCAAGCATCCCGACCGTGTCCGCCATGTAACTGGAGATTTGACCGACCCCTCTACTCCGAAGGCAGTCGTCGATGCTGTTCTGGACGCGTTTGGTTCGATTGACATCATCGTCAACAACGCTGGTTATAGCTGGGACAGCGTGATCCAGAAGACTACGGACGAACAGTTTCAAGCCATGTTGGACATTCACCTGGTGACGCCGTTCCGGATTCTCCGCGCGGCTTCCGAGTACATTCGGGAGAGCGCAAAGAGCGAGTCGGCGAGCGGCCGGCGAGTGATGCGCAAGGTGGTAAACATCACTTCCATTGCCGCAACCGACGGAAATCCGGGACAATCTGGCTATTCATCCGGGAAGGCGGGTGTGATCGGCCTGACCAGAACGTTGGCCAAGGAGTGGGGCAGGTACAACGTAAACGTCAACGCGGTTGGATTCGGTTTGATTGAGACACGGCTCGTTCAGCCCCTGAACGGCGACAATCCAAACCTCCACATGCATGGCCACGAGATTCGACTCGGCGTCCAGCCAACCATGCTGGAGTCGGTGAAGGAAGCCTGCCCCCTGGGACGCCTTGGGACACCTGAAGAAGCCGCCGGCGCCGTCCTGTTCTTCTGTTCTCCGCTGTCGGACTACGTTACCGGCGAGGTCTTGATCTGTGGTGGTGGGATGCATTTTTAGCAGCAGCCTGCTTCCAGGAACATGTCGACCACGGATCAGCCCTGGGCCGGATGATGAATGCGCCTTGGAGTTGTCGGTGCGCTGGTACACCGACTGCGTGATGGCTTAGGCGGTATAGTTAGGTGTGCCCGATTACATTGGGACTTGCGATTCGGATCACCCTGCTCTAGACGAGCCCCCTCCCTGACGCCTCTCTTGCCAATGTAATCCGGCATATGGGAGGAACTAAGTTGATGAACCGGGAAGTTGTGGTTTTGAGTGCGGTCCGCACGGCAGTTGGCAAGTACGGCGGTGCGTTGAAAGACATACCCCCCACCGAGTTGGCAGCGGCGGTCACACGCGAGTCTGTGCGACGTTCGGGACTTGCTCCAAACGATATCGGCGCTTGTGTCTTCGGTAATGTCATCCACACCGACGCAAAGGATATGTATCTTGCGCGCGTCGCGGCAATCAACGGGGGGCTGCCGGTTGAGACTTCAGCCCTGTCGGTCAATCGCCTTTGCGGCAGCGGCCTGTCGGCTATTCTTGCCGCGGCGCAGATCATTGTTCATGGTGATGTTGCGGCAGCCGTGGCTGGTGGCGCGGAATCCATGAGTCGAGCGCCATACTGGCTTCCCAGCATGAGATGGGGAGCGCGCCTGAACGATACCACCGCCGTGGACGCGCTGGTAGGGGCGCTTACTGATCCATTCGAGGGTGTTCACATGGGTGTGACCGCCGAGAATGTTGCGCGCAAGTGGAAAATAACCCGCGAAGCCCAGGATGAGTTGGCGGCCGAGAGCCACCGACGCGCTCTGGACGCGATCCAAAGCGGAAGATTCACGGAGCAGATCGTGCCTATCGAAATCAAGATAAAGGGCGGCACGAAGCAGTTTGCCACGGACGAATCGCCTCGGGCGGATGCAACACTCGAGAACCTTGCGAAGCTAAAACCAGTGTTTGATAAGAACGGTACAGTAACGGCTGGCAACTCCTCCAGCATTAACGACGGTGCCGCAGCTTTGGTTCTGATGGATCGTCAAGCGGCAGAAGAGCGCGGTCTGAAACCGATGGCGAAACTGATCGACTACGCCGTAGCCGGGGTAGAACCTGCTTACATGGGCATCGGGCCCATTGCGGCGGTCAGGCAGGTCTTCAAGCGAACCGGACTGACCGCCGATCAGATCGACGTTTTCGAAGTGAACGAAGCCTTTGCCGCGCAAGCGCTGGCAGTCGTTTGCGACCTGGGCTTCCCGTCCGCAAAAACCAATCCCAATGGGAGCGGAATTTCGTTGGGACATCCGCTGGGAGCGACGGGCGCGATTGTGACCGTAAAAGCGCTCCATGAACTTCGCCGCATCGGCGGCCGCTACGCCCTGGTTACCATGTGCATCGGCGGAGGACAAGGCATCGCCGCCATCTTTGAGGCACTCAACTAGAAATAGAAGTGCGTATCAATCAGGCAAACTTAACGAACAATGGCCGGCAGTCCGAAAGTGGACTGCCGGCCGTTGTCAATTGGAGCGGGGTGCCAGCCATTGCTCGATGTGCGGCCAGGTGCGTTTGTGTGCGGCATTACCGGCCATAATGCCGATGTGGCCTCCATGGACGCGATAAACTTCCTTGTCGCGACTGCCCACTTTGGCCAGGACGGTCTCCGACTGGCAGGGCGGGGTGATGTGATCGCCCTCGGCAATGACAGTCAACAGATTCGCACGCAGATGCCTCAAATCGACTCGTTCGCCACGGATTACAAGTTCGCCCGTCATCAATCGATTGTTGCGATACAAATCTACGATGAGTTGCCGGAAGGCGCCTCCAGCCATGGGAATATTGTCGCTGACCCAGGTGTTCATCGCGTGCCAGCTCTCAACGATCTGAGGATTATCGAGATTGTCCCAGAGCTTGAGATAGTTCCCGATGTAGTTCTCGACTGGCTTCAACGCCTTGGCGCCGTAGTCGATCATTTCCGGTGGCATGTTGCCAAACGTTGCGAGTACCTTGTCAACATCGAAGTACTTCTCATCAGTCATGCGGCCGAAAGTCAATTTCTCTTTTTGTGAGAAGTCGAGCGGTGCGGTCAGCAGAATCAGGTTACGCAGACCGTCGTCGGGCCTCAGGGCAGCGTAAATTGTCGTCAGAATCGCGCCGATGCACCATCCAAGAACACTTACTTCCTCAACATCCGACAGAGCTTTGATCTTGCGAATTGCCCTGGGCATGTACTCCAGCGCGTAGTCGTCCAACTTCAGATGCTTGTCCTCAGGACCTGGAACACCCCAGTCCAACAAGTACACATCGTAGCCTTGGCCGACAAGGTACTCGACAAAACTATGACCAGGCCGAAGGTCGAAAATGTGGGGCCGGTTCATCAGCGCAAAGATCAACAACAGGGGAATGCGGTGGCGGTCCTTTTCGGGGACAGCGGGAATGTAGCGGTAGAGTTTGGCCTTATTCAGCGCCCATACCAATTCCTTGGGCGTCTGGGCGATAGGTGCCTTCGAGGTCATCACCCTGGTGACGGTCTTCAACCGCTCTTCAAGAATAGCGAACTGGTCCATTGCATCCGGTGCCTGTACCATGGTCTACCCTGTTACCTTTCTCGTGTTGCGTCGCACTGGCTTCGCGGTCGTGGTCCGCTTTGAAGTTCCAACGGCCCGGAGCGCTGTCTGCTTCTTTTGTGTGGTCTTCCTGGCAGCCTTTGGCACCCTCGCTTCCGCGGAGGTAGCCGGCTTCCGGAGGGCGAGGAGCTTTTCGATCCGATCCAGTTTGGCATCCAGGTTATCCAGCAGCAGTTCAACATTCGTAAATCGCCCCGCGAGGCCCATAAAATCGGCGCTCGTGGGTATATTGAGCTGTTGGAGCATTGTCAACATCGCCTTTTCTGTTGGCTCCTTAAACGGAGCAGCAACCGCCAGAAATCCATCCAAAGCCGCACCGGATGCCTTTGCATAGCCTTCGCTGTTGACCGTTTCGATCAGGTTCTTCGACCAGATTTCCAGATAGGCGTCCCGCATTTCGCGGAATGTCTCTGTCGGATCCAGCTGTTTCGTGGCTTCCGCCTCTGCTTCACTCATCAAATTCCTCCACTCAATGCATCGAGCCTATACCCAAGAGGAGCACCGGAGCAGTAGCCACGTTTCTGTGGATACTGCTCCGGACTGCTTTCAGGTGAGCAACTGTCAAATCAAAGGGTTTACGCGCTCCGCTTAGCGAAGTTCAGAATGTTCTTCTGACTCTCAACGAGGGTATCGAATCCGTGCTGCATCGAATCAGCAGCTGCCTCGACCGGAGTTCCGGCCACGCCAGACTGCTTCTTGAATGTGTCGATAACCGTCTTGGTCTGCGCTGCCGAGAACTCAATTGCGTTCTTCTGTGCCACGGCTGCGCGTTCTACGGTTTCTTGTACAAACGTTGTTACGGCATCGGTTGCGCTCGCAACCGAGTTGATCCGTTCATTGGTAAGCGCGGTCAGTGTCTGGCTCTGTTCCAGAGCGAGGTCGATGGCTCCCTTTTGCAGGTCGACAAATTGCCCAAAGGCGTTCGCGACCAGGTCGAGAACACTGGGTACAGGAGTTCCCGGTACGATCTGGGCAATCTTTTTCCAGGCGCCAATGAGATCGGTGTTCTGTTGCAGGGCAAGATCGAGGCCATTCTTCTGCGCTTCGGCGAGACGCTCCACATTCTTTGTGTATACAGCTGTGATGGTTTCCACTACCTCTGTCTGCTTATCTTCTACGCTGGTGACTTTACGGGCCATATATTTCTCCTAAGGAGCTTTATGCTGCGCTCTATGCTGCAATGCAGCATGAACTGATACTACTCCGTTCTGAAGGCATGTCAAGGGGTAAGATAGGAAAATATATGGAGACTAAAGCTGTTCTCATCAAGAAGTACGAAAACCGGCGTCTTTACGATACGACCAACAGCCGCTATGTGAACCTCGATGAGGTGGCCCAAATGCTGCAGCGCGGCGAGGATGTAAAGGTGGTCGACGCCGCGACCGGCGAAGACATTACGCGTCTGATCTTGACCCAGATCATCGTTGAGGATGCCAAGACAACGGATTCCAACTTCCCGATGGACGTCCTGCGACAGATGGTCATTGCGTCGGGGAAGGCGGGTCAGGAGGGCACCCTGAAGTACATGAAGTCAATCCTCGACTTTTACCAGGATACGTACCGCGTGATGACCCCGCCGGTGAATCCGTTCGACTTCATGTCGGGACAAGTTGCCGGTCACCGTGGTGGCGCGGCTTCCACTCGCACGACTGCGGCCGATCGCGCCCCGGAAAACCCCCGCACCCCGCCCGTGGTACCCGCGGACGCCGAGGAAGTTACGGAAATGAAGCGGCGCCTGGCAGAGCTTGAAGATGTTGTCTCCCGCATCGCTCCAAAGCCGCCCCCCCGCAAGAAGAAAGCTCGCAAGCCGGTCAAGTGAACCGGACAAATTCGACAGGTTCTGCCTGTCTGCAGGCAAGTTGAGAGCAACGAGAGAGCCGACTGGTGGATCATTCATGCACACCGAGGCTAT
>Ga0208357_1001761_pt1 | contig 15357 bp, 12 predicted proteins | sample NGESurdeep092012_6_FD_184487 | JGI IMG/M metagenome (GOLD analysis project Ga0208357, IMG submission 184487) | Arctic peat soil microbial communities from Barrow, Alaska - NGEE Surface sample F52-2 deep-092012 (SPAdes) | ecosystem: Environmental > Terrestrial > Soil > Wetlands > Peat ... | reverse complement strand
GGCCGGGCACTACTCGCTGCTGCCGCTGGCCGTGCGGGTCCGGTCCAAGGTCATCGACATCATCCGGCAGGAGATGAACGGGATCGGCGCGCAGGAGGTCCTGCTGCCCGACATGCACCCGGCTGAGATCTGGGAGCGGAGCGGGCGCTGGGAAATCATGGGCGAGGAGATGTTCCGGCTCACCGACCGGAAGGGCGCCCGGCTCGCGCTGGCCATGACGCACGAGGAGATCTTCGCGGTCCTGGCCACCGAGCTGAACTCGCACAAGCAGCTGCCCCAGGCCTGGTACCAGTTCCAGACGAAGTTCCGGGACGAGCCGCGGCCCCGGGCCGGGCTGATCCGCACCCGCGAGTTCACCATGAAGGACTCCTACACCTTCGACCTGGACCGGGTCGGGCTGGATGCCGCCTTCGACCGGCACTACGGCGCTTACCTGCGCATCTTCGAGCGGCTCGGGATCCCGGCCATTCCCGTCGAAGCGTCCAGCGGAACCATGGGCGGCAGTGACTCCACCGAGTTCATGTGCCCCTCGCCGTCCGGTGAGGACCTCGTGGTGTACTGCCCGGCCTGCAAGTACGCGGCCAACATCGAGAAGGCCACGTCACGGCTGGCCGACCTGGCCGACGGTCCCGGGCCCGGCACCCCGGAGCGGTTCGACACCCCGGGTGTGCGGACCATCGAGGACCTGGCCACCGGGTACGACGCTCCGGCGACGCGGCAGATCAAGACGCTCGTCTACGTGCTGGACGGCCAGCTCACGCTGGTGCTGATGCGTGGCGATCATGCGCTGAACGAGCAGAAGCTGATCGACGCCACCGGCGCGGCCGCGGTCCGCCCGGCCCAGCCGGAGGAGATCAGGGAGGCCCTCGGCGCGCTGCCCGGCAGCCTGGGCGCGGTCGGGGTCAAGGGTCTCCCGATCATCGCGGACCGCGCCCTGGACGGCCGGCGCGACATGGTCACCGGAGCCAACGTCGACGACATGCACCTGCGGGGGGTGGAGGTGGCCCGGGACATCGCCGTGGGCCAGTGGGCCGATCTGCGCGAGGTGACCGCGGGTGAGGCCTGCCCGCAGTGCGGGGAACCGCTGGAGCTCATCGAGGCCATCGAGGTCGGCCACATCTTCAAGCTTGGTGACCGCTACTCGAAGGTGTTCGGCGCGACCGTGCTCGGCCCGGACGGCAAGGCCAAACCGCTGATCATGGGCAGCTACGGGATCGGCGTGGAGCGGGCGATCGCCGCCATCATCGAACGCCACCACGACGAGCGCGGCATCGTCTGGCCGGTGAACGTCGCGCCGTTTACCGTGGTGGTGACCGTCGCCCAGTCCGAGGACGCCGAGGTGGCCAAGGCAGGCGCGGCCCTCTACGACCAGCTGGCCGCGGCCGGATTCGAGGTCATCATCGACGACCGGGCCGAGCGGGCCGGGGTGAAGTTCCGTGACGCGGAACTGGTCGGCATCCCGTACCGGGTCACCGTGGGCAAGCGCGGGCTGGCCGAGGGCATGGTCGAGCTGACCGAGCGGGCTACTGGTGAGACTCGGAAGGTCGCGCCGGGCGAGGTGGCCGCTCAGCTGGGTGAGCTGACCGGGAAGGGCTGAGCGCGCCGTCTTCCCGGCGGTGCCGGGTGGATATCAGGCTGGTCACCGTGACCACGGCGAGCACGCCGCCGATGACGCCCAGGGATACCCAGGTATCGACGTGCGGCACCGGCACGGGCCCGATCCGGTGCACCCCGGAGTCGTAGAGCGCCTCGGCGATCAGCTTCAGCCCGATGAACGCGAGGATCGCGGACAGCCCCGCGGTCAGGTGCACCAGCCGGTCCAGCAGGCCGCCGATCAGGAAGTACAGGTGGCGCAGGCCGAGCAGGGCGAACACGTTCGCGGCCAGCACCAGGTAGGGATCGCGGGTCAGGCCGAAGACCGCCGGGATGGAGTCCATCGCGAACACCAGGTCGGCGCCCGCGATCGCGGCGATCAGGGCCAGCAGCGGCCCGTTCGGGTGCCGCCTGAGGCGGTCGGCCAGCCCGCGGCGCATGAACTTCGGCCCCGGCATGCTGGGCCCGGCACTCGTGGGGTCCGGCGGCCCGGCCCGGCCCGCGGCCATCCGCACCGCGGTGACCAGCAGCACCGCACCGAATATGTACAGCACCCAGTCGAAGCGGTTCAGGGCCGCCGCGCCCGCCGCGATGAACACGGCGCGCAGCAGCAGGGCGAGCCCGATCCCAGCCAGCAGGACCCGGCTGCGCAGCCGGGCCGCCACCCCGGACCGGCCGATCAGCAGGACGAACACGAACAGGTTGTCCAGCGAGAGGCTGTACTCGGTCAGCCAGCCCGCATAGAACTGGCCTGAAGCCTTGGGGCCCGCGACGGCGGCGAGGGCCACGCCGAACAGCGCCCCTAGCACGACGACCCCGGCGGTGCACAGCGCCGCCTCGCGCAGCCCCGGCTCGTGGCCACGTCTGCGCGAGGCGAGAAGCAGATCGGCACCGGCGACCGCGAGGACCACCCCGAGCGCGACGATCCACAGCCACACCGGCACATGGAAGGCGTCGTGCATCAGAGGGCTCCTCTGGTGGTCAGCGTGGCCCTGGGCCGGCTCCGGCCGTGGTCGGCCGCAGGGTGCCGAACTGTGCCGCCCGGGCGAAGTCGGCGGGTGTGAGCAGGCCGGCCAGCTCACCGCTCGGGCCGAGTACCAGGGCGTGCCCGGCGGTGTGCAGGGCGGTGTGCAGGGAGGCCGGGGTCGCCGGGCGGTTCTGCTCAGGACCACGGGCCAGCCGGGCCCGCAGGTCGGTCACTGGCTCATCCAGCGTGGTGAACGTCAGGGCGGCCGCCGGGGTGGCGACCTGCGACAGCCGGGTGCCGGCCCGCTGGCTGCCCGGCACGGCCAGCAGCTGGGTCAGCGTCACCAGGCCGCACAGCTGGCCGTCGAAATCACGAACCGGGTACGCGGTCGTGCCGAGGTGAGCCAGCTGGCCGGGGCCATCAGAGTCCAGGCTCTGCAGCTCCAGGAAGTCCTGGACCGTCTGCCAGCCGCGGGCGGTGGGAGCGAGTCCGCCGTCCGGCGGAAGGATGTCGCGGACCTGTATCCCGGCCAGCGCGGCCGAGGTGCGCACCTGGGTGGCCTCGCCCCGGGATACCGCGACCATCATCAGGCCCATCAGCCCGAACCAGAGACCGCTCAGATGACCGAGCGCCAGCGCGGTCACCCCGGCGCCAGTCAGGATCGCGCCGCTGACCTGGCCGAAGCGGGCCGCGATGAGGCCAGCGCGGGTGGAATCGCCCGAGCGCGCCCACGCCAGCGCTCGGACGATCCGCCCGCCATCCAGCCCCGCCCCGGGGACCAGGTTGGCCACGGCCAGCAGGCCGTTGATCCAGACCGCGGTGGCGGCCACGGCACCGGCCAGCGGGCCGGCGCCGAGCGCGGACAGCGTGACGGCCGCAGCCGCGCTGGCCAGGGCCAGCAGCACGCTGGTCAGCGGCCCGGCCGCGGCGATCCGCCACTGGGCGTGCGGGCCGGGCCGCTCCGGCTCCGCCGCAGGGCCGGGCAGGTCCCGGCCGTGCCTCAGCCCGCCGAACAGGCCGACGGTGACCGGCACGCTGAGGCCGTAGCGCCGGGCCACGATCGAGTGGGCCAGCTCGTGCGCGACCATGCTGCCCAGCAGGACGATGACCAGCCCCGCGGCGGCAGCCAGGTAGGCCGTCACGGATCGGCCCGGGTCAAGAACGGGCAAGGTGAGCGCGCTGAACCCGGCGGCCAGCACCCCGAGCAGGTACGCCCCGGGGGTGAGCGTGACGGGTATCCCGGCGACACGGAAGCTGGCCCTGCGGAAGGGATCCTGCCCAGGGTCTCCGGGCTCCCACGCGGGAGGGCCAGCGGGCGCGTTAGCAGGCGGGCGGGTCATGGTCACTGCGGTCTCCTCGTGGTGCTGGCCTCAGTCTCACCAGCGACCTCCGACCACTATCCATTGCCGGTGATCTGCCGTCATCGGGCGTAACCGGCTAAGATTGGCCCCATGAACTTGCCGGTCTCCGGCAATCTCCCCACAGGAGAGGTTGACCTGGACGCGATCGCCCGCGCCGCGAGCCGGGAAGCGGGCGGGGTGGCACCGGAGCTGCTCGCCGACTACCTTCCGGCGGTGGCGGACGCGGCCCGCACCGGCCGCCGGCTAGCCACGGCGGAACTCGCCCAGTACGGGCGCGCGGGGGAGCGGGCCGCGGAGAGTGGGGTGGCCCTGCGTGGCCTGGTCGACCTGTACCTGTCGGCGACCTGGCGGTTGTGGCGCGAGCTGCCCGGCCTGGCCGATCTGCGCGCGGCCGGGCTTGGTGTGCTGCGGGCGGCCGACGACGCGGTGGCGGCGGCGGCTGAGGGCTTCGAGCGGGCCCATCGGTCGATCGCCCGCCGTGAGGAGGCGGAACGCCTGGAGTTCGTCGATGACCTGCTCTCCGGCCGGGACGCGGCCGATCTGCTGGTCCGCGGCGAGCGACTGGGGCTGCGGCTGGCGGGGCCGCATCTGGTCGTGCTGGCCGAGTACGCGTCGGGGGTGCACGCCACCAGGCCGCTGGGCAAGGAAATCGACCGGCTGGTCGCCGAGGCGGCGGCCCCGTCACCATCGCTGACGATCACCCGGGGCGGCCGGCTCGTCGCCGTGACCGGCGTGAGTGACGGAGGCGAGGCCAGCCGGGTCGCTGTCGCGCTGGCCCGGGCCCTCGCCCGGGGCCACCCGGACCTGATCGCGGACGAGCCGCGACCGTGGCGGGTCGCGTTCGGCCGCGCCTACCCGGGACCCGGCGGCGTGCGGCGGTCCTTCGACGAGGCGGGTGACGCGCTCGACGTGGCGGCCCGCCTCGGCATGCCCGACTCCGTGGTGGACGCCTCTGACCTGCTCATTTATCAGGTCATCCTGCGCGACCGGACCGCCATCACCGACCTGGTCAGCGCGCTCCTGACGCCGCTAGTGCGGGCCCGGGGCGGTGCGGGGCCGTTGCTGGCCACGCTGGCTGAGTACTACGCATGCGGCGGCGTGGCGGCCGAGGCGGCCCGCCGCCTGCACCTGTCTGTCCGGGCGGTGACCTACCGGCTGGCCCGGGTCAGGGAGCTCACCGGCCGGGACCCGGCTGACCCGGCGCAGGGACTCGCGCTCCGGGTGGCGGTCATCGGCGCGCGGATGCTCGACTGGCCCGCCGTGCCGCTCGAGGCCTGAGACGCCGGCGGCCCTGGGCCCCGGGGTTCGTGAACCCCGGGGCCCGGACCGGCCGCGAACGGTTTTCGTTGCGGAGAATTTGAATTGTCAGCTGCCGCCGGTGCCGTGCAGGGCGTCGATGTCGCGGCGCAGGGCCGCGATGTCCAGGCTGGCCGCCTTCGCGTCATCCTCGCTGACGATGACCCAGGCCTCGTCCAGGCAGGCGGCACTCCACGAGCGACTGGACCGCTGTAGCGCGCCCCAGGTCACCCAGGTGTCGAACTGCTGGCCGTCAGCGCCGACCTTCAGGATGCAGTTATGGGCCGCGAATCCCTCGGCAAAGAAAGTCCGGGATGAAGTCTGGAGGGCAATCACCCGGCGCGGCCCTATGAAACGGACGCTACTTACCGTCACCCATGGCGCGTAGTACATGCTTCCAAGACTTTCAACAGAAAACTTGCTGAGCAGACGAGCCGGCCGGATCATTCCAAGGAAGCGGAGCGTTTCGGGTCGGCGCTGCTGCCGCCGGGATGTTTCCAAGACGCCGATGATGGTCAGGGTGTGGATATCTTCGCTGCGCGTGAAGTTGGCTGGCTGTGGCTTGTGATTGAGATAATCGTTGTAGGCAAACCCGTGCTCTTTCAGCTCAGCGCGAACTTTGTCCAGCATCTCATTCTCACGCTGAGCGAATCCGATTGCGTGCGTTCCCCCTGTGGTACCACGGCTATACCAGCCTTCGCCGTCAAAGGCGGCAGCTAGGTAACCAGCGCCATAACTTTCGACGGTTTTCCAGGTCGTCAAGGGGCGCGAAACCATCGAAACGCCTGGTTCAAGCATGTCCGTGCGCCGCCACTCGGTGACGTTCCCCCACTTGACCAGCCAACGATGATCATCCGAGCACACCACCTCCGTGCCGTCACTGAACGTAATCTCATCGCACGGAAGCGTCACTCTTTTGTAGCCTCAACTACGGCGCAGCGGTACTTACGCCGACTTTCACGTCCCACTCCGGGTGCTTCGTCGAAGCCGACCAGGCCGTCACCGAGACGTAACGTTCCGATCGGCACCCATCGTAAGTCATCGGTGAGAACCCGGGTGCCGGGTGCGAGACAATGTCCGTCCTCCGGATTGGGCTCTTGGTCATCGGCCGTCGTCCGCAAACCATCCTGCTCGAACAAGACGTCCGCGTCATTCGTCGAGGTCCATTGAGCGAATGCGAAAAAATGGCCATTCTGGTACGAGCCCAGGAGCAGGTTGGCGCCCTTGGCCCGGCGATAGTGTTCGCGACCGGCAAAGGTCCAGTCATCAATGCTGTCTGAGTGCGTTGTGCACGTCTTGTCCGGGCCGTTGCCGAGCAGCCCTGGCCTGCCGGTGGAGGTGGCGATTGCCAGCCTATCCACGCCACGAGCCCGCCACCACGGATGGCCGACGGCCTCGTTCTGGCTTGGGGATCGGGTTAGCTCTGGTTCTCGGTGTGCTCGTGCTCGTGCTCGTGGGCGTGGTCATGGTCGTGCCCATCGTGCCCGGAGTCGTCCTGGGCGATGCTCCCCCGCACCTCGTCCATGTCGAGCTCGCGGGCCTTGGTGATCAGCTCCTCCAGCGCCTGCTCGGGCAGTGCGCCCGGCTGCGCGTAGAGGACGATGTTGTCCCTGATCACCATCAGCGTGGGGATGGACGAGATGTTGAACTGCTGGGCCAGTGCGGTCTCAGCGTCCGTGTCCACCTTGCCGAACACCGCGTCGGAGTGCTTCTCCGATGCCTTGTCGAAGACTGGGGCGAACATGCGGCACGGGCCGCACCAGGACGCCCAGAAGTCCACCAGAACCATGTCCGCGCCGCCCACGACGGACTCAAAGTTCTGGCCCGTCAGTTCGACCGTAGCCATGGAGTGTCTCCTCGTCTTAACGGGTACCCGACTGCCGGAATACCCTCCAGGGTATGTAAACCGAGCCGGGCCGGAGGTCATTCCCGGTCCCCGCCGTCCTACCTCTCTGGCTGTACTAGCCACCCCCGGCCCCCAGTTATGCCCGGCCCGCCCGGTCAATCTGCGGCGGCCGGTTCACGGGCCAGGAGAAAAGCTGCCGGGAGCCGCGGTGGGTACCGTTTCGTGGCCGACCGTCGCGCGGGGCGCGGCCACGGCAGATGAGGCACATCCGGGCCGCAGGGTGCCTGCACGTAGGCGGGCGGCATCCTGGCCAGGCGGGGCGCCGAACAAGCGGCGGTACTCGCGGCTGAACTGTGTCGGACTGTCGTAGCCGACGAGATGCCCGACCCCGGCGACGTCGCTGGCGCGAGGCGCGGCACTGGACGCGACGGCCTTGCTGAACCGTCATGGATACTTCGCGGTCCTGGTCAGGGGGCCGGGGACGATGTCCGATCCGTCGGCGTCGATCCACTTGGCCGGAGTCCGGGGCGGCGCCGTCCAGCTGTCCATGGCCGCCAGCAACTCCCTGGCCGACGGCCGGGCCAGGATCTGCTCCCGGTGATCCGGCCGGACGAAGCGTTCGTCCGTCGCGTGGTCCAGGAACCCCAGCAGATCGTCGTAGTAGCCCAGCAGGTTCAGCAGCCCGGTCGGCTTGGCGTGCAGTCCCAGCTGGGCCCAGGTGACGATCTCCGCGAACTCCTCCAGGGTGCCGAGCCCGCCGGGCAGCGTGATGAACCCGTCGGACAGCGCCGCCATCGTCGCCTTGCGCTCGTGCATGCCGTCCACAATCCGCAGCTCACTCAGCCCCGGGTGGGCGACCTCAGCGTCTACCAGCAGGGCGGGGATCACGCCGACGATCTCGCCGCCCGCCGCCAGGACCGCGTCCGCCAGCGCGCCCATGGTGCCGACGTGCGCGCCGCCGTAGACGACCCTCAGCCCGCGGGCCGCCAGGGTTCGTCCCAGGTCCGCGGCGCCCGCCAGGTACTCCGGGCGCCGCCCCGGGTTGGAGCCGCAGAACACGCAGACCGATCGCATGGGCCCAGCATGCGGGACTGCGGGCCGGTAAGCCCACCAGTTAAGTCAGTTGTCCAGGCCTAGCGTGAACGTGGGCTTGGGGGTCGTGGCGGGCAGCCGGTGCTCCTCGCTGAGCCGCCGGATCGCGGTCCCGGTGGCCAGGAACTCGGTCGCGTGCTCACCCCAGACGTGGTTGGAGACCGCGACGTTCACGCCGACGATGCCGGATGCGCGGGCGTCAGACGCTTCCGTCTGCATCCGGATCAGGGCCAGCTCGCGGGCCTCGTAGACCCCCTGGGTGAACTGGAGCATCTCCTGATTCCGTCCGGACTGCCGCAGCGCCTGCATCGCTGACTGGTGCGCGATGTGGTACACGCAGGTGCCCAGCACAAACGCCACCGGCACGGCCCCGGCGGCCAGCAGCCGGAAGAAGTCCTGGGCGGACAGGTCCGAGGTGAACGCCCGTCCATCCGGCGCGCGGTGCGCGCCCTCGCCGCCCAGCGCCCTGACCGCGGTGCCGGTAGCCACGAACTCCAGCACTTCCTGGCCCCAGACATACATCTGCATCCGCAGCGAGACCCCGACCACGCCGTCGGCGCCCAGGTGGTCAGCTTCGGAGCGCATCCGGGTCATGGCTAGCTCACGGGCGTTGTACATGGCCTGGGTCAGGACGTCCAGCTCGGCGTTCTGCGACCAGCGGCCGACCTGCAGGCCGATGTGGTAGATCGATGAGCCGACCACGAACCCCAGCGGCTCGAAGCCCGCCTCGCCGAGCAGCACGTACTCCGAGACCGACAGATCCGAGGTGAACACGCCGCCCGGCTGGGCTCCCGCGGTCTGCGCCAGGCGGCTGTCTGCAGCCCGTGGTTCCCAGGTCGACGGCGTGTCGCCCGATCCGCTCCCGAACAGGGGCATCTGATTCTCCTTCGCCCAGACCGATTTCACACAGACCAACTACAGGCAGACCAATTACACGCAAACCGCGGCTCTGCTGTGCCGCAAGTCGCCGGGGCTCAGCGTAGTGGCCGTCCAGCCTGGTGAGATGATCAATTGCACATCGTTCACCCACAGAATGGGACACCAGCACCGAGTGACACTCTTCTGCGTGCTGGGCGACGCGCACCTCGACGTCGTGGTGTGCCCGGACGGGCCGGTGGCGGAGGAGACCGACACCTCCGCGCGGACCTGGGTCGGGGCCGGCGGCCAGGCCGCCAACGTGGCGGCGTGGATCGTGGCCCTGGGCGGCCAGGCCCGGCTCATCGCGGCACGGGGCAGCGACCTGGCCGCCCAGCTGGTCGCCGGCGAACTGCACCGGCGGGGCGTTGACCTGCACGGTCCGGTGCTGGACGGCCCCACCGGGGTAGTGGTCTCGCTGTCGCACGACGGCGTCAGCCGGTCCATGCTGACCGACCGGGGCGTGGGCCCGCTGCTCAGCGCGGACGCCCTCGACGACGGCTGGCTCGCGGGCTGCGGCCTGCTGCACCTCCCGGCCTACAGCCTGACCCGGGCGCCGGTCAGCGGGGCCGCGCTGGCCGCGGCCGCCCGCGTGCCCCGGCTCAGCGTTGACCTATCGTCGACGGCCGTGCTGAATGAGTACGGTGCGGCGCGGTTCCGGGCGCTGCTCGGCCGGCTCCGGCCCGAGGTCGTGTTCGGCAACGAGGCCGAGGCGGACCTCATTGGGGACCTGCCGGGCACCGATCTGGTGGTGAAGCTGGGCGCCCGGGGCGCGCGCGCCGCAGGCACCGAGCACCCGGCACATCTGGTCGATGCGGTGGACTCGACCGGAGCGGGCGACGCGTTCGCCGCCGGGTACCTGGTCGGCGGGATCAGCCTGGGCCTGGCTGCGGCCGCGCGGGCGGTGGCCAAGATGGGAGCGATGCCATGAGAATCGACCCGCTGGTGACGGAAGAAGTCCAGGACGCCCTGGATGACGGCCGGCCCGTGGTCGCGCTGGAGACCACCCTGATCTCGCATGGCTTCCCCGGCGGCGAGGGCGTCCAGGTGGCGCTGGCCTCCGAGGCCCGGGTCCGGGACGCGGGCGCGGTGCCCGCCACGATCGGCATCGTCGACGGGACGCTGCGGATCGGGCTCACCGAGCCCGACCTGAAGCGGTTCGCCAGCGCCGGCGACGCGGCTCGCAAGACCGGGGCCCGCGACCTGGCCGCCTGCCTGGTCCAGGGTGCGCTCGGGGCAACCACGGTCGGTGGCACGCTGGCCGTCTGCCGGCTGGCCGGGATCCGGTTCATGGCCACTGGCGGCACCGGCGGGGTGCACCGGGGCTTCGCCACGGTCCCGGACGTCTCGGCCGACCTGCAGCAGATCGCCCGGACTCAGGCCCTGGTGGTGTCGTCCGGGGTCAAATCCATCCTTGACGTGGCGGCCACCACCGAACTGCTGGAGACCCTCGGCGTGCCGGTGCTGGGCTGGCGCATCCGCACGCTCCCGATGTTCTACAGCGCCCACGGTGGTCCACCAGTGTCCGCGGTGGTGACCGGCGCCGCGGAGGCCGCTCGCCTCACCGCTGCACATTGGCTCCTCAACGGACCGTCCGGAGTGCTGCTGACCAGGCCACCGGATCCTGCGCTGGACATCGAGCCGATCCTGGCCGACGCTGTCGAACGCGTCCGCGAGCAGGGGATCCGCGGGCAGGCGGTGACTCCCGCGGTGCTGGAACTGGTGCACGAGCTGAGCGGGGGGCGCAGTATCGAGGTCAACCGGCAGCTAATCGCCGACAACGCGGGCCTGGCGGCGGAGGTAGCCGTGGCTTATGCGGGGCAGGACTGAACGCGTACTCAAAGCTGAGCGTGCTTGAGACGGAGCGGAGAACCCTCATGCGGATTGGCGTGTCAGTGCCGGACCCGTCCGGAACCGACCCACAAGGCCGGCCACCACTGGTCCAGGTGCGCGACGCACTGCGCCGCGCGGCGGACGACGGCTTCACGTCCGCGTGGCTGAACAACATCTTCGGGCTCGACGCGCTGACCGCGCTCGCGGTGGCCGGCAGCCAGGTGCCCGGCATCGAACTGGGCACGGCCGTCGTTCCCACTTACCCGCGGCATCCGGCGGCTCTGGCCCAGCAGGCGCTGACTGTGGCCGCGGCCACGGACGGGCGGCTGACCCTGGGTGTCGGCACCTCCCACGAGATCGTCATCAGGCACATGTTCGGCTACGACTTCAGCAAGCCCGTCGAGCACACCCGGGAGTACCTGTCGATCCTGCGGCCGCTGCTGCACGGGGAGCCCGCCAAGGTGGCGGGCAATCAGCTCAGCGCCGACGTCACGCTGACCACTCCCGGGCCCACGCCGGTCCCGCTGCTGCTCGCGGCGCTCGGGCCCCGGATGCTGCGGCTGGCCGCCGAGCTCGCGGACGGCACCGTGCTCTGGATGACCGGCCCGGCCACGGTCCGGTCGCACATCGTGCCGACCATCACCGCCGCGGCGGAGGCCGCCGGCCGGCCCAGGCCGCGGGTGGTGTGCATCCTGCCGATCTGCGTGACCAGCGACCCGGACGCGGCCCGGGCCGGGGCGGCCAAGGTCTTCGCCATCTACGGCCAGCTGCCGTCGTACCGGGCCATGCTGGACCGGGAGGGGGCAGCCGGTCCGGCGGACGTGGCGCTGGTCGGGGACGAGGCGTCCGTCGAGGCGCAGCTCGCCGACCTGGCCGACGCCGGGGTGACCGACTTCGTGGCCGGGGAATTCGGCCGCGGGGAGGACGCCGTGCGGACCCGGCGGTTGCTCACGTCGCTGGTCGAGACGTGAGCGGGGGTGGACCCAGTGCCCTTCCTCGATCGTGCCGAGGCCGGGAAGCGGCTGGCCAGCCTGCTGACCGGCCAGCTGATGATCGAGCGGGGCGCAGGCACCGTCGTGCTCGGCCTGCCCCGGGGCGGCATCCCGGTCGCTTATGAGATCGCCCGGGCGCTAGGCGCGCCGCTTGACGTCATCCTGGTCCGCAAGATCGGCCTGCCTGCCCAGCCTGAGCTGGCCATGGGGGCGATCGGCGAGGACGGTGTCCGGGTCGTCAACGACGACGTGGTCGACGCGGAACACATCAGCGACCTGCAGTTCGCCGCGGTCGAGGAGCGTGAGCGGGCTGAGCTCGGGCGGCGGGCGGAGCGCTACCGGGCTGGCCTTCCGCGGGTCCCGCTGACCGGCAAGACCGCGATCGTGGTGGACGACGGGATCGCGACGGGCTCCACCGCGCGGGCGGCCTGCCAGGTGGCCCGGGCGCACGGGGCGGCCCGGGTGGTGCTGGCCGTCCCGGTCGCCCCGCCGGCCTCGATCGGCGCGCTGGCCAGCGTGGCGGACGAGGTGGTCTGCGTGGAAGAGCCCGAGCCGTTCCTGGCCATCGGCCAGTGGTACCAGGACTTCGCGCAGACCGGCGACGAGGAAGTGGTCGACCTGCTGCGCCAGTCCGGGAGAGCGGAGTCCGGGAAAGCCCAGGCCGGTGCGGAAGACCGGGCTCCCGCCGACCGGGACGTGATCGTGCTGGCTGGGTCGGTCCCGCTGCCGGGACGGCTGGCCATCCCGGCCGGCGCGCGCGGGGTGGTGGTGTTCGCGCACGGTTCCGGGAGCAGCCGCAGCAGCCCGCGCAACATGTTCGTGGCCGGGGCCCTGCACGTGGTCGGCCTGGGCAGCCTGCTGTTTGACCTGCTCACCCCGGAGGAGGAAGCGGACCGGGCCAACGTGTTCGACATCGGCCTGCTGGCCAGCCGGCTGGCCGCGGCTACCACCTGGCTCCGCGGGCAGCCCGGCCTGCAGGAGGCCCGGGTGGGCTACTTCGGGGCCAGCACCGGGGCCGCCGCGGCGCTGCGTGCCGCCGCGGAACCGGGCAGCGGGATCGCGGCCGTGGTCTCCCGCGGCGGTCGGCCCGACCTGGCCGGGACAGCGCTGGGCGCGGTCCGCGCCCCCACCCTGTTCCTCGTCGGCGGCCTGGACGACCGGGTGCTCGAGCTGAACCAGGCCGCCCGGGCGCAGCTGCGCGCCGAGAGCCAGCTCGTGGTGATCCCCGGCGCCGGCCATCTGTTCGCCGAGCCCGGGACGCTGGAGCAGGCTGCGTCGCTGGCTCGCGACTGGTTCGCGCATTACCTGCGCGCGGCGCCGCCCGGCTGAGCGGGCCGGTCAGGACGCCTGGCGCTTGGCGTGCAGGAACGCGGTGAGCCGCTCCAGCGGCCAGGTGTTGATCACTTCATCCGGGCTGAGCCAGCCGCGCTGCGCGGTGCCGACCCCGTACCGCATCACGTCCAGGTGGCCGACCGCGTGCGCGTCGCTGTCGATACTGAACGCCACCCCGTGCCGCCGGGCCAGCCGGACGTGCTCGGCCGACAGGTCCAGCCGGTCCGGGAACGCGTCGATCTCGATCGCGGTGCCGGTGCGCGCGCAGGCCTCGTACACCGCGTCGAGGTCCGCGTCCACCGGCGGGCGCCGGCCGATCATCCGGGTGGTGGGATGGCCCAGGATGGCCACGTACGGGTTCTCGATGGCCCGCAGCATGCGCCGGGTCATCTCCTCGCGCGGCTGGGTGAAGTGCGAATGCACCGAGGCCACGCACAGGTCGAAGCCGGCGAGGAACTCCGCGGGCCAGTCCACCTCGCCGTCCGGGCCGATGTTGAGCTCGGTGCCGTGCAGCAGCCGCATCCCGCCGTACTGCCCGTCCAGGCGGCGCACCTCGGCCCGCTGGGCCAGCATCTTCTCGTCCGTCATGCGCTGCATGAACAGGTTCGGGGCATGGTCGGTGACCGCGTAGTAGGCGTAGCCGCGGGCCGCCGCCGCCTCCAGCATGCCGGCCAGCGACGCGACGCCGTCGGTGAGGTTGGTGTGGGTGTGCAGGTCACCGCGCAGGTCCGCCTCGGTGACCAGGACGGGAAGCTCGCCGCGCTGTGCGGCCTCGATCTCCCCGCTGTCCTCGCGCAGCGGCGGGGGGATCCAGGGCAGCCCTAGCCGCTCGTACAGCTCTTCCTCGGTCGCGGCGGCCAGGCAGGCTCCGGTCTCGGAGTCGAACAGGCCGTACTCGGACAGCTTCAGCCTGCGGTGGATGGCCATCTCCCGGAGCCGGACGTTGTGCGCCTGCGACCCGGTGAAGTACAGCAGCGCCGCGCCCCAGCTGCCCTCCGGGACGACCCGCAGGTCGGCCTGGATGCCGTCGGCGGTCCGGATCGAGGTCTTGGCGTCGCCGCTGGCGATGACCTCGGCCACCAGCGGCAGCTCCCGGAACGCGGTCATCAGCGCGGGCGGGTCCGCGGTCACCGCGAGGATGTCCACGTTCCCGATCGTGTCCCGCATCCGCCGCAGGGACCCCGCGTACGTGCACCGGGTACAGCCGGGCACGGCGGACAGCCTGGCGATGAGCTCCGCGGCCAGGTCCATCGCGGTGTCGATCCGGACCCGGCCCGCGGACTTGCGGATCAGCTCGATACCGCGGAGCAGGTTCCCCTCGGACTTGGGGCCGAAGCCGGGCAGCCCCTCCAGGCGGCCCGCGGCGATAGAGGCGGAGAGCTCATCCACGGAGTCGATGCCGCGCTCGGTGTACAGGCTCATGGCCCGCTTGGGCCCCAGCCCGGGTATCTCGGTCAGCCGGCGCACCCCGTCCGGGACCTTGGCGCGCAGCGCGTCCAGCTGGCGGATGTGCCCCGTACTCAGGTAGTCGCGGATCTTGGCGGCGATGGCCCGCCCGACGTTCGGGATCCGGTCCAGCTCCGCGGGATCGACCCGGGCCAGGTCCTGGGGGTAGCCCGCGACCGAACGCGCCGCCTTCTCGTAGGACCTGATCCGGAACCCGTCGCCGCCGGTGATGGCGAGCAGGTCGGCGTACTCGGCGAGCAGCGCTGCGACCTCGTCGTTAGTGCGCACGGCCCAGGTTATCCGGGCCGCCGCACTCAGCAGGAGGGCACGGGCCCCCTGGGCCGGTCACCGGCGGACGTCCAGGCTGATGCTCACCGGCACGGCGGCGCGTACCGGCGACCGGGAACGTAGGCGGCCCACTCGGCCTCGCTGAGCGGCTGCCCTCCGGTGCCGCACACGCCTGCGGCGGCCGCGCGGACCTGGGTGTCCCAGAGCCGGACCGTGCCGTCGTTGCTGGCGGCGGCCAGGGTGCTGCCGGCCGGCGAGAACGCCACCGACCACACCTGTTCCGCCGGGCCGGTCAGGGTGGCCAGCAGGCGGGGCCGGGCGGGGTCGCTGACGTGCCACAGCCACACGGTGCCGTCCGTCGCCCCGCTGGCCAGCGTCTGCCCGTCCGGGCTGAAG
>Ga0208357_1001760_pt1 | contig 15359 bp, 16 predicted proteins | sample NGESurdeep092012_6_FD_184487 | JGI IMG/M metagenome (GOLD analysis project Ga0208357, IMG submission 184487) | Arctic peat soil microbial communities from Barrow, Alaska - NGEE Surface sample F52-2 deep-092012 (SPAdes) | ecosystem: Environmental > Terrestrial > Soil > Wetlands > Peat ... | reverse complement strand
AGCCAGGAGTACCAGTACGGCTTCTCCACCGACCTCGACACCGACGTGATCCCGAAGGGCTTGGACGAGGACGTCATCCGGCTGATCTCGGCCAAGAAGCACGAGCCGGACTGGCTCCTCGAGTGGCGCCTGCGGGCCTACCGGCACTGGATCACGCTGGACGAGCCCGAATGGCAAAACGTCCACTACGGGCCCATCGACTACCAGGACATCAGCTACTACGCCGCCCCCAAGCCGAAGCCGGAAGTGGCGAGCCTCGACGAGGTGGACCCCGAATTGCGGACCATGTTCGACAAGCTCGGGATCTCGCTGGCCGAGCAGGAGCGCCTCAGCGGCGTTGCCATTGATGCGGTTGTTGACTCGGTGTCGGTGGCCACGACGTTCAAACAGAAGTTGGCCGACGTCGGCGTCATCTTCTGCTCGTTCTCCGAGGCGGTGCAGAAACACCCGGAGCTGGTGCGCCTCTACCTCGGCTCGGTGGTCCCCTATCGAGACAACTACTTCGCCACACTCAATTCCGCCGTCTTCACCGACGGGTCGTTCTGCTTCATTCCAAAGGGCGTGCACTGCCCCATGGAGCTTTCGACCTACTTCCGCATCAATGCCGCGGACACGGGCCAGTTCGAACGCACCCTCATCGTCGCCGAGGATGGCGCCGACGTCAGCTACCTCGAGGGTTGCACGGCTCCGATGCGGGACAAGAACCAGCTCCACGCCGCGGTGGTCGAGCTGGTGGCCCTCGAGGGGGCACGGATCAAATACTCCACCGTCCAGAACTGGTATCCAGGTGACGCCGACGGTCGAGGGGGCATCTACAACTTCGTCACCAAGCGGGGCAAGTGCGCCGGAGCCAACTCCAAGATCTCTTGGACACAGGTCGAGACCGGCTCCGCCATCACCTGGAAATACCCCGGGGTCATCCTCCAAGGTGACAACTCGGTGGGGGAGTTCTACTCGGTCGCCCTCACCGCCAACCATCAACAAGCCGACACCGGAACCAAGATGATCCACATCGGCAAGAACACAACCAGCACCATCGTCTCCAAAGCGATCTCCGCCGGGCACGGCCAGAACACCTACCGGGGCCTGGTCAAGACGCTTCGCTCTGCGGAAGGGGCCAGGAACCACACCCGGTGCGATTCGTTGCTGCTCGGCGGCAACAGCGGTGCGCACACGTTCCCGTACATCGAAGTGAAGCATCCGAGTGCGCAGGTCGAACACGAGGCCTCCACCTCCAAGATCAGCGATGACCAGCTCTTCTACTGCCGCCAGCGGGGGATCTCCGAGGAAGACGCCGTCTCCATGATCGTGAACGGCTTCTGCCGCGAAGTATTCAAGGAGCTGCCCATGGAATTCGCGGTCGAAGCCCAGAGGCTGTTGAGTGTGAGTCTGGAAGGAACCGTCGGATGATGCTTCAGATCGAGAACCTCCACGCCGCCATCGGCGACAACGAGATCCTCCGCGGAGTCGACCTCGAAGTTGCCGCCGGCGAAGTACACGCCATTATGGGCCCGAACGGCTCGGGCAAGAGCACCCTCGCCAACGTGCTCGCCGGCCACGAGGCGTACGACATTGCCGGTAGAGTCCTCTTCGAGGGCCAGGACCTACTCGCCCTGTCGCCCGAGGACCGCGCCGCGGCTGGTGTCTTCCTCGCCTTCCAGAACCCGGTGGAGATCCCCGGGGTGGGCAACCTGTACTTCTTGCGCATGGCGCTCAATTCGGTGCGCCGGCGACGCGGGCTCGAGGAGCTCGATGTCATGGGCTTCCTCGCCTTGGCTCGGGAGCGGATGAAGCTCGTTGAGATGGACGAGAGCTTCATGAGCCGGTCGGTCAACGAGGGTTTCTCCGGGGGTGAGAAGAAGCGCAACGAGATCCTGCAGATGACGATTCTCGAGCCGAAGCTCGCCATTTTGGACGAGACCGACTCCGGCCTCGACATCGATGCCCTCCGGATCGTCGCCGGTGGGGTGAACGCGCTTCGACGTCCCGATCGGGCCATGATCGTCATCACCCATCATCAGCGGCTCCTCGACTACCTCGTCCCCGATCGGGTCCATGTGATGGCCGCGGGTCGGATTGTCCGCTCGGGCGACAAGGATCTGGCACTCGAACTCGAAGAGCACGGCTACGCCGATCTCAGCCAAGAGACGGCGTCGGACCGACCGGCAACGGTGGGAGCAACGCCGTGACCACCGCCACCTCCACAGCCACGTCGACCCCGGAGGGGAGAACTGGGGCTATCTCGACCGTCGCCGAGCTGCTCTCCCGCCTGGGGCTCCCATCCCTTGGCCCTGGTCCTCCCTGGCTGACCCAGGCCCGCCACGAGTCCGCCGAGTGGGCGATAATGCGCGGATTCCCGACGCTCAAGGACGAGGACTGGAAGTACACGCGACTCGGGCCCCTGTTGGACGTGCCGTTCGAGCGTGCGGAGGCCGGAGCTGGCCACCGGATCTCGCCAGCCACCGTCGACGCGTTGACCATCGATGCGGCGAGCACTCGGTTGGTCTTCGTCAACGGCTTCTTCGCCCCAGAGCTGTCATCGATCACCGAGCTGCCGGAGGGTGTCACGGTGACGAACCTGGCCTCGGTTCTGGCTGAGGGAGGAGCGTTGCTCGAACCGTTCTTCTCACACCCCTTCTCCGAGTTCGACCACGCCTTCACTGCACTCAATACCTGCCTGTTCGAGGACGGGGCGTTCATCCATCTCCCTGCCGGCGCCCTTGTCACCGCACCCATTGAGTTGGTGTTCCTCTCGGAGGCCCACGGGTCCCCCGTCGTCTCCAACCCGCATTCCCTGATCCTGGCCAGCCCGGGCAGCCGGGTGGCAGTCGTTGAGACGTATGCCGGGACCACAGGCGCCATCACGTGCACCAACGCCGTGACCCAGGTGGTCCTCGGCGAGGGAGCACAGGTCGAGCACTACAAGATCCAGGACGAGACTGACACCGGGTTCCACCTTGCGCTGCTCGACGTCCGCCAGGGCCCCGAAAGCCGGTTCTCATCGGGATCAGTGGCACTGGGGTCGAAGATCGCCCGTAACGAGGTGCGGGTGCGCCTCGAGGGCGAGGGGGCGGAGGCCGCCATCGACAGCCTGTACTTGCCATGCGCTGACCAGCACCACGACAATCCGATCCTGATCGAGCATGCCGCGCCCCGGTGCACCAGCCGACAGCTCTACAAGGGCATCGCCGACGAACGCGGCCATGGAGTCTTCAATGGACGCATCATCGTGTGGTCAGGCGCGGAGGGTACGGACGCCAGCCAGACCAATAAGAACCTGCTGCTCTCCGACCACGCCGAGATCGATACCCGACCGCGACTCGAGATCTTCACCGATGACGTGAAGTGCACCCACGGCGCAGCCGTAGGTGCACTCGATGAGGAAGCTTTGTTCTACCTACGCTCGCGAGGAGTGCCCCACGAGGCGGCGAGGGCCCTGCTCACCTATGCGTTCGCCCGAGAGGTGCTGGATCTGATCCCCTCCGAGTCGCTTCGTGCCCACGTGGAGACGCTGGTCGCCGGCCGGCTCTTGACGGACGACGTCGGGACAGGGGCACGCTCCGATGAGTAATGACCTCGCCGACGTCTACCAGGAGGTGATCATTGACCACGTTCGCCATCCCCACAACTACCAGAGACTCGAGAGTGTGACGCGGACAACCGAAGGCGTCAGCCTTCCGTGGCACGACGAGTTCACCGTCCATCTGGAACTCAACCACGGTCGCACCAATGACAGCGCCCTCCAGGGATCAAGGAGAGCCATCTCGCATACCTCCGCTTCGCGGATGACCACCGTGCCTGCCGGCAGGAGCGAAGCGAAAGCCCTCGCCCTGTTCGGGGACGTCCACGCCATGATGACCGAACGATCCGACAGCGAGGTCGGCTTGGCTCACCTGGGCCGTTTCGCCGTCCTCGCCGGACTGTCGGAGTCCCGATTCGGATCAACTACGCAACGTTCGCATGGCACATGCTTCGAAGCGCCCTCGAAGTCGACGACGCATGGATCACCAGGACGTAGGCACCGATGAGCTCACCGCGACACACACCGATCGAACTCGGACAGGACTGCGATGTCACGCTGATTCCCAGCGGCCAGAAGATGACGCTCCAAGCGGGCGAACGGGTGGTGGTCACACAGGCTCTCGGTGGCACCATCACCGTCCAGACCGAACGTGGTCACCTGGCCCGGATCTCCTCCGAGGAGGCCTGCACACTGGGACTCGACGGCGAGTCGGATGCCGGGGAAACTACGCCATTGGGCCCCTTCGAGCTCGAACGGGTATTCGAACAGCTGAAGACGGTCTTCGACCCGGAGATCCCCATCAACGTGGTCGATCTTGGGTTGATCTACGCGTGTGACGCGCATCTGCTGGCGGACGGAAGTCACCGTGTGGAGATCAAGATGTCGATGACCGCCCCGGGTTGCGGCATGGGCGACGTTCTCAAGGATGACGCCCGCGCTCGGGTGCAGACGGTCCCCGGTGTCAGCGAGGTCGATGTCGAACTGGTGTGGGATCCGCCGTGGGACCAGAGCCGGTTGACCGACGCCGCCCGCCTTGAACTCGGACTGTATTGATCGGATGAAGCGGAGTCGCGCATTGCCACCAAAGGAGAACACTTCACCATGAAAGTCTGGATCGATCAGGATTTGTGCACGGGCGATGGGCTCTGTGAAGAGATCGCCCCGGCAGTCTTCACGTTGCTCGACGACGGACTCGCCTATGTCAAAGAGGGCACCAACGTGAAGTCCGACCCTGGCGGCGCCGAAGGCCTGGCCCAGGTGCCCTCGGAACTCGAGGAAGCGGTCACCGAGGCTGCCGAGGAGTGCCCGGGGGAGTGCATCTTCATTGAGCCATAGAGGCGGGCAGCGCGGATTCGCAAGTTGGTGTGCAAAGGCGTACGCAGCACCGATCCGCTCCGGGATCGTGTCGTGCGCTGAGCGCCGACCATTCGAAGCCGTAGACCAGACCCTCCATGAGATGGAGGTTCATTCCGCAGACGAGTTCGGTGAACTCCTGGGCAAGGGCATCAAATGGGCAGTTTGCTAGCTCCACGCCGTCGATCATGGCGGCCAGCAGAGCCGGGCGACTGTCCGTCGCTCCACTCCGTTGGCGGGCCTGCCGGCCGAGGTCTTGGCCGACCAGTCTGGCGGCGCAGACCAGGGCATCTCCGACAGGGATACCTTTGCGTTCGACGTCGGTCACGGCAGTGGCAAGCAGACGCCCGACGCGCTCGTACCGACGGGCCGGCAGGATCACGGCCAGCTGCCGAGACGACCGACGGTAGAGCTTGGCCGGTCGACCTGCGCCCGCGCATGCGCACCAGGTAGTACTGCCCGGCTGCGAAGTGCGCCGGCCTTGGTAGCTCCAGTCGCAGCGTCGCAGCGTCGGAGCCGTCGGGGCGAACCCCGAGCACCGTCGCCACCTCCCACAGTCGGCCCAGGTCGGGGGCGAGCCACCGTTGGGCGAACTCGTCCGATCTCATCGGCTACGGGCCAGGTGGCGCCTCGGTCCTGGCCGGATCAGCGCCGGCGTCGGGTGACACCTCGCCGGAGACCACCTCTGCTCGCAGATTGCGAGCCGCCGTGACCATGTGGTCCAGCGCCGGAAGCACCTGGCCATAGCGGCGGGTCTTGAGGCCGCAGTCAGGATTGACCCATAACCGGTCGGGCCCGAGACCCTCGAGGGCCCGGCGGAGCAGGCCCTCGAGGGCGGTGATCTCGGGGACCCGCGGCGAATGCACGTCGTAGATACCGGGCCCTGCCCCACCTTGGTACGAGGCACGCTGCAACACGTCGACAGCTGCCATGTCGGAACGTGCCGCCTCGAAGGACAGGACATCTACGTCCAGCTCGTCCAGCACGTCGACGATGTCCCCCAGCTCGGCGTAACACATATGGGTGTGCACCTGGGTTCCCTCGGCCGCCGCGGAGGTGACCAGTCGGAAGGCCCGAGTGGCCCATCTCAGATACTCCGGACGATCATCGAGGCGTAGAGGTAGACCCTCACGCAAGGCCGGTTCATCGACCTGGATGATGGCGATCCCGGCTACCTGGAGATCAACGAGCTCGTCGCGCATCGCCAGTGCCAGTTGGTCCGCGGTATCGCGCTCAGGCTGGTCATCTCGCACGAACGACCACCGCAGCATGGTGATCGGACCGGTGAGCATGCCCTTGACCGGCTTTGACGTACGCGACTGGGCGTAGCGAGCCCAGTCCACCGTCATCGGGCCGCGGCGCGCCACGTCGCCGAAGAGCACGGGTGGCCGTACGCATCGTGACCCGTAGGACTGGACCCACCCTCCGTCGGGGACCACGAATCCGGTGAGTTGGTCGGCGAAGTAGCGAACCATGTCGTCACGCTCGGGCTCCCCGTGGACGAGGACATCGAGCCCGATCTCCTCTTGGATGGCCAGCACACGATCAATTTCGGTGCGGAGCGACGTGTCGTAGTCAGCATCGTTGACACTTCCGGCGCGCCACGAAGCCCGTGACCGTCGAAGTTCGGGCGTCTGAGGGAACGACCCGATCGTGGTCGTCGGCAAGGCAGGAAGCGCCAATGCTGCCCGCTGGGTAGCGGCCCGTTCGGGGGATGCCTGGGGCCGGTGGGGATCCACTTCACCAAAGGACGCGACACGTTGTCGGATTACCTTGTCCGTTACTCGAGGCGAGTTCCGCCTGGTGGCAATGACGGCTCGGCTTGCGTCAAGCTCATCGGCAACCGCCTCACGACCGTCGGCAATTCCTCGTGCCAGTAGGGTCAACTCGCCCAGTTTGTCATCGGCAAATGCGAGCCAGGGACGCACCTCTTCGTCGACGTTGTCATCGGTGGCAGACCCCAGGGGTACGTGTAACAGCGAGCACGATGTGGAGACGACAACCTCCGTGGCGAGCTCCGTCAGCTCGTCGAGCAGGTCGAGACTGGCGTGCAGATCGTTGGCCCAGACGGTTCGACCGTCCACCACACCGGCAAAGAGCACCTTGTCCCCGACGCCACCAGTGGACCGCAGCAAGTGGAGGTTCTCTCTACCTCGACAGAAGTCGAGGCCTATCGCCTCCACTGGCAGTTCACCCACCTCTTCCATGGCGGCTCCCACATGACCGAAGTACGTCGACAGCGCGATCTTCGGCCGGTCCGTGTGGTCGCCGAGCCGTCGGTAGACGCGGCGCAGTGCCGCCAGTTCGTCGGGGCTGCGCTCCTCGACCAGTGCGGGCTCGTCGATCCGAACCCACGTAGCACCGTCCCTCTTGAGCTGGGACAACACCTCGATGTACGCGTCGACAAGGGGATCGAGCAGTCCCAACATGTCAACACCTGGGTGTACCGGGGTGCTCCGCAGTACCAGGGTCAGTGGACCGAGAAGTACCGGGGTGCTGTGGATGTCGAGTCCGGAGGCTTCGGCCAACTCTCCAAGTGCCTTCGTCGCATCGGGGGCGAACACGGCGTCGGGGCCGAGTTCGGGCACCAGATGGTGGTAGTTGGTGTCGAACCACTTGGTCAGGTCGAGAGGAGCGACGGCCTTCCCGCCGATGTCCCCTCCTCTCGCCATGGCGAAGTAGCGCTCACGGTCGATTGTCCTGCCAACAGGGGCGAACCGGGCCGGGACGGCACCCACCATGACTGCAGCATCGAGCACGTGGTCGTAGAGGGAGAAGTCGTTCGAGGGGATGAAGTCCACGTTGACAGCGACCATGCTCTGCCAGTTGTGCCGGCGGATCGATACCGCTACCTCGTCGAGGTCGGCAGCCGACACCGTTCCGGCCCAGAAGCCTTCGAGCGCCCATTTGAGGGCGCGGTCTCGTCCGATGCGGGGCATTCCGTGAACTGCGGTCCTCATCTGGTCTCCCTCAGGGCGGTGCCGTCGCAGCCATTGGCCGAGGCCCGGACATGACGCAGTACATGGCTGACGGAGGATGCACGTCTCCCTGACGGGTTACGCTCCATCTGCACCCACAATGACGTTGCGCAGGACCGTTGCTCCGGAATGCTCGATGTCCCGCGTTGCGGTGAGGAGGACGAGTCGTCGTGTCTGGCTCGTCTCCCGGAGTTGCGATACGACCCCCGACCCCGGCGGCAGCGCGAGCTCGGCCCGGTAGCGCCGGGCGAACTCCGAGAAGCGCTTCGGGTCGTGTCCATACCACTGCCGCAACTCGGTACTGGGCGTGGCGTCCTTGACCCATTCATCGTGATCAACCGCGCCCTTCGATTGCCCGCGGGGCCACAGACGGTCGACGAGCACTCGATACTCGTCACGCTGGCGCCCTCGGTCGTCGTAGACGCGGACAATAGCGACGTCGCGCTTCACCACGCCCTCTGGTTCCCGATCCACTCGGATGAGGTAATCAGGTCACCGGGCACCGACGAAGGATGCGCGCCCGGTGTTGAGGCTCGCGAGCACCTTGCCATTACCGAACCCGAAATCCAAGCGCCGCTGCCGCATCTGTATCCATCAACGCGGGAGTCCACGGCGGGTCCCAGATGATGCGCACGTCGACAGGGGTCGGGCTCCCGAAGGACTGGGAGATCGCGGCCCGTGCCATCTCCGGAAGGCTCTCCGATGCCGGACACCCAGGCGTGGTGAGAGTCATCTCGACAACGATGGTCCCGTCCTCCTCACGCACGTCATAGACGAGGCCCAGGGAAACCACGTCAAGGTAGAGCTCAGGGTCGTAGACGGACCGGAGCGCGCTCCACGTCACGTCGATTGCGCTGTCGGCTGGGATTCCTGCCCGGTCCATCCCGATCGAGACCGGCCCTCTCTCCTCGTCCCCCGCACTCATGACTGCCTCCGAAAGGTGACCTGCCAATCGCCGGCGCCCAGCTCGACGGCCTCGTAGGAGAAGCCCTGTGCGCCGAGGACACCTTCCAGTGGAACCGGCTCGAACGGCGCCAGGACGACGAGCTCCTCGTGCTCGTCGAGGGCCGCCACCGTGGCCATGATCAGGTCGAACGGCTCGTCACCTGCGGCGATGAGCGGACGGGCATCGATGGTGGCCATGACAATCCTCCTCCGGCAACGATCACGGTCGCTATATTGTTCTGTTCGTTACTAGAGTTATATCATGAACAGTGTCAGAGGTCATCACAGTCGTGGAGAACATAGACATGCCCCGGTGAAACACACCAGATCGCATTCGGCATCGACGTCGACACCGTCATGGCGTTGCTCCAAGTGCTGCTCGATCCGCCCGAAGCAGACGAATCGGGCACCGCGACCCTGGCCGACCTCGGCATCGACGACGGCGGCGCGTTGGACTTGTGGCAGGCAGTGTGCGAGGAGTTCGGCGAACGCACGCTGGGCTCGGAGGTCGACCCCGACCTGTTCGATCCAACAATGACCGTGGTGGCCGCGGCCGCGGCCATGGCTGCCCAGCTAACCAATGGTTGCCACCATGGCCCCTGAGACTGCGTCCCCGGCGCCGAGCGCGGGAGCATGGCAGGGACGTCCGGCCGGGCTCCCGAGCGGAGTCCCACCGCCTTCGGTGCCCCTGAGTTTCCTCGCCGCTGCGTCCCTCGGGCTGGTGGCGTGCGGTGCTGCCTTGATCTGGTCACGGGCCTATGGGGTCGTGGATCCCACCGACGACCAGGTGGTCGCAGCGGCACATTTCGGCATGCTGGCGACCCTCTCGATGGGAGTGATCGGGGCCGTCCATCAATTCACACCGGTGATCACCCAACGGCCGGTGCGCTCGGTGCGGCTTTCCCGCACGACATTCCTGACCTGGCTGGCCGGTGCGTGGTTGCTGCCATTCGGCTTTGCCACCCAGGAGGAGCACGTCGTCGAGACCGGAGGAGCGTTCGCCGCGTTGGCCGTCACCTTGTTTGTGGTCAATATTGCCGCGCCATTGTCGGTGCGGGGCAAAGGGGCACCGGTAGCAGGCCTGCGTCTTGCCATCGCCGGATTCGTGGTGACTGCCTGTTTCGGGGTCGTCTACGTCATCGACCGGCGGGGAAACTGGTTCGACCTCAGTGGGCATGTGGTCTTGGCTCATGCCAGCGTCGGACTGTTTGCCTGGTTGGGACTCGCCTACGTCAGCGTGTCGGAGAAGCTCTGGCCGATGTTCCTCCTCGCCCATGTCCCGGGTCGACGCCGTTCGGCGTGGCTTGCCGTATGGGCGGTTCCGAGCGGGGTGCTCCTGCTCTCGCCCGGGCTGCTCTTCGGCGTGGTTTGGCTCGCGTGGTGCGGGGCGGCGATCCTGGCGGTCGGGCTCGGTGCGCACCTCTTCTCCTTGATGATGCACATCCGGTATCGCCGACGAAAGGCCGATCTGCACCTGCTGTTCGTGGTCACATCGGCGTTCTGGTTGGTCGTCGGTGCCGCCCTCGCCCTTGCGGCAGAGCTGATCATCGGCCGACATCACCATGTCGGCGTCGCATTGGTGGCAGCAGCAGTGACGGCGTTCAGTGGTTGGCTGCTCATTGCCCTGGTGGGCCACGCGCACAAAGTCGTTCCTTTCATCCTGTGGTCAGCGCTTCGCGGGCGCGGTGTCGAGAAGAAGGCGGACGGGACGCCGCTCATGTTCGCCGATCTCTATGACCATCGTTGGGCCGCCATTGTCTACGGGCTCGTCACCGCAGGTGTTGCCGCCGTCTGCCTGGGTTTCGCCGCGTCCATTGCGATCGCCATCGCAATTGGAGGGGGCCTGTTCATCGCCACTGGGCTCTGCGTTGCCGCGAACCTCTCTGCGGCACCCATTCGACTGCTTTCTGCCCCGGGTGCCGACCGCCTCGTCAGCGCGGAGGAGCGGACGGCTCCCTGATCTAGATGCATGGCGCAAGGAGCCGGGAGACGTCGCCGCGGCACTTCGGAGATAGGGGTTCTGTGGTCGACGACGGATCTACGCTCGACGATCCTTCGACAGCCGGGACGCGGCCTCGCCTCCGTGTCGCGTCCTCATGCAGAACCTGCTGACGTCGATGATTCCCTACGTAGGATCGCGTGGCTCAGTGCTGGGTCCCACCCTCATGCGTTCGCAGGGTTGCCGTGGTCAGCCTGCCGCCCGAACAGGGGGCCTTCCGATGCGCACCCGCCACACCTCGGGCCCCGACTCGAGATAGTCCCAGGTGAACTCACCGGCGTGCTCGGCCTCGAACTGGTAGTGGAGCGGCTGGGGATCGTGGTCGTTGACGATCACGAATCCGCCCCCGGACACAAGGCTGTCGTAGGTAGCGAAGATCACGTCGTGGCGCTGTCCGTGGGGGAGAACGCGCACATCCAGCTCCTGATCCCCCGGGTCTTCGGAATCGCGTGGCCCATCGGCGGCTGCGCCGTCGAGCGCCGGCCTTCCGATGCGCACCCGCCATACCTCGGGCCCGGACTCGATCGCGTCCCAGGTGAACTCACCAGCGTGCTCAGCTTCGAACTGGTAGCGGAGCGGTCTGGGATCGTGGTCGTTGACGAGCACATAGCCAGTTTCGGGGGCCAGGCCGTGGTACGCGGCGAAGATCGTCTCGTGGCGCTGTGCCGGCGCCAGATGGCGCACGTCGAGTTGACGATCCGCAGCAGCGCCACTGCCCTTGTCCAGCGAGTGGAACGCGACCGGCTCACTGGCCACCAGCCTCACGAGCCGGTGCAGGCTTGCCGTGGTCCTGACGGCGAGCGCCGGTCTGGGGGTCCGCAGAGCGGCCCATGCCGATGCGACGAGCCGGCACGCCCGGTCGCCGTGGCCCGCATGGGCCAGCTCACTGGCCGCCTCCAAGAGGAGCGACAACACCACCGCTTCGGAATCAGGCGACGACGCATCCTCGATGAATGGGGCCACCTGGGCCGCTTCGGTCAGGCGGTGCATCTGCACCAACAACTGCGCCAGGTCGACATCGTCATCCTCCAGGAGGACTGGGAGCAGCAGATCGTTCTCCTTGTTGACGTGAGCGGTGAAGAGGGTACCGATCTGCCTGGCCTGCTCGACTGCCGCAGGGGCAGTTGCCGCATTGGCCAGCGACTCGGCGGCCGAGGTGAGGACACGGTGCTCGGCAGTCATCTCGTTCACCGTGTCGGCAAGGTCGGCACGGGCCCCAGCGACACGGTAGATGGTGTGTTCTTCCGCCACCGCGTGGGGGAGCACTTCCTCCGCGAGGTAGGCAACCAGTGCGGCCACTGCCGGCTCGTAGGCGATTCCGCTCTCCACGGCCCCAACGAGGGCGGCGATCCGGACACCCACGTGCTCATCCAGAGCGCGGTGGTGCTGGAGCATCGCATCGAAGGCTTCGGTCTGAGTGATCGTCATGGCGTCCAACTCCTCTTTCGGTTCCTACCGCGACCTGGTCGGGGTACCGGGACGCCCCTCACCTTTGTTCTAGTATCTATTAGAATAATGGCACGACGGACAAGGGAGAAGCAAGATGTTGGCGACAAGTGCACCACTGGTAGCCGTCGAGTTGATCGCCGCGTCCATCTGGGTGGGCGGCATGGTCTGCATTGCCATCGTCGCCAAAGCGGCGCGAGGCGTCCTCGACGAGTCGTCCCAGGTGGCATTCTTCCGTGCGGTCGGTCGCCGGTACGGAATGGTCGGCACGGCATCGTTGCTCATCGCCATCGCTGCCGGCCTGGCGCTCTCCTGGCCACCATCGTCGTGGTCGAGAACCATTGATGCCGCCGTAGTACTGGCTGGTGTGCTCGTTGTCGCGACGATTGCGGGGATGATGCAGGCTCGGGCGATGACCGCCCTCCGCCGCAAACTGATCGCAAACGCGGGAGACAGTTCGACAGCAGTAGCGCTGCGCCGGGGTCGGCTGCTGGCCAATGGCATCCGTGGCCTGATGGCACTGATGACACTCGCCATTGTCATCCTCGCGGCATTTGCCGTCGCTCACTGACGGTTCGACGGCGAACGCATTACGTCTCGCTGCGTTCAGGAGCCTCGACGGCGTGACCGGATCAGATCGATGGCGGCCTGAGGCACAATTCGATGTCGCCGAAGAGGGGCGATCCGTCAGTGGCCCCGGCTTGTTGTCGGTTTGTTGTCGGCCGATGCTCCTGGGTCCTCCCCCGCTTCTGAGCTCCCGGGGGCAACGACGCGGTCATTGGGTAGTGGCACCGTCGAAAGCGAAGTCGGCGAGCCGCTTCAGGGCGCCCAGACCTCGTGAAACGGTGCCGCTGGGGAGCACCAGTATGGGCACCAATGGCCGATCGAGGCCGAGCCACTCGCTGCGCCATTGCTCGGCAGCAGGAGACAGAGGCGGAACCGGGCACTCCAGCCCACGCAGTACGTGCGCATCACTGATGTCGAGGTGCCGCACCCAGAGTGCGTCAAAGAGTCGGGCTCGAAGTCGATCAGAGTCGTCGCCGGTCGTTGCGGAGAACCCAGCAACCGCCAGTGTCGTGTTGGGCTGCACGGTCGGCGGTGTCGCCTTATACGTTTCTTCGCCACGCAGTAGGCCCCGAATCTCTTCGAGTTCCCGATCGAACAGTGCGGCCAGCTCGCCAAGGACCGGCTCTCCTTGCATCGGAACATCGGGATCGTGGACGACAGCGCGCCACTCCACGTCGGCGACACCCAACTCACCCAGGCGGTCCACCCGCATGCTGGCCAGCAGGCTGTAGGGACAGTTGAAGGACCCGTAGACCACGAGCTTCATGTCCTACCTCCTCGGAGTCATATTGGTACCGTTCGGGCTTACCCCTGAGCCGATATCGGGTCGCGCTTGAGAACGAGTCGACAGCCAGCGCGGTGCGGGTCTCTGGCTGTAAGGCGGTCCACCGTCAAGCCACCCAGGCCTTGGGCGAGCCCCTCGGCGAGACCGAGGTGGAGTTGGCAGACTGTGCCAGGGTTGCCTGTCGCAACCTCCTCAAACGGACAGCGCGCCAGTACGAAGTCGACCTGGCGACCTCGCTCGCTCCGGGTCGGGCGGAAGCCACCTCGGATCAGCTCCCGCTCCATGGTGTCGACGGAATCGCCGATACCCGAGTACTCGTTCGCTCGTTGCAGACCTTCTTGACGGCCCACCTCACGGGAGCTCAGGTCGTACTTCACTGCCTCACCCAGCAATCCGGCGAGCCACGCATACGGCCCTGATGTCTCCCACTTCCCGGCCGCCTCAGGGTGCAACCGATAGAGCAGGCGAGGACGACCCGGACTGTCACGGGCTTCGACCTCTTCAACGACTAGGTCAGCATCCTTCAGGACAGCGAGATGCTGGCGCACCGCGTTGTGGTTCAGTTCGACATACGTGGTCAGCTCCGCGACGCCGACTGGTCGGTCGGAATCGACGATGTAGCGGAACAAGCGATAGCGAGTCGGATCCCCTAGTGCCCGCGCCTCGCGTTGAATTGCTTTCGTGTCCATGCCTCTCCCCACGATGCCCCTAGTGGGGCACGTCAGAGTTCTAGCCTATACCAGAATAACTAGTTCCTCGTAGCATCCCCATGTGTTGCAGCAGGACGCTGGATGGTCGGTCAGAGGTTGGTGACCCTTGCCGTCAGGGAATGTTCAAGCTGCAAGGGAGCCACGCAAGTTGCATGCGACGAGTGTCGTCGGTCAGCCACGAATTGCGTTGTCTGCAGTTGTGTTTCGGAAGGCCAGCCGGAGGCGGCTGGGCGGGTCGCGGATCTCGACCTCGTCGACCACGAGGCCCATGGCTCTGCGTACGCCGAGATGCTGGCACACGGCGTTGTGGTTGAGGTGTGCGAAGTCAGTGAGTTCGGCCACACCAACCGGTCGAGCCGCATCGGCGATAGGGCCAAAGAGGCGATGGCGGGTCGGATCCCCAGGCGCCAGCGTGTAGGTCTGGGTCCATCGTGCGGAACCTCCCCGGGGCGATCTTCTAGCGTATGCCAGAACTATATGTAGCGAAGGTTGTGATCCAAGGCGATCAGTGGGTGCTGATTCAGTGGCACTCCCTGCCGCCTGTGCCACTACTCTGGACCTGTGGAACGAACGATCACGGGGTTCCACCTCGACGAGGAGAGCGACTGGGTCGCCGAGTTGTCGTGCTGGCACAACCAGCACGTACGGCACCAGCCGCCATTCCAGCTCCGACCGTGGGTCATCCATGTCGAGGGTCGAACGGCGAAGATCGGAGCGCCGCTCGATTGCCCGCTCTGCGATCGTGCCGAGCTTCCTGAGGGCCTCCGTCTGGCCCGATCCAGCCCGGAATGGGATCAGCTGACCGTCCCCGCGGGCCTGCTCCGTGCCCACCGTGTGGCGAACAGTACCTGGGGGTTGATTCGGATTCGCGACGGAAGGCTGCAGTTTGTGATGGCGAGCAATCCAGCCCTCGATGTCGTCTTGGACTCCACGTCCACACAAGCGATTCCTCCAAGTGTCCAACATCACGTGAAGCCACTGGGTCCGGTCCAGTTCTCGATAGATTTCCTCGTCGGCAGTGAGCGCGGTGCCGTCTTGGTGTAGGCACGCTAAC
>Ga0208357_1001759_pt1 | contig 15366 bp, 15 predicted proteins | sample NGESurdeep092012_6_FD_184487 | JGI IMG/M metagenome (GOLD analysis project Ga0208357, IMG submission 184487) | Arctic peat soil microbial communities from Barrow, Alaska - NGEE Surface sample F52-2 deep-092012 (SPAdes) | ecosystem: Environmental > Terrestrial > Soil > Wetlands > Peat ... | reverse complement strand
CGGGATGTGGTCCGCGCTGCAGGGGTCGATCCTGCTCTGGGGTCTGATCCTCGCCGGCTACCTGGCCTTTGTCGGCTGGCGCTACCGCGACCGGGCGAGTGACCCGGTGGTGGCGTGGGCGCTGCTGGTCGGACTCGGGATCGCGGTGTTCTTCTTCGCGTTGATGCTCGGGCCTGCAGATCCGTTCGCGGCGACAGTCGGCGCGATCCCGACAGACGGTGCGGGACCGAACGCGCTCTTGCAGGACAACGTGCTCGTCGCTGTGCACCCGGTCTTTTTGTACCTCGGCTTCGTCGGCTTCACGGTGCCGTTCTCGTTTGCCATCGCGACGCTCATCACCGGCAGGGTGGGGGAGGGATGGCTCGTCGAGACCAGGCGTTTCGCCGTCTTCTCCTTTGCATTCTTGACCCTCGGCGTCATGCTCGGCTCCTGGTGGTCGTATCAGGTGCTCGGGTGGGGAGGGTTCTGGGGCTGGGATCCTGTCGAGAACGCCGCTCTTTTACCGTGGATCACTGCCACCGCGTATCTGCACTCGGTGATGGTCCAGGAGCGGCGCGGGCTGCTCCGGGTCTGGAACCTCTCGCTGTTGATCGGCACCTTCGCGCTCACGATCCTCGCGACGTTCCTCACGAGGTCCGGGCTCGTCAACTCGGTCCACTCGTTCTCGAACTCCGGCGTCGGCCCCGCACTGCTGGCGCTGTTTGGCGCGGTCGTCTTTGGCTCGGTGATCCTGATCGGTTGGCGTGGCGACCAGCTCCGCTCCGCAGGTGGCATCGACTCAGCGGTATCGCGCGAAGGAGCCTTTTTGGCCAACAACTTCCTCTTTGGGGCCTTCGCCGTCGTCGTACTTGCCGGCACGGTCTTCCCGCTCTTCATCGAGGCGATCTCGGGCAACGTGGTGAGCATCGGGGCGCCCTACTTCGACGCCTTCACGGTTCCAATCGGTATCGCACTGCTGTTCTTGATGGCGATCGCGCCGGCGCTGCCGTGGAGGAAGGGAACGCCGGGCGTGCTCGGTCACCGTCTCGTCGTCCCGGCGTGGATCGGTGTTGCGACCATAGCGGCCTGTGTAATCGCAGGTATCCGCGGCCTTACCCCGCTCGTGGCGTTCGGGCTCGGATCGTTCGCGGCATCCTCTGCGATGCGCCAGCTCGTGCTCGCGGCAATCGCCGCGCATCACCGCGGCCTCCCGATCTATCGCGGGCTGCTCGGTCGTGCGAACGGCGGGATGATCGTGCACATTGGGATAGTCATGATCGCGATGGGACTCGCCGCGGCGGGCTCATTCGCCAGTCGCGACTTCGTCACGCTCCATCCCGGCCAAGAGGTCACCGTCGACGGCCACATCATCCGGCTCATCAGCGTCAAGGAGTTCAACTTCTCGGCGCGCTATGGAGATGAGGCGATCTTGCAGGTCGACGGGCACGGTCACCTCGAGCCGGCTATCGACACCTTCCGTGGCACGACGGAACAGGTCGGGACCCCTGCCTTTACCTCCTCGTTCATCGAGGACGTGTACCTCGCACCGAACAACCTCTCTGCAAAGCGAGGTGATGAGTTCGCGGTCATTCAGATCGTCATCCAGCCCCTCGTCTCGTGGCTTTGGATCGGCGGCGCGGTCGTAGCCGGCGGTGCAGTGCTGGCAGCTGTCCCCGGACGTCGCCGGCGACCGACTGATCCGTCCACCGTCGCATTCCCCGAGCTGATCGATGACCTCGTCGGGCAGGGCGCCGGCAGGTGAGCACGTTCGCTGCGCTCAGGCGAAGGCCTGCCCGGATGATCGCCATCGGTGTCGGCCTCGCCCTGGTCGCCTTCGTGGCGGTGCTCGCGACCCGTACGACTGAGCCGGGTACCGTCGCGTCGAGCCCGCTCGTCGGCCGCGCTGCGCCGGCGATCTCCGGCGTCAATGTGGTGACCGGCCAGCATGTAAGCCTCGCTGGTGAGCGGGGTCACTACGTGGTCGTCGCCTTCTTCGCGAGCTGGTGTGCGCCATGTGCCGCCGAGACCCCCCAACTTGTCGCCTTTCTCTTTTCTGAACGCGCAATCCATGCGAGCGTGCTCGGCGTGATCTACTACGACTCCGTCAGCAACGCCGTGAACTTCCTCCACTCCTATGGCGCGAGATGGCCGGTTGTTGCCGACGGAAGCGGCGCGATCGCGGCGGAGTTCGGCGTGGACGATCCGCCAGAGGCCTTCGTCGTCGCGCCGAGTGGCAGGATCGTGGCGTGGATTACCGGCGGCGTTACGCAGACGCGCCTCCTCCAGATCGTCAGCCGCGAGGGGACAGAGTGATGAGCGCGCAGTCGTCGGCCGTAGTGGATCGGCCCCGCTCGCTGTTTCGTGGCTTGGTCGTTGGTCGCTACGGCTACCTCTTCCTCGCAGTCGTGATCGCCGTGCTCCTGATCGTCGGTGACGGGTCCAAGTCGACTACGCCCGACGCCGCTCGGGTCGCCTACCTCGAGAGCGTCATCCGTTGTCCGAGTTGCGCGGACCTCTCGATCGCCGACTCCGAGACGACGAGCGCGACCGGTCTTCGGACCGAGGTGGTGAAGGACGTCCATCAGGGACTTTCGGACCAGGTGATCGAGGCACAGGTCGAGGGGCAGTACCCAGGCACGCTGCTGATCCCGACCGGTGGCGACGGTGTAGCGATCTTTTTGATCCCCGCCTTGATCATCGCGGCAGGCGCGGCGACCTTTGTCGTGTTGATGCTCAGGCGTACGAGACGAGAAGGCTCGGCGGACAAGAGCGCCGATGAGGCCATCGTCGAAGCAGCGCAACGAGAGCGGATGGCGGGCAGGTGAGCAAGATCGCGAGCGGCCGACATGGCGACCTCGAGGCGGAGCGGAACTTCTTGATCGACTCGATCACCGACCTCGACCGCGAGCACGCAGCCGGTGACATCGACGACGCCGACTATCAAACGCTCCGGGACGACTACGTGCGTCGCGCTGCACAGAGTTTGCGGGCGCTCGAGGAGCTCGATGGACTTCCCGGAGGTGCCGAGGGACCAGGCACCTCTGCCGTCTCTGGTTGGCGGAGGTTTCGTCGCTACCTCGGGCGCCGCGGGGTACGGCTCGCGCTCGGGACGCTTGCGGTGGTGTCCCTGCTCGCGGCCGTCGGACTGTTCGCGGCACATCTCGCGGGAGTGCGCCTGCCTGGGGAGAGCGCGACGGGAACCATCACGATGAGTGAGGCCGCGCTCGTTAGCCAGGATCTCTCCGAGGCCGCGCTCGAGGCGAACGCGGACGAGCCCCAGAATGCGGTCCTTCTCTACGACGAAGTGCTCTCGAAGGTGCCAGACCAACAGGTCGCCCTCACCTACGCAGGATGGCTGACGCGACTCTCGGGGCTGAACGCGCACGATGCCGCAGCGGTTCGCGCCGGCGACGCACAGCTTTCCGCAGCCGCCCGACTACATCCGAGCTACCCCGACGGTGAGGGTCTCTACGGCGTCGCCGCCTACGAAGATGATCACAGCCTCGCCGCCTCGGTGGCGGCATTCGCCAGGTGCGCCGACGACCAGCCGAGCAACGAGCTAGTCAATGCAGTCGCGCCGGTGGCTAAGACTGTCTATGGCCTGGCAGGAAAGCCGCTCCCTAAGGCCTTTCGCCTCGGCTAGCTCTGCAGAAGCCCGATAGCCCTCAGCCGGCGATGGACTCACATGCGTCGTCGCCGAGTGCCTTCGAGCTGAGCGAGACCATGATCTCGCCGCCGCAGAGCCCGGCGAACATGCCGCGGACCATTCCACGGTCGACGGCGCACAGCACCGGATACTCGATCGCTGTCTCCCCGAAGGGGCAAAAGTCCCGGATAATGCCGGCGGTCTCGGTGTTGTCGGCTGGATGCGCCCCGAATCCGTGCGCGGTGAGCGCATCTGCGACTGCGAGCATCGCCGCGTGCAGCGAGCGCTGGCCTTCACCTGGAGCCATCACCTCGGCGAGGCTCTTCCCGTAGGACTCGCCGACCTCCTCGGCCATCGCCGTCGCCACGTCCTTGTCGAGGAGCGAGAGTGCCTTGACGAGGAGGTTGATCACGAGCTCGTCAGGGCGTGGCGCGATTCCGAGCGTGGCGGTGCGACCCTGCCGGCGGTAGCGCTTGGACGGCCGTCCAGCGCCGGTCGCAGCGTGCTCGAGCGTGACCTCGACGTAACCGCCTGCTGCGAGCTTGTCGAGGTGGTGACGCGCGACGTTCGGGTGGAGGTCGAAGCGCCGGGCGATCTCTTGCGCGGTGACGCCGTCAGCTTCTTTTAAGTAGCCGTAGATCTGCCGCCGCGTGGTGTCGCCGAACGCGGCAGTCACCGCGGCCACGGCGGAGAAGAACGTCTCGTCGTCGAGCACCTGATCCGTCGCGGTTCCACTTCGCGGCGCGGGCGGTCTCGTGTCCGTTGGCACCTCGACGACGCGCAGGTCCTGGGACATACCAGGTATCGTACCTTCGCACCCAAGAAGGAGAGTTCGGTCGCCAATCGACCGACGCGACGCCATGGCGATAAGAAGCGACGAAGACCTTCGCGCGGCGTTCCTCGCCGTCGAGGAGCCACTGCTCTTTCGTACGCTCGGCGAGCTTGGGACCTTAAAGAGCGTGCACTCCGCGGGCGACACGATCACCGTCAGGATCGGCGTGGCGGTAGACGGCTATCCGCTCACCGATGAGCTCGGCGAGCGGCTCCTCGGGGTGCTCGACGCCGACGACGAGCGCGAGATCAGCCTCGAGCTCGAGTTCTTAAGCGAGGGCGAGCGCGCAGCGCTCGGCCTGCTACTCCATGACCTGACTACCCCTGCGCCAGCCGAGCACGGCCAGGCGAATGCCCGTGGCAACCCCTTCCAGTCGACCGGCAGCTCCACGCGCATCCTCGCGATCGCGTCCGGCAAGGGCGGGGTGGGGAAGTCCTCGGTGACGGTGAACCTCGCGGTCGCCCTGGCCAGCCTCGGCTATCGCGTCGGCCTCCTGGATGCCGATATCTACGGCTTTTCCGCCCCGCGCATGCTCGAGGTCGCCTACCCGCCGGTGGTGGTCGGCAAGACCATCGTGCCGCCGGTCGCACACGGCGTCCGCTGCATCTCGATGGGCTTTTTCGTCGACGAGGACCAAGGCGTGGCCTGGCGGGGTCCGATGCTGCACAAGGCGATCGAGCAGTTCCTGGTCGACGTCTGTTGGGGAACGCTCGACTACCTCCTCGTCGACATGCCACCTGGCACGGGCGACGTAGCGCTCTCGGTCGGCGAGCAACTGCCAAGAGCCGAGCTCTACGTCGTCACGACGCCACAGCTCGCAGCTGGTCGTGTAGCTGTCCGCGCCGGTTCGGTCGGTCGACAGCTGCGGCTGCCCGTGCGTGGCGTCATCGAGAACATGAGCTGGTTCACCTCGCGAGACGGCGAGCGTCACGAGCTCTTCGGTCGAGGTGGCGGTCAGCTCGTAGCCGACACGCTCGACGTTCCGTTGCTCGGCCAGATCCCCCTCGTGCCGAACGCTGATCCATCCGGGGAGGACGCGGTTCCACTCGCGATCAGCGACCCGGATAGCGAGGTGGCGAAGAGCTTCTCGGAGATCGCCCGGCACCTTGTCGAGGCAGGGCCCGCCCGGGTCTACCGCTCCGAGCTGCGCATCTCCTAGTTCGGCGGCCCGTTCGGCACCGGCATCGGCTGGTGCCGAACGGACCGCGTCGTCACTTGTGAGGTGCCCGAGGTTGCCCGAGAAACTGCCCAGGTGTGACTTCGCGCACCTGGTCCGTAGATTGGAGATGTGGCTGTGACAACTCTGACAAGGGACAATCGTGACCGGCGATAACGCGACCGGGACCCCGCTTACCGCGCGCGCCGAGGCATGGGCGTCGACGATGGCGGGCTTCGAGGGCGCTGCGGCGTCATTTCGCCACGCGCACGGCGACAGCTTTACAACGATCGGCCAAGTCGTGCCGCTCACGAGAACCGAGCGAGAGGCGCGCGAAGCAAGGGATCTCGCTCCCGGCGCGACGCGCGCCGACGGCGCGGGAAGTCGCGTTCGTGCCGAGGAGCCGGACGCGTTCCGGACCTGCTTCGAGCGAGACCGCGATCGGATTCTCCATGCGACCGCGTTTCGCCGTTTGGCCGGCAAGACACAGGTCTTCGTCTTCCCTGACGATCACCAACGGACGCGACTCACGCACGCACTCGAGGTCGCACAGGTCGCGACGGCGATCGCTCGATCACTCTCACTTAACGTCGCGCTCGTCGAAGCGATCGCGCTCGGCCACGACTGCGGCCATGGCCCAGGAGGGCACGCCAGTGAGGACGCACTTGGGCCCTACCTCGACGGCGGGTTCGACCACGCAGTCTTCGGTGCCGATGTCGTGTTGGCACCGCTCAATCTCACCTCAGAGGTGCTCGACGGGATTCGGAACCACTCCTGGTCGCGCCCGGCGCCGCGGACCCCTGAGGGTGAGGTTGTGAGTTGGGCGGATCGGATCGCGTATGTCTGTCATGACTTCGAAGATGCCGTGGTTGCAGGCATCGTTCGGCCGCTGGAGCTGCCCGAACAGGTCCGTCGAGTTGTCGGGTCCACGCATGGCGCACAGCTCGGTACCTTCATCGAGGCGCTCGTGAGCTCGAGCGCCGCGAATGGAACCGTGTCGATGGCGAGCGACGTCGCCGCGGCGCTCGGCGATTTCCGGCTCTTCAACTACGACCGAATCTACCTTCGACGCGAGTCGAAAGAGCAGGCCGACGCGGTGATCGCGGTGTTACGTCGGCTAGTTGACGGGCTCTTAGCCGAGCGATGGGCGACCACCGAGGCCGTCGCGTACGTGGCAGGGATGACGGATAAGTTCGCATTCAAGCTGGCTGTCGAGCACCTGGATTACCCCGTCGCGCTCTTGCCGCGAGGTATCGACTCCTTCGGCGGCGGGCACTGAGTCAATCGCGGCTGCCTTGCCGCAGGCCCGGACCGCTCAAGGGCCCTTGGCAAAATCAAGCTTGCAGTTAGCTCTTCTGCTCCGGTGACGAGATCGCTGCGGTGGCTGCTGCAACTGCGGGTGCCGCTGCTCCGGTGAGGCCTCGTAGCAGTCCCGCAAGCTCGACTGGAACGACAAACTTGGTCGAGGGAGATGCGCCGATCGACTTCAAGGTGTCGAGGTACTGCAACAAGAGCGTGTTCTGGTCGAGGTGGTTCGCTACCTGCAGGATCGCCTCGAGACCTGAGGAGTAGCCCTGTGCGGTCAGGAGCTGTGCTTGGCGCTGGCCCTCTGCGGCGAGGATAGCGGCCTGCTGGCTACCTTCTGCTCTGGTGATAGCTGCCTGGCGATCGCCCTCGGCGGTGATGATCGCAGCTGTCTTCTGGCCTTCTGCCTCGGTCACTTGCGCTCGCCGTGTCCGCTCGGCGGACATCTGGCGCGTCATGGCCTCGAGGACGCCAGGCGGTGGGTTGACCTCTCGAACTTCGACGTTCGTGACTTTCACACCCCAGCGCTCGGTTACCTCGTCGAGCCGGACGCGCAACAGCGCGTTCATCGCCTCACGCTTGGACAACACGTCGTCAAGTGGCATGTCGCCGACGACGCTTCGAAGCGTTGTGGCCGCGACGTTCAGCGCTGCACCCGCGAAGTTCTGCACGGCGATTACCGACATCTGCGCGTCGACGACCTTGTAAAAGATGATGAAGTCGATCGAGATCGGCGCGTTGTCAGCGGTGATCGCGGTCTGGTGGGGCACCTCGAGGTACTGCTCACGAAGATCGACGAGCGAGACCCGGTCGGTGATGGGGTTGATTAGTACGAGGCCTGGTCCTCGGATACCCGTGACCTTGCCCAGTCGAAAGACGACGAGTCGTTTGTACTCCCGGACGATCTTGACCCCGAAGCTGCCGCCAGCGAATCCGGCGAGTACCACGAGCGCAATGACGATGCCGATGATCATGAGACTCCAGTCGTGTCGCCGTCTGGCGAGTTGCCAGCGATGGTGTTGTTGTCTATCTCGATCGGGTCGAGGCGCGCTATGGCGTTTCCAGGCGTCGTCGTGTCCTCGCCCCACACACCGAGACGAATCCCGGTTACCTCGATCACCTGGACCGTTGCGCCCTTTTCAATCCTGCCGTTCAACGACGACGCCGACCACGCCTCGGCTCGGACTCGCACGATGCCGTCAGGGTCGAGGTCGGAGACGGCGATGCCGGTCGCGCCGATGAGTCGCTCGTGGGCGAGCGGCAGCGCAGGGATGTGCTTGGTCTGAAGGCCCCTCCACGCAATGGTTCCGACGCCTGCGGTGAGCGCGACGTCGGCGCCGAGCGCGACCCACAAAAGCGGTGCCGCCTGGCCGGTCGCGGCCATAGTTAGCAGCCAGATCGCGGCGACCACGCCGGCGATCCCCGCTGCGGCGTGACTGTGCGGCCCGATATGGAAACCGAGGACTGAAGCGATCACCACGAAGGCCAGCAAAAAGTCTGCGACGAACCACATAGCTGCTCCTCAGGACGTCTTAGTCCAGCGTAGCCCTGTCGCGCGCCCTTCAGGCGGTCGCTTGGCTGTCGGGTTGGCGCTGCGACCTCCTACGATGGGGTGAGCATTCGAAAAGGAGATTTCGTGGACGTTCGGATTGGGATCATCCAGGCTCCCCGTGAGCTGAGCATCGACCTACCTGACGAGATAACTCAGGAAGAGATCCTTGCGACGATCGAAGCCGAGCTCGCCAAGCCTGATGGTCTGCTCTGGTTGACGGATCGGCGTGGCGCCAAGGTGGGAGTTCCCACCGCCAGGATCGCGTACGTCGAGATCGGCTCGACCGACACGCGTCGGGTCGGCTTCGGCGCGGCCTGAGGAACGAGGCTTCGTGACGGGGGAGCAGGTCGCTCCGCCGGAAATTCTCGATCTTTCGCTGCTTTTCATCACCGGCAAGGGCGGCGTCGGAAAAACGACCCTCGCCGCGTCGCTCGGCTTGCTCGCGGCCGAGCGTGGTCGTCGGGTGCTCGTCTGCGCAATGGAACGCGCCGAGGATCTCTCGCTTGCACTCGAGACGCCCGAACTCACCTACCGACCAAGAGAGATCCTTCCTGGCCTCTACGCGATGGCGATGGACACCGAGGACGCGTTGCGCGAGTACCTCGTCGTCCAGGCGCATCTTCCACCGATCGGGCGAATTGGCGCGGTCGCCGACGCATTCGACTTCCTGGCCTCGGCGGCACCAGGGGTGCGGGAGATCCTCACCATCGGCAAGCTCTGCTACGAGGTACGCGAGCATCACTACGACCTCGTGATCGCCGACGCGGCATCGTCTGGTCACTTCATCGGCCACCTCGCCGCACCCGTCGGCATGCACGAGCTCGCCGGCATCGGCGCGATCGGGGACCAGACGCGATGGATCCTCGACATCTTGGAGGACCCGTCGCGCACCGGCGTGGTGGTGGCTACGACGCCCGAGGAGACACCGGTCACCGAGGCCCTCGAGCTTTGTGAACGCCTCGGCGTCGTGACCGGCGTCCCGCTTGCCGCAGTGGTGGCCAACCGGGTGCTGCCCGAGATGTTCGGCAGGCGTGATGCGGCACTATTCGAACGCCTTGGCGAAGGCGATCTCGTCGACGCGCTCGCCAGAGCTGCAGGCACGTCGGGCGAGGAGTTGGGGCGACTCTTCGAAGCGGCACGGCTTTCGGCCCACCTACGCTCTCGCGAAGTCGACCACCTCGATCGACTCCGCTCCGGAATGGAGCCCTCGATTCCGCTCGTGTTGTTGCCGATGCTCTTCGCGACTGCGGACGGCCTCGCAGGCGTCCGGGCGTTGGCAGGAGCGCTCGAAGACGAGCTGGCATGAGCCCGAATGCCGGGCCCGGGACCGGGTTTCTCGACCTCGGGTCAGGCGTCTCCCTTATCGTCGCCTGCGGTCCAGGTGGCGTCGGAAAGACGACGACGGCAGCGGCACTCGGCCTCGCCGCAGCGGTGCGGCTCGACGCCCGCGTCCTCGTGCTCACCGTCGATCCTGCCCGACGACTCGCCGACGCGCTCGGTCTTTCGGGGATCGGGAACGACGTGAGCGAGGTACCTGCCTCGTTCTTCCGTGACGCTGGGGTCAAAGCCAAGGGGTCGCTTTCGGTCGCGATGCTCGACGCCAGTGCCTCTTGGGACCATCTGATCAGAAGCACCGCGAAAAGCGCTGCCGAAGCCGACGAGATCATCGCCAATCCGCTCTACCGAAACATCACGACCCGGTTCAGTCGCGGGCATGAATACATCGCGATGGAGCGCATCTTCGAGCTTGTCCAGACCGGCGACTACGACCTGTTGGTCCTCGACACGCCGCCGTCCCAAAGTGCAGTCGATCTGCTCGATGCCCCCGAACGGATGGCGGATTTCTTCTCCTCGCGGCTGCTCGGATGGCTGACCGCCCCACTTCGATCGCGCCTGCTCAACTTCGCGACGCGCCCGTTCACCGCACTCGCCGACCGGGTACTCGGCACACAGTTCCTCACCGACACAAGCCGGTTCTTCCTCTTGTTGCAAGGGATGTACGACGGTTTCGTGGCGCGATCGAACAAGGTCTCGGCGCTCTTCCAGTCGCCATCGACTGCGTTTCTGGTGGTCACTACTCCGGAGGTGATCCCGATGCAAGAGGCCGAGCGATTTCTCGGTGTCCTCTCGGAGCGTAAATTGCACCTGGCCAAAGTGATAACCAATCGGGTACTTCCTGCCTCGCTCGTCGACGTTTCGACGCGACGCCTCGCCGAACGGCTCGCGACATCTGACGTCGACCTCTCTACGGAGACGCCGTGGCACGACCTCGGCGACAAAGCGGCCATACGGCGCGTCCTTGGCGCGATCGGCGACAACTACATGAATTTCGCGGCGCTAGCTGGAATGCAGCGCATCTTGCTGGACGCGTTCGCAAAGGACCATCACGAAGCGATAGAGGTGCCGCATCTCCTCGACGAGGTTGTCGACGCAGCGAACCTACTTCGGATCGGCAACCTGCTCTTCGAGGACGCGTCGCTCTGACTTTCGCCACATCGGAGGCGTGTTGTCAGCGTCGCCGACGACTTCGGATGACGGAGTTGACTATCTGGCCACTCCTTCTCCGAGTCCCTTTGTTGGCGTCCGATCACGTCGCCTAAGTCGCCAAATCCGAGCGGGGCTCGCCCTGACGGCACCATTAGGCTTTCCCCGTGCTCGACTATCACGTCCATCTCTGGCCGCATGATCTGCTAGCTGAGCCTGCTGAGCTACGTCTAGACCGGCTTCGTGCCTACTGCGAGCAAGCGAACGCCAACGGTGTCGCCGAGATTGCGCTCACCGAGCACCTCTTCCGGTTCAAAGACGTCGAGGGGCTCCTCGCCACGCAGTATCGAGACGAGCCGAACGGTGATCTGCGGCTCCAGATGGAGGGGTACTTCTCACACCATGCCACCGAGGAGCTCGATCACTACGTGGAGGCAGTGCTTAAGGCCAAGGCAGCGGGTCTCCCGGTCGTTCTCGGGCTCGAGGTCGACTACTACCCGGGGAAGATGGCCGAGGTGGGCGAGCTGTTGGCCGGCTACCCCTTCGACGTGCTGCTTGGCTCGGTGCACTGGCTTGGCGCGTGGATGTTCGACGTGTTGAGCTCAGCGGCCGTCGAGGCCGAGTGGGAGCACCGCGGTACCGAGGCGGCGTGGAGTGCCTACACCGATGCGATCTGCGAGCTCGCCGAGACCAAGAGCGTGGACGTTCTAGCGCACCCTGACGTGATCAAGGTGACGGGTCGACGGCCCGGCCAAGGACAGCTGGCTGAGTGCCACGAGCGCATCGCCGACGCCACCGCGGCCGCAGGCCTAAGTGCCGAGATCTCATCTGCCGGATGGAGAAAGCCCGCAGAAGAGGCCTACCCCGCCCCCTCGCTCCTCGAGGCGTTTGCCCGTCGTTCGGTGCCGGTCACCACCGCCTCGGACACGCACGGCCTCGGCAACCTCGCCGAGCGTGGTACCGACTTGATGGCGCTCGCCAAAGGCGCCGGATACAGCTCGCTTCGCGCGTTCACGGCGCGAGCTGGCCACGACGTACCGCTCGAGACGCCGGTAGGGGAGCGCTCGGCGAGCTCGGTCCAAGGCACCTGAGATGCCGGCGGTCGATGACCTCGCGCAGCAGCTGACGGCTCTTGGCACCCCGGCGCGGCACCATCTCGAGCGGCTGCTGGCCACCTGGGGGCTGCTGGCGGATCTGTCGTTCTCCGATCTCTTGCTCCTCGTGCCGGTGGACGAGGAGTCCCTCGCCAGAGCTGCGGCCGACGTGTTCGGATCCGACGAGCTCGCGAGCCTGCACTTTCTGGTCATGGGCCAGATGCGCCCTGCCGGGAACCAGACGCTCTTCCAGCAAGACGCCGTCGGCAGGGTGATCGAGGCCGAGCTGTTCCCGCTCGCACTCGAGGCCTGGCGCACTGGCACGATCACGACCGGCGACTGGCCGCCCGAAGAGACCGAGGTGCCGGGTCGGGCGAGCTGCATCCCGGTGCTGTTCGAGGGCGAGACTGTCGGGGTTCTCGTCCGGGTGTGGTCGGCGTCTGGTGGTAGGCGCCGCCTCACGCTCGAGCGGGCGTACCTGCCGATCTTCGGTCGTCTCGCACGCATGGTGCACGCAGGCACGTTCCCGTTCGTCATCGAGGACGAGGGCGTGGAGGACCCGCCACGCGTCGGCGACGGCGTGATCGTCCTTGACGCCGAGGCGCACGTCAGCTTCGCCTCGCCGAACGCGGTGAACGCGCTTCACCGCATCGGCGTCTTCCGCCCGATAGTCGGCTCAACCCTCGCCGAAGCAGGAATCGAGTCGAGCGCCGTTTCGAGCGCGATGGCCAATGCACTCCCTGCCATCGAGGAGGTCGAGCGACGACCCGAGACGATCGTGTTGATCCACTGCATTCCGCTGCTCGATGGCCCCACCGTTGTCGGGGCGGCAGTGCTCGTGCGTGACGTCACCGACCTACGGCGACGTGATCGCCTCCTGCTCTCGAAAGACGCTGCGATCCGGGAAGTGCACCACCGGGTGAAGAACAACCTCCAGACGATCTCGTCCCTCTTGCGACTGCAGTCACGACGCGTCGGCGACCCGAGCGCACGTGACGCGCTCCTCGAGGCAGAGCACCGAATTCGCACGATCGCTGCGGTACATGAGATTCTCGCCTCCGAACCAGGCGACCAGGTGCACTTCGCAGAGATCGTGCCGACGCTCCTCCAGCTCGCGCACGACTCGGACATGGCTGATCGCCTGATTACGATGCGAACCGTCGGCGAGGTGGGTGACATTCCCGGCGATGTCGCGACCCCGCTCGCGCTCGTGGTCGCCGAGCTGTTGCAGAACTCCGTCGAGCACGGCTTTCGCCGTGACGACCACGTCGATCCAGCGATCGAGCTCAGCTTCGTGCGAGACGACAGCGGGCTCTCCGTCGTCGTTCACGACAACGGCGTCGGATTTCCCGAGGACTTCGACATCAACGTGACGCGAAGCCTCGGTCTGGCCATCGTCCGGGACCTTGTGCGCACCCAGCTCGGTGGCGTGATCTCGATGCGGAATGAAGACGGCGCGGTCGTGAGCCTGGTCATTCCCCTTCGCTAGGCGTCGCCGGTGAGCAGGTGCGCCCGCAGGTCACCGCTTAGCAGGCTGTCAGGCCACCTTCTCGAAAGCTCGAACCCCGATTGCGAACGAGCTCGGGCCTAGTCCACGAGCCGCGTCGTCGAAGGGAAGGACCACCTGATCGCCTGATGCGGCCGCCAGGCCGGCCAGGTAGAGGACGGGAAGGAAGTGGTCAGGCGTGGGAGAGCAGATCGGGTAGCCGCGATGGTGTTCGAGCTCGTCTGCTTTGTCGGGGTCCGACATCAAAATCTCGCGTGTCGTCGTGACGAAGTCAGCCGCCAGATCGAAGTCGCCTGACTCGTGCGCTGCCGCGTCGGTCGCGCCACCGTTGTGGACGAGGGTTCCGCTCGCGACGATGAGCACGCCCTCGTCGCGAAGCGGTGCGAGCTGTGCTCCGAGCTCGACGTGGTAGCGAAATGGCATCTCTGCCTTCACCGACATCTCAACTACCGGGATGTCCGCGGCGGGGAATGCGTGGGCGAGAATCGTGTAGGCGCCATGGTCGAGGCCCCAGGAGTCGATGTCGAGACCGAGCCAGGTGGGACGGACGAGGTCGACGATGTGCTCGGCGAGCTCCGGATCGCCGGCGACTGGGTACTCATAGTCGTAGAACTCGGCGGGCTGGTAGAAGGCGTCGTGGACCGTCCGGGGCCTCGCCATCGCGGTGACGGCTGACGCGTTGATGTACCAATGTGCGGAGATGACGACGATCGCCCTCGGCCTCGGGAGTGACTGCCCGAACTCGGCCCACAGTTCCGTCCGCTCATTGCTCTCGATCGCCATTCGGGCAGATCCGTGACTTATGAACGCTGCCGGCATTCGTTCGGACATCCTCGCCACCTCCTAGTCAGAGACTTTGCCGTTCTACATCTCCGACGTCGCCCAAACGGTATCGCGTGCCGCCTTCCCAGGTCCCGGTGTCTCGCGCGTCGCCTGCGGCAAAGTGGCAGCTAGCTCGGAGGTTCGTGATCTGGCCGGAGGACGACGGTTGAATCCTCTGGATTGTCGAAGTCGAGATGAAGCGTGAAGGCACGGTCCTCTTCTGGTTCAGAGCTCGCCTTGATGAGGATCGGCGCCTTGTTGGCGCGAGCTCCGTAGATCGCCCGAGCCAGCCCGATCATCGACTGGCCGAGCAGTTGGCCCGCGCTCGAGTGGACGACTCGTCCGGCGACGGTTGCCGGAGGCCGGTCGCGATCCGCGAGCGTGTCGGCGTCGGTCTCGTTCAGCCAGGCGATCCACTGCTCGCTCGTCCAGGCATCGGGGTCATCTGGTGGCACACTGCGCGAAGCGGCGGAAGCATCGTCCACGAAAACCAGAGTACCGATTGGCGAGAACCAGGGCGCAATTGTTCGCTCGCAACCCAACTGGCTGCACCAGCAAGCGTTGTGCTGCTAGTAGCCGTCCTTCACGATGTTGAGCAGCTCCTGACCGTCGGAGAAGCGGTTCAGCTGTTCTGTGATGAGGCGATACGTTCCTCGAGGTCCGTTCTTCGTGACCCCTGCCATGTGCGGCGTGATCAAGATCCCAGGTGCGAAGAAGAGCGGATGTCCGGCAGGGAGCGGCTCGGGATCGGTTACGTCGAGTACCGCGGTGATACGGCCACTTTCGAGCGCTTCGATCAATGCGCCGGTATCGACGATTTTGCCCCTCGAGGGGTTGATTAGGAGGGCGCCGTCCTTCATCTGTGAGAGGAACTTGGCATCGACCGTCTTGGCCGTCTCGGGCGTGAGGGGTAGGAGCACTACGACGACGTCGGCTGTCGGGAGAAGCTCCGGGAGCTCGGCGAAGGTCTCGACGCCCGGCCTTGCTCG
>Ga0208357_1001758_pt1 | contig 15371 bp, 13 predicted proteins | sample NGESurdeep092012_6_FD_184487 | JGI IMG/M metagenome (GOLD analysis project Ga0208357, IMG submission 184487) | Arctic peat soil microbial communities from Barrow, Alaska - NGEE Surface sample F52-2 deep-092012 (SPAdes) | ecosystem: Environmental > Terrestrial > Soil > Wetlands > Peat ... | reverse complement strand
TGGCGACGAGCCCGCTACACAACATAACTGCCAACACAACATAAGTGCGCTTATGTTGAGCACTACATAATCTCACGAGATGTTGCACAAGGCCGAGCGCAGGACGACCACGACCAAGGTAGTGCGGGAGACGGAGGCCGAGGCCATCGCCTTTGTCATCGGCAAGGCCGTAGGACTTGAAACCGGAACGGCGAGCGCCGACTACATCAATCTCTATCATGGCAATGCCTCACTCTTGGCCGAGAGCTTGGAGGTTATCCAGCAGACCTCCGGCGTCATCCTCGCAGCCTTGCAGCCGCCCACCGCAGAACAGGCAGCGATGCCCGATGCAGAACTGGCGAAGGTGGCGTAATGCAAACCATTCTTCGCATCCTCAAACAGGCCGGAGGTTGGCACCACGGCCTGTACCTCAAGATCGAGAACCCGCCTTATATGGCGTTGGTCATCGAGGCCACCGACGAGTCCGGCCCATGCGGACTACCTGCAATCTCTGTCTGTCACTACGGCGAACAGAATGGCGACCTCATGCGCGACCCGGAGATGTGTTTCGAGCTTGGACTTGGAGGAGGGGCGCACCTTAACCCCTTCAACTGGCGGAACGACTACGCCGGTATCGAGCAATGGTCACGCTTCATTCGAGACGACCATTACGCATTCCATGCCGAGCTTCACCGGCAACACGAGCAGTTTGCCAAAGTGTGGGACAAGAACCTGCGCGATCAGGGCTTCGTTGAAGCCTTCGAGCAGCAGCGGGACCCACGCGCCTAACCTTTCCCGCCCGGCGCGGGTAGGAAAGCGCATCTGCTTCACAACCCCCAACGCAGTGCAACCGCCCAAGGAGAGCAGCCATGCAAGATAGCAGCGCATTCCAATTCCTCGCCATCGACACCATCCACGAGTCCACCACCAACCCCCGCCGCACGTTCGATGAAGCCAAGCTCAGGGAACTCGCCGAGAGCATCAAGCACAATGGCCTCATTCAACCCATCACCGTCCGACCCAACAACGAAGGCTTCGAGATCGTTGCGGGAGCAAGACGTTTCCGTGCCGCGCAGATTGCGGAGCTTTTCTCCATTCCCGCCCGTATCGTCGAGATCGACGACGCACAGGCTCTCGAATGGCAGCTAGTCGAGAATAGTCAGAGGGTAGACGTTCACCCTTACGAGGAGGCGCAGGGCTTTCAACACTTGCTCGACATCCCCGGCTACGACGTTGCCGCCTTGGTCGAGAAGTCCGGCAAGAGCGCAAGCCACATCTACGCCCGTCTATCCCTCTTGCAACTCATCCCCACTGTGGCGGAAGCGTTCACCAAAGAACGGATTACCGCCAGCCATGCCAACCTCATCGCCCGTCTTCCCCAGGACGTACAGGCAAACGCCTACGAGCAGTGCTGGCGCAAGGACTGGCAAGACAAAGAGCCGCACCTGCTACCCGCCAAGCACCTTGCCGCGTGGATACAGGCCAACCTCTATCTGTCTCTCGCGGATGCACCATTCGACCGCGAAGACCCAACCCTCAATCCCACAGCCGGAGCTTGCGTCACCTGCCCCCGCCGCAGCGGACACAACACGTCTCTCTTTTGCGATGTGCAAGGCGACCAGTGCCTCGATTCAAGCTGCTACCACAGCAAGGTTGAGGCGTTCCTTGACCGGGAGGTTGCGGCCCACCCCGGACTCGTGCAGATCGAGAACGGCTGGCGCAATCCCAAGGAACAGCGACCGGGAGCCGTCCAGCGCGGCCACGTTCGCGAGATCGAAACCGTGATCGACAACCCCGACGCCGAACCCGCTATGCCATGCGCCGCAGCTAAGACAGCCATTATCGTCTACGGCAAGCAGCTTGGCCGCAAGCTAACCGTTTGCACGGACAAGGACTGCCCGGTGCATGACCCGCAAGCCGCCGCCGAAGCAGCCGCCAATCCCACTCCCACCATCGCACCCGCACCAGAGGCCGAAACGGAGGAGGAGGCCGCAGAGCGTCAGCGCGAGTTCGAGCAACGCAGGGAGGAGCATGAGGAAGAGCGGCAGCGCAGGGAGCAGGAGCGCAAGCAGCAGTTCGAGCAGGAGCAAGCGGAGATCGAGGCCGAGCGCAACCGCAGAGCCGAGATAGTGCAAGCCCGCGAAGTCACCTTCGACCGCATCCTTGAGAACGTCCCGGCGATGTTTACCGCCGTGCAGTTGAGGGTATTCCTCCGCGCCCTCGTCAACCTTGACCCCTACACCCTTACCGACGATGTAGCCGAGCACTTCGCCGGCGACAACGAGAACAACCAGCAGACCGCCGAGGAAATCCTGCTTTCCGCCATCGACGGCCTCGCCGATGACAGGCTGACCGGCTTCGCCGTTCGGTTAGCACTCAGTGGATACATCGACATCCCACGCGAAGGCGAGTTCGACTTCCTCACCGAAGCCGAGGCCGTCTTCGCACCGCCCCAACCCAAGAAGGAGAAAAAGCCAAGGAAGGCACCCACTTCCATCAAACCAGCAGCGAAGAAGACCGCTACAAAGAAGAAGGTCGCGGCCTAAATGAGAAGCACGTTTCAACCATCGGGGCCGCGCGCGCGCGGCCCCGTTTCCATTTCTGCCCGCGAATTCCGGGCGGCGGGGCCGTTCCTTCCCCTGCACCCCTCCCTCATTGAAAGTTCGAATCGAAATAACGAGGACAACCGTGTTTCCCAGGAGTAATGATCCAAATTCGGCTCCGACCAAGCTCAATGAGCGCATTGGTCGGTTCTCAGCACTTGAGAACGAGCGAGGCTGATCGTTTCCGATAAGCCGACTCCTCGGGATCGATCAAATTTCGACCTCGACACGGCAGAGGTATTGCTCGCCGGATCGTCTTGAATCTGGGTGTCAATGGCGTGCTCAAATACTCTTAGCGGCACTATAAGAGGTGGATTGTCTCAACATCGCCGAGACAATTTCGCCTATTGCAGATCCTTGCCGGATACAGGATCGCGCTTGCGAATCATCCGCACGTCCTTGCTGCCGGATCTAACCCTTGAAGCGGAAACAACAGTGTGAAACTTGCCAAAGTTCTCACGGTTAGCTAATAGACGCCATCTCTTTCAATTCTTGCCCTAGTTCGAGCTGGAATAACGCCGTCATTGTTCAATTCGCCCAAGTTGATGTTTTTACGGTGTTTAGCACTATCATGGGTTAGCAGAGCTTCAATGGAGTACGTGCGCCCGTGCCAAACGAGCTGTTCTCAAAATGGTTGGAACCCGGTTCGTCGTCTGGCACGACAATCGACTACTTCGTCGAGAAGAAAGGCAGCGAGAAAGTAGGCCTCGGCCTGCTGAAACCCTTGGTCGCGGACCACTTCGTAGGCGAATCGATCATCATGCAGCTGGGCGGCTATCAGAAATCCGCCGCAGTGCTCAAGAACAGCCTTCCCACCAACAAGCGAACCCGATCGGGTGACATGGGTGAGTTGCTGGCCACCGAATACGTCAATTCCCAGACGGAGTACACGGTTCCCATCAAGAAGCTTCGTTGGAAGAGCGACCGGCAGATGCCGATGCACGGGAACGATGTTCTCGGCATCAACTACACCGCCAACCCGCGCAGAATTCTGAAGTGCGAGTGCAAGAGCCGAACCCACTTTGCCGACAATGCCGTCACCGAAGCCAGCGAGGGCCTCGATAAGGACAATGGACGACCGAATCCCTCGACGGTAGCGTTCATTACCAAACGCCTATTCGAGGACAAAAAAGATGACGAGGCCAAGATCTGGAGCGAGCTTCAGACGAAGGAATCCCTGCCTGCCAAGAATGTGACGCAGATGGTGTTCGCGTTGGGCGGCAACGATCCAACCCCTGCGCTCGCGAAATGCCCTAAGGCGAAGGCCAGAGGAATCCAACGTCAACACGCCGCCATCCGGCTCTTGGCATATCCGGATTTCATGAAGGCGGTCTACGAAGTCGATGGCAAATAATCCCGCAGCAATCGTCGAACGATTGAACGAGCTGGTCGCACCGGCGGCTCGGGGACGCCTTCTCGCGCGTGGACTGGCACGCGGCCTGCCGTGGCGTGACGGTGTTCTGCCACTCGGAGCACCGAATTTCGCACCGACGCTCACCCACGATCTGCTGGACTTTGGCTATGGTGTCCTTGCGCTCGCGCTGGAGTTGCGAGACGCAAACCGGACCCGCGGGGCCGGCACGGCATTCCCGACATCGGACGCTTTCCGCGTTGCGGCTGAAGCGATTGAGTCCGCTGTGCGGAGGGAGCAACAACTCGATCGCGACCGGGGACGCCATCTGGTGGTGAGTGCCACGGCATTCCACCTGGCCGGATATGCGGCCCGCTCGTACTCCATGCTGCCCATCCCGGCATTGGACTCCAACCTCTCCACGCAGGAGCGTTGCCTCGCTCTAATTCTGCGGAAGGATATGGCCGTCCTGCGCGAGCAGGTGACCGATTGGTTCTCCGATGGTGCGACCCGAAGCGATGAGGTCATTGCGGCGCGGCTATCGGACGCAGAAGACGCGTTCGATGCCGATGATGCGATGGTCTTAGCCGCGACCAACGCTTACTTGACAGCGGTTGGGAGAGCAGACTCGGGATTGCTTTACGGCAACAACGATCTCTTTCAGGGCGCGCTTGGACTCCTGCGAGAACTGATTACTGCAGCCGCAGGCACGGGCCAACTTGCGACTTGGTGGGCGGCTACGCTGACCATTCATTTGCTCGAAGACTTATGGGACTCTAGCCTGCATCAGCGATTGCCGCAGGTAGGCCCTTTGGCAGGACAAGAAAGTTGGAAAGACCTTCGTTCTGGCTTCATCGCACAGATGGGCGTCCGGCGTCCACCACAGACGGAGGTATGGCCGTCCCAACTAGATGCCGCAAGACGCGCCATCGATCTCAAGGACGATTTGGTCATTGCGCTCCCTACGAGCGCCGGCAAGACGCGCATCGCGGAGCTGTGTATTCTGTGCACGCTGGCTAGCCAGAAGCGTGTTGTGTATGTGACGCCGCTCCGCGCCCTTTCTGCCCAGGTCGAACGAATACTGGCACGAACGTTTATACCCCTCGGATTCAGCGTCACTTCGTTGTACGGTGCGGCGGGAGCCACCGTTGCCGACACCCAAAGTCTGGCGAGTGCTGACATCGTGGTCGCGACTCCAGAGAAGCTTGACTTTGCGATGCGTCAAGGCCCGGAAGTTCTCGATGATATAGGTCTGATCGTCTTTGATGAGGGACACATGATCGGCCTAGGCAGCCGCGAGCTTCGCTATGAAGCTCTAGTGCAAAAGCTGCTTCGCCGAAGCGATGCCCATCTGAGACGCATTGTCTGCCTCTCCGCGATGTTCAACGCGGAAGACCCCTACTTTGAGGACTTCACCAATTGGCTGCGTAGTGATGATCCGGGACAACCAGTACAAGTGTCGTGGCGTCCGACTCGTCGGCGAATAGCCTCTCTTGACTGGTCGGCCTCATCGGAGTCGGCACAACTGAACTTCCAGGACGAAGAAGAAGCCTACGTCCCCAATTTCGTCAAAGGGCGCGCGGCGAAGGGGCGCCGTAAGAAACAATTCCCCAGCGATGATGGCGAGTTTCATGTCGCCACCGTCGATGCGTTTGCGGGTGACGGTCATTCCGTCCTCGTATATTGCCCGGTACGGTCACAGACAGAGAGCTTGGCCAAGTCCTTTTTGAAGGCAGCGAAGCAGGAGTATCTGGAGTACGTCCGTCCACTGGCTCCAGCCGACTTCGAATTTGCGGCGGCCCTCGGCCGCGAGTGGCTCGGTTCCTCCCATCCTGTATACAGTGCGCTTGAAGCAGGTATAGGCATTCATCACGGAGCGTTACCCAGACCATTTCTGAGCGCCATCGAACTCCTGCTCCATCAACGGAAGCTCAGCGTGGTGATTGCCTCACCCACATTGGCTCAGGGGCTGGACCTCTCCTGCAGCGTTCTGATCTTTCGGTCGCTTCGACGCTACGAGCAGGGTCAGTGGAAGTGTATTTCTGCTGCTGAGTTTTCCAACGTTTTGGGCCGGGTCGGACGAGCGTTCGTGGATCTCGACGGGATCGCAGTCCTGCCGACCTTCGATGCGGCCAAGAGAGCACGCGAGCTAAAAGATTTCTCCGACCTGATCGAGGCATCGGCCGGACAGCAACTCGTCAGCGGTCTGGCGCGCCTTGTTCTGAGTCTGCTTCTTCGTGTGTCGTCCCTGCTCGGTGTTCCTCCCAGAAACTTCTCGGAGTATGTCCTAAACAACCCAAACCTGTGGGACGATCCCCGGCTGAAGGAGGAGCAGGACGAGAATGATGAGGATGAGGTGGATGCGACCACGCAACGGTTATCCGCAGACCTCGCAGACCTGGATGTCGCCATCCTATCGACCATCGATCAGCTTGGCGCAGACGTCGCACAGGTTGCAACGCTTCTCGATGAAACTTTGAAAGGTTCCCTGTGGAGGAGGACGCTTAACCGATCCGACGCACTCACCCAAACCATCGAACGCGACGTTCTGATTTCGCGCGCCACCTGGTTGTGGAATCGGACATCGCCGCAACAACGCGCTGCGTTCTATGCCTCCGGCCTCGGAACAGAACCGGGCTCGTTTCTCAACAAGCATCAGGAGGAGCTGATCGACAGTCTCGCTGAACTTCATGCGGGCTTCCTGGTTGGAGATGCGACGGCTTCGGGCTTCGCGGCGGTTCGCTTTGCGACGATTGTCCTGGGGCATACGTTCTTCGGTGTCCGGACGTTACCGGAAGATTGGCAGGCTGCGCTTCTTCTCTGGATTTCCGGTGTGCCCTCAGCAGAGATTTTGGAAGGCCGCGGTGGCCATGACTTCAATCGAATGCAAATCTTTCTGCAAGACGCCATCGCATTCAAACTGGTGTGGGCTGCCGAGGCTGTTCGTGTTCAGGCGATTGCGATGACGCACCCACGCTTAGCTGAACTGGGCGAAGGGCCAGCGCTGACATTTACCTATGGCGTGAGCAACCGACCAGCGGCATTGCTTTGTCAGATGGGGCTTGCGTCCCGCACCGCCGCGATCTGGGCCGTGGAAAAGACGAATGCCAGATTCGACAGCAACTTCGGAGCCAGGATCTGGTTGACCCGTCATGAGCAGTTGCTCGCGCAAAGAGATTTCTGGAGTACAGGAGATCAGCACCTACTTTGGATGCGGTTCGCGACGCGCGAAGACATCGATTTGCCCCGCGAGTGGAAACGACTGGAGCTCTCTTACGACGTCCAATGGACAGGAGTACCCCTGCCGCCAAGAGCCTTTGCGAGGGTTATCCCAAAGTCGGATGGTACGGGACTTGTGTGCGACGCCGACCTGTATCCGAGGGGACGGATTGCGATGCCATTTGACTCGACAGCTTGGTCCACCGAGGCTGCAGTTGCCGACGATGGAAAGCTGCTGCTGTCGCTGTACGGCCCAGAACACATGCGGTGAATTGATTCGCCGTACGACAAGCGGCCTGATCGGAATAGGAGGAGAGCGTGGACCCCGATTATCTTCGCCAGTGTGTGTACTACGACGGCGCATTTGATGGCCGGTTCCATCCGCTGCCCGGACTCGGCCTCGCGACCGCTCTCGATCTTTCGACACTTGAGCCGGATGACTGGCAGCGGTCAGTGAGAAAAGTCGAGCAGAGCATCCGCAAGATGCTGATGATGTGGACCGCGGGAGACAAGGTGGTCGAAGCGGAACGCGAATTCTACCGAACGACGATCCAAGAAGCCCCAGCACTGGTGGGAGCTCACTCTATTGAAGTTCAGTATCACTGCGAGGCCATGATTTTCTTTGCTCGGTCGGCCTTGGACCTCATCGCGTATGTGTTTGCGAAGCTGCTGCCGCCTCCGCTCAATCTAAAGCGCACCGATAGCTTCAACGACCTGTTGAAGGCGATCGTGGCGAGCGACCAGCATGATGCCCTCGCGGAGCTCGTCGAAGGTTGGAGGACTGCCGAGGCCGGATGGCTCTCATTGGTTGCCGACGTGGAGAGGGGCAGGTCGCTCCGAGATCAACTCGCTCACCAGATCGGCTTTCCCCTGCGCTACCAAGAGATTTCGCTAACAACTGAGAAGCGATTCGCCGTAGTCGCCATCGGTGGAAATCCACCCATTCCGCTCGATGATTTGATCGAGAGATTACGCGCGGGTGTGGTTGGGGCATTCTTAGTCCTAGAGAAGGTTTGCGAAACCTATCAGAGAAACGTGGCCACGTACTCAGGCGATGACGAGCAATACGAGGAAGGGACGTCCTAGCGGTGGGACCGCTCCAAGACGGACAGGAAGATCAAATATGCCAAAGCCCAAACGTGTGCGATACAAACGCTCTCTCATCTGCCACCTCGACCTGCTCGGGTTTCGTGAGCTGATCCGCACCAAGAAGCCGGGTGAAATTTCCAAGATGCTAAGACTGTTCAGCACTGCGGTCAAGCCATCAACACGCGGCAAGGAAGTGAAGGCTCTTGGCGCCAAGCAGTTTGTTGCCTTCTCCGATCTCCACATCACTGTGATCCCCACCGAGCCGGAAGACGACTCAGCACGAGGACTCATTTTCCTTCAGATCATCCGCTTGGTTCATGCGCAATGGAAGTTGTTCTTTGATCACGGCATCCTCGTTCGCGGTGGGATTGTGGTGGGAGACGCTATCCGCAGTTATGACAGATTCTTCGGTCAAGGGATTATCGACGCCTATGACGTTGAATCGAAACAAGCCTTGTATCCACGCATTGTGGTGCACGCAAGCGTCTTCGAAGAATTGAAGGTTAATCCCCAGGTTTGGACGCACGATGGCGGTAGAAAGGGCGAGATCAAAGCGGTCAAAAATCTCCTGCACCACGATGTGGAGAACGGCCTGTACTACATCGACTACCTACGGGTCATGGAAAGTGAATTAGACAACCCCGATTACTATTCGGACTGCCTCGAAATGTTTCGCACGAAGGTCGGAGAAATGATTTCAGAAACGTCCCATGCCGGGGCAATCAGCAAGCTGGAGTGGATGCAGCGCTATCACCGGCGGATCGTTCAAACAGCTCAACGGCACTGATCGCAGCTGACCCAGACTCTTCATGTCTGAACATTCCTCGGCCTACTTACGGCGCAGGGAGATCACGACCTGGGCGAGAGACAGAAGCAAACCAATTACAGTCAACGTCAACATGAAATCCTCCGGGGCGAAACTGCGTCGCCCAACCAATTCACACATTCTCCATGCTCGTTTTCCTAACCAACAAGAAGTTGTAGAACTGGTTGCATATAGTGTGTGTTAAGCGCATCATCTTATTGTGCAGATTTATGACGGGAAAAATCACGCCGGAGGCATGTACGAGCGATTCTTCCGGGACTTGATCCTCGGCTTCCTCAATGGCGAGGAGACACATTGGGGCCTCCTGTCTTGGCCGCGACTTCCGGAGCTGAATCTGCCAAGCGAATCGGAGTGTGAAGCCGCGAGCGCTGCATTCTTCACCCGGCTGCGCGCTTTCGTCGATGGCTTCCTTCAGACTGGAATCGACAGCAACGGGATCGAGACACCGTCGAGTCGCAGAGTTCGCGCTTCGGTGGATGAAGCGCCCATCATGACCGTGTCCGTCGACGAAGCTCCGGTGGTGATCTTCGACGAGATTCAAGCGTCGTGGCTGCGAAACCAGCCACGGCCCCTCTTGAACGGGGACGGTACGATGGCGATCGGCGTGAACCAGCCTAGCTGGGAGAACCAAGACCCGAGGCTGTATGCGCACGACATGGCGACCCACTACTTTCAGGAATTGCTCGCGTCACCGCTTTTTACCCGCATCGGTAAGTGTGCCAATCCGACTTGCAAGCGGTACTTCCTCCGCAAACGCCAACGGAAGACGGCCATCAAGCGTGGTAGCTATTGCGGGAATTGCAAGCTTATCGGAGGAGCGGAGAGGACTCGGCTGAGTCGCGAACGGGTAAAGCTTGAGATGCTCAAGGTAGCGGCGTTAGCCTGGCAGGAGTGGGGCACCTGTGGACGCCGTACAGATCGTGCAGCTTGGGTCGTGAACAAAGTTAATAAAGTCTTCGGGAAGACGCGGTTCATCCGACCCAAGTGGGTCAGTCAGAATCGCAAAACGATTGAGGCGTTGCTGGGCCAAAAACAGCCGGCGACGCCTCAACCGGTGGCCATCGCGACAAACACCCGGCTATTGTTGAAATGAGGGCAAGATGACCGACAACGCAACCAAGAGTGAAGACTCTAGACTCGATCATGCCCATTACGTTGAGCTTTCAGAGCTAGAGCTTTCCTGCATCGTGCACATCGTTGCCCCATGGGGCCGCCCGTGCAGACTGCTACCGATAAGGCGTCTTGTCGTTACCTAACCCAGCCTGGCTTTGCTCCAACGGTATCCAAGAGAGAGGGACGCTTCCCCCTGCGTTGGTTAGTGCGGGCCAAGCTCCCTCGATAGAACTAGCGGCGCGATGCGCGCTCTGGTAAGTGTGAAGAGCGCGACCGGTCTCGGACTATACTGGTGTGCCATGCGAGACGGACAACTTACAGGACCGCTGCCTACTGCCTCGTCGTGGCATGGCTCGCGCCCTTTGGGGGCGGATGGCTTTCTTGCGGTAGACGTTGAAACCGCGAATACGAACCCTTCGAGCATCTGCCAGATTGCCGTTGTTCGCTTTGAACGAGGCGCGGCGGTTGATATTTGGCATTCGTTCATCGATCCAGGTGAACCGTTCGCAGCGCTGAATATAGCCCTCCACGGCATAGATGAAACCGCAGTTGCGAACGCGCCCGACTTCCCACAAATCATCGAGGCCCTATCGGAACGGCTATCTGGTAATGTGGTCGCGACGCATATGCCATTTGACCGGATCGCTGTCCAAAGCGCGCTCGCCAAACACTGCGCAGCACCCTTTCAGTGTTCGTGGCTCGACACGGCTTCTGTAGCACGACGGGCTTGGCCACGATTCGCCAAGCGAGGCTACGGTCTGAAGTCCTTAGCTGCCTGGTGCAGCATCGACTTGCGCCATCATGACGCCGTCGAGGACGCTAGGGCAGCCGGTCTAATCTTCGCTAAAGCAATGGCGGACACAGGCACGAACGTAGGAGAGTGGACGGCTGAATTGTCCCAGACTAAAACGTCGGAATCGAGGGTTAGACTTGCTGAAAGAGATCGCTAGGGCGCTCAGGAATGTCAGCTCTCATGGAGATACGGACGTATTTCCGTTCCCATTCGAACGATCAATGTTCCAAGAGAAGCCGGACGCGTGTATCGAATACGTCAAGGAACTTCACGACCACTTCGATGATCGTTTGGCTGAGTCACCGCCGCTCACCATCGAGATGCTTAGCCAGGTGGGCTATACCGGATTTCGTCGCGCTACTTTGATCGAACCCTTCTGGAACGCGTATTACCTCGCTCTTGTAATGTCCATCGCCGAACAAATCGAAGCACATCGCATAGCGGTCAACGAAAAGACCGTGTTCTCTTATCGTTATGGCTGGAATGAAGAGCGTACCAGTCTTTTTGCAGACAGCACGTGGAACGACTACCGTAGAGAATCGCTCGTGCGGAGCAGAAGCTTTGCCTTCGTTCTGCAGACTGACATCGCAGACTTCTATCCTAGAATCAATCATCATCGCTTGGAGAATGCACTCAACAGGGTTGGAGTGAAGAGTGATGCTCCCAACCGCTTGATGAAGCTTCTAAGCAGCTTCTCGGAAACTGCATCTTATGGCCTACCGATCGGTGGCCCCGCTTCGCGTATTCTCGCGGAGCTCGCCCTGAATGATTGTGATCAGCATTTGCGAAGTCGAGGCATTCGTTTCTGTCGGTATGCAGATGACTATTCTATATTCTGCGATTCGAAGGCTGCTGCGTATTCGCTGATTGTGATGCTCTCTAATAAGCTCGCAAACGACGGCTTGTCTCTGCAAAGACAGAAAACGAGAATACTCACCGCTGAAGAATTCGCTGACATCAACAGACTTTTGGACCCTCTTCCTACTGCTGACCCGACCGCTTCGGATGAGCAAAGGCTCCTAAATATTTCGATTAGGTTTGACCCGTACTCCGCCAATGCTGAAGAGAACTACGAAGCTCTGAGAAGTGCGATAAGCGAGATCGACATCATCGGTATTCTCTCCAGGGAAGTAGGAAAGACAGCTATTGACCAACCAGTCGCAAAGCAAGCAATTGAGGCGTTGAGAGTTCTTGATGTTTCAACGCAAGAGCAGGCACTCTCAATACTGCTTGACAAGGACAACCTACTCACCCTGCTGCCGGTGTTCCCGACTGTCATGCGTGCTGTGAGAGGGCTCTATCTGAATTTCAGTGAGGGTGGTCAGACGCGTATCGATAAAGCGCTTGTTGACATCTATCAGAGCGAGAGCCACTTGCTTAGCGTGGAGTTAAATACCGCCTATTTCGTTCAAGCGTTGGCCCTGAGGCATTCTGATGACAAAGAGAAAATCTTACTCGCCCTGTTCGACCGACACGCGAGTAATCCTTACCTTCGTCGTCAAATAATTCTTACGATGGCACGGTGGCAAAGACACTATTGGTTGACGGACTTGAAGAAGGGATTCAAGACTGCGACGGAATGGGAACGCAGAGCCATGATCGTGGCTTCTTATAGTATGGGCGACGAGGGTGTTCATTGGCGAAAGAACAACCGGCGCTTGTTCGACAAGGCTGAGAGCCTGGTACGGGATTGGACTGCGGAACGCGCACAGCGGAACAGCCTTGATGGGATTTCATGAACGAACGCGAGATAGCAAATGGATTCTCGGCTGTCTGGTCGGAGCATTTCCCAATGCTCTCGCCGACGTTTATCGTGGCCTTCAATCAGGCGTTTGTGCGTCCCATTCTCGGAAAAGACGGGATCGTTTCGGCAGTCTCTTCAAAAGCAAAGACAGCCCATCCCGATGTGTTAGCAGAATTTGGTTTCCGCATCGCGGCTAGCGCGGTCCAAGCAGGGAGTTCTGTGAAGGCAGTTACCAGAGACACTGGCATCACGGAAGCTGCAAACGCAGCGGCAGCAAAGAGGATTCTTGAGTTCCGGTCCGCTCTAGCTCTGAATGACCTACGCCTGAGTCTCAAAGAACAGCAGGAGGGGTTTCGACTCGCATCCGTCTACGAGCAGTTTCTGAAGCTGTGGCCATCGGAGAGCGTAACCTTTTCGCCTGAGATCAAAGGCAACGGACTTCTGAATAGCTGTTTTGCGGATCTCGCAGTGGGTAAAACCCTTTACGAGGTCAAGACTGTATCCAGACCGTTCCAATCGCGAGATTTGAGGCAGTTGCTAGTGTACCTAGCGCTCCAGTCTGCTGCCGGCGAGCCGCGTTGGGAATATGGCGGTCTACTTAATCCGCGTCTCGGGGTGTTCTGTTCCTTTAGTGTTGATTGGCTGGTTACACGTTTGAGCGGTGGACGGCCGCCGAAACTTGTATTCATGGATTTTATACAGTCTCTGACTAGAGATGTCGTGCATGATCGTCGGTTTTAGATGGCGGCGCATCGCGTTATGAGATAGGGTTCGCTTTCTACTCTCAAGACAAGGCTCAGTTCCGAGCCTTGCGTGGCTCTTCCGCGAAATTAGTATGATAAACATGCTTCCGTCAGCGAGCCGCTCAACATCATCCGTTTCGGAAGTTGGAGAAGTGTTCGCCGGAAATCAGTGAAAGTCATGCGAACGCAGGTCCATCGCGCTATCGACCAGCGCAGTGAGCCGCGTCGCCTTTACATGAATCACGCCATCCTGATTTTGCAGAACACCCTCCACCAATAGGAACTTGCTTCGCACGACTGTCAGCCGCTCCCGTTCGTAGAGATCGGGCGTCACGATGACGTTGGCAATGCCGGTTTCGTCTTCCATCGAGATGAAGATGAAACCCTTTGCTGTACCGGGCCGCTGGCGTGCGATGACACAGCCCGACGCCTTCACAAACTCACCATCTCGGCAGCGGCGGAGCTCTGCGGCTGAGAGCACGTTCCTTGATTGCAATTCCTGCCGCCGATAGTGCATCGGGTGTTTCCCGACGGTGAGTCCGGTTCCGGCGTAGTCGGCGACTAGCCGCTCCTCCGTGCTCATCTGCGCCAACGGCAACGCATTGGATTCTTCCCGAAGCCAATCGCTGTTTTGCCGGAGCAGCGGCCCTTCCAGTTTGCCGGCGCGTTCCACCTGCCACAGAGCATCACGGCGATGCTCGATTCCATCGAGCTTGTTGAGAGCGCCAACCCGCGCCAGCAGCGTCAGCTCTTTACGGTTGAGCACAGGAACGCGCAACGCGAGGTCTTCCGCTGAGCGGAAGTGGCCGTCGTGCGAACGAGTCGCAACAACGGCCTCTGCGGACTGATGCCGCAGACCCTTCGCGTAGCCCAGGCCCATCCGCAACGAGAGCGCACCATCGACCTCATGTTCGATGGTGCAAGCCCAATCGGACACCTGAATGTCGATTGGCCTAACGCGCAGTCCGTGACGTTGCGCGTCTTTCACCAGTACGGCGGGCATGTAGAAACCCATCGGTTGATTGTTCAGGATCGCGCAGGTAAATGCGGCGAGATACTTCACTTTCAGATAGGCCGAGGCATACGCAATCAACGCGAAGCTGGCCGCATGAGACTCAGGAAACCCGTACAGCGCGAACGAGCTGATGTTCTGAATGATGTTCTCTTGCGTCGCAGCATCAAGCCCGTTGGTCGTCATTCCCGCGCGGAGCTTGCCTTCGAGATTCTTCATCCGCTCCCAGGACCGCCGCATCCCTACGGCGCGGCGCAACTCTTCTGCCTCAGCACCGGAAAAGTTGGCAACTGTCATCGCTATGCGTAACAGTTGCTCTTGAAAGAGTGGAACGCCAAGCGTCCGCTTGAGCACGGGTTCGAGCGAAGGATGCGGATACGTCACGGCCTCTTTCTTCTGACGCCGCCGCATATAGGGGTGCATCATCTTCCCGACGATGGGGCCGGGGCGAATGATGGCGACTTGTACGACGAGATCATAAAAGCGTGTGGGACAGTTCCGAGGCAGGGACGCCATCTGTGCCCGACTCTCCACTTGAAACATGCCTACGGTGTCGGCCTGTTGCAGGACTTTGTAGACCTCTTCATCCTCCGGCAGTTGGGCGAGGTCGATGGATTCGCCATAGTGTTGAGGTATCAGTTCGATGCAGTCCTTCAAGACCGCCATCATGCCGAGGCCGAGCAAGTCTACCTTGATGATGCCCAGATCGGCGCAGTCTTCCTTGTCCCACTGGACGACGGTGCGACCGGGCATGGACGCTCGTTCGAGCGGGACGACGCAGTTCAAGTGGCCCTGGCAGATCACCATGCCGCCCGAGTGCTGTCCGAGATGACGTGGCAGGTCTTGAAGGCGCATACAGAGTTCGAGGTACTTGGCGATACGCGGATGCTTGAGGTCGA
>Ga0208357_1001757_pt1 | contig 15374 bp, 16 predicted proteins | sample NGESurdeep092012_6_FD_184487 | JGI IMG/M metagenome (GOLD analysis project Ga0208357, IMG submission 184487) | Arctic peat soil microbial communities from Barrow, Alaska - NGEE Surface sample F52-2 deep-092012 (SPAdes) | ecosystem: Environmental > Terrestrial > Soil > Wetlands > Peat ... | reverse complement strand
GAGGTCGGCCCCCTCCAGCCGGTCGGAGAGGACCTGGATGCGGTAACGGACGGTGAGCATCCAGGCGAAGGCCAGGGTGAACGAGATGAACCCGAGAAGCAGGGTCCAGGCCATGATGCCGTGGATGGTGGGCGACAGGTTGGCGTTCAGAACGGTGGCTCCTTGGTGCAGCGTCCGCCACCAGTCGACCGAGAAGTGGACGATGGGAACGTCGACGGCGGCGATGAGGGCACCGATGGCGCAACGCCGGGCCCGGGCGTCGGGATCACCGGGGATCCGGCGCAGAGCCAGATAGCCGAGCTGGAGAACGAGGAGGAGAGCCGTCGAGGTGAGCCGGGCGTCCCAGGCCCACCACACGCCCCAGGTGGGACGGCCCCAGATGGCCCCGGTGACCAAGGTGAGGGCGGTGAAGACGGTTCCCACCTCCATGGCGGCGGCGGCCATCCGGTCCCAGAAGATGTTCCGGGTCCGCGACCACAACCACAGGAGGCTGGACACGGCGGCGATCCCGAAGGCCAGATAGAGCGCCACCCAGGCGATGGGCGGGTGGATGTAGACGAGGCGGACCAGATTGCGCTGGACCTTGTCAGGCGGGGTGACCCACAACCCCAACCACACGGTGGCCACCACCGACAAGAGCGAGACGACGGCCAGGATGCGGACCGTCCACACGGCGCGGACGCTCCAGGGACCGGTCACGACGCCTCCTGGAGAGGCCCGAAGATCATGACGCCGAGAGCCAGATAGACGGCGGCGAAGACGAGCATGAGTCGGAGCCAGGGGTCGGCGGAGTCGCCCCCCGGTCCCGTCCCCAGAGCCACCTGCCAGGCCCGGGTCCCGGCCAGCAGGACGGGCGCCACCACCGGCAGGAGCAAGAAGGGCAGCAGCGTTTCGCGGACACGGACACCGGCGGCCAGCGCGCCGTAGAGGGTCCCCACCGCGGCCAGACCGGCCGTCCCCGCCGCGCAGGCCACCAGCACCGATCCGTAGGAGTGGATGTGGGCGCCGTAGAAGAGGACGACGCCACCGGCCAGGAGGACTTCGAGGACGACCAATTGCACGGCGATGGCCGCCGCCTTGCCCAGAAAGATCCCGGCCGGATCGAGCCCTGACAGCCGCAAGCCGTCGCGGGTGCCGTCGTTGGCCTCCAGGGCGAAGCTGCGCTGGACGGCCAGGACGGAAGCGAAGAGCACGGCCACCCAGAAGAGCCCGGCCGCGGCCTGGACCATGGGGGCCCGGTTGGGACCGAGAGCGAAGGCGAAGAGAGCCAGGACGACGATGGCGAAGGGCGCCACCTGGTTCAGCACGACCCGGGATTTCAGCTCGATGCGGAGGTCCTTCCCGGCCACCAGGAGGGCGTCACGCCACATGGATGTCTCCGATGGCGCCGACCCGGCCGCCCGTCAGAGAACGTTGGTGGACGATCCGGCCCCCGGCCAGGACCACGGCCCGGTCGGCCAGGGGCAGGGCCGCGTCGGGTTCGTGGGAGGCCAGCAAGACGGTGGCTCCGTCGGCCACCGCTTCTTTGATGACGTCGCCCAACAAAGCGCGCGCGTCGGCGTCGAGGGCGGCGTGGGGCTCATCGAGCAGCCACAGCGCCGGTCGGCGGGCCACCAGGACGGCCAGGGCCAGCCGTCGGCGTTGGCCGGCCGACAGTCGGCCCACCACCGTCCGCCGGAGCCGACCGGTGAGACCGAGCCGGTCGAGGGCGGTGTCGATGCCGTCGACCGCGGCACCGGCGGCGCGGACGGCGAAGCGGATGTTCTCGACCACGTTGAGCTCGTCGTAGAGGGCGGCGGCATGGCCGAGCATCCCCACCTGTCGGCGAACCGCCGCCGGATTCCGCCGGAGGTCATGACCGAGAACAACCGCCTCCCCAGAGGTGACGGGCAACAACCCGGCGCAGGCCCGGAGAACGCTCGTCTTCCCGGCACCGTTCGGGCCTTCGAGAACCAGGACCTCGCCCGGGGCGACGGTGAGATCGATGCCGGCCAAGACGGGGAATCGCCCGGTCAGAGCGACAGCGGCACGGAGGAAGACAGCGGAAGCCATGGGCTTCGGCCCATGCTACGGGTGGCCCGGCCCCGGAATCCAAGCGGGGTCGGGCCCAGACGGACACGTCGGTGAGCCGGATCGGTGCTGTCAGCTCTCCGTCAGCCGGCCGAGCCCGATGGCCGACAGGGCGTGGCTCACCGCTGAGGTCATCCAGTGCAGATTGTCGGTCAGCAGGAGCACCCCGAAGGCCACCAGGAGCACCCCGGCCACGGCGTTGACCACACCCAGACGCCGGCGGACCCGGGCCATGACCTCGGTCAGGTGGCCGAAGGCCAGACCGGTGGCCAGAAAGGGGACACCGAGACCGAGCGAGTAGGCCACCAGGAGCAGGAGCCCCGAGGTGAGGGTGGCCCGGGTGGCAGCCAGGCCGAGAACGCTACCGAGGACGGGTCCGATGCACGGTGTCCACCCGAAGGCGAAGGCCATCCCCATGACCGGCGGGGCCCAGACCCCGAGCCGGGAGGCGCGGGGATGGAAGCGGCGCTCCTGCATGAACAGGCGCGGTGTCCCCACCCCGGTGAGCCAGACACCGAGGACGATGATGACGATCCCGGCCCCGATGTCCAGGCCCCGCTGGTGGGCCAGGAGGAGGTGGCCGAGGCCCGAGGCGGCCGCCCCCAGGGCGGTGAAGATAATGGTGAACCCGGCGATGAATCCGAGGACGCCGCGGAGAAGCGGAACGACGTTGCCTTTCTCGCCCGCTTCGATCTCGGCGGCCGAGAGCCCGGAGACCATGGAGACGTAGGCGGGCACCAGGGGCAGGACGCAGGGGGAGAGAAACGACAGCATCCCGGCCCCGAAAGCGACCAGGAGGCCGAGGGGATCAGCCGAGATGGCGAACTGCTGGACGATCCCGAAGGAGGGCACGACCGGGTCCCGGCGTCAGCGTTTCAGGGAGCGGACGAGCTCGAGGTCGGCGTCCACCATCATGGCCACCAGGGTCGAGAAGGAGACGGTGGGCTCCCAGCCCAGTTCGGTGCGGGCCCGGCCGGCGTCCCCCACCAGCAGGTCGACCTCGGCCGGACGGAGGAAGCGCTCGTCGATGACCACGTGCTCGGCCCAGTCCAGGCCCACGTGGCTGAAGGCCTCCTCGCACAGATTCTGGACCGAGTGGGTCTTCCCGGTGGCCACCACGAAGTCCTCGGGCTCGTCGCGTTGGAGCATGAGCCACATGGCCCGGACGTAGTCGCCGGCGAAACCCCAGTCGCGTTGGGAGTCGGTGTTGCCCAGGGCGATCTTGTCATCGAGGCCCTCCACGATCCGGGCCACCCCGTGGGTGACCTTGCGGGTGACGAACTCGAGGCCCCGGCGCGGGCTCTCGTGATTGAAGAGGATCCCCGACGAGGCGTGGAGACCGTAACTCTCGCGGTAGTTGACGGTGATCCAGTGGCCGTAGACCTTGGCCACCCCGTAGGGACTGCGGGGATAGAAAGGGGTGGTTTCGGTCTGGGGGACTTCGCGCACCTTGCCGAACATCTCCGACGACGAGGCCTGGTAGAAGCGGATCTCGGGATCGACCATCCGGATGGCGTCGAGCAGCCGGGTCACCCCGAGGGCGGTGGTCTCCCCGGTGAGTACCGGTTGGCCCCACGACGTCTGGACGAAGGACTGGGCGGCCAGGTTGTAGACCTCGGCCGGACGGTGCTCGCGGAGGATGCCGATGAGGGAGACCTCGTCCAGGAGATCGCCGGCCACCAGCGTCAGGTCGTCCTGGATGTGGGCGATCCGTTCGAAGGTGACGGTGGAGGAACGGCGGACCATCCCCACCACCTCGTAGCCCTGCTGGAGGAGGAACTCGGCCAGGTAGGAACCGTCCTGACCGGTGATGCCGGTGATCAAGGCCCGCTTGGCCATGGTCACCGTCCCGTCCACTCGGGCGGCCGCTTCTCGAGGAAGGCGGCGATGCCCTCGGCGGCGTCGTCGGTCTGGTTGGTCACGGTGAGCATGGCATGGAGATGGGTCAGGGCATCGGGGGCCGCCATGTCCCAGACACCGTAGAACGCGTCCCGACCGAGCTTCATGGCGGCCGGTGACTTGGAGGCCAGGGTGGCGGCCAGTTCGTCGACGGCGGCGTCGAGTTCCTCGTGGGGAACGATCCGGGTCACGAAACCGATGCGCTCGGCTTCCTCGGCCCCCACCACCCGCCCGGTCAGCATGAGTTCGAGGGCTTTCTTGGCCGGCATCGACCGCATGAGCGGGACGGTGATCATGTAGGGCCAGAGGCCGACGTTGATCTCGGGGGCGCCGAAGCGGGATCGGTCGGAGGCCACCACCAGGTCGCAGGCCAGAGCCAGACCGAGACCGCCGGCCATGGCCCAGCCCTGGACCCGGGCGATGGTCGGCTTCCCCAGGTGCCAGAGGTCGTAGAACAGCTCGGCCAGGACGCCCCGCGAGCTGTGACGCTCGAGGAAGCCCTCCTCGTCGGCCCCGTGGCTCCTGCTCCCCATCCCGCCCAGGTCGGCCCCGGCGCAGAAGGCCTCGTCGCCGGCCCCGGTGAGGACGACCACCCGGACATCCGCCCCGGCCTTGGCCGTGGCCAGGGCGTCGCGGATCCCGGACATGACCCCCCACGACATGGCGTTCCGGCGGGCCGGCCGGTTGATGGTGATCCGGCCCACGCCGCCGGTGACGGCCCAGAGGACTTCGTCGTTCTGAGAGCCGGTGGGCGCGACGGACGACGAGCTCTCGGGCATGCGCCATCGACGGTAGTGCCCCGGCTGCTCCCCACGGAAGTCCCGGTAATGTGACGCCCCTCGTGGCCAGCCCGGGCGCCGCCCTCCTCTCTTTCCGCCTGGGCCAGACCGACGGGGTGTCGGTGGAAGCGGCCAAGTGGGGAACCGCCCTCGGCCGGCTCGGTTTCGACGTCACCACCGTGGCCGGAGCCGGTCCCGTCGACCATCTCCTGCCCGGCCTGGCCATCGGCGCCGGTCCACCGCCCACCGACGGCGAGATCGAGGCCGCTCTGGCCGGGGCCGATCTGGTGGTGGTGGAAAACCTGTGCTCGCTGCCGCTCAATCCGGCGGCGGCCGCCGCCGTGGCCCGGGTCCTGAAAGGCCGGCCGGCCGTCTTCCATCACCATGACCTGCCCTGGCAGCGCGAGCAGTACGCCTCATTCCCACCCCCACCCGACGCCGAGGGCTGGATCCACGTCACCGTCAACGACGTGAGCCGAAAGGAACTGGCCGACCGGGGCATCACCGCCACCGTGGTCCGCAACGCCTTCGACGTCGACCCGCCGACGGGCGACCGGGAGGGGACGCGGGAGAAGCTCGGGGTGGGACCGCAGGAGCGGCTGCTGCTCCAGCCCACCCGGGCCATCCCCCGGAAGAACGTGGCCGGCGGGCTGGCCCTGGCCGCCGGCCTCCGGGCCACCTTCTGGCTCCTCGGTCCGGCCGAGGACGGCTACGGGCCCGAGCTCGACCGGCTGCTCGGCACGGCCGATACCCGGGTCATCCACGGCCACGGGGAGTCCGGTGCCGGGAGGGACGTGGTCGACGCCTACGCCGCCAGTGACGCCGTGGCCCTCCCGTCGGTCTGGGAGGGCTTCGGGAATCCCTCCATCGAATCGGCCGTCCATGACCGGCCCTTGGCCATCGGGCCCTACCCGGTGGCCCGGGAGCTCGAGGCTTTCGGCTTCCGCTGGTTCGCCCACGATGATCCCGAGGGGCTGTCACGTTGGCTCGACGCTCCCGAGCCGGCTCTCCTGACCCACAACCACCAGGTGGCCCGGGACCATTTCTCCCTGGCCGGATTACCCGACCACCTGGCCCGCCTGTTGACCGACGCCGGGTGGGCCTCTCTTCGGGGCTGACGTCTTCGGGGCTGACGTCTTCGGGGCTGGCGACGGGCGGCCGATACGCTCAAGAGGATGGCCACACGCACGTCGGACGATGCTCCGTCCGCTCCCAAGCGGCTCCCGGCCGACCGCCGGCGCCAGCAGTTGCTCGACGTGGCCCTGGCCCTCTTCGCCGAACGGGGCTACAACGCCACCACCATGGACGACACGGCCGAGGCGGCCGGTGTCACCAAGCCCCTGCTCTATCAGCACTTCGATTCCAAGCGGGCTCTCTATCTGGAGCTGGTCGACTCGGTGGCCACCACCATGCTCGACGCCATCGGCAAAGCCGTCGTGGCCGCCGACGGGCCCCGTCAACAGGTCGAGGGCGGCTTCTCCGCCTATTTCCATCTGGTGGTAACCCACCCGGCCGCCTTCAACCTCCTCTTCGGGAGCAATGTCCCGAACGACCCCGAGCTGTCCCGGGCCGTCCGGTCGGTCCAGGACACCATCGCCGAGGCCATCGACCCCCTCATCGACGCCGGGCTGGACCAGGACCACCGGCGCCTCCTGGCCTACGCCATGGTGGGGATGGCCGAAGGGGCCAGCCACCACTTCGTGGCCACCCGGGATCCGGTCGAGCAGGGAACGGAGCAGGCCGAGGCCAGCCGCCTGGCCCGCCGTCTGGCCGAGATGGCCTGGGCCGGACTCCGCTCCGTCCACCCCGACTGAAAGCCCCCTGGACTTCAAAACCCGACTCAGGAGGTAGGCTTTAGGGCATGCGGTCGGTCTTCGGTTTCCCCCACCCGGTGAACGAGATCGCCGCCCGGGTGGTGGCCGGTGGGGTGTTCATCCTGGCCGTGGCGGCCATCGCCTTCCAGGAACCCTGGCTGCTCGTCCCCCTGGCCTACGGATTCTGGGCCCGGGTGCTGACGGGACCGAAGCTGAGTCCCCTGGGCCAGCTGGCCACCCGGGTCATCGCCCCCCGGCTGTCGGCCTCGCCCCGGCTGGTGGCCGGCCCGCCCAAGCGTTTCGCCCAGGCCATGGGCGTCGTCTTCTCCACCACCGCCCTGATCCTCTGGTTCGGGGCCGGCGAGGGCGCCGCCACCTGGGTGGTGGTCGGCCTCCTGGCCACGGCTGCGTTGGCCGAATCGGCTTTCGGGTTCTGCATCGGTTGCCGGGTCTTCGGCCGCCTCATGAAATTGGGCATCGTCCCGGCCGAGGTCTGCGCCGCCTGTGCCGACATCAGCCTCCGGCACCCCGAGATCCGGCAGCAGCCGGCCGGGGGTTAAGAAGTCAGCGACTAGAGGTGTCCCACCAATTCGGCCATGAGACCGGAGAGATGGGCGGCGCAGGCGGCGTAGATCTCCTCCTCACCACCGGCCGGATCTTCCACATCACCCTGGTCGGCCGGATCCACGTGGGCCAGGGCCAGAGCGGCCACCCGGTCGGCCAAGGGAGCCGGGCCGGGGGGAAGATGAGCGGCCAGCCAGGGCAGGGTGGCGGTGACGCCGGCGGCGGTCGGATGGCGGCGCCGGATGTAGTGGACGTGCTCGGCGGCCATGGCGATGACCAGTGTGGCCTGGTCCAGGGTGGCATCGGAGAGCTGACGGCTCCGGTGGGCCGAGGCGTCGAGGCCGAGAGCCACCAGGGCGTCGCGGGTCCGGCGGCTGGTGGGCTGGTTCTCGACCACGTGGGTCCCGGCGGTGATGACCCGGACGGGCCGGCCGGTCGCCTCCAGCATGACCCCGGCCATGACCGACCGGGCCGCGTTCCCGGTGCAGAGCATGAGGACGACGGGTTCTCCGGCCGGTCGGACGTCGCCGTCCACCGGACCTCAGCCCTTGGTGCTGGTCGTGGTGGAGGGGGCCGTGGTGGTGGTGCCGAGGGGGGTGAGACCCGGGGTGGTCGTGGTGGTGGTGGTGACCACGGGCAGTCCGACGTCGTGACGGACGGCGTTGGAGACCTTCTTCTCCGCCTCTTCGGCTTCGGTCAGATGCAGGGTGGCCTCCCCCTCGGCCTGGACGTTCTTCAGGACCTTCTGGCTCTTGGCCTGGGCCTTGCTCAGGGCGGTGGCGTCGAGGGCCATGGTGTGGAGGTCGGCCACCAGGGTCTTGGCGTCGGCGTGGTTCTTGGCCGGGAATTTGAGGGCCTGGAATTCCTTGGAGGCCCGTTCGAAGTCGACGGCGAACTTGGCGTAGACCTCGGACGGCGTCTTGGCCGACCGGTCCCGGGCCAGCACCGCATCGGTCTTGGTGATGATGGAGAGGACCTGGCTCTTGAGCGTCGGCGGCGGCGGGGCCGAGGAGCCACAGGCCGAGCAGGCCAGGAGGGCGGCCAGGGCCAGGGAACCGGTGGCCTTCTTGTGGCGGATGATGGTCATGAGGAAGAGAACCCTAATTGGGAATGCCCGTCTTTCCGTGGCATCGGGCCGCCGTTCGGTGGCATCGGGCCCGGTCGAGCCGCCGGCCCCGGTCAGGGACCGGAACCGGCGGACGACGTCCCTCAAAGGACGGTGACGGGGGGAATCTGGGGTGCCGGGGGCTTGATGAGGAAGTCGGTGGTGAAGCTGTCACCGGTCCCGCCGACCAGTTCGGCGTCGACCAGGGAGTCACCGGCGGCACAGGAGATCCCTTCGAAGGTGACCACGGCGTTCCCGTCGTTGTCGAGGACGGCGTTCACCCCGATGTTCCCGATGGGGAGCCCGCCGCCACCGAGGCCCGGGGTGGAGGACCAGAGGGTCTTCCCCAGCTCACAGCGACTGGTCAGCTGGTTGGAGGTCACGTCGACGATCTGCTCGGCGTAGACCGGGTCCTCCTCGATGAGGAAGTTGACGTAGACCTGGGACTCGGAGTTGTTGGGGGCGCCGTCGCCCGTCTCCACCTCGGGGTTCGGGGCCGTGGTGATGGTGGGGTGGGCGGTCACCTGCGGGGGGAGGGCCCTCAGGGTGGCCGTGGCCGTGGTGTAGGGCGAGGCCTCCAGGTCGGCCTCGATCAGGTTCTGGCCCGGGGCGCAGTCCTCACCCTGGAGCTCGACGGTGGCGTTCCCGTCGTTGTCGAGGATGATCCCGGTGACACCGGCCACCGAACCCCACTTGTTGAGAAGGTCCGAGGGGGTGTTGTCGGCGCTCGACCTCCAGGCCAGCGAGAGGCAGTCGAGGAAGAGCTGCTGGGAGCTGATGTCCACCGTCTGGTTGGCGAAGATGGCCTGGGCCGAGACCTGGACGATGACGTCGATCTCGGAGGTTCCCACCTCCTGGACCGGGTTGGGGCTGACCGAGACGATGATGTTCGGAGCCGTGCCGGTGCTGCCACCGGTGGCCCCACCGCCGGCGCCGCTCTTCCGGCAGGCCGCCTTCTGGGGGTGCTTGGCGCAGTTGGGGGCGGCCTTGACCTTGGCCGCCGAGGCCATCCCGGCCATCCCCACCAGGGGCATGGCCATGACGACGGTGAGTGTCGTAATACGCACAAAACTACGGCGGACGTTCGGACGAGCGCTCTTTGTTGTGAACATGGAGACATTTAAGCCGGGAAGAGCCCCTCCTGGCATCCTCATCGTTGATGAAAATGCACTGAGAAATCAGATGACCACAAGTAGCGAACTTCTCGCCCTACCGGTCCCCACGACCACTCTGACCGCTCGTAGGCAGGCCAGGCCTCCTTTACGAGGCCTTGCGGCGGTTTCAGGATTCCAACCTGTGGAAAGCGATTCCGTCGGCCAGGGGCCACCGACAGGGATCGCCCCTCGGCCCGGTGGCGCGGTTGCAACTCGGCCATGGACCACGAGAGTTCGCTCAGCGGAAGGACTTCGATCTCGTCCGGAAGGGCGGTGAGCTGAGCGCGGAAGCGCTCCTGAGCTTCGGCCGGCGAGACGGCCACGGGTGAGGAGAGCTTTCCGACCACCGTGGGGTCGGCCAACGAAGAGCACAGGCGAAAGAGCCAGAGGCCGGTGGTGGCGATGCCTTGCTCAGCGATTCCTCCCAGGTCGGGTGGTCGCGCCCCGGTGAGGACGTCGCGCAGGAGATGATCGTCGACGACGACAGAGGCCACCTAGGTGGTGGCCAGGTCCGGGTCCTCCAGGTCACGGACGAACCGCCGGTGATCCTCGGCCGTGAGGGCCTGGGCCAGGATCTGCTGCCGGCCGCCCGGAGGCAGGATAATCACGGCATCACCCAGGTCAATGACCGTTACCCGTCCGCCGCCATCGAGGCCCCATCGGTGACGCACGGCGGCCGGAACGGACATCTGTCCGCTCGTCGAGACGAGAAACTCAGCGGGAACCGCCATTCGCCTTCCTCCACACTTGGTAAAGAAAAATCACACCAAGTGTGAAATCTGGAAGGGGTCAGCTACGGGATATGGACGCCGGAGACGGCCCGGGCGATGATCAGCCGCTGGATCTCGGAGGTCCCTTCGAAGATCGTGTAGATCGTCAGAATTGTTGCGTTTCACCTGGTCAGCAGCTTGTCGGTACCAGAAACAAACCTCCCGGTTCCACGAATGAGGGATTCGGTCCCATGTGGGCCAGGGATCGTGGGACGCCCCGAGCGTGCCGTTGACGCCACCCGACCACTGGTCGAAGGCATGAAACGAAATGACTACACACCGCGGCCGGGCCCCCCTGTCAACCGACTATGGACCACCGACGACCTGGCGGCTTACAGCGGGTTCGCCTCCGTCGATGAGCTCATTGCTCGGAACCCTACGTTCCCGCCGCCGCAGGAGCTGAAGATGCAAGGCCGCAGGTGGCGGCCATCCGACGTCATCGCCTGGTTCGAAGCCCTCAGTTCGGCCGAGCCCACTGCCGATGTTGTCACTATGCCCACCCCGGCCCCCACCTACGACCCGACGGCGTTGTTCGAGCGGCTCCATGGCCAGGCCTCCTAAGCCCCTCGCCGACCCCGTCTCCCTCTTCACGAAGGCGGGGCGGTCGGCCATCCGCTACTACCCCACCGGCCTGGTGGTGACCCGGCGACCCGGAAGCTCTGGCCCAAGTCCTTCGCCACCCGAGAGGAGGCCGAGGTTGTGGCCGATGCCCTGCGAAAGGAGCTCTACGCGCTCCGGGCCAAGACGGGTGCCGGATTGCCCAGGCCCGCCCACCTCTTCTCCACGGCTATCGAGGCCTTCATCCGGGCCCTCGAGGCCGCCCCGGAGCCCAGGGGCACCCGCAACAAGCACCAGAGCAACGCCCGGGTCTACCTCCTGGCCCCCGAGTTCTCGTCCCTGTCGGTGAGCGACCTGCCGTCGGCCGCCATGCAGATCGTGCGGTCCGTCGAGGGCGCTCGGCTCGAGCGGCCCAGGAACGGCAAGCAGCAAGGAGACCTGAAGGACGACGTCACCATCTCCTCCGCCCGCAACACCCTCCGGCACTTCGGTGCCCGGCTCGTGTCCGAGGGCTACCTCGACCACTCCCCCTTCGACGTCATCGCCGAGCAGGCCCAGGCCAGTCGCCAGGTGAAGCGCCAGACGAAGCGCGAGCGCGCCGAGGAACGGGCCCTGCGGGCGGTCCCCGAGGAGGACGACGGCGATGCGGACCGGGGGCTGGGCTTGGAGGACGTGCCCGACCTGGCCGATGTCACCGCCCTTCGAGATGCCGTCGTCCGCCGCGAGACCCTGGGGAACCCCGCCCGCCGCCACGAGGGTCGCGGGAGCAAGGGCGGTCTCCGCCCGCTGACCGAGCAACAGGTCCGGCCGGGTGCTGACTCGGTGACCCTGCGGGCGGCCGCCGGGCTGCGCACGTGCGAGTGCCTCGGCGTGCACACCAGTCGGGTCAAGCTCGACGAGGGCCTCATCATCGTGGACCGCCAGCTCGACCGCTACCGGCCCTGGGTCCCGGGTGAGCCACCACCCCTGGTACCCCCCAAGCACAACCACGCCCGGAAGGCCCGGGTCTGGTCGATGTTCCTACCGGCACTGGCCAAGTGGTGCCGGCTCGCAGACAGCCACCACCCTGGGAGACGCATCGCTGCCGCCTCTCTGGAAATGGAAGAGCCACTACTTAAGACACGTGTATGGCAGCTGGAGCCTCGCCAGCCGGGACCACGGTGGCCTGGGCTGGTCGATAACCCTCGTCCAGGAGTCCATGGGCCACGTGTCCGAGCGAACCACAAGGGAGACCTCCGCCATGTGATCCTGCCAGAGCGCGAGGCGGCACGGACTGCGTCAATTCCCTGGCCGGGTCTCTGACGCCAGCGCACAGTAGAACGGCCGCCGGCCCATTACTCCTGTCGTCATGGCGTACTTCGGCTGGCCCGGAATGCACCCCGATCCGTCGATCGGTTCGCGCCGAGTCCCCGTTGCCACCGTCACTGAAACGAGCGCTGATGGATCAATCTGTCGGGCTCTCGAAGGGAGCCACTGGCGGGTGGGGCGGAGGATCCATGAGCGATACCAGTCGGCCTGTGCGTCGGCTGGCCCGGATCCCGGCCTACCTGTAGCAGTACCGCACGGTGACGCTGACGACATTGCGTCCGATCAACGGAGCGACGGATGGCCTGAGGTTGCCTTGTGCAGTCTGTCGGGGGCGAGGAACTGGTCGGGTGTCACCCTTTGTAGCCCATTCGCAACCGGGATACCCGGGCCCCATCCCTGTCGCTGCCCGACCTGCCTCCGGCAAAGCCGAGCTGTTGTGTCATGCCCTCATTATCGCTCGCGATAGGCTCAAGGTGAGGCTCAGAGCGGGTCCGCCCTCGTTGTCAACAAGCTGACCAAGCGCTCCGGGGATCGCCTCGCTGTTCGACCGCGAGCACCTCGTGACCGGCAACCAGGTGTGTAATTTCTCATTGCTGGTTGGCGGAGGTGAGGCCTTCATGATCAAAGCAGCTAGCAACAGCCGATCGACTGACACAGAAAGGACACTGAAGATGTCGGCAACTCTCAAGCTGACGCATAAAGCGATCGGAGTGGAGGTCCGTCGTGGCACGTTCGATGTCGTGGTCGACGGTGAGCGTATCGGGTCGGTCGAAATGAACGACACGATCGAGATACCAATCGAAGCTGGACATCACACCCTGCAAGTCCGCAACGGCCGAAACTTGAGCCGCACCCTGACCATCGACGCGGTCGAGGGCCAGGTCGTCGCCTTCCGATGCACCGGAAAGAGGTTCTTGCCGATCTTTCTCATGTCGTTCGTCGTGCCACGCCTGGCGCTCTCGCTCCGTCCGGAGTAGCAGGGGCTCTCAGAATCGAAAGGTTCCGAAGCCACTCGAACCTGGAGAGCACCTGTGCAAACCGCACGCTACGCGCACATGCGAGCTGCTGCTGGTGGGCTTGCGCGACGTGACCGTGCTCGGCGTCGACGAGAGGTTCCGGCAGCCCCTTGAGGTCTGCGTCGACCCTCAGCACCCTGGATTCATCGCTCTATCGCGATCCCAGAAGGTTCCGGTGCCCCTTTTTCGACGCCGTCACATCGAAGTGGGGCATGCCCCCGAAGTGCCGTTACGGATGCTCGCACCTGCAAGCACCGCCCGATTTCCACAGGGGCTAACGGTGCACGGGGAGCGCAGAAGAGTACTGGCCGGTCTGGCATTGGGTCCGCAGGTCGAGAGGTCGACGCCGCCCGAAGCTCGGGGATCCCGGTAAGGGTACAGATCCACCCAGGCCGGCTCACAACGTTAGATGCCGAGGACTCGATCCAGTGGCGCCCCGCACGATGTCTGCGTCGTCCGTGTGATTGTGCGTGGGTCGAGCGCAAAGTTTCCACGGTGAGGCCACGCCGGATTCGGCAGCGCCTGGTGGCCGCGGTGATAGTGCGCCGACAAACCGTGACGATATCGGTCGGGCTGACTACTGGCCTCCTTCACCATACGGCCGACCAGCCGTGTGGCCACGGCTATGAGAGGCTTCAGTCGGTCTTCTGCCAGGGGCCAAGGGCCTCAGGGGTACCGTCCACGACCCGTCAGATGCTTTCCCAAACAACAAGCCTTCGTAGCCGCAGAACTTGGCCTGGTAGAGGACCCCGGCAGCATCGGTGCCTTGGGGATTCATGAGGGAGCTGGTTAAGTCATGGCCGCATTGAGGGCATTGGGGGATCTCTGGCGGTTCCACGCGAGACCAGATGGTCCTAATGGGGGTCGACCACCTCGCTTCATGACTGGGTGAGTCTGGTTGCCGAGCCGTCATCAGGTGAGCACTGACTGTTCCAGGGCCTTGGAGCCCTAGGCCTAGATCGTGCCCCTGATGGTCGGTGAGGGTCCCGTGACGGCTGGTGGGATGTCGTGCCTCGAGCACTGTCCATTAGGAAGCTGCTGGGGTCCTCGGGCTCGTATGAATGCCAGTCGGACGAGGAGAGGAACCCAGATGATCTTTGTAGGGGTGGATTGGGCCGAGGCCCACCATGACGTGCACGTGGAGGACGAGGACGGCAAACGGCTGGGTGGCGGCCGTCTTCCGGAGGGAGTGGACGGAATCGCCCGGTTCCATGAACTGGTCGGCGACCACGTCGAGGAGCCCGGTGAGGTGGTCATCGGGATCGAGACCGACCGGGGTCTGTTCGTGACCGCGCTGGTGGCCGCCGGCTATGAGGTGTTCGCCGTCAACCCGATGTCGACGTCGCGTTATCGGGACCGGCACTCGACCTCAGGGGCCAAGTCCGACCCCGGGGACGCCAAAGTGCTGGCCGACATGGTCCGCACCGACCGCCACAACCACCGCCCGGTGGCGGCCGACACCGAGACGGTGCAGGTAGTCAAGGTCCTGGCCCGGGCCCATCAGACGATGGTGTGGTCGAGGACGCGCCAGACCAATCTGCTGCGCTCGACGTTGCGGGAGTTCTACCCCGCCGCGCTGGTCGCTTTCGACGACCTGGCCAGCGGCGATGCCCGCGAGGTGCTGCGGCTGGCGCCGACGCCGGAGCTGGGCCGAACCCTTTCGCTCTCGAAGATCGCCGCCGCATTGCGCCGTGGGGGCCGGCAGCGTCGCATCGACGACCGGGCGGCCGAGATCCAAAGCGCGCTGCGCGCCGAGCAGCTCGCCGCTCCGGCGGCGGTGTCGAGCGCCATGGGGGCGTCGGTGACCGCCAGCGTGGCCGTGATCGCCACCATCGTGGCCCAGATCGCCACCCTGGCCGACGAGCTCGAAGCGGGTTTTGAACAGCACCCGGATGCCGAGGTGGTCCGATCCCTGCCAGGACTAGGGACCATCCTCGGCGCCCGGGTGCTGGGTGAGTTCGGTGATGAGCCGAACCGCTACTGCACCTCCAAGTGTCGCAAGAATTACGCCGGCACGTCGCCCATTACCCGGGCGTCGGGCACCAAGCGGGTCGTGCTCGCGCGCTATGCACGGAATCACCGCCTGGCCGATGCCATCTACCTGTGGGCGTTCGCCGCCCTCACAGCCTCACCTGGGGCTCGAGCCCTCTACGACACCCGACGGGCAGCTGGTGACTCCCATCACGCTGCCCTCCGGGCCCTCGGCAACAGACTGGTCGGCATCCTCCACGGCTGCCTGGAGCACCACACGTGCTACGACGAGTTCATCGCCTGGGGTCACCGGACAGCTCCACTCGCTGACGCTGCTTGACAAGTTGCAACCGTGGGATGTCTAGG
>Ga0208357_1001756_pt1 | contig 15381 bp, 12 predicted proteins | sample NGESurdeep092012_6_FD_184487 | JGI IMG/M metagenome (GOLD analysis project Ga0208357, IMG submission 184487) | Arctic peat soil microbial communities from Barrow, Alaska - NGEE Surface sample F52-2 deep-092012 (SPAdes) | ecosystem: Environmental > Terrestrial > Soil > Wetlands > Peat ... | reverse complement strand
GCCAGCAAAGCTGTCCGCATAGTGTCCTCCCACATGGCCTTTAAGCGCGGCCTGTTTTCGCTGGCACCACTGTACCGGGACTGTGAAAAACGTCCACCCGGTCCGAATGCCGCCGTCAGAACTATAGTTCCTAGTTCGATATCATCCTGTGGCTACAGGCTTTGCTCGGGGTGCCTGCCATTCGCGCGGCGGCATTGACCGTCCGCGGCAGCGGGCGGCAGTGTGCCGCATAACACGGGAGACGGCGTGCGGTGACGAAGGCACTCGAGAAAACATATGACGGCATCGTCATCGGGGCCGGCCATCACGGCCTGATCCTCGGGACCTATCTCGCCCGCGCCGGCCTGAAGATACTGCTGGTCGAGCGGCGCCTGACCTACGGCGGCGGCCTGTGCACGCGCGAGGTGACGCTGCCGGGGTTCTATCACAACCTGCACTCGATCAATCACTTCCATATCAGCGAGACGCCGTGGTTCAAGGACCTCGGCCTCGCCGAGCACGTGACCTACATCACGCCCCGCTACGAGTTCGGCCAGGCGCACCATGACGGCACCGCGCTGGTGCTCGGCCGCGACCTCGAAGAATCGATCGCCAACATCGCGCGCTTCTCAAAAAAGGACGCGCAGACCTTCCGTGACTGGAATCGCAAGGCGGAGACCATCACCCGCGAGATCTTCCTGCCCGAGCGCTATGCCGAGCCGCTGCCGCAGGAAGAGCGCGAGGCGCTGTTGACGCGCACCGCGCTCGGCCGCGAATTCCTCGAAGTCTCGAACCGGCAGCCGCTCGACGTCGTGCGCGAGCTGTTCGAGAACGAGCACGTGCGCCTGCTGTTCCTGTTCAAGGTGTCGCTGTTCGGGACCTGGCTGGTCGACACACTGTCCAAAACCTCGCCGATGGGGTCGCTCATCCGCGCCTTCGACCTCGAAAGCGGCTATCAGCTCTGCCAAGGCGGCTCGTTCAATCTCGCGCGCGGCCTGATGGAAGCCTTCATCGCCGCCGGCGGCACCTATCAGCCGCAGGTGAATATCGACCGCATCGTCGTCGAGAACGGCAAGGCGACCGGGATCGCGCTTGCCGATGGCCGCACGGTGCGCGCCAGGCAGTTCGTCGCTTCGACGCTCGACGTGCATCAGACTTTCGAGACGCTGATCGGCCGCGAGCAACTACCCGCCGCGTTCCTGAAGAAGCTCGATAACTTCCAGTATACGAAATGGAGCCTGTTCGGCCTGCATCTGGCGCTGAACGAAAGCCCGCGCTTTGCCGCGGAGACCTTCGATCCCAACATCAACCGCGCCTTGAAATGGTCGATCGGCGCCGAAACGATGGACGACCTGTTCTCCGCCCATCAGGACGTGCAGGCCGGCCGCGTGCCGAAGGTCGTGCAATTCGGCTCAGGTCCCTTGAGCCTGCTCGACCCGACGCAGGCGCCGCCGGGCAGGCACACGACCTATTGCTGGCATGTGATGCCTCTCGATCCCGCCATCGGCGCGCGCAGCTACGACAGCTTCAAGGAAGAATTCGCGGACCGCATCGTCGAAGTGTTCGCCCGCTACTGTCCCAACATGACGCCGAAGAATATCCTCGGGCGCTACATCTACACCGGCCGCGAATATGTGCAGGAGATGATCAACATGCGCGGCGGCGACATCTTCATGGGCGCCTTCAACGCCGAGCAGGTGATGTACAATCATTTCGGCTACCGCTCGCCGATCCCGAACCTCTACAGCGCCGGCTCGGCGGGACATCCCGGCGGCGCCATTTCCGGCGGCGCCGGCTACATCACCGCCGGCATCATCGCCAACGACCTCGGCATCAAGCCATGGTGGACGCCGTCGGACGCGCGTATCGCGCTCGAACAGCACGCACGGTCGGAACGTGTGGCATGAACTTCGACAACACCGTCTTCCCCTCGCTCAAGGACCGCGTGGTGATCGTTACCGGCGCCGGTCAGGGCATCGGCCGCGTGTTCGCGAAGGCATTCGCCAAGGCCGGTGCGCGCGCCGTCATTGCCGAATTGAATGAGACAAAGGCGGCGGCGGTCTCCGAGGAAATCATGCAGGCCGGCGGGCGGGCGCTCGCGGTCACCACCGACGTCGCCGATGAGGCCTCGATCAAGGAGATGATCGAGGTCGTCGAGGATCGATACGGCCGCATCGACGTGCTCGTCAACAATGCCGGCATCTTCTCGACGCTGGAAATGCGGCCGTTCGACCAGATTCCGCTCGACGAATGGGAGCGCGTGCTGCGCGTCAATCTGACCGGCCCGTTTCTGTGCGCGCGCGCCGTGCTGCCGGCCATGCGCCGCGCCAAATGGGGCCGCATCATCAACATCGCGTCCGGCGCGGTGCGGCTCGGCCGGCCGAACTACCTGCACTACATCGCCGCCAAGGCCGCGCTTGCCGGCATGAGCTTATCGATGGCGCGCGAGCTCGGGCCCGACAACATCACCGTCAACGCCATCCTTCCCGGCGCCACCTTCACCGAGATCGAGCGCAAGACGGTGACGCCGCAGCAGAAAGAGCGCATCGTCGCCATGCAATGCATCCCGCGGCCGGAAGTGCCGGAGGATCTGGTCGGCGCGGCGCTGTTCCTCGCCTCCGAGGCCGCCAGCTTTGTCACGGGGCAGAGCATCAATCTCGACGGCGGCGTGACGGGGTCGTGAGCGGCAGGCGCTTCGGCTATAGAGAGGGACGCTGAAGACAGCCCGGAGTTCTGCCGATGCCCCTGACCGTCGCCATCGTCGCCGCCGGAGCCATGGGCAGCGGCGTCGCCCAGCGCTTGACCGAGAACGGCGTCACCATCCTGACATCCCTCGCCGGGCGTAGCGGTGCGAGCATGGCGCGCGCCAAGGCCGCCGGCATGCGCGCGGTCGACGAGGCGCAGCTCATGCAGGCCGATCTGTTTCTGTCGATCGTGCCGCCCGGCGATTCGCGCGCGCTCGCCGAGCGCTTTGCGCCGCACTTCGCCACGGCGAAACGCAAGCCTGTCTACGTCGACTGCAACGCCGTCAGCCCGCCGACCATGCGCGGCACCGCCGAGGCGATCGCGGCGACCGGCGCCTCGTTCGTTGGTGCAGGCATCATCGGGCCACCGCCGAAGCCGGGGTCGAGCAACACAAAAATCTATGTCTCCGGCACCGCCGCGGCCGAGGTGATGCGGCTCAACGATCACGGCCTCATCGTCCGCCTGCTCGAAGGTCCCCTCACCGCCGCGTCGGCGCTGAAGATGTCGTACGCCGGCATCACCAAGGGCCTCACCGCGCTTGCGGCAGCCATGATGCTCGCAGCGACGCGCGAGGCTTCGGCCGAGGCGCTCCGGGCCGAGCTCGCCGAGAGCCAGCCGGCGCTCACCGCCTGGTTCGACCGCATGGTGCCGGCGATGTACGGCAAAGCCTATCGCTGGGTGGCCGAGCTCGACGAGATCGCGTCTTTCGTCGGCGAGGAATTCGCCGAGCACGCGATGCTCAACGCGGCGGCGCGCTTCTACCAGCGCATCGCCGACGATTACGAGGGCAAGAAGGACGAGGTCGCCGTGCTCGAACGGTTCCTGAAGCGCGGCTAGACGCGCGCGGCCAAAATCTGTTCGGCGGCGGCGAGTCCCGTGAGATACGCGCCGTGCGCCGTCGAAAAATCCGATTTCGAGCAGGCCTCGCCGGCGAAGAACAGGCGACCGTCGATCGGCGCGGCCAGCGCCTGCCGGCAATTCACCTTGCCCGGCAGCGCAAAGGAATAGGAACCGCGGGCGAAGGGATCGGCGCGCCATAAATGCATGTCGAGCAGCGACACACGTTTCTTAAAATCGTTGCCAAGCATACCGGCAAGTTGGCCGACGGCAAAATCGACGAAGGCGTGGATGCCACCGCGCTCGAGTTCGTCGGCGAGCCCGTCGCCGAAATAGCCCTCGATCTGCGGCCGGCCCTGCGGCCTGATGGTGTAGGATGCAGTGTCCTTGCTGTCGGTGAGGCCGAACACGCGCGTGTCGCGGCCGAACTCCTCAGGATTGTCGAGCGTCAGATAGAGCTTGTCGGCAAGACCGAGCGGCAAGCCGGCGGCGGCTTCTGTCTTCTGCGGCAACAGGGGAAAGAACAATTCCGCGCGCGCCCCGATGATGTCGGTCGGCAGCGTGACGATGACGTGCTTTGCGGCGATCGTGCCGCGGTTCGTTTCGATGCGCAGTGTCGCTCCGCTGTGATCGATCCGCTCGACAATGGTGTCGAGCGCGATATCCACGCCGTCCGCATGCGCGGCGATCAACGTGCCGTAGCCTTCCGCGACGCGCCAGTTGATGTCCGTGCCGCCGTAGTTCTCGAAGTCGAGCGCCGACACCTGCGACGGGTCGCCGCCGCTGATGTAGCTCACAACCGCGCCGATGAGGCCGTTCCAGCGATTGCCCGGCTCGAACGCCGCCGAGCACAGTACGTCGATCTTGCCCGTCGCGAGTTCGCTCAACCGCTCGAAATACTCGGCCATCGCCTGCTGATAGAGGCGCTGGTCGACGAGCGGGAAATTGCGTTCGAGCGCCGGACGGCTCCAGGCAGGCGAGGACTTGTCGATGGTCCGGCCCTGCGCCTCGGCGATGGCGACGAAGGGATTGGTCCCCGCCGAATGCAGCCAGCCGCAGCCGAGATCGATGCCGTAGCCGCCGTGGCTGACGGTGTAGGCGCGTCCGCCGAGTCGGCTTCGCGCCTCGATCAGAAGGCAGGCCACGCCGGCGTCGGTCAGCCGACGAGCGGCGGCGATGCCTGCGGCGCCACCGCCGACGATGGCGACTTCGGTCTCAGAACTCATGAAAGGGCTTGCCTCGGCGGGAGCAAACAGACGTATCAACGCATATAGACGCGCTACGGCGTCGCGCATCGGCGCGCCGTCCTAGCAGAGCTTTGGGTTTCGGCAATAGACCGACGCGGCCCGCACGGACCGTCGTCCTTTCGTCCTCGGCGGCGGATCAGTGATCCGAGCCGAGCAGCGGCGAACCCAGCAGCACGCAAATCCAGATCGCGGCGATCGCAGCGAACGCGATGAGCAGGACGCTCATATCAACCTCCCTCGAATGGGTCTCCCGGAGGCGTTTCTTCTTTTGTAGATGAGTTTAGCGCAGCCGCCGCGAAAAGGAACGTATTACCGCACGGGCGTACCGTTCAAATCCGCTGCCGGTGCTGCACTGCACACGTCAATCTCGCGGCGCGCCAGAATTCCGGCCGGGAACGCGGATCGTACTGCGCGCCAGAAATAGCGCCGAAAGCGGTATCACGTTGCATCGGTGACCGGCTCCGGTACATTTTCGACAAAACGAACAGGCGCCAACAGGGGGAAACGATGGTTGACCAACCAGTCGTGCCGGTGTCTCGGCTGCTCGACGAGCGCGGCCTCGGCACGTTCCAGATCGTGCTTCTGATCTGGTCGCTCTTTCTGGTTCTCATCGACGGCTACGACATCGCGGCGATCGCCTTCGCCGCGCCGCATCTGGTGAAGGCCTGGGGCGTGTCGCCGAAGGCGCTCGGGCCGGTGTTCAGCGCAAGCCTCGTCGGCATCCTGTTCGGCTCGGCTTTGTTCGGCTGGATCGGCGACCGTTACGGCCGCAAAGCCTCGCTGATCGGGGCGAACCTCGTCTTCGGCGTGTTCACGCTCGCCGCGGCCTATGCGAGCGATCTCGAGCAGATGTCCTGGCTTCGCCTGCTCGCCGGTCTCGGCATCGGCGGCGTCATTCCCAACGTGGTCGCCATCAATGCGGAATCCGCGCCGCGCCGGTTGCGCGCGACGCTCGCGATTATCGCCGTCGGCTTCGTGCCGCTTGGCGGCGCCATTCCCGGCTTCATCACCGCCGCGCTGGTGCCGACGTACGGCTGGCAAGTGATCTTTCTTGTTGGCGGCATCGCGCCGATCGTGATCGGCCTCGCCGCCATTTTCGGCCTGCCGGAGTCGATCAAGTACATGGCGCTGCAAGAGCGGCATCGCGGCAAGATGACCGCCCTGGTCAAAGCGATCGGCCCCGGCACCGCCGTTCCCGACAACGCCCGGTTCGTCATCGAGGACGAACAGCAGGTCCCCGGCTTCAATCCCAAATATCTGTTCGGACAAGGGCTGAAGGTCATCACGCCGCTCCTGTGGCTGCTGTTTGCGCTCAACCTGATGGGCTACTTCTTCCTCATCAGTTGGACACCGACGCTGATGACGGCCGCCAAGCTGCCGCCCACCACCGTCGCTTTGTCCGGCGCCAGCTTGCAGATCGGTGGCACTGTCGGCGCCCTGGTGTTGTGCTGGTGGCTCCAGACGCACCGTTTCGCAGCGGTCGCCGTCATGTTCGTGCTCGCGATCCCGGCAGTCGGCGCCATCGGTTACGCCGGCCTGACATCCCAGACCGCGCTCCTGGTCACGATCTTCATCGCAGGCTTCCTGGTGCTCGGCATCCAGTCCGGCATCAATGTCCTCGGAGCACTGATCTATCCGACCTCATTGCGCGCCAACGGCTCCGGCTGGGAGCTCGGCATCGGCCGTATCGGCTCGATCGTCGGCCCGCTGGCCGGCGCGCTGTTCGTCGGCATGTCGGTCGAGCGGCTCTACATGTGGTCGGCGCTGCCCTTCGTCGTCGGCGCGGTGGTGTGCTTCATGATCCACCGGCTCAACCAGCAGCGGCTCGCCAAACATCCGGAGCTGCGCGCCTCTCAGTAAAGCCGGGTTGCACCCGCGGCGGCACAGGCCGCGGTTGCTCATATCGGGCGGAGCGTCAGAACGGCTCAAAGCCGCGCAATGCCGGCATCACCTTCCCGCCGAACAGCCTGATCGAGCGCATGACGTCGTCGGCCGGCAGGTCGGAGAAGTTGAATTCGCCGAGGAAGACGTTGAACAGGCCAGCCTCGGCTGTCCGCCGCAGCTTCTCAATGACGGTCTGCGGCGATCCGATGTAGACCAGCTCGTTCTGCATCAGGTAGTCGGGATTGAACACGTTGGCCATGATCTCCGAGGCGCCAGGTTCGGCGCGGCCGATGAATTTCCTGGCGTGCTCTGTCACGCGCTCCTCGAAGCTCTCGCCCGGCGCCGGCAGTGGCAAAAAGCCTTCATAGGCACGCGCGGCGCGCCCGAGCGCGACGTCGAGCGCCTTGTCGTCGCTCTCGTCGACATAGATCAGCGTGCAATAGGCGATCTTCGGCTTGCGCGCGTGGCCGGCCTTTTGCCAATTGTCGAGGAAGACGCGATAGCGCGGCGCGGCGTCGGCACGCGGATAGACCAGGAAGTAGCCAGGATTGATGCCCTTCTCGGCGCAGAATTCGAGCGTCTGCGGATCGCGGCTCATCATCCACAATGGCGGATGCGGCCGCTGCACCGGCATGACCGCGAGCAACGCGCTATCGGTGTGGAAGTTCTCGCCGTCCCAGGAAAACGGCTGCGTTTCGCCATAAGCGGCGCGCATATAGTCGACAAATTCCAGCGTCGGCGTCTTGCGCAGGTCGTAGTTCAGGCCGAAGGGTCTGAAGTAATCGGCATTGATGCCTGGTACGAGCCCGCATTCCATGCGGCCGCCGAGCATCTGGTCGACGATGGCAATTTCCTCGGCAAGCCGCAGCGGATGATAGAGCGGCACGATGTAGCCCATCGGGCCGATGCGCATCCGCTTGGTCCGTGCGCCCGCGCCGACGGCATAGAGCGAAGGCGACGAGATCCAGCTCTCATCGGGGCGGAAGTGGTGCTCGACGCAGAAGCCGTAATCGAAGCCGAGCTCATCACAGAGTTCGAGCTCGTCCCAAAGCTCCTCGTAGCGCGCGTGCGGCGTCATGCCGGGCTTGGCCCAGATGTGGGAGAAGTGGGCGAATTCCATCGACGGCACCCCTCCGACTCCGGATCACGTGCGCCTCGGCATCGCGCGGGCCGGCCATTTTGGTCGGTATGCGCGCCGAGGCAAGCTCACCCCGGCGAAGACCGAGGCGCGTTTTCTGCTTCGCATCTGGTTTGACAATCCAAACACGCGCGCTATCGTTTGTATACATACAAACTCGGCGAGCGGCGCTGCCCTGTCACGCCCGCCGCTGTCACGGCATGATCGCGGCCGGAAGGACACTCTCAATGCTCGATCTGTATCTCGTCGACCGGCTGATCGATCTGTGGCTCGCCGAGGATATCGGCCACGGCGACATCACGTCGCTGACGATGATCGACGCCGACGCGACCGCCACGTTCCACATGAACGCGCGGCAGCCGATCGCAGTGGCCGGGATCGAAGTCGCCGCCGCTTGCTTCCGCCGCTACGACCCGAGTCTGCGGGTCGAGTTGACGGTGAAGGACGGCGACCGCGTCGCGCCGAAGACTACCTTGCTCAAGCTCAGCGGCAAGGCGCGCAGCCTGCTCACGGTCGAACGCACCGCGCTCAACATCGCGCAGCATCTGTCCGGCATCGCCACCGAGACCGCGCGCTGGATGGATGCGATCAAGGGCACCAAGGCCAAGCTCATCGACACGCGCAAAACGACGCCCGGGCTGCGCGCGCTCCAGAAGCACGCGGTCATTTGCGGCGGCGGTGCCAACCATCGGCTCGGGCTCGATTCGGGCGTTATGATCAAGGACAACCACATCGCAGTCTGCGGCAGCATCGCCAAAGCGGTCGAGCGTGCCCGCGCCGGCGCGCCTTCGCTGGTGAAGATCGAGGTCGAATGCGACCGGCTCGAGCAGGTCAAGGAAGCGCTCGCCGCGAAGGCCGACGTCATCATGCTCGACAACATGTCGCTTGAGGACATGCGCGCGGCTGTGAAGCTCATCGACGGCCGCATCCCGCTCGAGGCCTCCGGCGGCGTGAAATTCGACACCGTGCGCGCCATCGCCGAGACCGGCGTCGACTTCATCTCGTCGAGCAAGATGATTCAGGGCTCGCCCGCAGTCGATATCGGGCTCGATGAGGCGTGAACCATGAAGCCCGCCGCTTTCATCCGACACGTGCCGAAGACGCTCGATGAGGCGGTGAAAATCCTCGCCGAGGTGGCGTCGCAGGACGGCCGCGTGCTCGCCGGCGGGCAGAGCCTGGTGCCGATCATGGCGTTCCGTCTCGCGAAGCCGGCGCACCTGGTCGATATCAACGAACTCGGCGAACTCAGCGAACTCAGCGAAATCAGCAATGACGGCAAAGTGCTGAAGATCGGCGCGCTGGTGCGCCACGGCGCCTTCCACAAGCCGGTCGTCGACGGGCCGCTCGGCGCCCTCCTCGCGCATGTCGTGCGGCACATCGCGCATTACCCGATCCGCATGCGCGGCACGTTCTGCGGCAGCCTCGCCCATGCCGATCCCGCCTCGGAATGGTGCCTCGTCGCAGCGACGCTCGACGCGACCATGATCGCCATGAGCACACGCGGCGAACGCGCGATCCCGGCCGTCAAGTTTTTCTCCGGCATCATGTCGACGGCTTTGGCGGACGACGAATTGCTGGTGCAGGTCAGGCTGCCGCTGCTGCCGGCGGACACGAAAGTCGGCTTCAACGAATTCAGCCGCCGCGCCGGCGATTTCGCCATGAGCGCGGGCCTCGTCACTTATCGGCTCGACGGCGGCAAGATCATCGACGCGCATGTCGGCGTCGGCGGCGCCGAGCCGCATCCGCGCCGCATCCCCGAAGCGGAAGCGGCGCTGAACGGACAGACGCCGGGCGACGCCGTCTTCCGCGTCGCCGCCGAAGCCGCTGCCAAGGCGATCGAGGCGATGGAGGACCACCAGACCACAGCCGAATATCGCCGCGATCTCGTGCGCGCCGTCGTGCGCCGCGCGCTGGAGCAAGCCAGCGCATGATCCCGAAACGTGGACACCGGTTTTCGGACAAGATCATGCGGAGGGCAAAGCGCCCATGACCGCGCAGACCAAGGGCACCGGCATGACCTGGGTCGGGCGCGCGATCCGTCGCGTCGAGGATCCGGCTTTATTGACCGGTCAAGGGCGTTTCACGGCCGATCTGCCGGCGACGCATTGGGTACGTTTCCTGCGCAGCCCTGCAGCAGCCGGCAAGATCGAGCGCATCAAGGCGCCGGACGGCGCGATGGTCGTCACCGCCGCCGATCTCACTGGTGTGAAGCCGATTCTGCCGATGCTGCACAAGTTCGACTACAGGCCGCTCGGCCAGCCAATTCTCGCCGAGGGCGAAGTGCGCTTCGTCGGCGAGCCGATCGCCGCTGTCGTCGCAGCCTCGGAGGAAGAGGCAGAGGACATTGCCGACGAGGTCGAGCTCGTTATCGGCGATGCAACGCCGCTGATCGACGCGCGCGATGCGATGCGCGACGGCGCGCGGCAGATCCACGATGGCGTCCCGGGCAACGTCATGCTCGAAGGCCGCATCAAGACGCCGGATTTCGAGAGCGTGTGGCAGAGCGCGGCCAAGGTTCTGACCGTCGAGGCGCGCTCGCGACGGCAGAACGCGACGCCGATGGAGCCGCGCGCGGCGCACGCCGCTTACGAGGCCTCGAGCGGCCGCATCACGCTCACCTGCACCACGCAGATGCCGCATCTGACGCGCACCGCCATCGCCGACGTGCTCGGAACGCCGGAGGCCGACCTGCGCGTGATCGCGCCCGATGTCGGCGGCGGCTTCGGCCAGAAAATGTCGCTTGCGTCCGAATACGTCGTGCTGGTCTGGCTGGCGAAGACGCTCAAAAGCTCGGTCGGCTGGACCGAGGACCGGCGCGAGAACCTGATCGCCTCGTTCCACGCCCGCGACCAATACGTCTCGCTGCACGGCGCCTTCGACGCGCAAGGCAAGCTGCTCGCGCTCAAGTCCGACATCGTCTCCAATGTCGGCGCTTATTCCTGCTTTCCCACCACCTGCGCCGTCGAACCGCTGATGGCGATGGCAGAAATGCCCGGGCCTTACGACTTTCGCGCCTATGACTGCCGCGCCCGCGGTGTCGTCACCAACACCTGCACCATGGCGCCGTATCGCGGCGTGTCGCGGCCGATCATCACCTTCACGCTCGAACGGCTGATGGATAAGGCGGCGCGCGCCTTCGGCATCGAGCCGGTCGACATCCGTCGTCGCAACCTGATCGACAAATTTCCCTACGTCTCCGCGGCCGGATTGAAGTTCGACGAGGGGAGCTACAAGGAGACGCTGGACATGGCAGCGGCTGCCATCGACGTGCCGGCGTTTCGCACGCGGCAGAGCGAGGCGCGCGCCAAAGGCAAATATCTCGGCATCGGCTTCGCCGCTTTCTCCGAGCGCACCGGCTACGGCAGTCCGGCGTTTGCCGCGCGCGGCATGGCCATCACGCCCGGCTGGGAAACCGTGATCCTCACCGTCGATCCGTCCGGTTTTGTCGAGGCGCGCATCGGCTCCTCGCCGCACGGCCAAGGCCTGCGCACGACATTAGCGCAAATCATCGCCGACGAGCTCGGCGTCACGCCCGACATCATCAAGGTCGTGCACGGCGACACCGACCGCGCGCCCTATGGCTGGGGCACATTCGCCAGCCGCTCGCTGGTCATTTGCGGCGGCGCCACGCTCATCGCCGCGCAGAAGGTGCGCGCCAAGCTGATCAAGCTCGCGAGCCATGTGCTCGAGGCCGCGCCCGGCGACATCGTGCTGGAGAACGGCGCCGCCAAGGTCGCCGGCACCGACCGCAGCGTGACGATCGCTGCGCTGGCGCGCGACGCCTATACGCAGACGCACCGGTTCAAGGGCGAGATCGAGCCGGGCCTGACCGAGACCGGCACCTACGATCCGCCCGGCACTTTCTCCAATGCCTGCCATGCCGCCGAAGTCGAGGTCGATATCGACACCGGCCGCACCACGATCACGCGCTATCTCGTCGCCGAGGACGCCGGCCGCATCATCAACCCGATGATCGCCGACGGACAGGTGCATGGCGGTGTCGCGCAGGGCATCGGCAATGCGCTCTACGAAGAGATCATTTACGACGAGAACGGCACGCCGCTCACGGCCACGCTCGCCGACTACATGACGCCGACCGCGCACGAGATCCCGACGATCGAGTTGCACCACAAGGAGACGCCGAGCACGGAGTCGATCACCAAAGCCAAGGGCCTCGGCGAAGGCGGCGGCATCGGCGCGCCGGCCGCGGTGATCAACGCCATCAACGACGCGCTGGCGCCATTCGGCGTCGTCATCGACGAGATGCCGGCGACGCCGCAGCGCGTCCGCGCCGCGCTGCGCCTTTCTTCACCCTCCCCGCTTCCGTCTCCCGTCCCTCCACGCGCCCTCGCGCGTGGTGGGGAGGGGTCGGGGGTGGGGGGCGGAAACTTGCCGGGAGGCGAGCGGTGAATTTGGCCAAAAGGCCCCCCACCCCGGTTCGCATCGCTGCGCGATACGAACCGACCCTCCCCACCGCTTCGCGGGGGGAGGGTGAAGAAGTGCGGAGGCGCGCAGCATGACCGACAAATCCAACATCATCCTGACCATCAACGGCCGCAACCACACGATTTCGGTCGAGCCGCGGCGTACTTTGGTCGACGCCATCCGCGAGGATTGCGGCCAAACGGGAACGCATATCGGTTGCGAGCACGGCGTCTGCGGCGCCTGCACCGTCATCGTCGACGGCGCGCCGGTGCGCTCGTGCCTGATGTTTGCCGTGCAGGCGGATGGCAAGGCGATCCGCACGGTTGAGGGACTCGCCGACGGCGACACGTTGCACCCGATGCAGCAGGCCTTCATGGACCATCACGGCCTGCAATGCGGCTTCTGCACGCCGGGCTTCCTGATGCTCGCCGTCGGCGTGCTCGAACGCGAGCCGGACATCAGCGACGAGGATCTGGTCGACGTGCTGTCGTCGAACCTGTGCCGCTGCACCGGTTACCAGAACATCGTCAAGGCCGTGCGCGCCGCGGCCAAAGAGATGCGGAAGTGAAGCACCAGTTCCGTCACCCTGAGGTGCGAGCCGCGATCGCGGCGAGCCTCGAAGGGCGACGGCCACCGATGTCGGGTTTATCCGACATCGGCAGGATTAGCCGGCGCAAGTCGCGCTATAGCCGACTTGCGTTGGCCGCCCATCCTTCGAGGGCTTCGCTGCGCGAAGCCACCTCAGGATGACGGGATGAGCGTATGAGCAAGCCGCAGAAGATCATCGGCCGGTCGCTGGCGCGGCGCGAAGATCCACCGCTGCTGACCGGACGAGGCCGCTTCGCCGCCGACATCAATTTTCCCGGCCAGTGGACCATGCGCGTGGTGCGCTCGCCGGTCGCTTATGGCGAGATCAAGGGCATCGACGCATCGGCCGCACTGGCACTGCCGGGCGTGCATGAAGTGTGGACGCACAAGGATGTCGCGCACATCCCGCGCATTCCGTTCCGCCTCACCGGCCTGAAGACGCTCGAGCCGTATCAGCAGCCAATCCTTGCGGACCGCGTCGTGCGCTATGTCGGCGAGCCGGTGGCGCTTGTGTTCGCCGACGACGCCTACATCGCCGAGGACGCCGCCGACCTGGTCGAACTCGACATCGAGGCGCGCGATCCGCTCATGCAGGTCACGGACCAACCCGGCATCTTCGAAGGCGAGCATACGACAGAAGCCGACGTGATCCGTAAGGGCTATGGCGACGTGGACGCTGCCTTCCGCTCCGCTCATGCCGTCGTGTCGCTCGAGCTCAGCATCGGCCGCCATTCCGGCGTGCCGATGGAAACGCGCGGCGCCATAGCCACCTACGACGCAGCGTGCGACCTGCTGGAAATGCACGGCGCCGCCAAAGTGCTGCACTGGAACCGCGACACCATGGCGCGCATGCTCGGCCGCGAGCCGGATACCATGCACCTGCACGAAGGCCACGTTGGGGGCGGTTTCGGCATCCGCGGCGAGATCTATCCGGAGGACGTCGCCGTCTGCGCCGCAGCGTTGGCCTTCAAGCGGCCGATCAAGTGGATCGAGGACCGGCGCGAGCATTTGATCGCCGCCAATCATTCGCGCCAGCAGCACCACCGCATCCGCGCCGCCGTGGATAAAGACGGCCGCATCCTCGCGCTCGACGACGAGTTCTTTCACGACAACGGCGCCTATATGCGCACGCACGCGGCGACGGTGCCCGACCTCGCCGCGGCGATGCTGCCGGGCCCCTATCGCGTGCCGGCCTATCGCGCCGCCGGCCACATCCGCCTCACCAACAAGACGCCGTGCGGCACCTACCGCGCGCCGGGCCGCTACGAGTCGTCCTTCGTGCGCGAGCGCCTGATGGACGCCGTCGCCGCGCAGTGCGGCCTCGACAAGGTCGAGGTGCGGCGCCGCAACCTGCTCGACAAGAGCGCGATGCCCTATGACGCGAAGCTCGACACGCTCGGCACGCACATCGTCTACGATTCCGGCGACTACGCGCTGCTGCTCGACAAGGCGCTCGTCCTCGCGAACTGGGACGCGCTTCAGACGGACGTCAAGGCGCGCCGCGCCAAGGGCGAGCATGTCGGCGCCGGCCTGGTCATGTTCGTCGAGAAGAGCGGGCTCGGGCCGTTCGACACCGTTCGCATCGAGATCAAGCACGACGGTGTCGAGGTCGTCACCGGCAATGCTTCGGTCGGCCAGGGCATCGAGACGGTCGTGGCGCAAATTTGCGCGGAGGTGCTGGGCGCGCGCTACGACACGATCAACGTGGTGCACGGGCAGACCGACCGCATTGCTCGCGGCATGGGCGCCTTCGCCTCGCGCGTCACGGTGATGTGCGGCGAGGCGACACGGCTCGCGTCGGTGAAGCTGCGCGATGCGGCGCTGACCGCCGCCGCCGAACTGATGCAGACCTCGGCCGACCGGCTCGACATCGTCGATGGCAATATCGTGGCCATCGATGGCGGCGCGTCGATGCCGCTGAATGATCTCGCCGGCCTCACCGCGGAAGACACGTTCGAATCGACCCACATGGTCTATCCCTACGGTGTGCACGTCGCGACCGTGCGCGTTGATGCCGAGACCGGCGGCGTCGCCGTTGAAAAATATGCCATCGCCTACGACATCGGACGCGCGGTCAATCCGCGGCTCGTCGAAGGCCAGCTTGCCGGCGGCCTGGCGCAGGGCATCGGCGGCGCGCTGTACGAGGAATTTCTCTACGACGAGGCGGGCGAGCCGCTGTCGGTCACCTTCGCCGACTATCTCATGCCGACCGCGCATGAAGTGCCGTCGCCCGATCTGCTGGTGACCGAGGACGCGCCGAGCCCGCTCAATGCGCTGGGGCTCAAAGGCGCCGGCGAAGGCGGCGCCAATCCGGTCGGCGCCGCGATCGCCTCCGCGATCGACGAGGCGATCGGCATTCCCGGAGCGATCACGCGGCTTCCGGTGACGCCGCAACGGCTGAAGGCACTGCTGGCGAAGCGCTGATCACGGCCGAAAGTGCGGCCTGTAGCCGGCCTGCGTCTTCTCGATGCGGCCGGCGAACGGCAGTCCGACATGGCCGGGAAACACCAGCGCGTCGGTCGCGGCGCAATGGTCGAG
>Ga0208357_1001751_pt1 | contig 15420 bp, 20 predicted proteins | sample NGESurdeep092012_6_FD_184487 | JGI IMG/M metagenome (GOLD analysis project Ga0208357, IMG submission 184487) | Arctic peat soil microbial communities from Barrow, Alaska - NGEE Surface sample F52-2 deep-092012 (SPAdes) | ecosystem: Environmental > Terrestrial > Soil > Wetlands > Peat ... | reverse complement strand
GCCCGAAGTGGTAGAATGTTATAACATTGCCGGCGATTATGATTTTTTATTAAAAATCCTGGTGAAAGATATGCCTGCCTATCAAAAGTTTGTTTTGGGCGGATTGGGTTCTTTAAAAAGTATAGGCAGTGTGAAAAGTATTTTTGTGATGGGAGAAATTAAACATAGTACTTCCGTACCTATTTGATTGATTTAGAATTTATCAAGGAAGTAGGACACGAATTTGAAGCACTAATTACACGAATTTTGAATGAAAATCGTGAATAAAAGTTTGTTTACTGTCTTGTTTTTATTCAGTCTTCCCCACATTTTCATTAATTGTTTTCTCAAAATTCCTTAAGAGATTTTTTACAAGTTCAAGAGTTTTGTCATCAATGATTCTATTACCTGTATCGATTTTTGTGGCCGCAAAAGAAATGATAAGCTGAAGCGTATCAATATTTTTTGCCTCAATTACGCGTAGTGTCTCAAGCAACGCTTCGTGCCCTTTTTCCCCATCTGTGGAAGCTGTGATCAACATCGTTGGCTTATGATAAAATTCATTTGTGCCAACCGTCCAGTCAATAGCATTTTTTAGAGTACCCGGAACGCCATGCGCATATTCAGGAGTACAAATGATTATTCCGTCTGCTTCATTCAACATTTGCCTGAAATTAATAACTTCCTTATCAACCTGTTCATTATCATTGTCGGGGTTAAAATGTGGCAACGAAGAAATGTTATTATAAAGCTGTAATTCAAAAAAGTCTTTTGAGATTTCGGCTATTGCTTTTATCAGGCGATGATTGGTAGAATTCTGCCGCGTGCTACCAGATATAGCCAATATTTTTCGGATGCTGTGCATAATTTATTTTTGGTTAAATCGGGAAATTACCCAACAAAAACCGGTTCAAAATCTTTTGCATTATATTTTTCGGGAAACTCATTTTTTAGCAAAAAAGTTGCAGCAATTTTCCCCAATGCATCAGAACACATAGCCGAATATCCGTTTCCACCAGCGACAAAATACAATCCCTTATTTGCTTCGCCGATATAGGGTTTGCCATGTGTAGTAAAAGCGACAATACATTTTTTCAGAGCACATTCTTTTATAGAAAGTGAGGGAATTATTTTCATTAAAGCGTCATTCATCGTTTTTAAATCGCGGTAGTTGCTTTCACTTTTAAACCAATCCCGGATATCATCTAAGCTATCGAATAAAATATCGCCGGGAAAATTAGCGCCCATTTTTACATAATAATTTCCATCAGGATACTGTAGCGGATGTATCAAATAAATATTTTGGATTCCCGGTACCATTATTTCATACAAAAGCGATGGAATTTTTTCTAATCGTTGAGCCTCATTGACACTGACTCTTGCCCGGATATTAGTCTCGCCTTTCAATTTTAAAGCAAGCTTTCTTTTTAAAAGATTGAAAAAATTTGTAAAAGCACCTGCAGTGAGCAATATTTTTTTTGAATAATAAATATCCCCATTAATGGTAGAAATTTTTATTTCATTATTTGTATAACTGATGTCAGTTACAGTATCGTTTAAAATTTCACCACCGTTATTTTCAAATACTTTTAATTGCGCTTTTATCAGAAGCAGCGGATTAATATACCCTGAAGGCGAAGGCTCAAATATTCCATTAGATGCTGCAGGAAAATTAAGATCCGGAAAAGAAGAATGAATCCCTTTACTATCAGAAAACGATTGATAATTTTGATTAAACTTTTTTGCCAATGTTGGTACTTTATCCAGGTAAGCATCTCTTCCATAAGGATTCACATAAATGCAACCTACATTGGAATGAAACTGAATACCAGTTGTGTTTTCAAGCGAATCGTATTCGTTCGCCGATTGCTGATTGAGCATCGTCCATGTTTCGTCTTTTCCGATAATTCTTTGTACCCTCGATTGGTCATAATGGCTTGAAAAAACGATTCCTTCTTTCTCAGATATTTCTTCATCTGGTCCTATCAGCAATACATTTTGTTTCGATTGACTCAAATATTTTGCAGCAGAAGACTCGATCATTCCTCTCCCTATAACAATGCTGTCGTAAATCATAGTTAATAACTTAATCTTTTTATTTTTCTTTCCAGGCCACTATCATTTATTAATTCATCAAGTCTTTTTGTTTTTGTAATTTCCTGTTTGGCCGTCATAATCCAATGAACGCAAGATCGTTGATACGAAGGTGCCATAGATTTAAAATATTTCCACGCTTTTTTATTGGCTTTCAACTTTTTTAAAAATCCGGGCGATAATATTTTCGGTTCTTTTTCATAAGAATAAATAGCCGATTTCTTTTCCTGCCTTTTCGAAAAAGCCAGATGACCCGCGGGATACATTAATCCTTTTTTAGTAAGTTCTTCTACTTTTTTAATGTTGATAGCCGACCAGATGCTACCCGGTTTCCTGGGCGTAAAACGAATACAATAACTTTCTGAATCAATGGATTTTCTCACTCCATCAATCCAGCCAAAACAAATGGCTTCATCGACCGATTCGGGCCAGGTAATACTTTTCTTTCCACTGGTTACTTTATAAAATCCGACTAACAATTCTTTTGCCTTCGTATGATTTTTTTCAAACCATTTTCTGAAATCTTTTGAGTTAGAAAAAAAAGTTGGTTGCATTGAATCCATTGGCATAAGGAATTTTTTTTTACAAAAATAAATGCTAAATCCCATTCTAATACACGAACCTGCTTGCCGGCTAAGGCAAGTAAATAACTCGAATTCCTATTTTTTCCCGGATAAAAGAGAATTGGTTTGACTTTTGAAGTAGCACTAAGAAAAATACTACATGCCTGAAGGTCCGTCTATTATTATTGTGAAAGAAGAAGTTCAATCTTTTATTGGAAAGAAGATATTAAAAGTAGAAGGAAATAGTAAGCTTGATATTCAGCGTTTATCAGGACAAAAAATAATCGATTTCAAAAGTTGGGGAAAACATTTTTTAATTTGTTTTAAGGATTTTACTGTTCGAATACATTTTATGTTGTTCGGCAGTTATCGAATTAACGAACAAAAAGAAGCTGCGCCGCGGTTACGGTTAATTTTTAAAGAAGGTGAATTGAATTTTTATGCATGTTCTATAAAATTTATTGAAGAAAATTTAGATGAGGTGTATGATTGGACATCGGATGTGATGAATGATTCATGGAACCCTAAAGCAGCCAAAAAGAAACTAAAAGAAATTCCAGGGGCTTTAGTGTGTGATGCATTGCTTAATCAAAATATTTTTACAGGAGTTGGCAATATCATAAAAAATGAAGTGCTTTTCAGAACCCATATTCATCCTGAAAGCAAGGTTGGAGATTTGCCTGCAAAAAAGATAAATGAACTGATAAAAGAAGCCCGTAATTATAGTTTTGATTTTTTGAAATGGAAGAAAGAATATGTTTTAAAAAAGCACTGGCTGGCACACACTAAAAAAATTTGTCCACGCTGCCATATTCCATTCATCAAAAAGCATTGCGGCAAATCAAATAGAAGAAGTTTTTATTGTCAAAATTGCCAGGTATTGTATTCGAGAGAATAAGAATTGATTTTGGCATTTTCATTGTATTCAATTATTAAAAAATCAATATCATGATACGCAAATTAAAATCAGGAGAATACCGTTTATATTCCCGGAAGATAAATCCGAAAACGCATAAACGTAGAAATTTGGGAACATTTTCAAGTAAAGAAGCAGCTCAAAAACACGAACAGGAAATTCAATATTTTAAAAGGCATTAACCTTGGCCTGACGGTCTCCGTCTGACCAAGGTTAACGGAACAATATTTCAGACGGAGACCGTCAGATATGGTTAATAACTTCCCGCAGCAAAAGTATCTCCCTGTTTGATGTCGCCGGTATCGTAGCCCTTTTTGAACCAATACATTCTTTGCGCAGAAGTGCCGTGGGTGAAGGAATCCGGGGTAACGGTTCCCTGGTATTCTTTTTGTAAACGGTCATCACCGATAGCATTAGCAGCGGTTAGCGCTTCCTGGATATCATTAGGGTCAATTACATTTTTCATTTTCTGGTCGTAATGCGCCCACACGCCTGCATAAAAGTCTGCCTGTAATTCTAAACGGACAGAATATTTATTGTATTCCGTTGCGCTTACCTGTTGCTGAATCTGCTGCATTTTTTTAGTAACGCCTAACAAATCCTGAACGTGATGCCCCAACTCGTGAGCAACCACATAGGCCATTGCAAAATCACCGGTGGCACCGAATTGTTGTTTTAATTGCTGTGCAAAAGAAAGGTCAATATATACATCCTGGTCTGCAGGGCAATAAAACGGACCGCTTGCTGCGCTTGCATTTCCGCAAGCGGAAGTAGTAGAACCCCTGAAAAGAACCAAAGTAGGGTCTGTATAAGTTTTGCCCATATCGCTAAATATTTTGCCCCATACATCTTCTGTATCCTTAAGTACCACTTTTACAAAATCGGCTTCTTTATCATCAGCCGCTTTTTGGTCGGTGGTCATTTCTGTTTGCTGCTGTTGGGGTTGCTGTACTAATTGGCTCAGGTCGTTGATATCTCCGTCGCCCAATAAAAACTTGACAAGAATAAAAATAACACCAATTACTCCACCGCCGATTGCCAATCCGCCACCCGACACACCCCTGCGGTCATCCACATTACTGCTTTCTTCTCTACCCTGCCACTGCATAATAAAAGATTTTATTGATTAATTCTTTATACCTGTTGTTGAAACAAATATATTTTATTTTCTCTTTAGAATTTTAGTAGACGAACCTACCTACCTGCCGGTAAACAGACAAATATCACCGATTTCTAATTTTGCGTCACATTGCTTTTTAAGTTCCTGCATTGATTAGTTTGTTCTCAGCGCTGATTTTTTGTTCCTCACTTTGTTCTTAAATGTCTCAATGGCATTTTTTGTAAAATCACTTAAAATCAAGCGTCCGCTGATAGCTGCCCTTTCTTTTAAAAGAGTATCCCAATTTTCCGTTCCGCTCCAAAATGTTTTTTTCATTTCTGCCATTGCAGTGGGATTCATATGTGCCAGTGAATTGGCAAGACGGTCAATGGATTCATTCATATCATCAACGGATTGGTGTACCTCTGCAAACAAGGCTTTTTGTTTGGCCCAATCAGCATTTCTCCAAAGGGTAGTATCAATTGCAAGCTGGCTGAAAGCAGATATTCCAATTTTTCTTATTATGGCAGGGCCAACAACGAAAGGCGCCATTCCAACAGCAAGCTCGCTCAATTTTACTTCCGACTCTTTTACTGCGATGGCATAATCCACAGCAGCAGCAAGTCCTACACCGCCACCCACACATTTACCTTGAATGCGACCGATTATTAACTTGGTACATTTTCTCATTGCATTAATAACATTGGCAAAGCCCAGGAAAAATTCCGTTCCTTCTTTTTCATTTTTAACTTCTATCAGTTCATCGAAACTTGCGCCGGCGCAAAAAGCACCACTACCCGCGCTCTTTAATACCACTACTTTCGAGTCGTGGGTGCCTACGTAATGAATTTCCTGTGCTAATGCATCTAAAAGTTTTAATGGCAGGGAATTGCTTTGTGGATGAAAAAATTCGATGGTAGTAATTCCGTGTTCTGTGTGAGAGGTTACATACCCCTCTTTGGTGTTAGTCATCATAAAAAATTATTGTAAGAATGAAAAGTTTATATGTTGATAAAAAATACTTCCTTTAGAAATTTCCAGCTCTTTTATATTAAATATCCCATCGTGAATCTGCTCTTTAATACAATTACTTATTTGCAATATTAATTCAGAGAAGTCATTTTTTATAATAGAAAATACAATTAAACTGTCAATATTCACATATTCATGAACTACTCTGTTCCTAAATCCTTTTATTGTCTGCCACTTAATTTTCGGGAACTTTTTCTTGGTTTCTTTACTAACTTTATTGGATTGTTCACCAATCTGAATCATTAATAAAAGTGATGCGTTATAATCTTTTTGATTATTTGCAAAAAAGAAATCTTCGGCTTTTTCATATTCTTTTGAGTACAATAATATTTTACCAATTGACTCTAATACTCTTAAGAGATAAAGCAAATCCTTATTAGCATTTTGCATACTTTAAATCTTGATGGGCTCTATATAAAATAATAGGTTCAGCATATTTACTTAAAACAATATCTACCGGAACATTAATATTTTGTTTTAATATTTTTTGAAAAGAAATGAGGGATTCCGAATTCACATCATCTTCAATCAATAAATCAATGTCATTAAATTTTTCATTTCTTGCAAAAGAACCAAATACTCCAATTCTATTGACACCAAGCAATGTAAATAAATCCGCCTTCTTAAAATAATTTTCCAAATCTTTTAGATTTTTAATTTCCATTTTATAAAGTTAGTATTTCTTTCGCACCATTGTTAATATGGTAGCTACGCCAATGACCGGATTTTCTGTTTCATCTAATATTTCCACATACCATTTTACAATTCCTTTGGGAATATCAATTCCTTTTACATGAGCCGTTTCAGGAGTAATTTCTTTCAACTCTTGTGAAATCTTTTCTTTACATGTTAATTTTATATAAATTTCCATGTCGGGATAAACCGGTTTGGTAAAACGCAACTCATCTATTCCGTAATTTAATAAAACAGGATTTTTTTCGTAACTATCCACAAACAATCCCGCAGCAGCACTCATAATAAAATAACCGTGCGCTACCTGCTGCTCAAACATGGTATCTGCGAAATCGGTTGTTTTAATATGCGCATAAAAATGGTCGCCGCTTAAATCGGCAAATTTATCAATATCCTCAGAAGTGATTTTTCTTTTTTCAGTAACCAACTGGTCACCGATTTCAAGTTCTTCAAAGTATTTTTTAAACGGATGAATGCCATCTGTTTTTCCTTTGCCGCCCGGTTGATAAACATTGGTAATTGCAGTTAGCATCGTCGGTGAACCTTGCACAGCTACACGTTGCATATAATGCCTTATGCCGCGTAAGCCGCCCATTTCTTCGCCACCACCCGCACGCCCGGGGCCGCCATGAGTAAGCATTGGCAAAGGCGAACCGTGCCCGGTACTTTCCTTTGCACAATCCCTGTTCAGTACTAAAATTCTTCCATGAAAAGTGCCTGCACCCAAAACGAAATTCTTCGAAAATTGTTCGTTTACTGTAACTACCGAACTGCACAAACTTCCTTTCCCCAATTTAGCAAGTGCAATTGCTTCATCCATATTTTTATAAGGCATAATGGTGCTTACCGGGCCAAACGCTTCAATATTATGTGCTTCATTACTCGTAAAAGGATGTTCATTTTTCAAAAGCAGCGGACTCATAAATGTCCCTTTTTTCTCGTCAGCATCTATCAATTCCACGCTATCGAGGCTGCCATAAAGAATTTGTGAAGAAGCCAATAATTTTTGAACCTGTTCCAAGACTTCTTTTTTTTGTGATTGACCCGCAAGCGAACCCATACGCACTTTTTCATTTTCAGGATTGCCGATAGTTGTTTGTGCCAAAGATTTACTAATTGCTTTCCACACATTTTCCATTTTATTTTCAGGAACAAAAATCCTGCGGATGGCAGTACATTTTTGCCCACATTTAGAAGTCATTTCTTTCCTCACTTCTTTGATAAAAATATCCCACTCCGGCATTTCAGAAGTTACATCATTACCGAGAACGATGCAATTCAAAGAATCCGCTTCTAAATTAAATGGTACATTTTCACGAAGAATATTTGGATTGGATTTCAGCATTAATCCTGTCGTTGCCGAACCCGTAAACGTAATCACGTCCTGCGATGTAACATGGTCGAGCATATCGCCTGCGCTTCCGCAAATCAATTGCAGCGCGCCTTCCGGTAAAATTTTTGAAGAAATGATTTCTCTTACAACTGCTTCCGTTAAATACGAAGTGATAGATGCCGGTTTTACGACTGCGGCTACGCCAGCTAATAAATTCACCGCAATTTTTTCCAGCATTCCCCACACAGGGAAATTAAAAGCGTTGATGTGGATTACTACGCCTTCTTTGGGTAATAAAATATGTTGCGCTGCAAATGTTCCACCTTTACTTAAACCAATATTTTCTCCATCCAATGCAAATATTTCGTCTGGCAATTTTCTTCTTAAAGAGGCATTGGAAAATAAATTTCCTATTCCCCCTTCAATATCCACCCAGCTATCAGCGCGGGTTGCGCCGGTTTTGTAACTAAGTTGATAAAATTTTTCTTTATGTTCTAAAAGATGAAGTGCCAATGCTTTTAGCATCCGTCCTCTTTCCTGGAAAGTCATTTTTCGTAAAGCGGGACTTCCTGTTTTTCTTCCATAATCAAGAATAGAAGCAAAATCCAAACCTTTGGTAGTAGCATTTGCTATTATTTCTCCGTTTACTGCATTATACAATTGTTGCCCATCGCCATCGCCTTCAATCCATTTGCCTGTAATATAATTTCCGAGTTTCATTGTGCTACTTTTAAAATCTAAAAATGTTTGTAGAGAAGATTTTAAATTACTTAAATCTTTTTAACCGTTTTAGCATTAATTATCTTCAATTTTAATTCCTCACTATAATCATCTTCATAAATAAGTGAGCTTATAATTTCGAATAATAGCTCTTTATCTATTAAATTATCGCATTCAGATTGTTCAGGACGTTTTGCCGATCAATTGCAGATATCGTTAAATCATTCATATTCACGAATTTTTTGAACAAGGTAATTTGTTTACCTTATGTATAAGGTAAACAATTGAATAGTTGCTGAATATCAATAGTATAGACAACTTAAAAAAAATTGAACATAAACTATGTTGTGTGGAAAAACATCAATTAATATCAATTTGAGAACAAAGCTACAAATCTTAAACCAACCCAAATTGCCTCAAATGGTGCAGCGCATGTTTGTGCAGCAGTTGTACATTCATATTATAATCAAGCTGGCCGAAGAAAGCATTTCCCGTTTGTAACCCTGGGGTTTTTTCAAAAACTTCGAAGAAGTAATTCAGTTCTTTTTGTAATTTATTAATAGCAGATTGTAAATCCGGTTGTCGGTGCGGGATTCCTTCTTTGGGGATAAGCGGGTTGTTGATGTTTTGTTTGAAAGGTTCCTCACTCATCAAAAAATCCCTCGACTTTTGTAATCTTTCTCCTTCATTCAACATGGGTAATATTAATTTTCCACTGGCATTTTTTACTGCATCAGTAAAATGTTCTACCATTTGTTGCGCATTCATTACACCCCATTTAGCCTTATCATCTGCATTTAATTTTCCCAGTAATGGAATAAAATCATTCTTAAGAAATTCTTCTTTTGCCTTAATCATTATAAAAAATTAGATGAAAATAATCAGCAGTTATCAAGTTTCATAAGACGATCCATTTCTTTGGAAAGCCTGTTGAAAATTTCTTCCACGCTACCTTCGCCTTTTACCATAATCACTTTATGAGCTTTTTGATAATGGTCAGCAACTGCAGCAGTTTTTTTGTGATATTCGATAATGCGCGCTCTTATTACCTGTTCGTTATTGTCATCAGACCGACCACTGGTTTCTCCCCTTTTTATCAGTCTTTTTATCAACTCATTTTCGCTTACATCCAGCGCCAGCATAACATCTATGCAGGTATTTTTTTTCTTTAATAATTTATCTAATTCTTCAGCTTGTACATCAGTACGAGGAAATCCGTCAAATAAAAAACCTGCTACCTTAGGATTATGGTCAAGCGCCTCATTGATCATCCCTATCACTACTTCATCAGGCACTAAATTGCCTTTATCCATGAATTTCTTTGCCTCTAATCCTAAACGGCTTTTTTGTGAGATTTCACTTCTTAATAAATCACCCGTTGAAAGGTGTTTCAAATGATATTTTGTTATCAGTTTTTCTGATTGCGTACCCTTTCCGCTGCCCGGTGGGCCAAATAATATGAGATTGAACATTGGCGTTTAAAGTCCTTGTGAACATCAAATATAATGGATGGAAATTAAAAATCCAGAGCTAATCGAAAAAACCTTTTAATTATTTTGACATTTTATGCAGTCATCATTTCGTAATTTTACAAAGTTATGTTCATTACCTTTTCAAACTAAAGTAAAATACTATGAACACTGATAAAAATAATGAGGTTATTTCAAAGGAGAATAAAGATCCTTTGGAAAGAACGAATGAAGAGTGGAAAAAAATTTTGCCCCGGGATGTATATCGTATTGCCCGCGAAAAGAGTACTGAAAGGCCGGGATCCGGGAAATTTTACCAACATGATGAAGTAGGCACTTATTATTGTGCGGTATGCGGTAATCCTCTTTTCAGGAGTAATGGGAAGTTCAATAGTAGCTGCGGCTGGCCCAGTTTTTTTGAACCTATCAGCAAAGAAAGCATTATATATCTTCCCGACAATTCTTTTGGGATGAAACGTACAGAAGTAGATTGCGGTAAATGCCATTCCCATCTCGGTCATGTATTTGAAGATGGACCTCCACCAACGGGATTGAGATATTGTATTAATTCTGTCGTACTCGGTTTTGACAAAGAAGAAAAAAGTTAGAAGTAAAACTGTTCCTTAAGACCTTTCTCTCAAAAGTGGCATTTGGCAGGCATTTATCCTTTCCCGGTAAATGCCCGGCGCAGTAAAGCAACAATAAATGTAAATATAGCTGAGCCTATTATTGCCCAGATGATAGGAAAAGGTTTGCCTTCAACATTCACAGTAAAAAAATGAGGTAATCCCATTTTAGCAGCAACCCACAAACCGATATAAGCGCCAATAAATCCTACAACAATAGAAACCATGCATCCCCCAAGGTCGTATCCTGCAAGCGATTGGCCAATTCCACCACAAATAGCGGCGATTAATAACAGGACAAGGAATCCAATAAGTGTCATAGTTGAAAATTTTATTGAAATTAGTATTTTTTTATATTACCTGATGTATTTTAAATAAAATATATGGAATTCTAATTTTCAGGCTTCATCTTTGCTTGCAATAAAAAAAGAGTATAAAATATGATGAATTTAAAACTGGTTGAAAGAAAATTGATTTCAAAAAAAATAGATGGGTTTTTTATTGATCTTTATTCTGCTTTTCAATTCATTGTCCGGTTTTTCAAAGAATTATTTACACCTCCTTATGAATTTAAAGAAATTATTAAACAATGCTATGAGGTAGGTTATAAATCTCTTTTTTTAATCACACTTACCGGTTTTATCACCGGTCTTGTTTTTACTAAACAATCACGTCCTTCCTTATCCGAATTCGGCGCTACTTCCTGGCTGCCAAGCCTTGTAGCCATAGCTATTATACGGGCATTAGCACCATTGGTTACGGCATTAATATGCGCGGGAAAAGTAGGCTCTAATATTGCTGCCGAATTAGGTTCAATGAAGGTAACAGAACAGATAGATGCAATGGAAGTTTCATCAACCAATCCTTTCAAATTCTTAGTGGTTAGCAGGGTTTTGGCTACTACGCTGATGATACCCATGCTCATGTGCTTTACAGGTTTTGTAGGGATGATGGGTGCTTTTCTTAATGTGCATCAAAATGAAGCGACAAGTTTTATCACTTTTTTTCAGCAGGCATTCGAAAAAATTTCGTTCCTGGATATTTTTGCTTCGCTTTTTAAGAGTATTGTATATGGATTTACAATTGGTATTGTAGGGTGTTACAAAGGCTTTCATGCCAAAAACGGAACGGAAGGCGTAGGCAAAGCGGCCAACTCATCGGTAGTGCTTTCGATGTTTTTAATTTTTATAGAGGAGATTCTTATTGTTCAAATTACTAATAGTATTAGATAATAAATGCAAGATGACATTCAAAATAATAATCAGGAAGAGGTACTCATTTCTATAAAAGACCTGTATAAATCGTTCGGTGACAATCATGTTTTGCAGGGCGTAAACCTGGAAGTGCATAATAAAGAGAACGTTGTGGTGCTGGGACGATCAGGAACGGGGAAGTCGGTGCTGATAAAAATTGTTTGCGGGTTATTGAAACCTGATAGCGGCATGGTAAATGTGTTGGGTAAAGAAGTGGCGCAGTTAAATGCCAGGGAACTACAGAAGTTTAGGTTACAGATTGGTTTTTCATTTCAAAACAGCGCTTTATATGATAGCATGACGATAAAAGAAAATCTCGCTTTTCCATTGGTACGGCATTCCAAAAATTTATCAAGAAAAGAAATCAAATTTCAGATTGAATCTGTTTTAGATGACGTAGGCTTGTTGCAAACTTTGAATCAAATGCCATCTGAATTGTCAGGCGGCCAAAGAAAGAGGGTAGGTATTGCACGCACACTGATTTTGCGGCCACAGATTATGTTGTATGATGAGCCTACTTCCGGTCTTGATCCAATTACAAGTATTGAAATTAATAATCTTATCAATCATGTAAAGCATAAATTTAATACCACCTCAATTATTATCACTCATGATCTTACCTGTGCAAAAACAACAGGAGACAAAGTGGCAATGTTATATGATGGAAAATTTATAAAGCAGGGTACATTTGATGAAGTTTTCAGTAGTGATGATGAGGTAATACAAAATTTTTATAAATACAATTTTATTCATTAATTATGAGATCAACAGGAAACAGAAGAGCAGTAATCGTGGGAATATTTATTTTTCTCGGGCTCGCTATTTTTATTATTACTGTACTCACGCTTGGGTCGCAAAAGAAGTCATTTGGTGATTTTGTTAGTATAAAATCTTTCTTTGAAAATGTAAATGGGTTGCAGAAAGGAAATAATATTTGGTTTTCGGGAGTGAAAGTGGGTACCATTCAAAAGGTAAACCTGATAGGTAATAGCAAAGTAGAAGTGGATATGAATATTGAGGAAAAATCGGCACGTTTTATTCATAAAGATTCAAGGGCGAAATTAAGTACCGACGGACTGATAGGTAATAAAATCATTGAAATATACGGAGGCAATTCCCAAACCCCACAGATAGAAAATGGTGATATACTTGCCAATGATACCATATTAAGCACCGATGCTATGATGAAGACTCTTTCAAAAAATAATGATAACCTTCTTGCCGTTACCAATAATTTTAAATTAATCAGTGGCAGAATAGCGGAAGGTAAAGGATCTATCGGCAAACTACTTACCTCAGATGAATTATCAGATAATTTAAACAATACCATTCTTACTATAAAGAAGGCATCGGACAATCTTGAAAAACTTTCCGCAAATGTTACTGCTTATACAGCAAAGTTGAATGGTAAAGGCACTTTAGCAAATGATTTGGTAACCGACACAGTTATCTTTAGCAAGCTGCGTTCCACAGTTTCTCAATTGCAGGAAGTAGCCGGTAAATCCAAAGAAGTAATTAGCAATTTACAGGAAACAGGAAATACTTTAAATAACGGATTGAAAAATAAAAATGCTCCTGCCGGTATGTTGCTGGGTGATGAAAAAACTGCTGCAGGATTAAAAATTACTTTACAAAATCTGCAATCGGCCAGCAAAAAATTAGATGAAGACCTGGAAGCGGCACAACATAATTTTTTACTTCGCGGTTATTTTAAAAAGAAAGCAAAAAAAGATAAAGAAAACGAAAGAGTGGTGGTGGATACTGTTTTAACTAATCAATGATTTTTGTTTTTTGATAAAATAAATTCAGGACTGTCTATGATGATCAAAAAGTTAATCCTCTTCGTTTCCCCCATTTTTATTTTATTTTTGAAGAAATATTATTTATGAAAATAACAAAAATATTTTCTTGTTTTTTCTTTGCATTGATTGCTTTTAGCTTTCAGCAATGCAAAGCGCAGCAACCTGATAACTGGACAAAAGATCAATTGATAGAACCTGCTGCTTTAGCCCAAACGCTAAAAGACAATAAAGATATTCCTATCATTTATTGTGTAGGTCCAGGCGTGGTTATTCCACATTCTATTGATATTGGAATGACTAAAGATGAAAACAATTTAGAGAGATTTAAAGTAGCGCTTGAGAAAGTTCCAAGGGAAACTAATATCGTTATTTATTGCGGTTGTTGCCCCTTTGACCATTGCCCGGATGTGCGCCCGGCAATATCAGTATTGAAAGAAATGAAATTCACAAATTATCATTTGCTCGATTTGCCCCACAATATTAAAACAGACTGGATTGCAAAGGGATACCCCCAGGTGAATGGTGAATAGTGAGTTACGAATCATAAGGAATAATGAAAGCAATTTAGCAATTGAACAATCAACAATATGATAATGTCTAAATCATTAAAAATATCTGCTCTTTTTTTTTTAGCAATATTTTTTTATTCTTTTTGCAAAGCACAGGATGATGATATGCCCGATTCGCGTAGGAAAACGGAATCCTTTACCAGGTTTCATTACCCGGATATGCGTGCAGACCTGGCCACTTTTACTTTAGCCGGCATCAGCGAAAGTGTAGGCGCACTTCCTTTAAAAAAAATTACTTATTCTTCTTTGAAAGAAAACTCAATAGCTTTTGATGAAGATGGAATAAAAGCAAAAGTGGAAACTGCTCCTTTTGATCCTAAAAAACATAAGCTCATTTTTGATGATAAATATTTAGTAAGGATTGACCGGAGACCATACTACGGTGGTTATCCTAATGTACCAACAACTTATATAAGTGATGTTTCTATGATCATAGATAATGATACCGTTTTAATTCCCCCGATTGCCTATTCCGATCTTTTTAATTTAAATTTCACCTATTCTGATAAAGGTGTGGAACGTACTACTGATGCGATTTACATTTCTAAAGACGGCCAAAATGTGTATCTGTATCTTTTTAGCAGAGACAATACCGGCAGTTATGAAGTAACCTGGATCATCCAGGATAAAAAATATTTACGTCGTGTTTTGGATTATGACTTAATGTAAAGCCCTCAACCTTTATATTAAAGGATCAATACAACCGTTCCTCCAATAATCAGTAAAGCGCCTACAATTGTTTTTAAATTCATTGGCTCTCCGAGAAAAATAAATGAAAGTATCAATGCAAACGCAACGCTCATTTTATCTACGGGTGCCACCTGTGATACCCTTCCCAATTGTAACGCTTTGAAATAGAAAATCCATGAAAACCCTGTAGCCACGCCAGATAAACATAAAAACAAAATGTTTTGTTTGGTTAGGGTGCTCATTGTAGAAGTTCCTCCTCTGAAGAAAGCGATACCCAATGCAAGAATTAAAATTACAACCGTTCGTATAGCTGTTGCCAGATCTGTGTCAACTCCTTTGATCCCTATCTTGGCAAAGATCGCTGTGAGCGCAGCAAAAAAGGCGGCAAGCAATGCGTACATCCACCACATAATTATCTGTTTTTTATTGTAAATGATCTTTTTAGAAAACTAAATGTAAAGTAATTATAAAAAAGAAGATGGAGTTATTAATCGTTTAGTAAATTAGTAAGGGTAAAATTATTATGCTGCATATCTGACGTGGTTTACATGAAAGTATTTTTGCACCTGCTTTCTGTCATTT
>Ga0208357_1001750_pt1 | contig 15429 bp, 14 predicted proteins | sample NGESurdeep092012_6_FD_184487 | JGI IMG/M metagenome (GOLD analysis project Ga0208357, IMG submission 184487) | Arctic peat soil microbial communities from Barrow, Alaska - NGEE Surface sample F52-2 deep-092012 (SPAdes) | ecosystem: Environmental > Terrestrial > Soil > Wetlands > Peat ... | reverse complement strand
GACTCACCAGACTGGCTGGATTCTCTCGCACCCACTTCCATCGCACACCTTGCTGAAAGGCTCGGTGGATGACCGTGTGAACTCGCCGGACACTGCTCGTTGAGAGGCCCTTACGCTTCACAAGACTGTGATAGAGCGAGTCCAAATCTGCCGTCTGAATTTGACGCAGCGGTCTGGTCCCGAGCGCGGGGAGGATGTGGTTGTCCAGTAGGCCCCTGTAGGAGCGAAGGGTTTGCGGACCGAGACCGGGCTTGGCAAGGTTGAGCCACTGTTCGGCCAACTGGCTGAATGTCGCATTGGTGTTGGCTAATTTTCCCTGATCAGCTTCGACGACCAGCTCGTTCAAGGCCATCTGTGCGTCCTTCTTCAAACCGTGAAAAGTGCGGCTGATCTGGCGATATCGACCCGTGAGCGGGTCGCGCCCCGTCCTGACCCGCATTTCCCAGAATCCTGGACGAATTTGGCGAAGTGAACCGCTCACGAGACATCTCCCAGGCACCGCCGTGCCTTCCAGCACGTGGGTTCCCTCACCCCTTGTGAGGGATTTTTGAGGGATTGATGCAGCGTCTTCACGCCCCAACTCTATCATTTCCTTGCTACATCTGGTGGGCGCTGAGGGACTCGAACCCCCGACCTGCTGAGTGTAAATCAGCTGCTCTAACCAACTGAGCTAAGCGCCCGAGAGCAAAAAGTCTAGATGGTCCCCGCTTCAAGCATGAACGACAGCAGTTCTTGAGAGCCCGCGAACACCGGATGCCGAACGACATCGTCAGACGTGACAAGTTGCTCATCTAAATAGTCCGCGTCGAACGCGCCGGCTTCGCGCACGATCAGCAACCCCGCCAAGTAGTCCCACACGTTCAGCCCAGATCGCTGGGCCACCCCGTATACGTCGAGCGATCCATCGGCGACGAGACATATCTCGAGGCTCGCCGCGCCCAGTGAACGATTCTGGGACCAGCCAAGGTTTTGAGTCGGATAGCCCGACGAACTGACAATCGCGTGCGCGATGTCCCTTTGACCACTTGGCGCGATGGCCAGCCCGTCACGACGTGCCCCACTCCCCCTTTCCGCTTCGAAGACGGAGCCCGTTGCTTGATTCATCACCAACGCCGCGACGAGTTCGTCATTACGCATCACCGCCAAACTTGTCGAGTAAAAGGGAATGCCGCGATCGCAGTTCGTCGATCCGTCAATCGGATCGACCACCACCGTGAACTCACCGTGTCCCGAAACACCGGACTCTTCACTCATGATCCGAAAACCGGCACCACCCAGCACCCGGCGTGCAACGTCGTCGGCCGCAATGTCGAGGTGATACTGCGTCGCCCGATCGCCGGAGAGTCCGCGTCCGCGGTGCGCCTTGACGACCTCACCAATCTCTTGTGCGCATTCGCGTAGCGGTGTCAAAAGCGAGTTATTCACGCTGCCACGGTAGTTGTCTTGGGGGCTAACCTGATTGGCAATGGCCGCAATTGATGTCGCTGGTTTCGTCGCAGACCTTAAGGACCATGCGGTGACGCACGGATTCCACGTCCACGACGAACGTCATTTCGTGGAGACGTACTCACTTCGCCAGGCGTGGGAGGTTGATCTGCATCCCGAGGACGGTTGTGGCGGACCGGTCGACCTACACATAGAACTCGACGTCGATCCCAGAACACTCCTCGCCTTCGAAGACGCGGTGCTCGGTCTCCCGGACGAGATCGATCCGCCGGACGAGTTCCATTTCCCATTGGTCTTGACCTGGAGTCTTCCGCCCATGCCGCACGGTCCTGACTTACTTCGCTTGGCGATCGACCTCGCGCCAATTGGTGGACTGGAGATGCCGCTCGAAGTCACCGCGACCGACGTGTTCGCGTCACCCACCGAGGGCAGCGAACGTCGAATATCGATTGTGGCTCGCCGGGCAATCTCGCTGAGTCAAGTCGCCAAGGGTGAGGATCCCCTTTGCGACATCTTCGAACGCGGGCGCAGTGTCAGCGACTTCTTGTTGCAAGCTGCCGACTCGTGGCTCGGGTAGTTCGAGTCCTCGGCCCGTTCAGTGCGCTCGTGCTCGCGAGTGTCATACTCAGTTCTTGTGGCACGAATAGCGCCGTCGCTGACGCGCGCGCGTCGTGCGTCTTAGTGAAGCGCGCGATAACGATTCAGACTCAGAGCGAGGCTCCCACTCTCAGCTCGGCACAACGCACCGCGCTAGAGGGACGAGCCATGAGTGAACTCCTGAAGGCGACGCCGAAGGCCGCTGACGCCACGTCGATCGACGGCAGTTGGAACGCGCTCATGACGACGATCAACGAGTCTGAAAGGGTGCCGCTCGTGAACCTGGTGCCGTCGTTGACCCGACTTTGTAAGGTCGCCGACTCGTCGACGCCATATCTCTAGTCCTTCGTGGACGGAAATCGTTGGTGCAACCACGTGAGCGAATTCGGCTCCAGCATCGCGTCTTCCCAGCCCGACAGCGTGTCTTCGAGAGCGGCCAGCGACGCCGACTTGCCAATGATCACGACGGTCAGATCGGTGACCTCCTCGCCGTGAGCGAAGAAATCGCCGAAGGCGTCCTCGGTGACCACGGCGTCCGGCTCCACCATCAGATAGAGCTCCCCGGTCGCTTCGACCCACGAAAGTTCGTACTCGTTGTCCACGGCGTCGGTCCACTCGCCGCCAAACTCGAACTCGGCGCTCTCACGACGCGCCTCATTTTGCTCGTAGAAGGATTCGATGTCCATGACTCCAGCCTATGTCTCGGCTATGTGCGCTGCCATGTGCGTGGTGTCGCGCATCATGGGCGGCGTGAGAAATGTACTGCGCACTGGCGCCATTCGAGGGGCGCGGCGATGCGTCGTGACACCTGTACTAGGCGCCATGACACTCAAGAACGACCTCTTAGGACAGATGCGCACCGAATGGCTCCACGTGGGACACTCATCGCGGGCTCGATCGGCGATGGCGACACTCGCCCAGCGACACCAGGACCTGGAACTCGGCGCGCTGAACGACCTCTATGACGTCGTCACGTTGCTCGAGGCCCGCGGCGGACGCAACGTGCTCGAACGTGCCGAGATCGTGCGCGCACTCCTCGAAGAGGCCGGCGATCCCGAGATTCACCGCGCCCTGTTGCAGACGCTGATTCCGGGCATCGTGAGCGTCTGTCGGCAATTGCGCTTCGGCGACGGCATTGTCGAGGAGGCGAGTGAGACCGTGGGCGTCGCCCTCGGTCTGGCGAGTGAACTCCTGACTGATTGGGCCGGCCAGTCGCGACAGTACGCGGCACCGGACATCCTCTCGGCCCTACGCGGCCGACTACGCCGGTGGCTGCTCAAGGAGAAGGCGGCGAGGCGCGCGGTCTCACACTTCGATCAGCACGACGAACCGGCGCTCGAAGCCTCGCCCCTGCTCGCACGATTACACAGTTTTCGCGGCAGTCAGTACGACCGTATCGCCCGGCTCACCTACGCCCGCGTCTACGAAGGTCTTTCACTTCGTGAGGTGGCCGCACGGGACCATTCGGCGCCGGCCACGTTGCAGAAAGAGCTGCAGCACTTCGCTGTGCGCTTCCTCATTTGAGTGAAACACAGGACCGAAATTGTCGAATCGCTATTTGAACTGGTCGCCGCTACCCTACGAAAACAATGACGCGCTCACCCTTTTCGCTGAAGAGCGCCCACCTCTTGATGTGGTCGAGTCCGCTTCTGTTGATCATTCTCGTGTTCACGCTGAGCGCCACGTCCCCGCCGCGCGTCCGCGTGGCTTCGTCGCTCCCACCCTCTTCGACGTCACCGGTCACAACTCAGGTCCCGAACACGACGACGTCCACGAGGCCGACGACCACCGCGTCGACGCCGGTGATCGTCACGACGAAGAGGTCGACGACGACGAAGGAGGGTTCGACGAATACGTCGTCAGTCGACAAGAGCTTCTCGAGCGTGACTACGTCGACCGAAAGGCCTGTCGCGCCGATCTCGAACGCGAGCGCGATGAGCGGCGAACTGTCCGGAACGCTCAATCCCGGTTTCGAATCCGTCGACGTGCCGCTCCTCGGACCAGGAAACTGGACACTGTCGGCGAGCGGGCCAACCAACCAATCACTCAACTGCGGCGCCGAGACCAGTCCGGTCGAACGTCAGGTCGTCGTGGGCTCCAATCAGAGCTGCCAGCTGGAGATCACCTCTACCTCGGTCGGGACGTCGCTCGCGTGGCAACTAACACCCGTCACCTAAAGCGCCTCGTTGCACCCCTCCAGGGCACGGCCTTGGCGGCGTATTTCGTGTTGTTGCCCTACGTGGTCCTGACGAAGTGGCACCGCACGCAGCGACAGAACGACGGGACCTTAGTGCGCGCGCTGCTCGTCGCCCTCGCACTGTTCTGGTGCGCCTTCCTCTTCCAGGTCGTGCGCGACGTGTGGCGTCTTCGACGAGGTGGTCCCGCGGGTCCGGGCGGCAGTGCGTGGCTCGCCGGCGCTCTGGTCGCACTCTTCTCGTTTCTCATACCCTCGTCAGCAGGAGCACTCGCACCACTCACGCCGACGCCGTCGTTAACAGTTGCGAGTTCGCTTACGGTGTCGCCGCCACGCCCCGCGCCCGCAAAAGCGCCGAGCCGAGTGCCGGTCCCGTGGTCGGCCTTCGAGGGCATCATGCCCCTCGCCCTGATGGCCAAGCGACGCAGCGACTTGATTCGTCAGCAGCAGTTCACCGACGATGTGTATGACGTCGACGAGTCCATCGAGCTCCTGCGAGCCCTCAACCCAACGCTGTTGAGCCAATTGCGTGAGATGATTGGCGGGCGGCGTGATGGCGTCGTCGATGTCCCGAACTCCATCGAGACGTCGGCCACGGCGATGCAGTGCGTCGACGCGTACGTCGCGTGCGCGCTGGCACCATCGCCGTTCGGCACGCTGGTCAGTTTTGCTCGCGAAGGTGGCACCCTGGCGATCCTTCCTACGTGGAGCAGTCGCGACGTCAAAGACGCGATGGTGACACTCCACTCCGGGAAACTGGTGTTCGCGGACAACGAGCCGGAGCTTCTGCGAGCGCTGGCGACGCGCAGCGTCCGCAACGCCGTCGTGGTCTACCTCGGGGACCGCGGCGACCTCGACGAGGAGTTACTCGCGTGTTCGATCACCCTTTCACCGTACAGCGAGCATCCCCGGAAGCTCTCGACGTCGGCGTGGTCGACCATCGCCGCGCGACCACGCCCCGGCGGCGTTCGTGTCGAACTCCTGCGCGCCGAACCGAACATCGTTGGACTCGTCGAAGCGCTCACGCCGACACTTCGACGTCGTGGCGTCGAGATGCTCGCCTATTTGGCCATGCACCGTCACGAACCCATCACCGGCGAACGACTTCGCACGAGGGTATTGACGCACGCCGACGTCGACGCGTCCCTTCGAACCCTCGCGAACACCGCGAGCGTGGTTCGACGTAGCGCGGGATCCGACGACGAGGGGCCGCGTCTTCACGCCGTCACTTCCTCGGGTCTCTACGTGACCCACGGCATCACCAGTGACGTTGAAGCGTTCACGACCCTGATCGCTCGGGCCCGTCAGCTCACCAATGCCGAGGCCGCTCCCCTCGCCCACCAGGCCCTCGCGATGGTGAAGGGCGAGCCGCTCGCCAGTGCGCTTCGGGGATTCGAGTGGTTTCTCGCGGAGGGATACGGCGCGCGACTCGCGCGCGACGGCGAGTGGGCCGCGCTCGCACTGCACCACGACGCGGTCGCCAATGGCCAATACGAAATGGCGTTTTGGGCGCTGCAGCAGGGTCTGCTCGTTGACCCCTACAGTGACGTCCTGTTGGATGCGAGTGCGCGAGTACCGCGCTTACGCGAGTTTGGACGCGATGGAAGTGGCCTTGCGCAAGACCTGGCCGTCGGCGCCGGCCGCGCTGTAGCGATGAGTTGGTCGTTGAAGGGCTTCAGCAATCAAGTCACGAAGTAACTCGCCAAAGGCGAGCGGCGGGTCGACGAAGAGGTGCTTGGCGAGAGAGCCGGGGATCGTGTTGATCTCGTTGACGTACAGCTCGTCGTCACCACTGAGAAAGTCCACGCGCGCCACACCACGAACTGAGGCCACCTCGGCGATCCGGGTCGTGTACTGGCGAACGGCGTCGGCTTGGGCTTCGGGCATCACGGCGGGCAACTCGCGCGGCGCCGACAGCATCCCTTCGCCGCCCACGTACTTGTCGCGGTAATCCAGGATCTCGGACTGGTCGCTGCGCCGAAGGGGTCGTTCGATCGCCGAGAGGGTCGGCGCGGGAAAGGTGCGCACGGCGATCTGGATGTCCGTTAAGTCCGAGCGGTACGGCTCGACCACACATCCGAGGGCGAGATGCAGGTTCGATGAGAGCCGAGCACGCGCCGTCACCACATCGGCGACGACATCGATGCCGATCGACGACCCGCCGTAGCGCGGTTTCAGTATGTACGGGCCATCGAAGGGCAGCGTCGTCGTCGACGCGTCGAGCAGTACGCGCGGCAACGTGGGGAGGCCCGCTGATCCCATGAGCGCGCCGAAGGACCATTTGTCCATCCCGAGTGCCGCGCCGGCGACGGTCGGTCCGGTGTACTTGACTCCGGCCAGGTCGAGCGCGGCCTGCAGCGAGCCGTCCTCTCCGGGACCGCCGTGAGTGGCGAGGACGATCGCCTCCAGGTCAAGCGCGCGGTCCTTGCCCATGCGCGCACTCGAGAAGAAGCCTCCCGGATCGCCCAGGCGCAGACTGAGTTCACTCGATCCCTTGGGCAGACCATCTAAGAATGCCTCGGCCTCGACTCCACGCGGCACACTGTAGAACGCACCCGTCTTGGTCCAGTAGACGCCGATCACGTCCGAGCCGGATCGCTCCAACTCGTGCTGGGCCAAGAGACCCGTGAGTATCGAAATATCGTGCTCCGGCGTCGGACCGCCGAACAGGACGCCCACGCTCATCGGGATTCTCGCAGCCAAGTCATGTGAGCATCAAGGGTAGTGGTCGGGCAGGTCGTTGAGATACAGCACGCCGTCACCCGGCACCAATGTCGAGCGGACCCACGCGACAGCTTCGTCGCGAGAGTTGAAGCGACGAACCGGCCCTTCGAACCCGAGCATGAGCGGCACGGCGTTGGTGCGGTTCACGATGACGAGTTCAGCTCGGTGGAACGCGATCTTCCTCGCCAGAGCGAGGTTCTCCTCGTACTGTTCGCGCCCCAGTTCGACCAGGCCGGGCGTGACGACGACGCGCCGACCGGTGAGCGCCAGGTTCGTCAGCACCTTCAGGGCCGATGCCGCGCTCGCCGGGTTGGCGTTGAACGTGTCGTCGATGACCTGGACGCCCGAAGCGGCCGTGACGACGTTAGAACGATTCTCAATGGCGCTCACGCGACGGACTCGATCGAACAACTCACCTTTGTCGATACCGAGTTCGAATGCGGCGGCCAGCGCGCAGGCCAGGTTGGTCGGTTGCACCCCCACGATCGCCGGTCCCACGCCGATCTCGGCGCCGTCGATGCGCACGGACCAGTGGGCTCCTTCGACGATCACGCGTACCGACGCCGACTCGTTCGTCGAACCCGCGGTGCGCACGCGCGTGCCGGACTCGGCGAGCTTCTGGGGCCAACGAGCCAGGACCATGTCATCGACATTGACGATCACGACCGAGGCGTGCTCCGTGATCTCATACTTCGCCGCCTCGATGACCTCGCGGCGTTTCATCCGTTCCAAGTGGACCGGTCCGATCGCCGTCACTATGGCGATCTCGGGTACGCACCACGAGCAGAGCGAGCGTATCTCGCCGGGACCGTACGTCCCCATCTCCGCGACGAATACCTTCGTGCCGTCGGCCAAGTTCTCGTTGATGGCCCGCGAGAGACCGGCGCGATTGTTGAAGCTGCGCGGCGTGATGACGACGCCGTCGTCGCCCATGAGTTGGGCGAGGTGGTTCTTCGTCGAGGTCTTGCCGTACGAACCGGTGATGGCGACCACGCGAGGACGTACCGCATTGAGCCGTGCGACGGCCCGGTCGACGAATCTCTTTGATCGATGCTCTTCGTACGGCTTGAGGGCGCGTGTCGTGAGGTCGAGGATGACCGGGACGGCCCACACCACCACCGCGGCCGGAAGCCACGGCCGCGACGCGGCGAGTCCGATCAGGGCGATCGCGAGTGCCACCACCGTGGCGACGACCGCGATCGTCACCGCCCTTCGCGTCCAAACCAAGTGACCGGTCCGGCCCATGATCGAAAGTCCCCACGGACTGAAGAGTCCGTAGACGACGGCGACGGCGACGATCACACTCTCGTTCTTGAAGAAGAGTGACACCACGAAAGCGAAGATCAACACGTGCGACAACGTGATCGGTCGGCGGATCCCGCGTTCCGCTCTTGGTCGCAGTCGGTCCTGATCGTGGCGACTCGCGCCCTTAAATTCGTCGCGCGGAGCGCTGAGGACCGCGGCGTCGAATTGAGCCACGCGCACCTTCGATTTCGGCACGGTCGCGATCGGTGGCGAGGACCAACGGCCGACGAAACGGGCCATCGCGCTCGCCTCGTAATGTTCACGCTGCAAGACCCGGAGCCACCGAAGCAACTGGGCGACGTACGCCGCACTGAGTGTGACGACGAACACGACATCGAGAGCGGCGTGCACTAGATCAGCGCTCCAACGACGTTCGCCAATGCTCCGGGCGCCTCGGTGGGCAAGAGATGACCGATTCCGTGAAGCGACTGGAGCGATGGTGCGGTGCCCAGAAGCACGCCGGCCCGCGTGGCGACGTCGAGAGGAACCTCCCGGTCCTCTTCGCCCCATAGCAACGTCACGGGAACGTCGAGTCGCGCGAGCTCGTCTTCGTAGCTTTCGTTGACACTCGCCACGAGAACCTCGCGCATGACGCCGGTGGCGTGGCGATAGTCCCGCGAACCGTATCTCTGGCGAGCCGCCTCCATGCGTTCATCGCTCACGAGACCGTGAACGTGGAGCCAACGAAGTGTTCGATACGCCTGGGGTGACTTGCGCGGCGACGTCGTTCGTAGGAGCGGCGCACCCGTCAGTACCAAGGCGCGCACCAACGCGGGATGATTGGCCGCGACCACGCAGGCCACGGTCCCCCCGAAGGAGTGCCCCACCAGCACGAACGGTCCTTCCCCGATCGCTTTCAACACCGGCGTCACGAGTTCGGCGTAGTGGCGCGCGCCACCCGAAGCGTCGGGTGGCGGCGAGGCACCGAATCCGGGGAGGTCGAGGGCGACCGAGGCGACGCCGCGTCGTGCCAATTCCGTCGCGGACCCGGCGAAATCCTGGCCCCGACGGGCCCATCCGTGAAGCCAGATGATCCTCACCGGACCCTGGCCGTATGGCTCACCGAAAATGATTCCGTCGCCGTAGGCACGCAGCACGTAGTTCAGGCTACTTTCATGGTGCGCGACCCTCGGCCAGGTCACGCCCTACCGGTAGCGTCGTAGTGACCATGGATGAGACGACCTTTACGCGCGACTTGCTCGTCGGGCTGACGCCCGAACAGCGAGAGGCCGTCATGTCGGCGTCGCGCCGTCTGCTCGTTCGCGCGACCGCCGGTTCCGGCAAGACGCACGTTCTCGGGCTCCGCATTCAACGTCGGATCGCCGATGACGAGGTCAGCGCCGATCAAGTCCTCGCGATGACCTTCACGAGAAAGGCCGGTGACGAACTGCGCAAGCGACTCTTTCGCGCCGGGATTCGCGACGTTCGCGCCGGCACCTTCCACAAGATGGCGCTCAATATCGTGACCCAGTACCGCGAGGACCATCACCTCAAGGCGTTCACCCTGGAACCGAGTCGTCGACGATTGGTGGCCGCCCTCGCGGTGCAGCTGCGCGACAGCGGCGACCTGAGACTCGAAGAGTGGCAACTCCCCCGAGTCGAGCAAGAGATCGGTTGGGCGCTCTCCCAGGGATTCAGTGGCGCCCAGTACGTCAAAAGCGTGCGCAGGCTGCGACGCGAAGCCCCGCTGCCCCCGTCACAGTTCGCAGAAGTGCTCGACCGTTATGTCGGACTCTGTCGTTCGCGCGGCGTGCTCGACTTCGACCTCTTGCTCTCCGAAGCGATAGCGCTCTTGAGCGACGAGCCGAACGTACTCGCGTCGTTTCGACACCACACCAAGTCGCTCTACGTGGACGAAGCCCAGGACATGAATCCGCTGCAGTTCTCGTTGCTGCGACAGATGGCCGGCGACGATCCCGACCTGTTCTGTGTCGGCGACCCGAATCAATCCATCTACGGTTTCAACGGCGCCAATCCCCAACTCCTCCAAGAGATCGTGCGCACCTGGCCCGACACGATGGTGCTCGATCTCACGCGAAATCACCGTTCGACCGCGCACATCATCGAAGTGGCGAGCACGCTGCTCGAGGACGGGGCCGCCGGCATCGTGCCCGCGAAGGACGACGGTGACGTGCCGATGGTGCGCGCCTACAACACGGACGCCGAAGAGGCCGAGCACGTGGCCACGTGGCTGTCCGCCAACCATCAGCCCGGCACGACGTGGCGCTCGATGGCGGTCCTCGCTCGAACGAACGCCCAGCTCGAAGTGGTGGCCGGCTACCTCGACGCGGCGGGCGTTCCCAACGAGCGTCGCGGGCCCGAGCATTCACCAGCGTCCGATCTCTTCGTGGCGCCCGACACCTCGGCGCGACGAACCGATGACGAACAGAACGACGCCGTCGCCTTGTCGACGATTCACCGTGCCAAGGGCCTCGAGTTCAAACACGTGGCGGCGATCGGATGGGCCGAGGGTCAGTTGCCGAATTACAACGCGACCACACCAGTCGAACTGGCCGAGGAGCAACGACTCGCCTACGTGGCGCTCAGTCGCGCCGAGGACTCGATACTCATTACTTGGAGCCGTGGTCGCAATGATCCGCGATATCCCGATCGCGCGCCGTCCAGGTTCCTTGCGCCGATCGAAAGGGCCATCGCCGCAATCGAAGCGCGCAACGCACCCCTCACCGGCGACGCTCGCCGAGCCCGACTGGCCGCCATCCGCGCCGAGTTGGAGTCGTCCGACGCCCTCGCGCCCGTCGATCAACCGAGGACGTTGCGATAAAAGTCGGCGGGTATAGTTCGCTCGAGGGACTAATCGGGGGTAGCAAATGACTGACGTCGCAAATCGATTCACTGAAAACCAAGCGCAACTCGTCTTCAACGTTCCGCCGACCTTCGCAACGGTCGAGGCCGAGCGCCGTCACCGCAAGGAGCGCCTCGCCGGAGCTCTCCGCATATTCGGCAAGTTGGGCTTCTCCGAAGGTGTCGCCGGGCATATTACGGCCCGCGATCCCGAACTGCTGGACCACTTCTGGGTCAATCCTTTCGGCATGAACTTTCGCCACATCCGGGTCTCGGACTTGAGCCTCGTCAACCACGAGGGTCAAGTCGTCGAGGGCAAGCGCCCGGTCAATCGGGCGGCGTTCGTGATCCACGCGGCCGTGCACGCCGCACGACCCGACGTCGTCGCCGCGGCGCACGCCCACTCGGTCTTCGGCAAGGCGTTCTCCTCCCTCGGTCGCGAACTCGACCCGATCACCCAAGACGCCTGCATCTTCTTCGAGGACCACGTGCTCGTGAGCGAAGGCGGCGGACGCATCGTGCTGGACGAGGAGGGCGGACGCATTCTCGCCAAAGGCCTCGGCGACAACAAGGCCGCCATTCACCAGAACCACGGTCTCTTCACCGTCGGTCAGTCGGTCGACGAAGCGGCGTGGTGGTTCATCACGATGGAGCGCACGTGCCAAGCACAGTTGTTGGCCGAGGCGGTTGGCACCCCGATTCTCGTGAACGCCGATGACGCGCGATACACCCGTGAGCAGACCGGCTATCCCCTCGCCGGCTGGTTCTCGTTCCAGCCGTTGTGGGATGACATCGTAAAGACCGATCCCGAACTTTTTGACTAGTTCGCCGCCGCGTTCACGCGCTGCGAATGTGACGCAGTGACGTCCCTCAACGGAGCCCACGCGCTCCTCGCCACTCTCGGGGAGAACGGCGTCACCACGTGCTTTTCTAACCCCGGCACGTCCGAGATGCACATCGTCGCCCGCCTCGACGATTTCGCCGAGGTCCGCGGCATCTTGTGCCTCTTCGAAGGTGTCGCCACCGGCGCGGCCGACGGGTTCGCGCGCGTGAGCCAACGCCCGGCCGCGACGTTGTTGCACCTGGGTCCGGGACTCGCGAACGGCTGGGCCAACCTGCACAACGCCCGACGAGCCCACGTGCCGGTATTGAATATCGTCGGCGATCACGCGACGTACCACGCGACGTACGACGCGCCCCTCCAGAGTGACATAGGAGCCCTGGCGGCGACGCTCGAGGGGTGGCATCGCACGACGATGGACTGCGACCGCGTCGCGTCCGATACGGCCGAGGCGATCAACGCCGCTTACGGACCACCCGGTCAGATCGCCACGCTCATAGTGCCCGCCGACGTCTCCTGGAACGAACTGTCGACGGTGCCCTCAACGTGGCCCGTCGCCTCACGTCCGACACTGGGCGAGCCCGACGAACGTGAAGTGCTTCGAGCGATCGAGGCACTGAGGACCAAGAGAACCGCTCTGCTGGTCGGAGGAGGGGCGCTCGACGCGAATCAGTTGAGCCTCGCCGAACGGATCGCCACGAAGACGTCGTCCAAGTTCATCGTCGAGACGTTCCCGACGATCATGGCGCGCGGCGCCGGTGTCGCGAGTCCCGAACGGCTCATTTACGTCGCCGAATTCGCCGTAGCGCAACTGAAGGACATCGACGCCCTGGTGTTGATCGGTGCGCGCGATCCCGTGTCCTTCTTCGCCTATCCCAACGTGGCGAGCGTCCTCAGTGCGCCGGAGTGCGAACTCATCAACGTCGCGCCCCCCGGCACCGACACCTCGGCGGTGTTGACTTGGCTCGTCGAGGCGCTGGACGCCGAGGCGGTTCCGAGCGCCTCAGGTGAAATGCCGTCAACGCCGTCCGGCGCCCTCACGACACAGTCACTGGCCGCGGCACTCGCCGCCACGCTGCCCGACGACATCGTCGTCAGCGATGAATCCATTACCGCCGGCGCCCACTTCTACGGCGCCACGCGATTCTCGCCTCGCCATTCCTGGATGACACTCACCGGAGGATCCATCGGCATGGGTCTCCCACTGGCCCTCGGTGCCGCCGTCGCAACGGGCCGACGCGTACTCGCGCTCGAGGCCGACGGATCGATGATGTACACGCTGCAGGCGTTGTGGACGATGGCGCGCGAAAGTCTCGACGTCACGGTCGTGGGACTCTCCAATCGAAGTTACGCCGTACTGAATTTCGAACGCCGACGCGTCGGGGTGATCGGCGAAGGATCAACGAGCCAACGAATGCTCGAAATCGACGATCCGACCCTCGATCTCTGCGCACTCGCCAAAGGTTTGGGTGTACCGAGCGTGCGCGTCACGACGGCCGACGAATTGGTGAGCGCGTTGCTTCGTTCCTACGCGACGCCCGGGCCGATGTTCATCGAGGCGATCCTGCCTAAGGGACTCAGTTAGAGTGAGAACTCACCGATGACCGGGGCGTGGTCCGACGGCTTCTCGCCCTTGCGTTCGTCACGGTCTACGTAACTGTCCGAGGCCTTGGCGAGCAACGCTTGGTCGACGAAGAGCAGGTCGATCCGCAGTCCCCAACCACGGTGAAACGAACCGTTGCGGTAGTCCCACCACGAGTAGCTCGGCTCGTCGGGGTGGAGCGCGCGCGTCAGATCGGTCAGTCCGGTCGCCTCGAGTGCGCGCAGCGCCTCGCGCTCCGGCTCACTGACGTGGGTCGCGCCGATGAAGAGCGAGGGGTCATAACAGTCAAAGTCGGTCGGCGTCACGTTGAAATCGCCGCCCACGACGATGGACTGACCGGCGTCACGCGCCGCCACCAGGTCCCGTAACTTCTCAAGCCATTGGAGCTTGTACACGTAGTGCGGGTTATCGAGCGCCCGTCCGTTGGGCACGTAACACGACACCACCCGCAGGCCACCGCAGGTCGCGGCGATGATGCGCGCTTCGGGGTCGTCATCACCAAAACCGCGTGCCACGTCCTCGATACCGAGTTTGGAGAGAATGGCCACCCCGTTCCACTGACCTTGGCCGTAGTGGGCACTCTCGTAGCCGAGGTTGCCGAGTTCCTTCGTCGGGAACTTCACGTCGTTCTGTTTGGTCTCTTGGATGAGGACGACGTCGGGACTTCGAGAGGTGAGCCACGCTTCAACGCGCCCGAAGCGCGCCGTCAACGAATTCACGTTCCACGTCGCTACCTTCATGCAACGTTCGCCAAGATGAAGAGCAAATCGGCCTCGACGGCGGTCTGGCCCTCGACACTCGCGCGTCCGTGGCCCTTGCCACCACGCGCCGAGAGATGCGTCATCTCGCACTCGAGCAAGACGACGTCACCGGGCACGACCTGGCGACGGAATCGTGCGTGTTCGACACCGCCGAAGAGTGGGAGCCTCCCGGTGTACTTGGGATCGGCGAGTACGGCCACGCCGCCGCACTGCGCGAGCGACTCGAGCAACAAGACGCCCGGCGTCGTCGGGCGCCCAGGGAAATGTCCCGGGAAGAACCACTCGTCGCCGCGAAGCGTCCACAGTCCGCTCGCGCGTTCCCCGGGTTCAATGGTGAGCATCTCGTCCAGGAGGAGAAACGGCGCGCGGTGCGGTAACCAGTCACTCGGTACCAACGACAGTTCACTCATAGCAACGCCAGTTCCGCGATACGACGTTCCGCGTCGACGGTGACCAGTCGAAACGTGCGTCGATCGCCGCGCTTCAACACGTCGCGCGCGCGCGCCGGTACCGGAGTGCCCAGTGACGTCGTCGGGGCGTAGCACTCGATCGATTGGCCGTTCTTCAACGCGACTTTGATGACGGCCCCGTGCGAGGTGAAGGCGGTCACCTCTCCTTCAACACGCGATCCGATCCGATGCGATGCGCGAAAGAGGGCGAAGTCCGCGTCGGGATTGACGGGGTGACGCCCCCGTCGAAGCGCAACCGCGGGCGGTGGCGACGCTGGTGCCACGACGGACTTCGTCACCTTTTTCGCCTTGGGGGGCGCCTTGGCCACTTTGACCAGTGACTTCTTCGTCACCTTCGCGGGCTTCTTCTCCGCCTCGACGACCTTCAGTGACTTCTTGGCTTTCCTCGGGACTTTCGCGACCTTGGTGGGGACCTTGGCCGGCACCTTCTTCGCTTTGGTCGACTTGACCGGCGTCAACGTCGTGCCGATCGAGGGTTTGGCGCCATCGGACAACGTCACCGACAGTTTCTTCACTGGTCGCGAGGACTTGGTGTTTCGCACCGGCAATCGAGGCGTGAAGACCCAACCCACGCCCTTCACCGGCTTGCCGCCGATGAGGCGACCCTCGTCGAAGAGCCACGGGTATTCGTCGTGAAACTCCTGGAACGAATCGTTGCTCAACACGACGCCCTTGATGCGATCGGC
>Ga0208357_1001749_pt1 | contig 15431 bp, 16 predicted proteins | sample NGESurdeep092012_6_FD_184487 | JGI IMG/M metagenome (GOLD analysis project Ga0208357, IMG submission 184487) | Arctic peat soil microbial communities from Barrow, Alaska - NGEE Surface sample F52-2 deep-092012 (SPAdes) | ecosystem: Environmental > Terrestrial > Soil > Wetlands > Peat ... | reverse complement strand
CGCGTTCTGGGCCGCCGAGCACGAGAGCCGCGAGGAGATCGTCGGCCTCTACCGGCGCGTGTGGGAGCACTCGGACGCGACGATCAAGGCCCTCCCCATCGACGCTCCCGGTTACGTGCCCTGGTGGGACGACCACGTGAAGCTGTTCAACGTCATGGTCCATGTGCTCTCCGACACCACCCGGCACGCCGGGCACGCCGACATCCTGCGCGAGCAGCTCGACGGCGCGGTCGGGATGCTCCCGCAGAGCGCGCCTCTGCACGGGCGCGACAGCGCATTCTGGGAGGCCCGGCGCGCGACGATCGAGCAGGCCGCCAGGGCAGCCGATCCAGCCGGCGTTTCGTCGCAAGCACGCTGAACCGCACGCCCGGACCATCGACGCGGCACAGCGAATCCGCATGAGGTGGTGTCCGGGTGGCGTCCGTGTCTGTTTTGTGGTCTAGATGACCCGGGGCGGCTAGCTGGCCTCCAGGACAAAGAACAGGAAGCATAGGAAGGCCCCGGAGGGCGTGTCCGGGAGGCGGTCGGGGAACAGTTCGCGGGCACCTGGTGCGGGGGGTGGCTCGCTGACGACGGCTATCCGGAACCCAGCTGCGGTAAAGGCGTCGGTCATGGCGTGCAGCGGCCGGGTCCAGAAGCTCATGTGGGCTGTGTGGCCGCCGTGGGTCCACTCTTCGGACCAGTTGTAAGTCGCGAAGTAGTCGCGCTTGTGTCCGGCTTCGCGCTGCTGGATGGCGACTGCGAAGGGATGGTCGACGGCCACGATCAGTCGGCCGCCGGGCTTGAGGATGCGCCGCAGCTCGGCCAGCGGTGCCGTCCAGTCCTGCAGGTAGTGCAGTACGAGGGCCGCGATGACGTCGTCGAACGCGCCGTCTGGGTATGGCAGCGGGTGGGCCAGGTTGGCTATCCGCAGGTCGGCATCGGGGCCTAGGCGCTTCCGGGCAAGCTCCACCATCTTGGTGCTGGAGTCGAAGCCGGCCACGGTCGCGCCCCGGTCGCGCAGTGCGGCGGATATGGGGCCGGAGCCGCAGCCGGCGTCGAGGATCCGCCGCCCGGCCACATCCCCGGCTAGGTTCACGATCGCGGGCCGTGTGTAGTAGGCGTTGAAGAAGCCGGTCTCGTTGGCGGCCGAGTACGCCTCGGCGAAGCTGTCGTAGTCGGTGGCCCTCGGCGGATCGGACGAGTAGGCGGCCGGCGAGTCGTGCCTGGTTGAGATCCCCCCGCGGGAATTGTCGTCATTAGGCATGCGCCCCATCGTGGCATCCATCGTCATGGACGAACACCGGAACCGCCGGTAAGCCGCAAGGCGACGCATCGACCGAGTGCGAGAATCGCTCCAGCGGTCAGCCCGAGTCGGCCAGGAGCCGGCCGACGAGCGCCTTGAGCTGGGCGCGGACCTGATCCGTGGTCATCCCGCCCTCGCGGACGAGGTGGCGGAGCAAGTCAGCGCGCACGGCGGCGAGCAGCAGATGCGCGGTCCACGGGGCCTGCTCGGGGCCGAGGTCGGGGACCAGCAGCCCGGTCAGGAGGACGTGCACGTCCCGGTAGTCCGGTGACTCGAACAGGCTGCCCCCGCTCTCGGCGGCCTCGAGGGCCGAGGTGAGGTGCATGTTCTGGAACTTCACGGCGGCGATGGCGTCGACGACCGCGGCGACGCGCAGCCGGGCCGGCGTCCCCGGGCCGAGCGGCGGCGGCCCCGATTCGATCCGCTGCCGCAGGGGCGCCAGCCGCTGCGCGTACAGGTACCGGATCAAGCCGGCCCGGTCGCCGAAGCGGCGGAACAGCGTGCCCTTGCCCACCCCGGCCGCCTTGGCGATGTCGTCCATGGTGACGGCGCGCGGAGCGGCCGAGTTCGCGAACAGGCGGTCGGCCGCCTCCAGGATCGCCTGCCGGTTCCGCGCCGCGTCCGCCCGCTCTTCCCGTTGCACGCGCAGCTCCTCGTTGACGACCGGACCGCCGGTCCGTATATTAGCAAATCTAGACGGACCAGCGGTCCGCTTAGTGTGATGACAAGAAAACGGAGGTACGAGGTGGCAACCGACGACCGCGAATACTGGAACCCGCTGGTGTCGGCCGAGGCGTTCGCCTCATGACAGCTACCAGTGACCTGGACCAGGTGAGGTACATCTCGCTGACGACGTTCAAGCGGGACGGAACGCCGGTCTCGACCCCGGTCTGGGTCACCGGCGCCCGGGGGAGCTACGCCCTGACGACGGGCGAAGGCGCCTGGAAGACGAAACGGCTGCTCAGGAACCCGGCTGTGGAAGTCCGGGTCTGCGACGCGCGCGGACGAGTGAAGCCGGACGCGACGGTCCACACCGGCACCGGCGAAATCTCGACATCGAGCGCTGAAATCGCCGCGGCGGACCGGGCGCTCGCCGCCAAGTACGGCTGGCAGTTCAGGGCAACGAGAATCGTGGTCGTCATCAGGCGACGATTCCGCAGGGGCCCGAAACAAGGCGCGGTTGCCGTCCACCTCTCGATACCAGGTTGATCGAGAGCGCTCGCGCGAGCATAAGCAGCCCTAGTTCGCATTTCGCCGCGCGATCGAGTTACGAGATCGCCATCCTGTGGTCGCGCAGCGCGCGGTAGAAGGGCTCGTGGTGGGCGCTGAAACCGGCCAGCATCGCATTCGCCGGAGTCGACGATGACTGGCTGGGGCCTTCGGCCAGGCCGCGCAGCGTCGTGATCAGCTGCGCGGCGATGAGGCCGGGCCCGGTCACCCTGGTTGAGTCGTCAGCCAGCGTCATCGGCGCTCCTCGCTCGGCTCGTCAGCAGATTCGCCCACGTGCGGACCGGCCAGGGCCGGTGGTTAGCCGGTGGGCTGGGGCGGCGCGAGCGGTTGGGCTGGGGGTGGTGGGTGGCTGCGGAGGATGGTCTTGCCGTCGGGGCTGGTGGCGCGGTATTTGCAGAGCAGGGCGCAGTCTTTGACGCTGGTGGGGCCGCCGTCTTTTTTGTGGGTGATGTGGTGGACGTCGGAGACGGCGGGTCGGCGGTTGCAGCCGTCGGGCCAGGCGCAGTGCTTGTCGCGGGTGATGACGGCGCGGCGGATGGGCTCGGGGATGGTGTCGGAGTAGCCCTAGCCCGCGTTTTGTATCAACTCTGGAAGCCATGGACGCCACACCCAAGGGAAGCACGGAACTGCACCTGCGGGCGGCGCTGTACGCGCGGCTGAGCGAGAGCGAGACCTACGACGCTGCGGAGTCGGTGCCCACGCAGCTCGCCAACGCCGGCCGGCATGCGGCGCGGCGCGGCGCGGCTCGTGTCATTCCGCGATGTCAGACGCTTTGCGTCGCTGCGCGGCGGAATAGCTACGAAGCGCTCGCAGGAAGTCGATCTCGCGAAATGCGGGCCAGTAAGCATCACAGAAGTACAGCTCAGAAGCCACGGTCTGCCATAGCAGGAAGTTGGAAGCGCGCTGCTCACCACTGGTGCGGATGACGAGGTCGGGGTCGGGTTGTCCGGCTGTGTAGAGGTGGCGGGCAATATCGTCGGTCGTCAGCGTGTCAGCCAGCTCGGTGAGCGTGGCGCCAGCGTCCGCCTGCTCGTACAGCACCTCCCGGATTGCGTCGAGCACTTCCTGGCGTCCTCCGTACCCGACCGCCAGGGTCACGTGCGCCCTGGTGCGGCACTCGCGGGTTGCCTCGACTGCTTCCTTCAGCGCGCGGGCCGTGGTCTCAGGCAGCACGTCGAGCGTGCCAGCGATGTGGACTTGCCAGGTGGCTTCTGGCCGTGCTAGCCGGTCGCAGACGACATCCTCGATGATCCGCATGAGGAAAGCGATCTCGGCGTCGCCGCGCCTTTGCAGGTTCTCCGCAGAGCAGACGAACACGGTCACGTGCTTTATGTCGGCCCGCTCGCACCAGAGCAGGACATCCTCGATGTGCTCGGCCCCGGCCTTGTGCCCCAGGCTCGGGCTGGCCAGCCCCATCTGGCGTGCCCAGCGACGGTTGCCGTCCATGATCAGCCCGACATGCCTCGGCAGGCTGGCACCGGACAGCTCGCGGCGGAGTTTACGCGTGTAGAGGTCGTAGGCGAGGTTGCGCAGCACGCGCCCAACCTACAGGCACCCTAGCCGGAGCGCGATTCTTCATCGAAATGCATCGGCCCGTTACCGTCAATTCCCTTGACCGCTTACGGGCGACTCTCTCCCCGTTGAGCGACGCATCTGAGCGGCTTAACGGCAGCGGGGGCGGCGGACCTGACACGGGGGCGGTGGCTGTACGCTTGCCCGCGGTCGGGCCGCCTCCCAGGTCGGCCCTGTCAGCCCGATCGAGCCGCCGCGAGGGGTCCGATGTCCTTCCGCGGGCTTTCCGATTATGGATAACTTGTCCACGGGCCAGGCCGGCCGCTCGTCATGCGATCTCCGCAGTCAGCTCGATCTCGACCGCGATGCCATGGGGCAGCTCGGCGAGGCCCACGGCGGTGCGGGTGTGGCGTCCGCAGTCGCCGAAGACGTCGACGAGGAGGTCGGAGCAGCCGTCGATGACGGCCGGGGTCTGGTCGAAGCCGGGGGCGACGTTGACCATGCCGAATACCTTGACGAAACGCCACGCGCGATCAAGATCGCCGAGTTCGGCGCGCATGGTCGCGAGGATCGACAAGGCGGTGAGCCTGGCGGCGCGCTGGCCGGCCGCGAGCGAGAGCGATGAGCCGACCTTCCCGATGACTACCTCATCGGCGCTGACCGGGCCGTGTCCTCCGACGAAGAGCAGCGAGCCGACCCGAGCAGGGCAGGTAGTTGCCGACCGGGGCCAGCAGCGGAGGCAGCTCGATGCCGAGCTCCGCCAGCCGTGAATCGATCTGTGACATGAATGCCGCCTTCCATTGCGTGCGCCTGTCCTGGCGGGTTTCGTGTTCGAAGAGGACGGGCCCCGTACGTGGGGAACGGCACCGCCGCGCTGGCGTGGCGTTTCGGGCCGCCCGGCCGCCCGGTCGGCCGCGGGATCGATATCCTCACGATTCGCGACGGCCGAGTGGGCGTTGTGCGCACCCTGATCACGGGGGATCCGCGCTCGGGGACCTAATTGATCTCAGAGGTGTCGATGCGGGCCATGATGCGGTCGGCGTCGCGGCCGAGGCGCCGGAGTTGCTCGTGCGATAGCACGTCGATGACGAGCGACCGCACGTGCGCCACATGTCCGGGGGCCGCCGCAGCCAGTGCCGCGAGTCCTTCATCGGTGAGGACCGCGTTGGTGAAGCGCCCGTCCGCGGGGTCGGGCTCCCGTCGGACGAGGCCTCGCCCCTCGAGTCGCTTGACGAGGTGGGAGAGGCGCGACAGCGATGCATTCGTGACTTCCGCCAGCGAGCTCATCCGCAGCGTTCGGTCCCGGCTGCTCGAGAGCATCGCAAGAACCTGGTACTCGACCATCCCTAGGTCTGAGTCGCGCTGGAGCTGCTGGTCAATTGACCAGGGAAGCCAGGTCATCAGGCGGACGACCGAGAGCCACGAGCTGACCTCTGCCTCGGTGAGCCATCTGACCTGGGTCTCGTCGGTGTCACGGGGCGCGGCTGCTGGCATGGACCGAGGATAGTCGTCACTTGCCGGTTCACGTGAGCGGACCTGCATCGGCGACCTTCGACACCGGCCCGAAAGTGACTTGATTATTCAAGTCATGACTTGAATAATCAAGTCAATTGAGCTAGTGTTGACGTGTACAGACGCATGCCAAGAGGGTCCAGTCGCTTCGATTCTGCTCATTCACGCCATCAGCTTTCACTTGATGGCTCAATGTCATCACAGCAGGCAGGAGGAGATCGTCATGAAGGTCGCACTCACTGGTGCAGTCGGCTACGTCGGGTCGCACATCCTGGAGGAGCTGCGCAAGCACGGCCACGAGGTGACCGCGCTGGTCCGCGACGACGCGCAGGCGGAGGCCGTCGCCGCGCACGGCGCGGTGCCGTCGGTCATCGACCTCTACGACCGGCCGGCCGTCGTGAGCCTGCTCTCCGGTGTCGACGGCGCCATCCACACGGCGAGCCCGGGCGACGCCACCAGCGCGCAGCTCGACGCGGCCGTGGCGGACGCCGCCATCGAGGCCTTCGCGGGCACCGGAAAGCCCTACGTCCACATCAGCGGGGCCTGGGTCTACGGGTCCAACTCCGACATCACGGAGCGCTCGCCGTTCCGGGCGCCTGCCCTGGTCGCCTGGAAGGAGCCCATCGAGGCGCGCGTGCTCAGTGCGAGCGGCATGCGTGGTGTCGTGATCGTCTCGAGCGTCGCCTACGGGGACGGCGGCGGGGGCATCCCGGGGCTGCTGATCGGATCGCCCAGGGACGAGGCAGGCAACCTGATCACGCTCGGCTCCGGCGAGCAGCACTGGACGACGGTTCACGTGTCGGACCTGGCCCGAGCCTTCCGGCTCGTCCTGGAGATCCCGGCCGCTCGCGGCTACTACGTCATCGGGAACGGGCTGAACCAGACGGTCGCCGAGATCACCCGGGCCGCGGCCGACGCAGTCGGCGCGCCCGGAGCCGTTTCCGGTTCCGATCAGGAGGCCCGGGCCCGGCTGGGCGACTACTTCGCCGAGGTCCTGCTGCTCGACCAGGGCACGACCGCGGCCCGGGCCCGGGACGACCTCGGCTGGAATCCCTCGCACCCGGGGCTGGTCGACGAATTCCGTCACGGGAGCTACCGCAAGTAGCGGCCGAACTGCAGCTCCCACCCTCGGCGCCACCGGCATGCCGTGCGGCGCTGAGCATCTCTCCTGCGTCTGAAGCCGGGACGGAGACCCGCGCCTGCAGCCCGATGCGGCGCGCCGCCCACCGTGCTGATTGTCCAGCAGCCGGTAGCGGGATACTGGGGCTATCCAGTCCTCGATCCGGGCGACGGTGGCCTGGTTGAGCAGGCCCGCAAGATGGCCCAAGAGCAGACGGACGGCGCGCTCGAGAAGCCCGGTCCCGCGTCGCGGCCCGCGTCGGGACATCTGACGCGGTAACCAAGAGGAGGCAACAGCCATGCACGCGACCGTCAGGGACGTCATGAGCACCCACGTGATCGCCGTCAGGCAGAGCGCCCCGTACAAGCAGATGGCCGCCATGCTGCACGAGCAGCGGGTCAGCGCGTTCCCCGTGCTCGACGACGACAACAAGGTCATCGGGGTCGTCTCCGAAGGCGACCTGCTGACCAAGGCGGCCATCGAGGGCACCATGCCCGGGGCCCTGAGCGGCATGCTGCCGCGGCGGGAGCACGACAAGGCGAGCGCGGTCACCGCAGCCGAACTGATGACGGCGCCCGCGGTCACCATCGGTCCTGACGCCCCGGTCGCCCAGGCGGCCCGGCTGATGTACACCCGGCGGGTCAAGCGGCTCCCGGTCACCGATGACGACGGGAAGCTCATCGGCATCGTGACCCGGGCTGACGTCTTGAGCGTGTACAGCCGGCCCGATGCGGACATACAGCGTGAGATCACCCAGGACCTGATCGCGGGCGTGTTCCTGTGCGACCCGGCCCGCTTCACCGTCGACGTGAAGGACGGGATCGTCACCATCGCCGGCACCCCGGAAACCGCCCTTGTCGGCCGCGACATCGTCGACGCGGCCAGGCACGTTGAAGGCGTCGTGGCCGTGCGCGGCCGGCTCGGCGACCCGCCGGATGCGCCATACCGCCCCAGCGCGGTCACCTGACCGACCAGGCAGGCGCACTGGCCGCCGGAACTCCACCCGCGATCGCGAGTGCGGCGAGTTGGGACGGCAGCGTCAGGTCTGGGCCTCGAGCGGCGGCAACGCGCCCATCTGCTGAAACACCTCCAGGGTGTTCAGCTCGTCCCAGTGCTCGACGAACATGCCGTCCTCGACCCGCCAGATGTCGATCGACCGCATCTCGACCGCGCTGCCGCTGGCGGGGATGCCCAGGAAGTCTCCCTTATGCGTGCCGCGGTAGACGAACCGTCCCACCACCCGGTCGCCGGAGATCACCAGGTCCTCCATGCTGGAGCGGACGTCGGGCAGCGCCGCGAAGAACGCGTGCCAGAACTGACGGTTCGCCTCGCGGCCGTCAGCGACGAACGCGTTGTGGTTGACGTAGCCCTCGGCCACGAACTGGTCGACCAGGTCCGGATCGTGGGTGTTCAGCATCCTGAGGTAGGTCTCGGCCAGCTCTTGCCCGTGCGTGTCCATGTCTTTCCCCTTCTCGGGTTAGCACTGCTAGCACTAGCAACGCTAGCGTCGCGAGCCATGCAAGTCAATAGCATTGCTTGTATCGGTAGCTGTGCTAGACTTGAGCTGTGACCATCGAAGATCGTCGGCTGCGCGAGCGCACCGCCCGGCGCCGGCTCATCATGGCGACGGCACGCACGCTGGCCGAACATGAAGGATGGGATGCGGTCACGACGCGCCGCCTGTCGACGGAGATCGAATACAGCCAGCCGGTGCTGTACAAGCACTTCGCATCGATGGAGGAGATTGTCGAGGCCATCGCGTTGGAGGGCTTCGGCGAACTCGCAGAGACGCTGGGCGCGGCTCGCCGCAGTGCGGGCGCCGCCGGGGAAGCGCTGACCCGGACTGCCCGCGCGTTCAGCAAGTTCGCCATCGACAACCCGGCGCTTTACGACGCGATGTTCTCCCGGGCCACGCGACTGCGCTTCGGCCCTGACTCCCCAGCGCCGCTACATGCGGCGTTTGGCGAGCTGCGCGCGGCAGTCGCCGCCGTGGCCCGCGACCGAGACAGCGAAACGCTGACCGAGGTGCTCTGGGCCGGGCTTCACGGCCTGGCGACCCTCAGCCGCAGCGAACGGCTACGCCCGGGCCATGACGAGGAGCGCATCGAACTCCTTGTCGCTCAGTTCGGGCAACCCCACGAGGAGGTCGTGTTGCGCACCGGCCGCCCTGGTCAGAACCAAATCAGCACTCGGTCCTGACGGGTCAGGAGTGGGCCAAGAACGTCCGCCTGCCGACTCTGTGCCATGTCCGCGGCGACATCCTCACCGAACCAGATCAAGAGCAGATTGGTCCGAACGGTCCCGGCTGCCTCTGGGACGGTCAGGCGGCAGCCTTCTGAGGGGTGTTGTCCTTGATGAATCGGGCGGTGACGTCCAGGATGACGGCACCCGCCTCGGCGTTATCGCTTACAGGCACGATCCGCAGTCTTCGGTGTCTCCGATGATGTCGAAGAGCATCCGCCGGAAGTCCTGCACCTGGTCTTGGCCGAAGCTGTTCAAGACCGTTGCCTCGACGCCGTCGCACGCGCGGGCCACTCGCGCGCGCAGGGCATTTCCCGCCTCGGTGATTTCTTGTAGGAGTCGAATCATCCCTCGTAGCGTCACGCTTGCCAGGTCTCGGTTCTGCTCAGCGGTCAGGTGGGCGCCTGGATCAGGTCGGCACCGCTCATCATCGCCAGGCTTCGGGGAGCGCGGGCAAGGACCAGGCTCGCGGCGCCGCGCACCTCGGCGCTTGAGCCAAGTTCGCCAGTGACGATCGTCACCTGTGGGACGGCCGACGGCAGCGCGTAGCGAGCGATGGCGCTGCGAATTGGTCCGGTGAGTCGCTCGCCGGTCGCGGCGAGATCGCCGCCGATGACAATCGTCTGCGGGTTGAGGAGCGTAACCAGCCCCGCTAGGGCGCGCCCGATTGCCTCCCCGGTATCCTCAAGCACGCGCAGTGCCCCGGCGTTGCTGCCGGCGAGGAGGCGTGGCAGGTCATCGGGTGTGACCGTCCGGCCCCAGCTGTCCTGGAGCAGCCTGGCGATCGCGACCGGGCTCGCGACAGTCTCCAGGCAGCCGCGGTTACCACAGCGGCAGACCGGACCCGGCGGTGCGACGAGCAGGTGGCCGATCTCCCCGGCGAGACCGCCCGTTCCCAGCAAGAGCCGGCCCGCCGTGACAATGCCTGCCCCGATTCCAGCCGACAGCCGCACGTAGATCATGTCGTCAGTGTTACGCCCCGCGCCGTAACGGTGCTCCGCGACCGCTCCGGCGTTGGCGTCATTGATCAGTTGCGCGGCAAGGCCAGTGCGCCGTTCTAGCTCCGCACCCGGGTGGATACCTACCCAGCCGGGCATGATTCCTTCGGCCCCCAGCGCTCCGTCGCTCCTGATCGGTGACGCGATGTCCACGCCAAGCCCGAGGACACGCCCCCGCGGGATGGAACAGTCACGCAAGGCGCGTTCGATCAGATCCGCAGCGAGGTCGAGAGTCTCACGCGGCGCTCTGTCGACCTCCTTGACCTCGACCTGATCCCAGACGGGTGTGCCATGCAGATCGCACAACGCGACCCGCACATGGGTGTGACCGATATCGGCCCCGACGGCGTAGGCAGCGGACCGGTTCAGCGACAGCGGCTGGGCAGGCCGGCCCATCGAGCGGTTCTCTGGTTCGGCTGGGCCGTTGTCCTCGCACACGAGCCCGGCCGCGATCATGTCGGCGACGAGGGACGAGACGGTGGCACGGGACAGTCCGGTAACCCTGACCAGATCGGGACGGCTCGTCCCGGCGCTGTCGTAGAGCGCCTGGAGAACGCGCAGGCGGCCCTCCTCCCGGAGGTTCATCGGTGCGGCGACGGCGAACTCCTCAACTCGATCGCAGGACGGGTAACCGGCAGAGCGACAATCGTATATTGTGCCGAAGTTGTACCTAAGTCAAGAGCTCTTCGTGCGGATCTAGGCCTCTATTTCGCCTGATGTTAGACATAACTAGTGGGATCGCGTCCGCCGCTGCGGATCGAGGCGCTCGTCGATCTGTCTGAGTAAGGGCCGATGAGATCGTGGCGCTGGCCTGGCTCGATGCTGACGCAGCAGCCTCGTCGCTGGCTGCCGGGAGCCACCGGCCGGGCCGTGCCGTCGCGAACGGGCGACCGCAGCGCCGAGTCCACCGCACTGCTCGGTCTTGCCATCGTCGACATCGAAACATCTTCTTGACTTATGCGCAAAGTCGGCGCAATCTCTGGCCAGGGTCCCGAAAGTTTCGATGAATCACGCCGACAGCGGACGTTTCCCCCATCGTCCGGTCTTCCGGCGCGTGCTATTCGCCCACGCGCCGCGTGCCCCGTTCCCCGAATACGGAAGCCGACAACATGCTCTCAACAAACTTCACCCGGCGGTGGGTGCGACTGGCCGCCGCGTTCCTGCTGGCGGCCGCGCTCGCCATCCCCCTGTTCGGCGCCTCGTCGCCCGCACGGGCGGCTTCGCAGCAACCGTGCGACATCTACGCCGCGGGCGGCACCCCCTGCCAGGCGGCCTACAGCACCACCCGGGCCATGTTCTCCGCATATGACGGGCCGCTGTACCAGGTTCAGCGCGCCTCGGACCACAGCTATCTCAACATCGGCCTGGAATCGGCCGGCGGGGTTGTCAGCTCGGCGCCCCAGGTCTCGTTCTGCTCCGGCACGGCCTGCACCATCACCGTGCTCTACGACCAGACTCCCAACGGCAACAACATGCCCATCTCGCCGGGCACTTCCTGTTCGGGCTGCTCGGGTGGGATCTCGGGTCCGGGCGCGAACGGGTCGGACATCGGCTCCCCGGCCATGGCGCTGCCGGTGACGGTCGGCGGCCAGCCGGCTTACGGGGCGGTGTTCGACGCGCAGGGCACGGGATACCGCATCGACAACGCCAAGAACGTGCCCACCGGCTCGCAGCCCGAGGGCGTTTACATGCTGACCTCCTCGAACCTCACGAGCAATGGCTGCTGCTTCGACTTCGGCTCGGGCGAGGCCAACGACAGCGACGACGGCAACGCGACCATGAACGCGATCTACTACGGCACCGACTGCTGGACCAACAACTGCAGCGGCCCGGGCCCCTGGGTGGGGGGTGACCTCGAGAACGGCATGTACTTCAGCAACACCGGCGCCAACCCCTCGTCCATCCCCAGCGAGACCGGCACGTTCGTCTCCGCGTGGGAGAAGAACAACGGCACGACCAACTTCACCCTGAAGTACGGCAACGGCCAGTCAGGCGGGCTGACCGAGTCCTATTCCGGAGCGTTGCCCAACGGCTATAACCCGATGAAGGTGCAGCCCTCCATCGAGCTGGGCACGGGCGGCGACAACAGCATCTGGGGCGACGGAGAGTTCTTCGAGGGGGCCGTCACCGCCGGCTATCCCTCCGACGCCACCGAGAACGCCGTCCAGGCCAACATCACCGCCGCCGGCTACGTCAACAACACCACCTTCGTCCCGACCACCGCTTCGGTGGTTAGCCTGCAGGCCCACGCCAACGGCGACTACGTCGACGCGGCGAACAGCAGCACCTCGCTGATCGCCAACGCCACCTCGATCGGCACGGCCGAGACCTTCGACCTGATCACCAACCCCAACGGCACCGTGAGCCTGCGCGCGCATTCCGACAGCGACTACGTCACCGCCGAGAACGCGGGCGCCTCGCCCCTCATCGCCAACCGCACCGCCATCGGGCAATGGGAAACCTTCGACCTGATCAGCAACAGCGACGGCAGCGTCAGCTTCCGCGCCCACGCCAACAGCGACATCGTGACCGCCGACGGCGCCGGGGCCGACTCTCTCATCGCGAACAGAACCGCGATCGGCCCCTGGGAGGAATTCAGCCTGATCCGAGATACCGCCACCGTCAGCTTCCGCGCCCACGCCAACAGCGACATCGTCACCGCCGACAACGGCGGCGCCTCCCCGCTGATCGCCAACCGCACCGCCATCGGCCCCTGGGAGACCTTCGACCTGATCGGCAACAGCGACGGCAGCGTCAGCCTGCGGGCGCACGCCAACGGCGACTACGTCGACGCGGCGAACAGCAGTACCCCGCTGATCGCGAACGCCACCTCGATCGGCCAGTCGGAGGAGTTCGACCTGATCGAGAACGCCGACGGGAGCATCAGCTTCCGTGCGCACGCCGATAAGCAGATCGTGACCGCGGACGGCGCCGGCGCCGACCCGCTGATCGCCAACCGGACGGCCATCGGACAGTGGGAGGAGTTCGACCTCATCTACGACTGACACAGCCGCCTCCACGCAAGCCCGGCGGCCGTCCAAGCGACGGCCGCCGGGCGCACTCGCGCGGCGCCGCATCCGCGCCAGTTTTCGCTGCCGCCAAGGACATCGCTGCGGCCAAGGTGACCGAAACTCGCTGCCGGCGGCGCCGCCGACGCGCTGGCTCCCAGTTTCTGGGAGCCTCCCTAACGTTCGCATGGACGAAGACAGTATCGATCGAACCATTCCGGTCGTCAGGCGAGGTTGTCGTTGATGAAGCGGGCGGAACGATTGAGGGCCGCGTTCCCCTCCTCCAGGGCGGCGGCGAAGGCCTGGAAGACGTGCGGGACCCCGGGAGTGATGTCGAGGATGACGGCCACGTCGTCGGCGGCGGCCTTCACGGCCAGGCGCGTGGCGTCGTCAAGGAGCACCTCGTGGGAGCCGGCCTGGATGAGCAGGGGCGGGAGCCCGGTGAGGTCGGCGAAGACGGGGCTGACCAGCGGGTCGGTCGCGGGTGTGCCGGTGCCGTCGAGGTAGTCCCTGACCCGGGTGCGGATGGCCTGGGCGCTGACGGCCGGGTCGGCGTCTGCCTTTGCGGCGTAGCTGCCGCCGCTCACGGTGAGGTCGGTCATCGGGGAGAGCAAGAGTGCCGCCGCGGGCATGGTCAGACCCTCGGACTTGCCCGCGATGAGGAGCTCGATGGCCAGGTTGCCGCCGGCCGACTCGCCCGCGACGACGACACGCTGGGCGCCGCCGGCCTGCTCGAGCAGTGCCCGGTAGGCCGCGGTGACGTCCTGCAGGGCCGCCGGGTACGGATACTCGGGGGCGAGCCGGTAGTCGACCGAGACCGCGCGCGTGCCGGTCTTGCGCGCAAGATCGGACGCGAGCCCCACCAGGCCCCGTGCGGAGCCGAGGGCGAAGCCGCCGCCGTGGGCGAGGAAGATCGTGCCGTGCGGCTCGACGCCGTCGATGTCGATGAAGATCACCGGGACCCCGCCCAGCTCGCCGGCCGTCATGCGGACGTCTGCGGGCAGGGGCTGCGCGGTCAGCATCTGCTCGAGGAGGGGGCGCTGGACGGCGACGTCCCCGCCGAGGTCGAAGGGGGCGTTGCGGAGGATCTGGTCGATCATGTCGCGCTGCTGTGCGGTCATCGCTGTTCCTGTCGTCGAGGGTGGGCCAGGGCGAGTGCCCCGACGGCCGGTCGATAGCCGGCTACCTGAAGTAGATTATCTCTAAGCTAGTTATTGTCAAGCTACTTGTTCCTAAGCTAGATTGGGCAGCGTGATCCGACGACGGGAAACGATGTGACTGATCTGCGACAGGTCTTCGACGACCTGGTGAGGTTCGAGACCATGCTCTGGGCCGCAGTCGACGACCGCCTGCGAGAAGAGAGCAGCGTGACCCTGGCGAGTCTGAACGTCATGCAGATCATCGACGCGACGCCGTCATGCAGGGTCTTCGACATCGCGCAAGCGCTGGCAATAACGGTCGGGGGTACCAGTCAGGCCGTGGACCGTCTCGAGAAGGCTGGATGGTGCGTCAGAAGGCCCCACCCCACCGACCGTCGCTCGTCGATCGTGGCGCTGACCCCTAGCGGCGAGGAGGTCCTGAGCCGTGCCGCCCCGGTCTTCGACGACGAGCTGGACCGTTTGCTGCGGGCCCCGCTCGCCGACTCCGACCTCGGACACCTGGCCGACGGCCTCCGCAAACTCCGCCGATCGGCGGCGGCAGGCCCGGCCGCTTCCGTGGCGACCACCTCGTCAAAGCAGAACTGAAGGAGGCCGTTACGGACCCCGCCGCCCGTGCCGTGCGGTTCGACCGCTACGGCGACCGAGACGTCCTCTACGTCGCCGACATCCCCATGCCTGTTCCGGGCAGCCCTCGGGTTCTCGTGGCAGCGCAGCAGCCACGCTACCCACGCGGGACGGACCGTGAAGCTCGGCCCGTCCGCGCTCGATGATCTTCCGCACCCCGGCGGGAACCTGGTCACGTGTTCTCAGGGACCGGCGGCGCGGCCGGCCAGCGACCGGCTGTCATGGCGGAAGAAGAGACGCCACGGCCCGTTCAGAAGAAAAGAATTGAAATCCTTTTTCCGAACGGGCCGTGGCTCTGACCCCGATGGCGCTATTGCTGTCGTCAGCCGGTGTACGGATTCGGCGGGACCGAGCTTGACCAGGTGACGGACAGGCACTGCTGGCCGGTGACGAGGGCAAGCTCGCTCCCGCTCCATGAGACTGGGCTAAGGGGCATCTGCTTCCTCCGCAAGGGCGTTCTCTGCACCCGGGCGGGTGTGCGGTTCGGCGTTCCAGGAGACGAGGATCCGCAGCCGCTCGTGGGAGGGCGTGCCGGGTTCGGCGGTGAGGATCATGAGGCGCTGGCCGCTGCCGTCGGGGCTGTCCCAGGTGTCGCAGTCGAGGGTGAGGTCGCCCACGATCGGGTGCCGGTAGTGCTTGGTGCCGTAACCGGCCCCCGTGACCTGATGCGTGGCCCACCAGGTGCGGAAGTCGGCATCCTGCACCGACAGCTCGCCGACGAGGACAGTGAGCTCCGGGGCG
>Ga0208357_1001747_pt1 | contig 15433 bp, 14 predicted proteins | sample NGESurdeep092012_6_FD_184487 | JGI IMG/M metagenome (GOLD analysis project Ga0208357, IMG submission 184487) | Arctic peat soil microbial communities from Barrow, Alaska - NGEE Surface sample F52-2 deep-092012 (SPAdes) | ecosystem: Environmental > Terrestrial > Soil > Wetlands > Peat ... | reverse complement strand
TGAACTGATGCCATCCATGGCATCAGCCCTTCGGGCAGCGTTGCTGCTCAAGATGGCAATCCTGCCATCTTGTCCCCGCACAGCGGGGGAAGGTGCCCGAAGGGCGGAAAGGGGCGCCTTTCGCCGTGCAAAAGCAGGATCAAGAGCACCCCCATCCGCCTGCGGCACCTTCCCCCGCTAGCGGGGGAAGGAAAACTTGGGCTCCACGCCAGCCCGTCGACTATTCACAAACTCTGAGCGCAGGTTTGGCACCGCTCATGCATGGCTCCTTGGCAAAGCGAATGGCCGCAGCCCCGTTCCGGGGTTGCGTATCGGGCCGTTCCACTTCCACGCGAGGACAGACACATGCAGGCAACGATGGCGGGGAGCCCGCTTTCGGTATCCGAAAGCCCACTTTCGGTATCCGATCAACACGGTGCCACCGTGCGCAATTTTCTTGAGCACGCCCGGGCCATCGCGGCCGGCGAGGCGGAAGGGGGTGTTTTCACCTGGTTTCTCGCCACCGAGTACCAGTGGGAAATGGAATCGGCCTGCACCTGGCTGGTCGAATCGCCCGCCAGCCGGCTTGCCAGGGACGACAAGGAATCCCTGCGCCACTTCCTCAGGGGCATGCCGGAAATCCGCCAGGCCATCATGGCCGGCCGCAAAGCCGCCGCACAACGCGCCGATCGCTCGCGGCTGCTGGAATCGACCGACTGGCTGGAACTCGCGTCCCTGCCGAGCTGGCAGGACTTCACCGTGCGCACCGCCATCTTGCTGAGCCAACTTGGCGAACCGGCCAGGAACGACTACCACTACGACGCCATCGCCTAGGAGGCGTGGGTCGCAGACCGACCAACCAAAGCCCGACAGGCGCCCTGATCTGTCGGGTTTTGGTGGCCGAGTCGAAGATTTGGCGGTCCGACGACAGATTCCTGACGCTTTGCCGGTCCATCGTGGCTTCATGGGCCCGGAGTCGGCGGTAGTGGACCGCATCGGCGGACCGGCGGACCGGCGGACCGGCAGACCGGCCAACCAACAACGCCTGACAGCCTCCCTGGAGCAAAAGCGAAACCGGCTGCCATGAGTGGCCTTCCCGGTCGCGTCCGTTAAACTCAACGGTTTGCGGCTCGGCGCGGTGGCGCCGACCCGTTCACCGAACGGAGTTGAATCGTGGCCCGCCAGAAACCCCTCAAGCTCTACCGCAACATCGGCATCATTGCGCACATCGACGCCGGCAAGACCACCACCACCGAGCGCGTGCTCTATTACACCGGCAAGAAGCACCAGATCATCGACGTGCATGACACGAAGGATGGCAAGGGCTCGACCACTACCGACTACATGGAGCAGGAGCGCAAGCGCGGCATCACGATCCAGTCGGCGGCGGTGACGGCGGAATGGAAGGGCCACCAGATCAACGTGATCGACACGCCCGGACATGTGGATTTCACGATCGAAGTGAACCGCTCGTTGCGCGTGCTCGACGGTGCCGTGGTGGTGTTTGACGGAGTGGCCGGCGTGGAGCCGCAGACCGAGACCAACTGGCGCCTGGCCGACCAGTATCACGTGCCGCGCGTGTGCTACATCAACAAGATGGATCGCATCGGTGCCAGCTTCGCGCACTGCATCAAGGGCATCCGCGAGCGTCTGAACGCGCCGGCGCTGCTGTGCCAGATTCCGCTGGGCAGCTCTGATGAATTTGTCGGCATGGCCGACTTGGTCGCCAACGTGGCCTACATCTGGAACTCCGACGACAAGGACAGCAAATGGGAAACCGTGTCCTTCGAGGAAGCGAAGGCGCGCCTGAAATTCAACTCCACCGTGGACACCGACTGGGTGGCACGTTTGCCCGCGCTGCGCGAGGAGATGCTCGAAACCGCGCTGGCCATGGATGACGACGCATTCGGCCATCTGATCGAAACCGGCGAGCATGACCCGGAGATGCTCAAAAAGTGCATCCGCAAGGGCTGCGTCAGCGGCCAGCTGGTGCCGGTGTTCTGCGGCTCCTCGTACAAGAACAAGGGTGTGCAGCAGTTGCTCGACGCCGTGGTCGACTACATGCCGTACCCGGGTGAGAACGGCGGCATCTCGATCGTCGACGAAGACGGCAACGTCATCGGCGAACAGGAAGTGAAGGACGACGCCCCGGCCCGTGCGCTGGCGTTCAAGGTGATCAACGACCAGTTCGGCACGCTGACCTTCTGCCGCATCTACTCCGGCGTGATCAAGAAGGGCGACACGCTGATGAACGTCACCCGCGGCAAGAAGGAACGCGTGGGCCGCATCGTCGAGGTGCAGGCCGACCACACCAGGGAAATCGACGAAGTCCGCGCCGGCGACATCTGCGCCTTCGTCTCGATGAAGGACACCGAGACCGGCGATTCGCTGAGCGATCCGGCGCACCCGGCCCTGCTCGAGCGCATGCGCTTCCCCGATCCGGTGATCAGCGTGTCGGTCGAGCCGAAGAGCCGCAACGACGTCGACAAGCTGTCCACCGCGCTCTACAAGATGGTCAAGGCCGACCCGTCGTTGCGCATGGAAGTGGACCAGGAAACCGGGCAGACCGTGCTCAAGGGCATGGGCGAGCTGCATCTGGAAATCACCATCGACCGCATGCGCAGCGAGCTGGGCGTGGAAGCCAACATGGGCAAGCCCAAGGTCAGCTTCCGCGAAGCATTCGGCCAGACTGTCGAGCACATCTACACGCACAAGAAGCAGTCCGGCGGCTCGGGCCAGTTCGCCGAGGTGAAGATGATCTTCGAGCCGGGCGAGCCGGGTTCAGGCGTGGTGTTCTCCGACGAAGTCGTCGGCGGCCGCGTGCCGCGCGAATACATCCCGGCGGTGGAGCATGCGATCAAGGTGGAGTCGCGCCAGGGCCAGGTCGCCGGCTACGAGGTGGTGGATTTCAAGGCGCGTCTGCTCGACGGCAAATACCACGACGTTGACTCCTCCGCACTGGCCTTCGAGATCGCCGGCCGCGCCTGCTTCCGCGAAGCGCAGCGACTGTCCAAGCCGAAGCTGCTGGAACCGATCATGAGCCTGGAAGTGGTCACCGAGGCGACCTATCTCGGCGACGTGATCGGCGACATCAACCGTCGCCGCGGCCAGATCACCGACCAGGGCCAGAAGGGTACCTCGGCCTTCGTGCAGGGCTTCGTGCCGCTGTCCGAGATGTTCGGCTACATCAACTTCCTGCGCTCGGCCACCAGCGGCCGCGGCAACTTCTCGATGATCTTCGATCATTACGAGGAAGTGCCCGCCAGCATGGTCGAGAAGCTGATGGAGAAGGAGTCGAAGTAAGCCTTGGCTTCGCGTCGACGCCGACTCCTTGCAGTCGGCGTCGAATGGAAAGGCCCGGACGCAGGTTCCGGGCTTTTTTATGGTTGGTGAAACCACCTGACGACCTTGGCGCCACCTTCAACGCGAAAAAATGCGCGCCTGAAACGGGAAGACTCTCCCGATCTGTCCATGGGATCAACGATCCATCGGGCAGGCATCGAGGAAACTTTTTACGACAATTTTATGCGGCATCCCATCGCTGTTACGGCGTTATTGCAACCCGATGCCCAGAATGCTCGCCTGAGTCATTCCAGGCATCCACCATGTCCACCATCACGCCTTGTCCGCCTGCGCCCGCGCCGGCCACGCGCTGTCCTGCGCCTGCTTCCGCACCGCCAACCCCAGACCAGCCGCGATGAACGCAAACCCGCCGTCACGAAGGCTGGCCACGCTGGCCCTCGGCGCCGTGGGCGTGGTCTACGGCGACATCGGCACCAGCCCGCTGTACACGCTGAAGGAGGTCTTTGGCGAGCACGGCATGCTGGCGACGTCGGCGAATGTGCTCGGCGCGCTGAGCCTGATCTTCTGGTCGTTGATCATCGTGGTGTCGATCAAGTACCTGTTGTTCATCATGCGCGCGGACAACAAGGGCGAGGGCGGCATCATGGCGCTGCTGGCGCTGGCCCAGCGCAGTGCCCGCCACCTACCCCGGCTGCGGCTGACCATCATCGGGCTTGGCCTGTTCGGCGCGGCGCTGTTCTACGGCGATGGCGTGATCACGCCGGCGATCTCGGTGCTGTCGGCGGTGGAAGGCCTGCAGGTGGCGGCACCCGATCTGCAGCCGTGGGTGGTACCGATCACCATCGGCGTGATCATCTCGCTGTGCTGGTTGCAAAAACGCGGAACCCGCCAGATCGGTTCCTTGTTCGGCCCGGTATGCGCGCTGTGGTTCATCGTCATCGCGGGACTGGGCGCGCTGGGCATTGCGCGACACCCGGCGGTGCTGCTGGCGATCAGCCCGGTTTATGGCGTGGCGTTCTTTCTGCACAACCATGCCGAGGCGTTCTTCGCGCTGGGCGCGGTGGTGCTGGCCGTCACCGGTACCGAGGCGCTGTATGCAGACATGGGCCACTTCGGTAAACGACCGATCCAGCTGGCCTGGTTCAACTTCGTGTTGCCCGCGCTGGTATTGAACTACTTCGGCCAGGGCGCGCAGATCCTGCAGGATCCTGCCGCGGTCGCCAATCCGTTCTATCACCTGGTGCCGCGATTCATGCTGTATCCGATGATCGCGCTGGCCACCGCCGCGACCGTGATCGCCTCACAGGCGGTGATCTCCGGCGCGTTCTCGATGACCCGCGAGGCGATGCAGCTGGGCTACATGCCGCGCATGCGCGTCGTACACACCTCGCGCGAAATGTCCGGGCAGATCTTCGTGCCATGGATCAACTGGATCCTGATGATCCTGATCGTGGCGGCCGTACTGGGCTTCCGCTCGTCGGACAACCTCGGTGCGGCCTATGGCACAGCCGTCACCGGCACCATGGTCACCACCACCTTGCTGGCCTTGGTGGTGGCACGTCTCCAGTGGCGCTGGCCCTTGCCGGCCGTGCTTGCCACCGGCGCGTGCCTGCTCAGCGTGGACCTCGGCTTCTTCAGTGCGAACCTGGTCAAGGTGGCGCACGGCGGCTGGTTTCCGCTGGCACTGGGGCTGTGCGTGTTCGTGGCGATGACCACCTGGCGACGTGGACGCGAGCTGGTGGTGCGCGAGATCCAGCAGGGTGGTTTTGCGCTGGCGCCGTTCATCCGGAACCTGGCCGATCATCCGTTGACACGCGTGGCCGGCACCGCCGTCTTCCTCACCGCCAATGCCGACGCCATCCCGAGCTCCCTGCTGCACAACCTCAAGCACAACAAGGTGCTGCACGAGCGCAATGTGGTGCTGACCGTCGAGACGCTCGATACCCCGCTGGCCGAGCCGGCCGAGCAATGCGAGTGGACCACGCTGGGCGGGGGTTTCATTCGATTGCGCCTGCGCTTCGGCTTCGGCGAAGATCCCGATGTGCCAAAGCGGTTGGCGCAATGCAGCCACGACGGCCTGCCGTTCGACATGATGGACACCACTTTTTTCCTCTCTCGCGAGACCGTGGTGGCCGGCAAGCAGCGGCATGGAATGGCGTTGTGGCGTGACCACCTGTTTGCGTTCATGGCGCACAATGCGCTGTCCGCGACTGCCTTCTTCCAGATTCCGGGCAATCGGCGCATCGAGCTGGGATCGGAGGTTGAGATATGAAACGAGGCCGACCATGTCGAGCGCCCCGCATCTGCTGAACACTCATGCACGCAGCACCTGCGCAAAGCGGCTTAGCCGCCCATTCCGCGTCAGCGCGGCGGGAAGCTTTCTGCATGCGTGACCCGCTGCCGCTGACTCCGCGGGTCCTTCGCGTCCGCGCGACCGACTACCTGTTTGCCACGGCGGTGACCTTGCTCGCCTTCGCGGTTGCTGTTGCCGCCGACCGCTATTTCTCGGCCGCCAACCTCTCGCTGATCCTGCTGACTGCCGTGCTTGCGGTCGCCATCCGCAAACCCATGGCCGTGGCGGTTTATACGGCCGTGCTGTGCTTCCTCGGCGACAACTTCTTCTTCACCCCGCCGCGGCACACGCTGGCCATCGACAGCATCGACGATGTACTGGCGATCGGATTGTTCCTGATCGTCGCCCTGGTCTGCAGCCGCATGGCCACCCGACTATCCAGCCAGGTGGTCTCGCTGCAGGTGGCCCAGCGGCGCGCACGCACGCTGCTGCAGTTGGGCCAGCAATTGGCCGCGGCGGCCGACACGGCGGCAATTCGCGAGGTTGCCACGCTGGCGCTGACCCGGGTGGCAGGTGCAACGGCGTCCATGCGACCTGCCGACCCATCGCGTTCCGGTCCGTCGCTTTCCGAGCCGTCGTTTTCCGAGCCATCGCTTTTTTCCGAGCCCCGAGCAGCCGATCAAGGCGGCGAGTGGATCATTCCGCTGCGGGTCGGCGCCCACCACCATGGCAGCGTGGTCTTTGCATCCGGCGTGGCGCGCGACCTCAATGCCGACCAGCGCGAACTCGTCCTCACCATGACACAGGACATCGCGCTGGCGCTGGAGCGTGACCGGCTGGCGCAGGAACTGGAGCAGTCCCGCGTGCAGGGCGAAACCGAACGCCTACGCAACGCCCTGCTCTCCTCGGTATCGCACGACCTGCGCTCGCCGCTGGCCTCGATGATCGGCGCCGCCGACACCCTCGCCATGTACGAGGCGCAACTGCCACAGGATGAGCGCCGGCAACTGCTGCAGGCGATCCTGCACGAAGGTCAGCGACTGGACCGCTACATCCAGAACCTGCTCGACATGACCCGGCTCGGCCACGGCACGCTCAAACTGCACCGCGACTGGGTCGACGCGACCGAAGTGGTGGTCGCCGCCACCGACCGGCTGCGTCGCTTCTTTCCCGAGCTGGTATTGCAGACGGTGCTGCCGCACGACACCGTACTGCTCTACGTGCATCCGGCGCTGATCGAGCAGGCCCTGTTCAACGTGCTGGAAAATGCCGCCCACTTCTCACCACCCGGCGAGGCCGTGCGTGTCGTGGTGAGCATCGCCGACGAGCAGTTGCTTATCGACGTGATCGATCGCGGCCCGGGCATTCCGCCTGATGAGCGCGCGCGCATCTTCGACATGTTCCATTCGGTCTCGCGTGGCGACCGCGGCGGCAAGGGCACCGGCCTGGGCCTGTCGATCTGCCGCGGCATGATCGGCGCGCACGGCGGCTCGGTGGAGGTCTTGCCGGGCGATGGCGTCGGCACCAGCATGCGTATCACCCTGCCGCTGCCACCCGCACCGGAGACAATCGCTTGAACCCTTCCGCGCCACGTGTGCTGGTGATCGACGATGAGATGCAGATCCGTCGCTTCCTCGACATCGGCCTGCGCGCCGAAGGCTATCAGGTGCTGCAGGCGGCCAACGCCGCCGAGGGCCTTGCGCTCGCCGCCACGCAATCGCCGGATCTGGTCATCCTTGATCTGGGGCTGCCCGACCGCGAAGGCCACGAGGTGCTGGCCGAGCTGCGCCAGTGGAGCGCGGTGCCGGTGCTGATGCTGTCCGTGCGCAACGCCGAGAGCGAGAAGGTGCGTGCGCTCGACAACGGTGCCAACGACTATGTGACCAAGCCGTTCGGCATGCAGGAACTGATGGCGCGCCTGCGCGCCTTGTTGCGCCACCACCCCATCGCCGGCCCGGCCGACATGCCGCCGCTGTATGACGACGGCCAGTTGCGTGTGGATCTGGTCCGGCGCGAAGTCAGCCTCGCCGGCAGCGAGGTCGCGCTGACCCGCAAGGAATACGCCGTGCTCGCCCTGCTCTTGCGCCATGCCGGCCGCGTGGTCAGCCAGCAACAGTTGCTGCGCGAAGTGTGGGGCGCCACCCATGTGCAGGACACACATTACCTGCGCATCGTGATCGGTCGCCTGCGCCAGAAGCTGGGCGACGATCCGGGCGCACCGCGCTGGCTGAAGACCGAGCCGGGGGTAGGCTACCGGTTCCTGGAGGGCCAGGATCGTTGATCGGTGGGAGTGACGTGGTTGCGGGAGGCGGCGTGCTGCCCGCGGCGACGCTTTCAATCGACCCCGCCGAACCCGGCTCAACGGCTGTCGGGCAACCAGCCGTCGAGAGGTCGACGGGGACCTGGCGTGCCTTCACACCGCCAGATGCTCGTACAGGATCACCGCGCCCACCCCGATCAGGATCACCCCGCCGAGCACTTCGGCGCGCTTGCCGACCATCGCGCCGAGCACCCGGCCGAGCATGATGCCCAGGGTGACCATGCTGAAGGTACACAGGCCGATCACCACCGCCACGACGGCAATCGGAATATCGACGAAGGCCAGTCCTACGCCGACCGCCAGCGCGTCGATACTGGTGGAAAGACCGGTGAGCGCGAGGGCGACGAAGCCATGCTTCTTCGCCTCGTCGACCGGCTCGTCCGGCTCCGGCTTCAATCCGTTCCAGATCATGTGCAGGCCCAGCGCCAGCAACAGGCCGAAGGCGACCCAATGGTCCCAGGTCTGGATGTAGCGCGAGGCGCCCTTGCCCAGCAGCCAGCCGAGCACCGGCGTGATCGCCTCGATCACGCCGAAGATCAGCCCCGCGCGCAGTGCCTGGCTGAGCCGTGGTTTGGCCATGGCCGCGCCCTTGCCGATCGCCGCGGCGAACGCGTCGGTGGACATGGCGAAGCCGAGCAACAGGATGGAAAGAGGGTTCATGCGTTATCTCAAACGACGGGGCTGGACGCAACGGCGCGACGACGCGCCCCACCGCTGTGGCGTCGTCAGCCGTTGGTCTCGCCAACCGGGATCGGTGTCTTCGCCACGGCAGGCTTGCCGAGCATGTTGACGAAGACGCCTCGCAAGCACGAGGTAGGCTACTCCCCAAAGGGTGTCGCGCTGCCGGCATCGCCACCAACGCGGCGGCAAGATTAGCACGGCGGCGCTGCAACCCGGCAGATGCCAATCGGACAGATGCACGCGAGCGAGCTGCCGCGCATACTCGGGCATCGCACAACACACGCACAGGGGATTTCGAATGAGAACACCACACGCTCTCGCCTCAGCCACGGCGGCCACCCTGGTCTTCTGTGCCGGCATCGGACTGGCACACGCCGACACGACAGCCGGCAGCAGCGCTGCCGCCCTGCCCGACACCATGGCGATGCTGAAGCATGCCATCAGCATCCACACGGTCGAGGGCCAGCACCAGGTGCCGGTGCTGGCCGCCTATCTGGCCGACAAGTTGAAGGCGGGCGGTTTTGCCGCAAGCGACGTCGAGATTATCCCGGTCGGCGAAACCGCCGCGCTGGTGGCGCGCTACCGTGGCACCGGTGAGGGCAAACCGATCCTGCTGTCCGGGCACATGGACGTGGTGGCGGCGAAGCGCAAGGACTGGACCCGCGATCCGTTCACCCTGATCGAGGAGAACGGCTATCTCTACGGCCGCGGCAGCGCGGACATGAAAACCGCGGTGGTCGTGCTGGTCGAAACCCTGATCCGGCTCAAGCACGAAGGCTTCAAGCCGCGCCATGACCTGATCCTGCTGCTGTCCGGCGATGAAGAGACCGATATGGCTACGACCCGCGAACTGGCGAAGCGCTATCACGACGCCGAGTTCCTGCTCAACGCCGACGCCGGCGGCGGCACGCTGGACGCCGCCACCGGCAAGCCCGTGCTGTACGAGATCCAGGCCGCCGAAAAGACCTATGCGGATCTCCAGATCAGCCTGACCTCAGCCGGTGGCCACTCCAGCGAACCCAACAACGACAACGCCATCTACCGGCTGGCGCGCATCATCGACCGCGTCGCCGCCTACCAGTTTCCACCGAAGAGCAACGAGATCACCCTCGCCTCGCTGCATGCACTCGGCGCGCACACCCCCGGCCCGCTGGGCGCGGCGATGACGCAGTTCGCCGCCCACCCCGATGATGCCGCTGCCGCGGCCACCATCTCGGCTGATCCCGCCTACGTCGGCCAGATCCGCACCACCTGCGTGGCCACCATGCTCAACGGCGGCCACGCGCTCAACGCGCTGCCGCAGAGCGCCAGCGTCAACATCAACTGTCGGATCTTCCCAGGCACCTCGGTCGACAGCGTGCGCGACACCCTGGTCAAGGTGATCGACGACAAGACCGCCACCGTCGCCGTGCAGCCGCCACCGCCGGTGGCCAGCCCCGCCTCACCGCTGCGCCAGGACGTGATCGCCGCCGTCACCGCCGCCGTCCACGCCCGCTTCCCCGGCGTGGAAATCGTCCCCGGCATGTCCGCCGGTGCCTCCGACAGCATGTACTTCCGCAACGCCGGCGTCCCCAGCTACGGCGTCGATGCCTCGTTCACCAAACCCGACGACACGTTTGCGCATGGGCTCAACGAGAAGCTACCGGCTTCGGAAGTGGCGGCGGGGTTGGAGTTCTGGCATCGGGTGTTGGTGCAGTTGGCGAAGTGAGGTAACTGGCAGAGCTGGCGTAGTGTCGGCTCCCGATCTCGGACAGATGTTGGAACAACTGAACCTGACTCCGTTCTCGCGGTGCGGCATGCGACCAGCCGCCACAAACCTTGCCGGGATTCATTTAAGTTATCATCGGATGATATATAGTCATGTCAAAGGAAGACGTGGGACTGGAAACGCTGCTGTTGCTCAACGGCGAGATCTACGATCAGGGCAACGGTTACTGGATCAAGATCGAGGCATGGCGTATCGAGGCGAATGAGCATGTGCCACACGGCATACGCTACGCGCTGACATTGCATGATCGCTATGGCACGCGGTTACTCGGCTTCGACAATGCGCATGCCGTCAAGCCACCGAAGCGCAAGCGTTATGCAGGCCAGCGTCTGGTCTACGACCATCGACATCGTCACGTCAGCGACAAGGGCGTGCCGTACGAATTCACCAGCCCGCAGCAACTGCTGGAGGATTTCTTCAACGAAGTAGATCGCGTACTTGAGGAAACGAAGTCATGAAAAAATTGGTCATCGGCATCGCATCCCAGCAAGCCATCCGCGCCCGCGCACTGGCCATTGCGCGTGGCGACCATAAGCCACGCCCCAACGACCCGAAGGTCTGGTTCACCTCCATGCGCTCGCTGGCCGAAGTGCTGTCCGACGACAACCGCGCGTTGCTGCGTGTAATCAGGGAGCAGAAGCCCGAATCACTGAGCCAGCTCGCGGAGTTCACCGGACGCGCGCCCAGCAATCTTTCGCGGACGCTCAAGACGATGGAACGCTATGGACTGGTCGAGATGCGCCGCACGTTGCGTAACGTGCAGCCTGTCGCCACGGCCAGCGAATTCGTGATTCAGGCGGCGTGAGCTGGGGAATCAAATGAACCTGACCCCTTTGTTTTTGTACGCACATGGCGGCCATGCATTCGGGTTGCGGCCGACGAACATGCCGATCACCGACTGGCCTGCGCTGGCCGACACCTGGCTGCGGACGATCGGGATGATTCACGACTGAGTGACGCGTGGCTCCGCGCTCAAAGAGGACGGAGGCAATTAACTAGGGATAATTACCTCCGTCCCTTTTCCACGGGCCTTACAGCGACTGCAGGTAAGTCGCCACGTCTTTCATGTCTTCCGGCTTGAGGTTTTTGATGATGCCGTGCATGACTGGCGAGTTGCGCAGGTTGCGCTGGATCACACTGAGCTGCCGCACGATATATTCCGCGTGTTGATCGGCCAACCGCGGAAAAATACCGTTGCCCTCGGCGTGCGCGCCATGGCAAGTGGAACAGGCAACCACTTGGTCTGGAATGCCCTGCTCGTATATTTTCTTTCCTGCGGCTACTTGGGCCGGATTCCCGGATATGCCTTTGGGAACGGGTTGCCTGGCGAAGTAACGCGCGAGCGCTTCCGCCGTAGCCGAATCGATCAACGTCGTCATGCCGAGCATGTAATCGTGCGCTTCTTGCTCGTTGCGCTTGCCGTCCTTGAATGCCTGTATCTGCGCGACAAGGTAGGCCTCCTGTTGCCCGGCCAGTCGAGGGAACGTCGGTGACACGCTGTTTCCACCGGGACCATGACAGCTGGAGCAAACCTGGGTGGCCAGCTTGATCGCCGCGTCGTCGCTGGGGGAGATTGGCGGTGTTCCGCTGACTGCGGCAGGAGTGGTGACGATGCCAAGCAGCAAGGCACCGATCACGGTCAAGCACACACTGTTGCGCATCATGGTTCGCCCTCCGGGTGACGCCGAGTCTGCTGCGACAGACATGTCAGTAAACCAGCCACAGGTTGGCAAACACGGTGTTGTTTTCGCTCGCCGGACGCCCTGCCCCGTCGTAGTTGAGCCGCGATCCGTTGAATTTGGTGTAGCCGTAGTACTGCAGCATCAGCCGCAGGTTCTCCACCGGCAGGTAATCCAGTTCCAGAATGTAGCCTTGCGTGTCTGGCTTGCCATTGGCGCTGCCGCCCACCGAACCCGGCGCGTACAGGCCTGCATCGGCGGTACCGTAGGTCCTGGCCACGGCCAGCGATGCACCGTACTGGCGATTGAAATAGAACGTGCCCTTGAGTTTTTCGGTGATCAGCTTGTCGTGCGAATTGGCCGGCGTAGGTCCGACGCCAATCGGCACCCCAGCCAAGGTGGCGGGGTAGCTTGCCCGGTAGTCCTGACTTTCATGGATCCGGGTGAACTGAAACGAATACGTGTGCAATTGGCTGATGTGCTGGAACTGTGCATCGATTGCGATATCGGTGAAGCGATCGGTGGGAGTGAACGGCATCGTGTTGTCGGGATAAAGCCGCAGGATCGCGCCATACGTGCCCACCATCAGCGAATTGGCTCCCCATTCGTGGTTGTAGGCCAGCCGCCAGTAGGGATCCACGCCACTGAGCCGATGCACGCCACCCGGCGTCTGGATGTCTTGGCCTGCGCGCAGCGGTGCAAAAAACCCATCAGCCGTCTGGTAACCCGACAATTCGAAGTAGATGCTGCGCTTCCAGTAGACGTAGCCGCCCACACCCGCCACTTGTTGGCCGAGTTGTCCGTCAAGCATGGTGGCTGCGGCGGCACCGATGCCGTTGGGCGGCGTGGTGAACGGGAAACCGAAGGCCGGTGTGCTGTTCCACACATCTTGCACCGTCGGATTGTTGTTGACGGTAATGCCATACAGCCAGCGCATATCGGTGTTGTCGGTGTTGTCCGAGCGGCCGACTATGCGTAGATCGGTGTTATCGATACCGCTGTGACCGACATCACCGTTACCGGCAAGGTTGTTATAAGTCCACTGAATCCAGCCACCGATGTTGTCATTGATCTTGCCACCGGCAAATACACTGGCGGCTGAGAGCACCGGCTTGTCGGTCTTGGGTACGATCTTCTGGCCTTGGTCGTCCCGGTTGTTGCGTACACCGGTGACCCCGAACTGCGCCATCAACGCCAATGGCAGTTTTTGCCGAGTACCGATGGTGTATCCACTGAGCTTGAACATGCGGCCATAGGGAGTCAGCTCGGGGAAACTCACATGGCAGGCGACGCATGCTTGCCCGGTTTGTCGGGCAAAGGCCGGTATAGCGTGGGAAACGTTGATCAGACTGAACCAGGCCAGCACGCCAAAGCATGCGAATCGCCACCTTCGATGACCCGATCGGACACCCATGATTTTCGCCTCGAAGTGACAACACATGCATCGGTCTTGGCTCGATCTTGATCGCCAGTGCCAATGCCACTATGCCGCGCGCTCGCGTAACGCTGATGTGATGGAGCCGCAGAAAACTCCGCACGGAATTGCGCTCATCGGCAACGGCGGAGTTACGGCGCCGCCGGTCAACTTGTCGGGTCAACCTGCCGAGCCAAGCCATCATTAGCGGAGCGGCTCGCGTTCCAGCCGACCCGCTACCCATGTCCACCCATCTCCAAGAAACCCGCCTCCGCCGCACCTTAGCCATCGTCAGCCATCCTGACGCGGGCAAGACCACGCTGACCGAAAAGCTGCTGCTGTTCGGCGGCGCGATCCAGATGGCCGGTTCGGTGAAAAGCCGCAAGACTTCGCGCAGCGCCACGTCGGACTGGATGGCGCTGGAGAAGGAGCGCGGGATCTCGGTGACTTCGTCGGTGATGCAGTTTCCGTACGAGGGCAAGATCGTCAACCTGCTCGACACGCCGGGACATGCGCAGGAACGGGGCCGGATTCACTTCCGCGCCTTTGCCAAGTGAACCTGACTCTGTTTTGGGTATGTCCTTCGACTTCGGCCTCCGGCCTACGCTCAGGACGAACGGGCTTGAGTAAGTGCGATTCGTGCCAGGCTCACCTGATCAAGCTGCCGCGAGCACGTTGCGCACCGTCTTCGGCGCCGCCACGGCAACCTTCAGCAGCGCCTTCGCCGCACCGCTCGGCTCGCGCCTGCCCTGCTCCCAATCCTGAAGCATACGCACCGACAGGCCAGATGTAAGAAAACGGTGCCAGCGACAATTTCGAGGCGGTCACAGGGGTGTTCAAATTGCCCCTGACACGAATGGCGCTGACTTAAGGAAACTCTGAACAAGTCCATCGCGACGCGCTACAATTAGCCGTCCAAACGCAAGGTGCCAGCCATGACGCAGTTGAGCTTCTCCGATGCCGAGTATGCCGGCAAACGCAAGCAGACGCGACGGGAGAAATTCCTGGCCGAAATGGAACAGGTGGTGCCGTGGGAGGCTCTGTGGGCGGTGATCGAGCCGGTGTATCCGAAGGCCGGCAACGGCCGGCGCCCGTACGCTCTCAAGACGATGCTGCGCATCCATCTGATGCAGAACTGGTTCGGCTACAGCGATCCGGCGATGGAGGAAGCGCTGTATGAGGTGGCTCCGCTGCGTCGCTTCGCCGGTCTATCGCTGACGCGCGGCGGCGTGCCCGACGAAACGACCATCCTCAACTTTCGCCGGTTGCTGGAAACCCACGACCTGGCACCGGCCATCCTGGCCACCGTCAATGCTCACTTGAGCGACAAGGGGCTTCTGCTGCGCCAAGGCACGATCGTGGACGCCACGATCATCCATGCACCGTCCTCAACCAAGAACGAAAGCAAGGCCCGCGATCCGGAAATGCATTCCACGCGCAAGGGCAACCAGTGGTATTTCGGCATGAAGGCGCACATCGGCGTGGATGTGGAATCGGGCTTCGTGCACACGGTCACCACGACGGCAGCAAACATTGCCGATGTGGTTGAGGTGGACAAGCTGCTGCATGGCAAGGAGAAGACCGTCTACGCTGATGCCGGGTATATCGGTGCCGAGAAGCGCGCGCCCAAACGCGGCCGCACGTGGTACATCGCCGCCAAGCGGGGCATGGTCAAGGCGATGCCCGAGGACGAACTCAAGGATGCCGTCAGGCACACGGAACACATGAAGGCCGCGGTGCGTTCAAAGGTCGAACATCCGTTTCGCGTCGTGAAACGCCAGTTCGGCTTCCAGAAGGTTCGCTTCAAGGGATTGGCCAAGAACACGGCGCAGATACTGACCCTGTTCGCCTTGTCTAACCTGTGGATGGCGCGACGAACACTGATGCTGACGGGAGAGGTGCGTCCATGATCGGGGGATTCACCCCGAGAGGGTGCCAAAAGCGCCGTTACGGGCTTCATCGAAGGCGTATTTCAAGAAAACAATGAGCGCTCGTT
>Ga0208357_1001744_pt1 | contig 15437 bp, 9 predicted proteins | sample NGESurdeep092012_6_FD_184487 | JGI IMG/M metagenome (GOLD analysis project Ga0208357, IMG submission 184487) | Arctic peat soil microbial communities from Barrow, Alaska - NGEE Surface sample F52-2 deep-092012 (SPAdes) | ecosystem: Environmental > Terrestrial > Soil > Wetlands > Peat ... | reverse complement strand
GAGGACGACGACGTCATCGTGGCTGCCTGCGAGTCCACCCCGTTCAGCATCCGCACCGACGTGAAGCGCCGGGATGAGTTCTGGCTCAAGACACAGCCCTATTCGCTGGAGGACATGCTCGCCAACGACGAGGCGGTCGAGGAGTTCGCCGGCGGAACCGTCTACCAGGCGTTCCTGTCCGCGACCAACTACCACCGGTGGCACAGTCCGGTGGCGGGAACCATCGTGCGGGCGTTCCTCGTCGAGGGCACCTACTACTCCGAGGCCGACTCGCTGGGTTCAGACGCGGTAGAACCGACCCACTCCCAGGCCTACCTTGCCCACGTGGCCGCCCGGGCGGTCTTCCTCATCCGGGCCGACAATCCCGCCATCGGCCTGGTCGGTTTCGTGCCGGTCGGCATGTCAGAGGTCAGCTCCTGTCTCATCCACCCGAGCATCGAACCCGGACGCCATGTCGCCAAGGGCGACGAGCTCGGGCACTTCCAGTTCGGAGGCTCCACCCACTGCCTCGTCTTTAGACCAGGAGTGATCGGCGACTTCGCCATGGCAGCGATCCCCCAACCCCACGACCCCGATGCCCCGATCGTGCTCGTCCGATCGCGACTGGCGACCGTCGCTCCGAAAGCTCCCCGCGCCGTCTGACCCATCCTCCCGGCTGGCGAGTTTCCCGAATGTGGATCCATCACCGGTCACTTGCATCGATCCCGGAGAACTCTTTTTGCCGCTAGTCTCAGTAGGCATCGGGAGCTCGCACCAAGCGGGCTGAGAGGACGGCCAGGGCCGTCGACCGACTGAACCTGACCGGATAATGCCGGCGTAGGGAGCGTCCGTATGACTGCTGCAGGCCTTCGTTCCACCTCCTCCGGTGGGTCCGATTCTTCGCCGGTGCCAACTGGCCCCATCGCCGGCAGTCGCAAAACCTATCTAGTGGGATCCCGGCCGGATCTGCGGGTGCCGATGCGGGAGGTGCCGCTGTCGACGGGGGACGCGGTGGTCCTCTACGACACGAGCGGCCCGTACACCGACTCCGACTATCAGGCTGATGTCCGTCGTGGGCTGCCGGCGTTGCGCGACGGGTGGATCGTCGAGCGAGGTGATACCGAGGACTATGTGGGCCGGTCCGACCGGCCCGAAGACAACGGGCGCACACGGGCTGGCGGGCGCAATCTCGACGAGGTCTTCGCTGGCTCGACCCGACGTACCCGGCGAGCCGTCGAGGGCCGGGTCGTCACTCAGCTGGCCTATGCCCGCCGGGGGGAGATCACTCCGGAGATGGAGTTCGTCGCCTTGCGAGAAGGCGTCGCCCCCGAACTGGTCCGCCACGAGGTGGCGGCGGGGCGGGGGGTGATCCCATTGAACTGCAACCACCCCGAGGCTGAGCCGATGGTGATCGGTCGGCGTTTCTTGGTCAAGATCAACGCCAACATCGGCAACTCTGCCGTGGCGTCCTCGATCGAAGACGAGGTCGAGAAGATGACCTGGGCCACCCGCTGGGGCGCGGACACCGTGATGGACTTGTCGACAGGGCGAAACATCCACACGACCCGTGAGTGGATTACCCGCAACAGCGCGGTGCCCGTCGGGACAGTGCCGATCTACCAGGCGCTGGAGAAGGTCAACGGGAAGTCCGAGGATCTGACGTGGGAGATCTACCGCGACACACTCATCGAGCAGTTCGAGCAAGGCGTGGACTACATCACCGTGCACGCCGGAGTACTACTGCGCTACGTGCCGCTGACCGCCGCCCGCAAGACCGGAATCGTCAGCCGGGGTGGGTCGATCATGGCGGCGTGGTGCCTGGCCCATCACGAGGAGAATTTTCTCTATTCGCACTTTCGTGAGATGTGCGAGCTGATGGCGCAGTACGACGTGACCTTCTCGCTCGGTGACGGGCTGCGGCCGGGCTGCATCGCGGACGCCAACGACGAGGCGCAGTTCTCTGAACTGCGCACCCTAGGCGAACTGACGAAGGTCGCCTGGGAACACGACGTACAGGTCATGGTGGAGGGTCCTGGCCACGTCCCCATGCACAAGATCAAGGAGAACATGGACCTCCAGCGCGAGCTATGCCACGAAGCGCCATTTTACACTCTCGGCCCGCTCACGACCGATATCGCACCGGGCTACGACCACATCACCAGCGCCATCGGTGCGGCGATGATCGCCTGGTACGGCACCGCGATGCTTTGCTATGTCACGCCAAAGGAACACTTGGGTCTGCCGGACCGCGACGACGTCAAAGACGGCGTCATCGCCTACAAGATCGCCGCGCACGCGGCCGACCTCGCCAAGGGACATCCGGGCGCGCAGGCTTGGGATGACGCCTTGAGTGACGCTCGCTTCGAGTTCCGGTGGGAGGATCAGTTCAACCTCTCGCTGGATCCGACGACGGCCCGTGACTACCACGATGAGACACTGCCGGCCGGTGCCGCCAAGACGGCCCACTTCTGCTCGATGTGTGGCCCTCATTTCTGCTCCATGCGGATCAGCCAGGACGTCCGCAAGTACGCCGCCGAGCACGGTGTCGAGGACGCCGACGCTCTCGAGCTGGGCATGCGGCAGAAATCAGCGGAGTTCTTGCACCAGGGCGCCCGGGTCTACCTTCCCGTCGTCAAGCGTGAACACCCGGTCGCCCCGAACGGACCGGTGGGGGCGACCTGATGTGCGCCCCATCTCCCCTCGCGGTGAGCTGGACTCGTACGATCGACAAAAGGAGACCGATCACCGATCCTCAATCGAAACACCGATTGTCCTTTCGACGGGCATTCAGTCGTCGCGACATCAGCTCCGGATCCGGGGGGGATCCTCGAATCAGCCCCCTGGATCACCCGGGTCAGTCGACGCTGACTCCTCGGGGATCGCCTCCCGCAACGCGGGTCCCGCTTCACTTTTCTTTACAAACTGAAGCCGTCGTCCAAGCCATAATCAAGATCGGGCTCGTCGGTCCAGAGGGATGCCCGTGACGGGACCGGCGATCCAGCGACGCTGCGGTCCTCATCTGGCTCTCGGTTAGCGTTACGAAGGTTCTCCCACCGCGTGGCCAGCGATGCCCGATCGGATCCGCCTTCACGCGTGTCACCCGCGGTGAGGAACCCGGCTGCGCCAACGATGGCAACGGTCGCGTCCCAGTGGGCATGCTGCTCGGGATCGGCAGGTTCGGGGCCAAGGGCGGCTGAGCCGGCGATGTTCCAACGGGTGCGATACGCCTCGATGGCTCCCGCCGCGCTCTGCCATCGTTCGACGTGACCGACGCGTTCGGGGAGGGGGCCGAGAAGGCCCATGACGTGCTCGGGTTGGGTGTAGCTGGCGGCCTGGCCGAGCCGGTACTCGGAGCGTCGGACATCTCTGTCCAGTCGGGACCAGGCCGTGATCTCGTCTCGGTGCGACGCCACCCACTCATCTCGACGGCGTTGTACGGCGACGAGAGCTGACACGTCGGCCTCCTCACCCTTCGTGTCCCAGCCGTCGATGCGGGCGTGGTGGGCCCGGTCGGAGGCGGCGGCGAGTTCGTCGGTGACGTCCTCTGGCGCATGGTCGCACAGCCATCGCGCCAAGATGGCGTGCTGGTCGTAGGTGGCGGCGAGGTCGGCGGGTGAGGGAGCTGACCACTGCGGGACATGGTCCTGGGCCATGGTCTGCTCCCGGGACTGTCCGAGGGCTTCGACGAGAGACTGGAAGGCGTCTCGCTGGGCGGTGTCGTCGGCGTGATGACCGATCTCCCACCTCGGGTTCTCGGGGGCGGCCACGTACAGGTTGTTGGACAGCCGACCCCGCGACAGCTGGGTGTAACCGGCCTCCTGGAAGAGACTGTCGCCCCCGATGCCGAAGGTGTGGTCCACGGTGATCCCCTGGGAGCGGAACACGGTGAGGGCATAGCCGAGGCTGGTCGAGGTCTCGACATAGGTCCGGGGGAGAACGGCACGCCGACCGTCGTCGAGCTCGACCAAGAGAGCCGAGGCCGCCTCGGCTTGGACATTCGTCTCTCGCAGGCCGGCAACGTCACCCTGGGCTCGGGGACCGTCACCTTCCCTGGTCGGAGCGTTGCCGGCCGGGTCGGCGCCCCCGACAACGGTGCCAAAGGTGCCGTTTCGCACCTGGAGTCTGACGGAGCGCGCGGCCCGGTTGCCCGCTTCTGCCACCCGCTGGTTCTTCTCGAAAAGCACCCGTTCGCCGACCCGGAAGGCCTTGGTACCAAACCTCATCTCTTCGCCGAGCTCACCGCCGGCGTGGCGCCGGGCCCGCACCATGTCGTTCAGGGCCACGACGTCGGCCCGGCGGACGGCCAGGATGGCGGTGGTGTGGTCGTGGTGGGCGGCCCACCAGTCCTCGACGAGTCGGTGCCGGGCCTCGTCGATGGTGCCGGAGATCGTGACCCGTCCGTGCTCGGTGTAGGCGTGGACGGCCCGTTCGGCGTTCCCGTCCCTGAGAGCGACGAGGGCGTCGCGTTCCCACTGCTGGTCGGAGCCGGCCTGGCGGCGGTTGGTGGTGAGGGTGACGACGTGGTCTCCGAGCTCGTTCGAGAGCGACCGGAGGGCCCCGCCGGCGTCGATGGACGACAGCTGGCGGTTGTCGCCGGTGAGAACCAGTTTCGCCCCGGCCCCGTCGACGTGGGAGCGGAGCCGGTCGAGGGGCCGGCTGCCCACGAGCGACGCCTCGTCGACCACGATGACGTGGCGGGAGGTGAGTCCGCCTCCTTCTCTCAGGTCGGCCAGGAGCTGGGTGAGTGAGGAGCTCGGGATTCCCGTACCGGTCTCGAGGTCGGCGGCCGTCCGGGCCGCTACGGCAGTGCCGATGACCTTGTAGCCCGCCTCCTCCCAGCCGGCCCGGGCGGCACCGAGCATGGTCGACTTCCCCGTTCCGGCCTGGCCGATCACCAGGTCGTAGCCGTTGCCCGAGGTGAGAAGAGTCCGCACGCCGTTGGCCTGTTCGGGATCGAGCTGCGCATAGGACTCGAGGACCTTTTCGACGGTGCCGGGGGCGACCCGGGCGGTACCCTCGCCCACTCGAGCGGTCGCCGAACCGATGATGCGCTGCTCCGCGGCCAGGAGCTCGGTAGTGGTGTAGCGCCGATCGCCGGTCGTGGCGGGGACGATGTGGCCGCTTCTCGTCCGAATGCTGTCCGTCGGGGCATCGAGGTCAGCCAGGACCCGGACGACGCTGTCACGGTCGAGCAGTTCGGAGGTGAGAACCAGCGCCTGATCGGGGGTGACGTCGAAGGCCCTGGCCACGGCGCTGATCGCTTCCCGGCGAGTAAAGGTCGACCCCAGCAGGGTGACGGGGATGGCCCGGGCGTCGGGAGCCAGGTGGTCGTCGATCTCCCAGTCGTCGAGAGACACGCCTTTCTCTCCGGCCAGGACCCGGAGGACGGCCTCGGTGTCCTCAGGTCCGGGCGGGATCGCTGTCTCTTGGCCGAGGGCGGCGGTGATGTCGTCCACGCCAGCCGGACGAGTGCCCCCGGCGGCGTCGGCAAGCTCGATACCGGCCAACTGCTCCCACCAGCCTTGGCGCAACAGGCCTGTCGGTGCCGTACCGGCTGGTTTGCGTTGTCGGGTGGCCAGAGCCGAGGTCTCGGCCGCTCTGGCCGAGGTACTGCCTCGTTCAGCCATGACCGCTTCGATGTCCACCCTGCGCTTGGAGAAGGCCCGGAGGATCGCCTGGGGGACGTCGCGCACCTCGCTCAGGCCGTTGCGCCGGACGTGCCAGGAGAGGCCGAGAGGTCGCAGCTCGGCCCGCAGGGCGGAGCGGTAGAGGGTGCCGGCGGTCATCTTCCAGGCGTAGAGATGACGGCCGTCGGGGGCCGACCAACGGCTATCCGATCCCTGGACCAGGTTGGGCACGACGACGTGGGTGTGGAGCTGCGGATCGCCGGCCCGGCTGGTGCGGTGGTGGAAGGCGGCGGCGGCGAATCCGTTGGCTTCTATGAGCTGACCGCCCCCGGCGCCCCGCCGGGCGTAGCAAGCCTCGGTGGACAGGTGGTCGAGGACGCTCTCCACAGCCCGGTCATGGGCGACCGAGATGGCATCACGGACCTCGTCGGCCCCGAAGGCCCACAGCAGCGAGGCGCTCTTTGGGGCCGAAAACGTGAGGTCGTAGCCAGGGCGTCGCTCTTTGGACAGCCGGGCTCCCAGCTCCTCCCCCGAGGCCGACCTCCCAGCCAGCAGGTTCCGCAGGGCCACGGCGTCGACTTCGCCGACCAGCCCCAGCCCTTGGGTCGCCGCTCCGATCCATTGCCCCGGGGCTTCGCCCCGACCGAGGTAGTAGTCATCGACGTTGTTAGCGACCTTGTCGAGGTAGTACTCGGCTCCGCCGGTGGTGCCGAGTCGCCCTATGGACAACATCGATGCGCCCCGTGGCGGAGTCTCGGGGAACGGTCCATAACCGAATCGTCCGGATCGGCATCACCCCGAACGTCACCTCAGCCCGACGGAGCCGTCTACCTGGATGAACGTGCCCCCGGACGCGGCCGGATTTCCGCCCGGAGGGCGGCGCACTCGCGGAGTGCACGGGTGTGTCCTTGATCGACCAGGGTTCGTGGCACCGATCTGCATGGGCGTTGCAGGCGGCCACGGTGGGCTCAACGCCCGCCTGGGCGCCTCGATTGTGTCCAGGAGCTGAGACACCAGACCCGAGTATTGGCGGTCGTTGCGAGCGAGATAGTCGCCACGAACCGCCTCACGTGGAGCTGATCGGTCGCCTACGACTGACGTGCCGAGCTCGGCGACAAACCTGCCAGCGGGCAAACAGAACCGCTCGCCTATCCCAGGAACGGGCCGCCAAGAGAAAACCCCGGAGCGAAGCCACAATCGGCACTGGCGGTGGCCGTGCTCCCCATGGAAGTCCGGACTCCAGAGCATCGTCCAGTGTCAAGAGGCGGCCGCGTGCCGAGCAAGGAGCGGGGACTGGCGTGGAGACTTGCCTTGTCGAGGCGACGGCGCAGCCGGCCATCGCCGCAAAGGCACATCACTGACCCTTGATGCCAGGCGGCAGATACTGGGACACCATCGTCAACTCCGTCGCAGACGGGATCATCTCGGTCCAGTTGACGGCTGACGGCTGATCCTCGCTACCGAGAGGATCGTGATGTGGAGGGTGACGTCCGTAGCCTGGTCCGTCAGGACAGGGTGACGTCGATCGAGCCGAAAGTGACGACCGATACCAGCAGGGTGACACTCGGATCTGTGCGCAATGCCAGCCGATCCCGTCGAAGGTCACGTTGGGGGTGACGGCCGGCTGGATCATGGATGCGGATGGGGCCACAAATCGGAGATCGACCATGAGCACAAACCACAGCGGCGACATCGGGACCACCAAACGGACCGTGAGGATCCATCACCCGGGCGAGTTCGGAGATCCGTTCGTCCCTGACGCAGGAGGCACGATGAACACGAATCCCCAGCTGTTGCTCTCGGTGGAGGAAGCAGCAGCCGTTCTCCGACTCGGTCGAACCAGGACCTACGAGTTGGTGATGACCAGGAAGATCCAGAGCGTCAAGGTGGGGAGGCGTCGGCTCGTGGTGCGAAGCAGTCTCCTCGACTTCGTCCAGACGCTGCTCTTAGAACAGGAGTGTGGGTAGAACGGCGTCCGACAGGAGCCCTGAGCACCGAATGTCATGAGGGACCTGGGTCACTTTCAGCACTGGCGTCTCGCAATCGGCGCAGTTCAGGTAAAGCCTCCCGGTCCTTGATCCGGTCGGCCCGCTCCTTGGCTCGGATGATGTCCTCCAAGCCAGCGGCCCGGATCACGAATCCATCACCCCGAAGCACCGTCGCTCGCTCTACCAGCTCCTCGTAAGGCACCAGGCGGCCATCCGGAGCCTCCAGACCGGCGAGCACGTCAAAAGGACCAGCATCGGTCATCCATGTCGACATCCCGGCCATGTCAAGGGTCGTTCCATCGATCTGGACCGGCAGCGTCTGAGCCTCTGCGTCGGTCATCCCGCCGACGCGGAGACGGGCGTGCAGCTCCCGGAGAGCGCCAGCGAGCCGATCGAGGTTCGCCCGTTCACGATGTACCACGCAGTCTGCGTCCTCGGTCGGGCGCTCGGCGCCGTACCCGATAGCAGCGACCCCACCGACCATCAGATACTCCACCCCGAAGCGGTCGAGAACCTCGATCAGCCGTCCGAGATCGTGGGGAGGACCGTCAGGATCGACCATCGGCGCCGATAGCCTCCTCGGCGCGCTTCGCTGCGACCTCTGCCAACCACTGCAGTGCTGCTTCGCGCGAGTCCAATCGACGACCGTCCCACAGGATCGTGACGTCGTCTTCAGTAGGAGGCGGGGCGTGACGAACGCGCTCAACCAACTCCTCGGCGGTCATCACCGGTTGCGCAGCCATGAATCAAGGATACCGCGCCTCCCCCCCAACAGTACGTTGACGATGCCGGGTCAGACACCCGAGGCCGACAGCGGTCGACCTCGCATCCTGAAGGGATCCGGCACTTACGAGGAGGAGAGAATGCCCTCGACGGACCCAACTGGCCGGCAAACGAGCAGACTTCAAAATGTAAGCAATTGTGTAAGCAACGGGGACGGATTTTGCTGAACCGGGCCGAACGGCCCTGAACAATAATCCCAGGTAGAGCGCCTGTAGCGGCCGCAGATGAACCCTTCCGAACACCCAGAATATGACTGGCAGTCAAGAGGTTCGTGGGTTCGAGTCCCATCGCCTCCACCCGTTTGCGCAGGTTAGGTAATCGTCCACGCGTGGTGCAGATCACGTGGCACTACGAGCGGGACCCATGCTGACCCCAACTGCCAGACGACGCTAGTGTGGACCCAGGCGCAGGGCACCAACGTGACCGTCGGAGGTGCCGATATTTGCCCGCCGAGGCTGAACCGGTGTCGATCAGTTCGGACGCGCAGGAACGCAATCTCTCACGTCGTCGCTCCGCTGTACATATCGAGGAACTCGGCCAGGCCTGGGGGGTTGACGTTCGCCGCGTGGTCAACAACTACTTGCACGACGGCCGTCCGGCCCGAGGCGCTCGCTCGCTCGAGCGCAGGCACGATCTGCTCAGGCGCGTCCACGAGCTCCCCGTAGCAACCAAGGCCCTCTGCGACGAGGTCGTAGCGGACGACAGATGTGTGGACGCCGATGGTGCGTCCCACCTCATCGAGCATCCCCTGCTCCTCCATCGCCCAGGCGTAATCGCAGTTCACAACGGCTACCAGTGCCGCACCGACTCGGGCCGCTGTCTCGAGTTCCTGCAGATTGAATCCGAAGGCACCGTCGCCACTGAACAGGAACACGGGACGATCGGGGCAGGCCAGTTTCGCCCCTATGGCATAAGGGAGACCGGTGCCGAGGTGCCCGAAGTGCCCCGTCCACAACAGCGACCGGGGCCGGGTAATCACCAGGGCCAGGTGGGCCCACAGGGCAGAGTTCCCGCCGTCCAGGCAGACGAGCACTTCCTCGGGTAGGAATCGGGCGAACTCGGCCGCCAGCCGTGCGGGGTGGATAGGCAACCCGTCGAGCTCGAGGCCGCTGGCGGCCATGATGGCCATGACGCTGTGGGCCTCAGCGGCCCGCTCGCGCGCCCAGCTGCCGTCATTGCGAAAGTTCGAAGCACCAACGGCTTTCGTCAGGGCACTCAGGCTCTGGCGAGCGTCGCCCACGAGGGCGACGTCGACCGGTCGGTTCACGCCGATGACCAACGGATCACGATCGATATGAATGAGCCGCTGGGCGGCAGGCCCAGCCCACGCTGGGAACTGACCGTAGCCGATGACCTCACCGATGCCGGTGCCGACGGCGACCACCACATCGGCCTCCTGCATCACCGGCGATAACAGGGCGTGGGCCATCCCGACGGCATGGGGGTGGCGCTCGGAGATGGCCCCTCGGGCCCCCGGCGTAGTGCAGACGGCCGATCCGGAGACCTCGGCGAAACGGGCCAGCTCCCCGGATGCTTCGGCGATGTGGACGCCGTTGCCGGCCAGCACGAGCGGCCGGGCAGATTGGCTGAGCAACGCCACGGCGTGCTCGACGGCGTGGGGGTCAGGCGCTCCGACGGCGGCTCGGTAGGCCACCGGAGCATGCACGGGGTTGGCGCCCTCGTCGGCCTCGTCGCGCAGCAGCTCTGGGGTGATCTCGAGGTAGACGGGCCCGGGCCGGCCCCCGAGCGCGTGGCGGAACGCCTCTCGCATGTACTCCGGGACTCGCCTTGTCTCGGGGATGGCGGCGGCGAACTTGGTGACCGGGCGGAACAGATCCAGCTGTGGTGTGTACTGGAAGCGGTTGCGGCGAATGGCCTGGCCCACTCGGGAGCTTCGCTGGGTGCCGATTACCACCACGGGGACCCCTTCGATCCAGGCGTTGACCACGCCTGGGAGCAGGTTGGCTACTCCGGGTCCCATGCCGCCGACCACGACGGCGGGAACCCCCGTGGCTCGGGCCCAGGCGTCGGCCATGTGAACCTGCGCACTTTCATGTCGGCCTGCCACAACGAGCATCCCGGCGGCCTCGGCCTCTATCGACAGGGGGGTGAAGGAGATGTCCGTGATGGCGAACATGGCGCGGACGCCTTCGACCTGCAGCGAGCGGACCAGTAACTTGGCTCCGCTGACCATCGCCATTTGACCTCCCTCGACATCGCGGGCCCGGTCGTCTTCCGGCAGGGCCCCCTGTGCGCCTGACTCCTCCTCACAGTCTCGGTCACGCCAAGGCGCCGAGCCAGAGTCCAAAGCCCCAGAACAGGCCCGCCTCAACAACATCTGCGGGATTGGACGCTTGGGACGAAAGGCCCTATCCCGTGCACGTCCGACGCAGGATGCTTGTATTCGAACAAGGAGGCTTCAGTCATGGGTGGTTCACCGTCGATTGCTCCGCTGTATCCGTTCCCGCCGTACGAGTACCACCGCTCGCGCATGGTCACGTGCTTCCTGGAGGGCGCCGCCCTCGGAGATGTTCTCCCCGACGGCCTGCAGCTCCCCGAGTCACCATCGCGGGCCGTGGTATTCGCCGATTATCCCGACACGACGATCGGCCCGTATCGCGAGGTTGTGGTGTTGATCAGCGCGGAACGAGAAGGAACGCCAGGCATGTTCTGCCCGCTCATCTACGTCGACTCGGATGCCGCTCTTTGCGCCGGCCGCGAGATCTGGGGCTTCCCCAAGAAGCTGGCCCACATCGAGTTCGAACAGGAAGGCGACGAGGTTCGCGCCCAACTTGTACGGGCTGGCATCGAGCTGCTGTCGCTGAGCGGCTCTATCGAGCAGCGTGTCGACCCGACTGCGTTCGCGGCGCTCGGAGCGCTGCCGCTCTACAACCGCAAGCTGATCCCAGGAGTCGCCGCCAAGGAAGCGGATGTCGATCGTCTCACCCAGGTCCACCTCGAAATCGTCACTCACGAGGCGACCACAGGGACGGGCCTGCTCCGGGCGGCTGGCGAAGCGGCAACCGTCGTCGGAGAACTCACCAAGATCACCCTGCTCGCCACAGTGGTGGACAGCGTCTTGCCCGCAGGTGAAGACCTCAGCTGATCCTCTGATCGTTACCTGGCTTGGGCGGCGACGGGCGGCCCTCGGACGTTGGGCCGCGCCCCTCAGGGTTCTTCGAGCGAGTACCCGTCGATGATCGCACGAGCTGCGAGCAGGCCCAGGAACTCGTTGACCCCGTCCTCGATCAGCGAGGCTCGGGCATCGCGGAAGTACTTCTCGACCGGAAGCTCGGTCGAGAGGCCGATGCCGCCGAGCACCTGAAGGGCCTCGTGAGCCACCTGAAACGCGCTCTGAGTGCAGGTCACCTTCGACGCGATGGAGTACTCGAGGTCCGCTGGAAACGTCTGGCTGTTGTGGATGAGGGCCGCACGCGACAGGGCCCGGGCCTGCTCTACCGCCGCGAACATGGCGAACAGTTTCCCTTGCACCAGCTGGTGCTCAGCGATCGGTTGGCCGCCTTGGGTTCTGACCTTGGCGTAGGCGAGGGCGTCCTCCAGGGCGGCGCGCGCCAGGCCGGTGAAGATGGCCCCCATCCCCGCGTTGGCCAGGGACAGGACTGTGGACAGCACGAGCGGGTACAGGTCGGGGCCGACCAGCAGATAGTCAGCTGGTATCCGGGCTCCGTCGAAGCGGATCCCCCCCTGGTTGAGGTCCCGCTGTCCAAGCTTGTCGAGCGCTGGACCACGCTCTATTCCTGGGCCGTCGAGCGGGATCATGGCCACGCCACCTCCGGCCGGCCCCGACGGCGGCGCCACCGTGCAGAACAACAGGGCATGGGTGGCGATGGTGCCGTTCGACACCCATGCTGCCTTTTCGCCGGTGATGACCCACTCGTCGCCGTCGGCCACGGCCCGACAAGATCCGGCGGCTCTGGCCCTGGTGAAGGCGTCTACTCCAGCGTCGAGCGCGTCGGAGCCGTGGGAGGGCTCGGTAATGGCCCAACAACCGATATGAAGGGCCTCGCGGTCGGCCACGAAGGGAGCCACGACCTCGTCGAGCAACCGATGGTTGCCCGTCATCTCCGCCAGCATGGCGGTGAACTCGAACGGCAGGGCCGCTACTCCCAGCCCGGCGGCAAGACCGGCGCTGCCCCATCCGAGTTCCTCGAGGATGAGGTGGCGGGTGAGGCCGTCGATTCCAGTTCCGCCGTGCGCGGGGGCGAGGCCCGCAGTGTGGTTCCCGAGCTCGTACCAAGACCGAAAGACGTCCCACAGAGGGGATCCCCCAGCCACCACCTCATCGGGTGTCATCCGGTCCAAGCGTGTTGCCGCTGGACGCAGCACCCCGGAAGCAAATCCATGAGTGGCGGACCGGACCTCGCGCTGCTCGGAAGTAAGATTCGGGTCGAGTTCGAGATACATAGTTCCCAAATCCTGCTCCCTCCGGGAGCCTGATGTCAGGGTCCAAGGTCCCGATCGCGGCCTGATGTGCAGTGAGCAAGTTCGGGTCCGATTGCTGGCGCCGAGCCATAAGGCTGACGATCCGAAGGACCCGGTCATGTCACCGAAGAGGGCCGGCGACCCTTGCCTCTTCACAGGTCGTCAAGTCGCGCCTCGACAGTCCAACTGCTGGGGACCAGCGCCGGGACCAGAGCGCGGCGCTACTCCCCCACCAGCACCGATCTTTTGCCGTTGAACGGCAACGAGGCGAAAGCGCTTGACACCTGACCGTTTGGCGGTCGGTGTCCGGCGGTTAGAGCGGAGGGCTCAAGCCTGGCAGTCAAGAGGTTCGAGGGTTCGAGTCCCTTCGCCTCCACGGATGTTGTCATAATGACAACGTTGGCCCTGGTAGATGCATGTATTTGGCCGGCACTTGCCAACCGAAGCAAAGTGCGATGTTCGAACCCCCCGATGCGATCCGCGCCGAGGGGTGTGTGCTGCACGCGGTTGGACAGACCTTTGTCGCGGAAGCTGCCCGGTATTCGCGGGAGGTGATGTCCACGGGCCTTCGTCGACCCGCCGTGAACGGCAGTCCCGGGGTCGCGGCTTGATCATCGCAGCCCTCGACGCCGGTGTGCCGCTGCGAGACGTCCGGTTCGCCGCCCGTGGTCGTGGCCGGTGGCCTGACGACCGTCACGTCCGACGGAAGTTGGCCTTCCCGAATATGGGGTGGCTTGCCGCACCACCCCCGGCCGATCGAGATCTCTCACACACGGCACGTATCGCTAGTAACACTTCAATACACGATTCTCACACTTTCGCCATCAGGGCGCCCCACTGAAGTCAGTGATTCGCCGAGACCGATGAGCTTCAACCAGTTCGGGGCGCCCGTCGACCCTCTCCAACTGAGTCACAATCTCGTACCCCGTGGGCCAACCCACGGCGCCACCGGGACCGGTTACCATTTGTAGGAAGAGGGTCGAAAGCCACGTGGTGGCCTCGGCCTTCTGCCCGATCTCAACTCCGGTCGTCATTGCACGTTCGATGTTGCCCTGGGCCGTCTCCGCCACCGCACCTCCGACGTACTGGCCGGCGCCACCGGGTGGGTGCGCCGTAGATGGGCTTGCGGCGTCCGTCATCGACGCGCCACCCACGGTGAGTTCTACTCCGGCATCGGACAGCTTGCCGAGCGGCCTGGCCTCGAGGGATACCAGGTCTTCGAACCATCCGGTCCACAAGACGATGCCGAAGCCCGGCGAGAAGACGCGCTCCCACAGCTCGATCTCCTGACCGGTGATCTCTTTGACCTTGGCGCAGATAATGCCGGCCCAATCAACCCCGAATATGCCGTTGCCGACCGTGAGGCAGGTTCGTCGTGTGAACAAGTACGTGGTTCCCCCTTTGCTTCGTCTTCGAGGCCCGGGGTCAGCAGGACCTGATCCCACGCCAGCGGCGCCGGCCATGACGTGATCCTCGCCATCTGCCTTTACAAGGGAGTTGCATCTGCACGTCATTTGGCGGTGACCTGGGATTACGTAGTATTCTTTGGCCAGGCGGAAAGGGGCGGGGGTGGAATTCAAGGTCCTCGGCTCCCTGCAGGTGATCGGACGACACCCAGTGCCGATCGACCTGCCGAGCGCCTCCCAGCGCCGCCTGGTCTGCTTGCTTCTCCTCCGGGCCTCCGCCGTGTCGGCTGACTCCTTGGCCGATCACCTGGAGGTCTCGCCGGGCGCCTTGCGGACGATGGTCAGCCGACTTCGCCGGATTCTCGGCGTCGCCACGTTGGTGAACGCCCCACTCGGTTACGAACTGCGCGCCGACGCCATAGACGCTCGGGAGTTCGAAGACTGCCTGGCGGCGGCAGCGGTGGCCGACGATGCCACCGCGACGCGCCGGCTCCTGGAGAAGGGCATCTCCCTGTGGCGGGGCGAGGCCTATGCCGAGTTCGCCCACGAGCAGTGGGCGATGACCGAGTCGAGACGCCTCGCCGAGCTCCGAGCGGGAGCCATCGAGGACCTGGCAGAGCTCCTGCTCGACGGCGGCGAGTGGAGTGCGGCCATCGCCACGCTTGAGCCACTCATCGCCGCCCATCCCTTTCGCGACCGGCCCCGAGGCATGTTGATCCGTGCCCTGGCAGACTGCGGGCGCCGGGTCGACGCCCTCCGGGCGTTCCAGGACTACCGGAGGTTCCTTATCGACGAGGTCGGGACCGAGCCGTCTCCCGAACTCTTCGAACTTGATCGTGCCATCGCCAGCCAAGCCGAGCCGACGACGCCACTACCGAGGGCCGCGGCACAGAGCACCGACAACCTGACAGTGTTGTTCACCGCCATCGTCGACTTCACAGGCTGGGCATCACGTCTGCCATCCGATGTCGTGGACGAGTTCCGTCGGCACCACTTCTCCATGCTGCGCCAGGCGGTGGCGGCGACGGGCGGCGTCGAGGTGAAGAACATGGGTGACGGACTCATGGTGGTCTTCGGCACGGCGTCGGCGGGCATGTCGTGCGCGGTGGCCATGCAGCAGGGGGTCGATCGCGACAATCGTGCTCAGGGACCCTTGGTCGAGCTCCGAGTGGGGCTGAGCGGGGGCGAGGTCACCAGCGAAGACGGCGATT
>Ga0208357_1001742_pt1 | contig 15458 bp, 11 predicted proteins | sample NGESurdeep092012_6_FD_184487 | JGI IMG/M metagenome (GOLD analysis project Ga0208357, IMG submission 184487) | Arctic peat soil microbial communities from Barrow, Alaska - NGEE Surface sample F52-2 deep-092012 (SPAdes) | ecosystem: Environmental > Terrestrial > Soil > Wetlands > Peat ... | reverse complement strand
CCGCCGCTACGACTACATGAAGACGCACATGTTCCACGGCATCAACACCCTGCAGCTCGACTTCACCGTGGGAGGCTAGGGCCATGGCCGCCACCACCCACCGCGAGATCCGCGTCGACCGGACCCTGTGCATGGGCTCGGGGCAGTGCTGCTGGTACGCCCCGAACACGTTCGAGCAGGACGACGAGACGATCGCCGTCGTGACCGACCCCGAGGGTGACCCGGACGAGGCGATCGGGACCGCCGTCGAGTCCTGCCCGACCCAGGCGATCTCGATCGTCGCGAAGCCGTGAAGGTCAGGAAGCCGTCGGGTCAGTGCCTCACCGGCCGCCCGCCTGGGGGCTGGCCGGCGTCGGCCGCGAGCTCTGGCGGTATGTCCTGCCCGGCCGCGAGCGCGCGGCGGACCGCCAGGTAGTCGCGCGGCGAGTTGACCGCGTGCACCGCCAGCAGCCGCCCGCCGCGGTAGTAGAGGACCGAGAACCGCTCCTGGCCGGGATCGCCGCGCAGCACCGTCTGGTCGAACCCGGCCGCCAGCCCGGCGATCTGCAGCTTGAGCGGGCCCTGGTCGGACCAGAACCACGGCACCGCGTCGTAGCGGGCAGGCACCCCGGCCAGCGTGGCCGCGGCGACCTTGGCGTGGTCGGTCGCGTGCCCGTACGACTCGAACCGGACCAGCGAGCCGTCGGCGGCGGCGGGATGCGGGGTGACCGCGCAGTCGCCCGCCGCGACGATCGCCGGATCGCTGGTCCGCGCGCAGGCATCGACCACGATGCCGCCCGCGCAGGCCAGCCCGAGCTGCTCGGCCAGCTCGGTCCGGGGCTCGGCCCCGATGCCGATCACCACCAGGTCGGCCGCGGCGAAGCTGCCGTCCGACAGGTGCGCCCCGGTGACCGTCCCGCCGGTGTCGGCAGGCCGCGCGCCCGCGAACCGCGACACGGCCGTGCCGAGCAGGACGCGGACGCCGCGGCGCCGGTGCGCGGCGGCGTAGAACTCGGAGATGACCGGCGCGACCACGCGCCCGATGAGCCGGTCGGCCGCCTCCACCACCGTCACTGCCTTGCCCTGGGCGGTGGCGGCGGCGGCCGCCTCAAGCCCGATGAACCCGCCGCCGACGACCAGCACCCGCTCCGCCGCGGCCAGCCGCGCCCGCAGCTCGAGCGCGTGCGCCACGTCGCGCAGGTAGCAGACCCCGGCCAGGTCGGACCCGGGCGCCGCCAGGCGCCGCGGCCGCGCCCCGGTCGTCAGCGCCAGGTGGCCGAACTGCAGGCGGCCGCCGCCCTCGGTGACCGCCACCCCCGGCCGTCCGGGCGCCGCCGACCACACGTCGGTGACCCGCTGCCCGGTCAGCACCGTGATCCGCTCGTGCTCGTAGCGTTCCGCCGAGCGGAACTCCAGCGTTGCCGGGTCGGCGTTTCCTGACAAGAATGCCTTGGACAGCGGCGGCCGCTGGTACGGGGCGCGGGGTTCCTCGCTCACGATCGTGACCGCCGCCTGCCAGCCGAGCTCGCGCAGCGAACTGGCCAGGTGCATCGCGGCCTGGCCGCCGCCCACGATGAGCACGCCGTCGGCCCCTGGCGAGCCGACCGACGCGCCGCTTGACTGCACGCTTGGCATTACTTGCCGAACCCCCGCCGCATTCGAAGTTTTTGTTCTGAACGGTCAGTCTTATCTGCAGGTGCTTTGATGTCAACGCACTTCGACCGCATGTGTTGACGGCGACCCTCTAAGGGCGCATTCTTATGACCAACCGGTCGGTACAAATAATCAAAACCACCAGAGGGACGACAGCGATGAAGCGTACAGCCTTCGTTACCGGCGGAGCGTCGGGTATCGGGCTGTCCATCTGCCAGCACCTGGCCCGGGCCGGACACAGCGTCGCGGTCGCGGACTACAACGGCGACGGCGCCGAGGATGCGGCCAAGTCCATCAGGGACGGCGGGGGCCAGGCGATCGCGGTTCCGGTCGACGTCGCCGACCGGTCCCAGATCGACAAGGCGGTCGCGGCCGCGCGCGGCGAGTTCGGTCCGATCGGGATCCTGGTGACCAGCGCCGCCGTGTCCCGCCGGGAGCCGTTCGAGCAGATCAGCGCGGAATCCTGGGAGCGCATCGTCAGCGTCAACCTGACCGGCACCTTCCACTGCGTGCAGGCCGTGATCGGGGACATGACCGACGCGGGCTGGGGCCGGGTGGTGATGATCTCCTCGTCGAGCGCGCAGCGCGGCGCCCCCGGGATGACCCACTACGCGGCCTCCAAGGGCGGCGTGATCGCGTTCGGCAAGGCGCTCGCGCTCGAGTTCGCCAAGCGCGGCGTCACCGTCAACAACATCGCCCCCTCGGTCGTGGAAACGCCGATGGTGGAACAGCAGCGGGCGGCCGGGGCGGTGCCGTCGGCCGAGGCGATGGCCCGTGGGGTGCCCGTCGGCCGCATGGGCACCGGCGACGACATCGCCGCCGCCTGCCTGTACCTGGTCTCCGAGGAGGCCTCCTATGTCACGGGCCAGACCGTGAGCGTCAACGGCGGATCGTTCGTCGGATGGTAACGACGTGCCCTCTGAGGAGTTGGCTAAAGGTGACTGATATCCGGCAGGTGCTTTCCCGCGAGCGGACCCGCACCATTGCGGGCGCGGTCGTGGTCGCGGCGCTGGTCGCCGTCATCATCCAGCAGTCGTGGAGCGGTCTGCCGATCACGGGGAGCGCCGTCATCGGCTTCCTCATCACCGGCATCGCGCTCGGCTCGATCTACGGCGTCGCCGCGCAGGGCCTGGTCGTCACGTACGCGACGTCGGGCGTGTTCAACTTCGCGCAGGGCGCCATCGGCATGTTCCTGGCGTTCGTGTACTGGCAGCTCCGGGTCGACATCGGGCTGCCCACGATCGTCGGGATCCTGCTCACCGTGCTGGTCGCCGCCCCCCTCATGGGCGTGCTGGTCGAGCGGCTGATCATGCGGTTCCTGACCGACTCCCCGATCGTGGCCCAGCTGGTGGTGACGATCGGCCTGATGCTCGGCCTGATGGGCCTGGCCGGGTCGATCTGGAACCCGAACAGCAACACGCAGCGCGTCATCCCCACGTTTTTCGGCGTCAGCGGGTTTAGCCTCGGCGGCACCTTCCTGCCCTACTACCGGGTCGTCACGATCGCCACCGGCATCGCCGTCGGGCTGCTGCTCCGCTTCCTGCTGTATCACACCCGGCTCGGCGTCACCATGCGGGCGGTCGTCGACAACCGGGACCTGACCGTCCTGAACGGCGCGCGGCCGGCCTCGGCCACCATGACCGCGTGGGCGCTGGGCTCGTCGATGGCCGCGCTGGCGGGCATCTTCCTGGCCGAGGAGCTGAGCGCGCTCGACCCCTCGACGCTGACGCTGTTCATCGTCGACGCGTTCGCGGCGGCCATCATCGCCCGGCTCCGCAGCCTGCCCATGGCCTACGTCGGCGGCCTGATCATCGGCCTGACGCTGTCCTTCCAGGAGACGTTCCTGAGCTGGAGCGGCCGGTGGGCGTCGGCCCCGCAGGCCATCCCGGCCGCCCTGCTGTTCATCGCGGTGCTGTTCGTCAGGGACGCGCGGATCAAGGGCCGGTCCAAGCCGCGGCAGACCGCCGAGCGGATCCCCACCAACCGCAACGCCCTGCTCGGCTTCGGACTCCTCATCGTCATCGCGCTGATCTGCGCCGCCACCCTCAGCCGGCCGAACCTGCGCGAGGTCATCCTCATCGTGCTGACCGCGCTCGTGATGCTGTCGCTGGTGCCGCTGACCGGCTGGGCCAACCAGATCAGCCTGGCCCAGATCACCCTGGTCGGCTGCGGCGCGTTCGCCTTTGCCGAGTGGGGCTTCAACGGCAACGTGCTCGGCCTCCTCGTGGCGGCCGCGTTCGCGGTGCCGATCGGCCTGATCATGGCCGGGCCCGCGATCCGGCTGCAGGGCATCTACCTCGCGCTGGCGACGATGGCGTTCGCCCGCCTGGCCGAGTTCCTGTTCTTCGACCAGCCGAACGTGTTCGGCAACGGCAACCTGCAGGTGCCGAACCTGTCGGTGTTCGGCCTGCAGGTGGAGAACCCGTTCAGCTTCCTCGGGATCTCGTTCGCCCAGGGCGCCGGGCTGCTGATCTTCGTGACGATCCTGTTCTGCGTCGTCGGCATGATCGTCATCCTGGTCCAGCGGCGCAGCTTCGGGCGGCGGCTGATCGCGCTGCGGGACAGCCCCGACGCCGCCTCGATGCTGGGCATGAGCCTCACCCTGACCAAGCTCAGCGTGTTCATGTTCTCGGCCGCGATCGCCGGCCTGGCCGGCGGCCTGTTCGCGATCTACTACAGCTCCGTCGGCACCACCGACTTCCAGCTCACCGTGGGCCTGCCGTACCTGCTGCTGCTGGTGGTGGGCGGCATGACCACGGTCGGCGGGACGATCATCGGCGCGATCGGCCTGGTCCAGTTCGCCTGGTTCAACCAGGCGTTCCCCGACAACATCTTCCTCACCTGGTTCAGCAACCTCGGCCCGGGCCTGATCGGCATCGGGGTCGGCCGGAACCCGGAAGGCGCCTGGGAGCAGAACGTCAAGGCGGTCGCCAAGCTGCGCAGACGGATCACCGGCGCCCCGGCCGGGCCGCCGCCGACGGAGGCCACGCCCATGCTGTCCGGGGTGCGCGAGGCGACCAGGCTGCCCTCGCCAGCTCCGCGCGCCGCCACCGACCGGCCGGCGGCCGAGCTGCGCGACATCACCGTCCGCTTCGGCGGCCTGCTCGCGGTCAACAAGGTCAGCCTCGACCTGCAGGACGGCCAGATCATCGGCCTCATCGGGCCAAACGGCGCGGGCAAGACGACGCTGTTCAACGTCGCCACCGGCATGCAGGAGCCCAACGAGGGCCGGATCTTGGTCGACGGCCGGGACGTGACCGGCGCGCGGCCGCACCAGTTCGCCCGGCTCGGCCTCGCCCGCACCTTCCAGCGGCTCGAGGTGTTCGGGTCGCTCACCGTGCGGGACAACATCCGGGTGGCGGCGCAACTGCACCGCAGGCGGTGGGCGCGCACCGGGGCCGGGAGCCCCGACGTCATCACCGACACGATCATCGAGCACCTCGGCCTGCAGGCGGTCGCGTCGACCCGGGCCGAGCTGCTGCCGACCGGGACCGCCCGGCTGGTCGAGGTGGCCCGCGCGCTCGCGACCCAGCCGCGGGTGCTGCTACTCGACGAGCCCTCCTCGGGGCTGTCGGCGTCGGAGACCGAGACGTTCGCCACGCTGCTGCGCGCGCTCGCCTCGACCGGCATCGCGATCCTGGTGGTCGAGCACGACATGGGGTTCATCATGAACCTCTGCCACCACATCGTGGTCCTCGACGCCGGCCAGGTGATCGCGACCGGCACGCCGGCCGAGGTCCAGGCCGACCCGAAGGTCCTCGAGGCCTACCTCGGCACCGGCGCCGGGGAAGCCGACCGTCCTGCGGCCACCGCACGCCCGGTCGCCCCGGTCGCCCTCGTCACCGAGCCGGCCGTCCCGGCCCAGCCGCAGCCGCAGCCGGAATCCGACCGCCCGATCGCCGTCCAGCTGGCCGGCGTGTCGGCCGGGTACGGCGGCATCGACGTGCTGCGGGACATCAGCCTCACGGTCCGCGCGGGCGAGGTCTGCGCGGTGCTCGGGCCGAACGGCGCGGGCAAGTCGACCGCGCTCAAGGTCATGTCCGGGCAGCTGGCGCCGTCCAAGGGCACGGCCTCCATTAACGGCCGCTCGATCGCCGGCGTCCCGACCGAGCGCCTGGTCCGGAGCGGGCTGTGCGTGGTCCCCGAGGGACGGGGGATCTTCCCCAACCTCACCGTGGTCGAGAACCTCAAGATGGCCAGCTTCTCAGGGACGGGCTACACCGAGATCCTGGAGAAGTCCTTCCAGCACTTCCCGAAGCTGGCCGAGCGCCGTACCCAGCTGGCGGGAAAGCTCTCCGGCGGCGAGCAGCAGATGCTGTCGATGGCCCGCGCCCTGGCGGTGAACCCCTCCGTCCTGCTCGTCGACGAGCTCTCGATGGGTCTCGCCCCCAAGATCGTCGAGGAACTGTACGAGGTCCTCGCGGGCATCGCCCGGCAGGGCCTCACGATCCTGGTGGTCGAGCAGTTCGCGGCCGAGGTGCTCAAGGTGGCCGACTCCGGCGCGCTGCTCATCAACGGGCGGATCACCTACCATGGCGCCCCCGAGGTCGTGGGCGACATGATCAGCTCGGCCTACCTCGGCGGCGAGCACGCCGCGCCCGCGGCGGCCGCTCCGCAGCGCGTACTCGAGGGACAATGAGCGACCGACCAGGCACCATCCACCTGCCCGCGCGCGACATCGCCGTTCCAACCTCGGTAAGCCAGCAGGCCCAGGCGGCGCTGGCGAACCCGCCGGCCGAGAGCTTCGAGTTCCCGGCGCTTGACGACCCGGGGGCGTGGCGGGCGATGATCGCCGTCCACGACGGCGCGATCGCGGCGATGCTGGCCGGACGCGCCGCCGCCTCGGTCACGACCGCGCGCCGGGACCTGGCGGGCGGCGGACGGGTCTACGAGATCACCCCCGACGGCCTCGACGACGACGACGATCGGGTGTACCTCGACATCCACGGCGGCGGTTTCATCTGGGGCGGCGGCAAGCTCTGCGCCGCGATGGCGGCCGGCACCGCGATCAGGATGGCCGCCCGGGTATGGGCAGTCGACTACCGGATGCCGCCCGACCACCCCTTCCCGGCCGCGCTCGACGACTGCCTGGCCGCCTACCGGGCGCTGCTGGCCGAGCGGCGGCCGGACCGGATCGTCATCGGCGGCGCCTCGGCCGGCGGCAACCTCGCGGCCGCGCTGATCTTGCGCGCCCGCGACGAGGGACTGCCCCTCCCGGCCGCCGTGGTGCTGATGACGCCGGGGTCGGACCTGACCGAGTCCGGCGACTCCCACCAGACCAACCTGGGGCTCGACCCGCTGATCCCCGCCAGCGCGAGGCAGTCGTTCCTGCTCTACGCGGCCGGCCAGGACCTCCGCCACCCGTACCTGTCGCCGCTCAACGGCGACTTCAGCCAGGGCTTCCCGCCCGCCATCCTCACCACCGGCACCCGCGACATGCTGCTGTCCGACACCGTGCTCCTGCACCGGGCGCTGCGCCGGGCCGGCATCCCGGCCGAGCTGCACGTCACCGAGGCCGGGGGTCACGGCGGGTTCATGGGCCGGGCACCGGAAGACCAGGAGATCCTGGGCGAGGTCCGGCGCTTCGCGGAGATCCACTGGGCCCGCTGACCGGTCCAAAGTCAAAGTCAACGGCACTCATCTCGAACGGACCCTGGCTCCCACCTCGGCCCGCCCGCGCGCCCTCATCCGTGGTCACCATGGTACAGCCGAGGTCATCACGCAGGCTGCGCACGGCCCGCTGCTCGGCGTCCGGCCCGACTCTTGCCCAGATCGACATTCCGCAGCGGACATGCTCGTCGAGGTAGGCCTCGGGCCGGCGCCAGTAGGCCTCGTAGAAGCCGTCCGCGCAGTCCCACGGGATGGGCACCGGTTCGGTCCGGGCTGCGATCGCGCCGGCCAGCTCGGTCAGGGCAGGCCGACCGGCCCAGAGGCCGGCGTGCTCGGGCAGGTAGTCGCGAGTCAGCCAGAACCGATCAGGGACACTGGCGTCGTGCGTGAACACCAGGCGATCCTCGGCTCGGTGCGCCGCGTCACGGTGTAGGTAGCTCCGATGCTGTCATACAACGGCGCGCTTGACATCAGGCCTCCATCTACGGCGGCAGCCGGTCGTGCTAAGCGTATGCAGTCAGACCCGGACCAGCGCCTCGGCTGCGCGCTCGATGGCCCGCCGGTCGGGCAGCCACTGCTCCTCCAGGTTCGGCGCGTAGGGCGATGGCGTCGGCGGCGGCGCCACCCGCATCACCGGCGCGTCCAGCGTCCAGAACCCCTGGTACACGGCCAGCGCGGCGATCTCGGCGCCGATGCCGAAGTCGGTCACCCCCTCGTGCGCGATCAGCAGCCGGTTGGTCTTCGCCAGCGACGCCAGGATGGTCTGCTTGTCGAGCGGCGCCACCGTCCGCAAGTCGATCACCTCGACGCTGATACCGCGCGCGGCCAGCGCCTCGGCCGCGGCCACCGCCTCGTGCACCATCCGGGAGACGCTCACGATCGTCAGGTCGGTGCCCTCCCGCACCACCTTCGCCTTGCCGAGCGGGATGAGATAGTCGGCCGGCGGCTTGGGCCCCTTCATCCCGTACAGCTGGCGGTTCTCGATGAACACGACCGGGTTGGGATCGGCGATCGCCGACCGCAGCAGCCCGTAGGTGTCGGCCGGGGTCGACGGCATCACCACCGTCAGGCCGGGGACGTGGGCCAGCAGCGCCTCGAGGGACTGGGAGTGCTGGCTGCCGGAGGAGCGGCCGCCGCCGAACTGGGTCCTGATCACGAGCCCCATCCGCGCCTTGCCGCCGGTCATGAACCGCAGCTTGGCCGCCTGGTTGAGTATCTGGTCGAAGCAGACGCCGAGGAAGTCCAGGTACATCAGCTCGACCAGCGGGGTCATGCCCGCCATCGCGCCGCCGACCGCGAGCCCCATCACCGCGGTCTCCGAGATCGGGGTGTCGAGCAGCCGGTCGGGCCACCTCGCGTACAGGCCGCGGGTGAGGGCGAACACGTTGCCGCCCTTGCCGACGTCGACCCCGGCCACGAACGCCTCGGGGTTGGCGTCAAGCTCCCCTTCGAGCGCCAGCCGCACCGCGTCCATGGTGCGGAAGATCTCGCCGTCCGGGGCCGGCACCCAGTCCGGCTCGGCAATGGCCGGCCGCGGCGCGTACACCGACGAGCGGAGCACGCTCATGTCCGGCGGCGGCGCCTGCCTGGCGGCGTCGACGGCGGCGTCGATCCTGGCCCGCACCTGCGCCTCGACCCGGTCGAGAGCATCCTGCCCGACGCCGCGGCCGAGCAGCCGCGCGCGGGTGATGACCAGCGGGTCCCGCTGCTGCCAGTCCGACAGCTCGTCGGCGCTGCGGTACTTCTCCGGGTCGCCCTCGTAGTGGCCGTGCCAGCGGTAGGTCGCGGCCTCCACGAACACCGGGCCGCCGCCCGCGCGGATGCCCCGCACCGCCTCGGTCATGACCGCCGCGACCGCCTCCACGTCGTTGCCGTCCACCGCCACGTAGTCAAGGCCGTAGCCGGCCGCCCGGGCGGCCATCGGCACCGGGTGCTGGTCGGCGATCGGCGAGAACTCCGCGTAGCCGTTGTTCTCGCAGAAGAACACAATCGGCAGCCGCCACAGCGCGGCCAGGTTGACCGCCTCGTGAAAGGCGCCCTGCGCGACCGCCCCGTCGCCGAAGAACGACACCACTACGCCGCTGTCCTGCTCGCCCGCGTCGCCGCCCGACCCGCCGCCCGACCCGCCCGCCTTGCTCCGCCGCCGCCGCAGTTTCGCGGCCAGGGCCGCGCCCCCGGCGATCGGCACCCCCGCCGCCACGATCCCGTTGGCGCCGAAGATGCCCAGGTCCGGGTCGGCGATGTGCATCGAGCCGCCCAGGCCCTGGTTGGTCCCGGTCGCCCGGGCGAGCAGCTCCGCCATCATCGGCTCGGGGGCGAGGCCCTTGGCCAGGCAGTGACCGTGGCCGCGGTGGTTGGAGGTGATCACGTCGGCGACCGCCAGCGGCCAGCAGGCGCCGACTGCGGCCGCCTCCTGGCCGATCGACAGGTGGACGAAGCCCGGTACCTCGCTGTTGCGGTAGAGCTCGGACACCCGCTCCTCGAATACCCGGATCAGGGTCATCCGCCGGTAGGCCTCGAGCAGGCTCTCGGGCGGCAGCTCAGGGGACTCCGGGGCTGGGTTGGCTGGGATTGAGGTTGCCCGCACTTGGTTACCCTTCCGTATTGCCGTGAGGCCCGCGCGTCTCGCGCAGCTGGCGCTTGAGCACCTTGCCCGAGGGGTTGCGCGGCAGCGTTTCCATGAACACGACCTGCTTGGGCGTCTTGAAGCTGGCCAGCCGCGACCGGCAGTGCGCGATCAGCTCCTGCTCGGTGATTTCCTGGCCGGGCTGCAGGACGACGAAGGCACGCGGCACCTCGCCCCAGCGCGCGTCGGGCATGGCGACCACGGCCGCCTCGAGGACCGCGCCGCACTCGTACACGACGCGCTCCACCTCGGACGTCGCGACGTTCTCGCCGCCGGAGACGATCATGTCCTTCTTGCGGTCGTCGATGTAGAGGTAGCCGTCCTGGTCCAGGTGGCCGATATCCCCGGTCCGGAACCAGCCGTCGGCGGTGAACGCGGCCGCCGTGGCGTCGGGGTTCTTCCAGTAGCCGGACATCACCTTGGGTCCGCGCAGCGCGATCTCGCCCTGGCCGCCCGGCTCGGCCGGGCGGTCGTCCGGGCCGAGGATCCGCACGTCCAGGCTGACCACCGGCTTACCGACCGAGCCGATCTTGGACAGCGTGTGCGCCTGGTCGTTGAAGGTGTCGCCGGACACGGTCTCGGTCAGCCCGTAGGCGTCGGCGAACCGCGCGTTGGGGAAGGCCGCCAGCAGCCGCTCGATGAGCGTCACCGGCGTCTTCTCCCCGCCGCCGGTGATGAACCGGATGCTCGCCGTGCTGCGCCGGCCGAGCTCGGGGGACTGCGCGATCGCGTTCAGCGTCGCGTTCACCATCGCCGGGGCCAGCCAGAGGTTGGTCGGCCGCTCCCGCTCGACGGCCGCGAGCAGCTCGGAGGGGTCGAAGCGGGGCAGGATCACCAGGCTGCCGCCGACCCACCAGGTGCCGATGCCGGGCAGGTCGAACGCTCCCACGTGGTACATCGGGCCGGCCATCAGCGTGCGGTCGGTCGCGCTGAGGCCGAACTCCGCGACGTGCCCGATCGTCTTCCAGTAGAAGTTCCCGTAGCTGATCGGCACCCCCTTGGGGTGCGCGGTCGTCCCCGAGCTGTACATCAGCCGGTGCAGGTCCGCCTCGGTGACGTCGGCGGGCGGAACCCAGGCGCCGAGGTGCGCGCCGAGGAACGCCTCGTAAGAGACGCCCGCCGCGGCGCCCCCCGCACCCCCGTCACCCCCCTCGCCCTCGCCGGCCCCCTCGCCCCGGCCGGCTACCACCACCGTCCATGGGGTTGTCAGCCTGCCGCCGATGGCGGCGACCGGCGCGGCCAGCCCGGGCTCGGTCACGATCGCGGCCGCGCCGGCGTGCCGGATGATGTATTCGAGTTCGGGCTCGGCCAGCCGCACGTTGAGCGGCAGGAACGCCGCGCCGACGCGGTTCACCGCCAGCGCGCTCTCCAGGAACTCGGGGCGGTTGCCCATCAGCAGCGCCACGATGTCGCCCGGGCCGACGCCGGCCGCGCGGAAGGCGGCCGCCAGCGCGGTTACCCGGTCAAGGAGCTGCCGGTGGGTCAGCCGGGTATCGCCGAAGATCACCGCGGCCGCATCCGGCGTGCGGTCCGCGTTCCGGTCGAGAGACCGGGCGAGGTTAAACATGACCATCTCCTTCGATCGTCATCGGGATCGTCATCGGGATCGAGCGTCACAGCAGCGAGTAGCCGCCGTCAACGGTGATCGTGGTGCCGGTGATGTACGCCGACGCGGCGGACGCCAGGAACAGGTAGACGCCGGTCAGGTCGTCCGCCGTCCCCCAGCGGCCGAGGGCGGTGTGCGCCGCGATGTCCTGCTCGCGGTCCTCGTCGCGGTGCCAGAACGCGCCCAGCCCGGTCTCGAACCAGCCCAGCGCCACCGCGTTGGCGGTGATCTGCCGAGGCCCGAGTTCCTGCGCCAGCGACCTGACCAGGGCATGGACGCCGCCCTTGGAGGCCGAGTAGGCGGCCAGGCGGCCGTGCGGCCGGTCGCCGAGGACCGAGCCGGTGACGATGATGCGGCCGCCCGCGCCCATCCGGCCGGCGGCCGCTCGCGCGCCGAGGAACGTCCCGGTCAGGTTGGTGTCGATGACCTCGCGCCAGGCGTCGGGGGAGAGGCGGGTGATGTCCGGGTCCTCGCGCGACACCCCCGCGTTGGCGATCCACACGTCGATGCCGCCGAACCGCTCGGTCATCCGCTCGGCGACCGTCTCGTTGAGCAGCTCGTCCCGCACGTCGCCGGGGCAGACCAGGTGATCGCCGGCCAGCTGCCCGGCCAGGCCCTCGAGGGCGGGCTTGGACCGGGCGACCAGGGCGAGCCGCGCTCCCGCGGCGTCGAACGCGCCGGCCAGCAGGCGGCCGAGGCCGCGCCCGGCACCGGTGATCACCACGCGCCGTCCGGCCAGGCTGAGCTGGGCGGCGGCAGGCGCGTAGGCGGCGGGCTGCTCGTTTTCCACGGTCGCTAGCAGCCGAGTTCGCGGGCGATGACGAGGCGCTGGATCTCGTTGGTGCCCTCGCCGATCTCGAGCACCTTCGCGTCGCAGTAGAACCGGGCGACGTCGCTCTCGAGCATGTAGCCGGCGCCGCCGAAGATCTGCACCGCCTCGCTCACCACCGACGTGGCGACCTGGCTGGCCTTCAGCTTGGCCATGGCGGCCTCCTTCTTGAACGGCTTGCCCGCGTCGCGCAGCGCGGCGGCGTAGTAGGTGAGCCAGCGGGCGGCCTCGATCTCGGTCGCCATGTCCGCCAGCTTGAACTGGATCGCCTGGAAGCTGGCGATGGGGGTGCTGAACGCCTGGTGCTGCTTTGCGTAGGCCAGCGCCAGCCGCATCGCGCCGGCGGCGGTGCCGATGGCGAGGGTGGCGACCGAGATCCGGCCGACCTCGAGGGCGGACAGGAACTGGCCGAGCCCGCCTCCCGGCTCGCCGACGACCTGGCTGTCGGGCACGAAGACGTCGTCGAAGAACAGGTCCCTGGTATCGGCCGACTTCCACCCGATGCCGCGCAGCTTCGGCCCGAGCGTGTAGCCCTCGGTCCCCTGCTCGACGATGAAGCTGCCGAAGCGCGGCTTGCCGCCGGCGTCCTCGCCGGTGCGGGCCAGCACGGTGACGCCGAAGCTCATGTCGGTGCCCGCGTTGGTGATGAAGGCCTTCTGCCCGTTGAGCACCCACCCGCCGGACACCGGCTCGGCCCTGGTCCGCAGCGACCGCACGTCCGAGCCGGCCCCCGGCTCGGTCAGCCCGAAGGCGCCGAGCTTGCGGCCTTCGGCCAGCGGGCGCAGCCACCGCTCGCGCTGCTCGTCGTCGGCGAACAGCAGCAGCGGGAGGCTGCCGATAGTGCAGTGCGCCTGCCAGGCCGTCGCCACCGACGGGTCCACCGTGGCCAGGGCCTCGAGCAGGGCCACATAACCGACGGTGGTGGAGCCGATGCCGCCCCATTTCTCCGGCACCAGCGGGCCGAGCAGCCCGAGCCCGCCGAGCCCGCGCAGCAGTTCGGTCGGACAGCGCTCCTCGTGCCAGGCCCGGGCTGCGGCCGGGGCGATCTCAGCCTCGGCGTAGGTCCGTCCCAGGTCAAGCAGTTCGCCCTCGAACTCGGTGAGTGTGAAGTCCATGGCCCTCTCGCCTGTCTGATCTACACTGACTGGTCAGTACATAATAAGAACAGCAGGGTGAGCAACGCAATGAGCAAACCGAGACTGACCCGATGACTTGGCACGACGACCCCGGCCGCGGTGCCCGCCGAGCCGTCGTTGATTGATTGACTGACCAGTCATCTGTAACCTGATAACAGGCGGAGACTGGGAACACGTTATGTTAATGGGCGAGGAAGCTCCCGACTAGACGAGGCCGCTACATGCCGCAGACCAGGGTCAAGGACAAGCAGGGCAAGAGCGCGAAGTGGCAGCAGCGCCGCCACGAGATCGTGGACGCGTCGGCCAAGGTGTTCGCAGCTCGGGGTTACCACGCCACCAGCACGAACGAGCTCTGCGAGGCGAACGGCATCGGGAAGGGCGCCCTCTACTATTACATCGGCGCCAAAGAGGAGCTGCTCGCCGCGATCCACGACCGGGTGATGGACGAGGTGATGCTCGGCGCCGACCGGGTGGCCCTGGCCGGCGGCACCCCGCCGGAGCAGCTGGCGATGCTGGGCGAGGAACTGCTCGACGTCATCTTCCGCTTCCCCGACCACGTGTGGGTCTTCCTGCACGATTTCCCGGCCCTGACCGGGAAGAACGCCGAGATGTTCCGGCAGCGGCGGCGCGCCTACGAGGGGCGGGTCGAGGCCGTCTTCCAGCAGGGCATCGAGTCGGCCGACTTCCGGCCGATTGACACCCGGCTGGCGGTCACCGCCTGGCTCGGCATGCACAACTACACGTACCTGTCGCTGCGGGCGGGCGGCCATTTCTCGGTGCGGGAAGTCGCCAAGTCCTATGCCGACATCTTCGTCTGGGGCATCGCAACCCGCGGATAGCGACCCCGACCCCGACACGGTGGCGCGCAGACTCCTATACCGACTGGTCGGTACAAGCTGGCGTTAGTCGCTGAAAAAGTGCTCGCGGACCAGGCTGCGGCTGATCTTGAGCGATGGTGTCCGGGGCAGCTGGTGCACGATCTTGATCGCGACCGGCCGCTGGTAGCTGGTCAGCCTGCTCGCGAGGTACTCCATCAGCTCCTGCTCGGTGGCGGGGCTGGCGAGCGTCACCGCGACGGCGGGCACCTCTCCCAGCCTCGGGTCGGGCAGCCCTACCGCCGATGCCTCATCGACCGCCGGATGGGCGATCAGCGCTTCCTCGATCACGCTGGGCGGGATCACGAAACCGCCGCGGTTGATCGCCTCGTCGGCGCGACCGTGGATGAACAGGAATCCGTCCTCATCAACCGCCGCGAGGTCGGTGGTCCGCTGCCAGGCGCCGTCTCCAGGCAGCTGGCTGCCGCGCGCTTCGAGCAGGCCCACCGCCCCGAGCGGGAGGGGGTCGCCCGTCTCGGCGTCGATGACCCGCAGTTCAACGCCGTCGCGGGCGCGCCCGACGCTGCCGCGCTTACGCCGATCCCACTGTCGCTTGTCCTTGAGCGTCCAGCCGGCGATCGCGCCCGCGAACTCGGTCGCGCCGTAATTGGTGAGGACGGGAACCTGGTAGCGGTCCTCGAACGCCTCGGCCAGCTCGGGCGGAAGCGGCGCGGTACCCGACCCGACCGCGCGGACGCTGGCGAACGTGTCGGCCGGTACGTCGGCCTGGAACACCATCCGCAGCGCCGTCGGCGCCAGCCGCACGTAGCCGGGGCGGTGCCGCCTGACGAGTTCCGCCCACGCGTCGACCTCGAACTTCTCGAGCAGGGCGATACCGCGGCCGTCCAAGACCTGAGCAACGGCGAAGTACAGCCCGCTGATGTGCGCAAGGGGGGCCCACAAAATGTCGGGCCGCCGGCCCAGCCGGGGCGGTTGCGTCTCGTCGATGGCCAGCCCGCCGCCCCGGAACGCCGCTTCCATCCGGTCGTGCGTCAGCTCGACCCGCTTGGGCCGTCCGGTGGTGCCGCTCGTCATCATCAGCACGGCGACGTCCCCGGCCTGCCGCAGGGCCGGACTCGGTGTCCAGCCGACCGGCTGCACGTCGAGGGCGCGGTCGGATCCGGCTCGCAGCGCGACGGCGCCC
>Ga0208357_1001741_pt1 | contig 15465 bp, 14 predicted proteins | sample NGESurdeep092012_6_FD_184487 | JGI IMG/M metagenome (GOLD analysis project Ga0208357, IMG submission 184487) | Arctic peat soil microbial communities from Barrow, Alaska - NGEE Surface sample F52-2 deep-092012 (SPAdes) | ecosystem: Environmental > Terrestrial > Soil > Wetlands > Peat ... | reverse complement strand
GTGCGCAATGATCTGGCCACAAAACACCGGCAACCGCCCGGGCCCCCGGTAGGAGTGCCCGGTGCGCGAAGCTCTTCGTCGGCGGGAGCAAGAGCATCGAGCACAAAGCCGCTCCTACAACAGCCATGACGGGGAGCCGGGCCGAGGCGAAACGCGCCTTCGACGAGGCGATCCTGGAACGGCTGGTGGCGTTGAACGCCGAGCGTGCCGCCGAGGAGGCGCGCGGGCTAGTGCGCTGGCTGCGGCCGGAGTTCCAGCATCCGTCGGTGCAGGTCGCGCCAACCCAGGGCGAACTGCCGGACGCGCGCGACGACGAAACCGTGGCCGTCGGCAAGCTCGCGACGAGCAAGCCGTTGCCGTGGCCGAAGGATGCAGTGGCGCAGGTGCGCGCGGCGGCCGACGCGCTCGCCGCCAGTGCCGCTCCGCTTTCCGTCGACGAACTCGCCGCGCGCTTCAGCGGCCGTGGCGCGTGGAAGAAGCGCCTGCCGCAACTGCTCGACATGCTGGTGGCGCTCGGCCGCGCCCAGGCCAGGGACGATCGCTACAGCGCCACGCGCTGAGGCCGAGGTCGGGGCATTGCCGGTCCATGGTGGTGCTATCGAAACCAACAATCGGCTATTGAATGCGCCATGACGACAACACATCGCATCCCTCTTTCCAGCAAGAGCAGGCATACGGAGCGCCGGCGTCTCGCCGGCATGCTCTGGCGGGCGGGACGCCCGCGCTCCCAGTGGCAAGCAGTGGACCGCACAGGCGGATTCGCAGACCGCCCAACCGAAGTCCGACAGGCTCCCAGCGGCGACAGCGACGATACGGCGCCAGCCACTCCACGACAGGCTCGCCCGGCGTGAGATGATCTGGCGCACATCGGGAACAGGTTTGAGCCATGCACCCTCGGTCGACGGATAGCCATGACACCCAGGTGCTGATCGTGGGCGCCGGTCCCACCGGGCTGGTCCTGGCGCTATGGCTGACCCGGCTCGGCATCAGCGTGCGCATCATCGACAAGGCCGCCGATGCGGGAACCACCTCGCGTGCGCTGGCCGTGCAATCGCGCACGCTGGAGTTTTATCGGCAGATCGGTCTGGCCGATGCGGTCGTCGATGCCGGCGTCACGATTGCCGGCATCAACCTGTGGGTCAGGGGCCGCAAGGCCGCACGGGTACCGTTCCGTGAGATTGGTGCGGGCTTGAGCCCGTTTCCCTCCGCGCTGGTGTTTCCGCAGGATGCCCACGAGCAATTGCTGATCGAACGGCTGCAGGCACTGGGGGTGACCGTGGAGCGCCAGACCGAACTGCTCCGCTTCGAACAATCCGCCGCTGGCGTACACGCCACGTTGCGGCAATCCGATGGCGCCGAAGTGGCAAGCCACGCGGCGTGGCTTGCCGGTTGCGATGGCGCGCGCTCGATTGTGCGAGAGGTCCTGGGCCTCGTCTTTCCCGGCGGAACCTATACGCAGCGATTCTATGTCGCCGACGTGGATGCCGAAGGCCCGGTCACCGATCATGAATTGCACATCGATCTCGACGACGCCGATTTCCTCGCGGTCTTTCCGCTCAAGGGAGCTGGCCGTGTACGCCTGGTCGGTACCGTGCGCGAACCGGCCCACGACGAGGGCAAGGACGAGGACGAGCTGACCTTCGACGACGTCAGCCCACGCGCCATCGCACAACTCAAGCTCGGCATCGCCAGGGTGAACTGGTTCTCGACCTATCGCGTGCACCATCGGGTCGCGCCATCCTTCCGCCAGGGACGCACGTTTCTGCTGGGCGACGCCGCGCATATCCACAGCCCGGCCGGCGGCCAGGGCATGAACACCGGCATCGGCGACGCGGTGAACCTGGCGTGGAAGCTCGCCGCCGTGCTGAACGGCCTCGCCGGCGACAACCTGCTCGACACTTACGAAGTCGAACGCATCCGCTTCGCCCGGCGGCTGGTCGCCACCACGGATCGTGGATTCACCCTGGCCACCAGCGACGGTGCGCTCGCGCGGCAGGTGCGCACCCGGCTGGTTCCGTTGATCGCACCGCTGCTGTTTCGCTGGCCACCGCTGCGCCGGTTCCTGTTCCGCACGATGTCGCAGATCGGCATCAACTATCGGCACAGCACGCTGAGCGCAGGAAGGGCCGGCGCCGTGCACGGCGGCGATCGGCTGCCATGGGTGCGCACGACGGCGGGGCACGACAACTTCGATCCACTCGAGTCGCTGGCGTGGCAGGTGCATGTATACGGCGAAGCGCGCGCGGAGCTGACTGCGGCCTGCGTCGAGCACCGGCTTCCGCTGCACGTCTTCGCATGGAGCGCCGACATGCCGCGTGCCGGTTTCAGGTGCAACGCGCTCTACCTGATCCGGCCCGATGGCTATATCGCGCTTGCCGTCGCCGACGGCGATCCGCAACGATTGCGCGACTATCTGCTGACGCGATACGGCGACAACAACCCGGAGTCATCGAACAGGCCCGACGGCAACAGATAGCGGGGCTCGCGGCCGGCGGCGAGCAGGTCGCGGATGCGGGTGGCGGAGATTTCCAGCGGGGTCACGGCCAGCTCGATGAGCTTGCCGGCGGGCAGACCACGCAAGTCCGCTGCCCCGGCGATGCGTCGGCCGGCCACTTCGCGTTCCAGTTCATCCGGCAAACTGGCGGCGACGCCCGGCCGGCTCAGTACACCGATATGCGCCACGTCGAACAGCTCGCGCCAGCGATGCCAGCTCGCCAGGTTCGCAAACGCATCGGCACCGATCAGCAGCACCAGCGGACGCTCGCCCTGCTCCCCACGCAACTCATGCAAGGTGTCGATGGTGTACGACGGACCCGCACGGTCCAGTTCGCGCGTATCCAGCGTGAGCCGCGACTGACCTTGCAGGGCGACGCGCAGAATCGCCACGCGCTGGGCAGCCGACGCGATCGGCGGCGCGCGATGCGGCGGCACGCCGGCCGGCAGCAGGTGCACGTCGGCGTCGAGCAGTTCGGCTGCTTCCCACGCCACGCTGAGGTGGCCGAGGTGTACCGGGTCGAAGGTGCCACCGAATAGCGCCAATGGCTTCACGCTATGGCCCCCTCTCCCCTTTGGGGAGAGGGTTGGGGTGAGGGGACACGTTGCCCCGAAGCAGCAATGAGCATGCTTCGTTCGGCTTCACGGCGAGCACCCGCCCCTCACCCTGCCCTCTCCCCAAAGGGGAGAGGGGGCGCGCGATCCAGACGGCGGCATCAAATCTCACGCCAGCGCCCTGGCCGCACGTGGTTCGGCAATGACGGTGATCAATCGCTCGGCCTCCAGCCATGCGTCACCGGTCTCGCGCCCCTTGGCCATGCGGTCGATTCGCGCGGCGCGCGCCAGGCATTGCAGCCAGTGTTCGCGTGGCGCGCGGCGCAATGCCTGGCGAAACATCTGTTCGCGCGACTGCCACAAGCGCTCGACCTTGGCCTGTGCCGCGAAGTTCTGCGCATTGGCCAGGCGCAGCGCCAGCTGCAACTGGTTGACCAGCCAGCCCATCAGCGCAATCAATTCGTCGCCCTCCGAACGCAGGCCGGCCAGCACGCGCAACGCACGCGCGCCGTCGCCTGCAAATGCCGCGTCGGCAAGTTTGAATACGTCGTAGCGGGCGCTGTCGGCGACCAGGTGCTCCATTTCGGCCGCATCGATGCGGCCTTGTCCATGCAATACCGCCAGCTTGTCGATTTCCTGCGCCGCGGCGAGCAGGTTGCCCTCGACCCGTTCGGCCAGCAGCGCCACCGCATCCGTCGTGGCGCTCAGCCCGCGCGAGGCCAGCCGCGCACCGATCCATGCACTCCACTCATTCGGCCGGGGTGCGTTGAGCACCACCATCGTGCCGCTGGCATCGAGCTTGCGGCTCCAGGCGCCATCGTGCTTGCTGCTCCATTCCAGCGCCGTGATCAGCAAGGTCACATCCGGCGGCGGGTCGGCGCAAAACGCATTGATCGCCTTGGCGCCCTCGATGCCCGGTCGCCCGGTGGGCAGGCGCAGGTCGATCAGTCGACGGCTGGCGAACAGCGACATGCTGGCACCGGCGCGGGCGAGGTCGTTCCAGTCGAAATGCTGGCCGGCCTCGAGCACTTCGCGTTCGGTATAGCCCAGCTTCCTGGCCTGCGCGCGCAGCGCGTCGGCGGCTTCCAGCACCAGCAACTCATCACCGGCCAGCAGGTAGACCGACGCCAGTCGATCCGCCGCCAGCGCCTTCGACCACTGGCTTTGGCTCAGCGGCATCAGTGCGTGCTGGTTGCCGGCGCTGGCGCAGCGTGCCTGCCCGCGGCCTGCAGCCGGAACATGATCGCCTGCACCATGTCGTCGCCGAGACTCTTCTGGATCTGTTCGACCTGCGAGGCATTGCCCACGGTGTTGCTGGCGTCGTAGCTGTATTCACGCGACATGTTGATGCTTTGCAGCGGCAGCAGGGTCTGTCCGGCAGCGTCGGTGACGCCGAAGCGCACCGTGTAGTGGATCGCGTATTCGCTGATCCGCGCGTAGCCGCCCGAGGTCAGCGTGTCGGTGCTGAAGGCCGCCGTCGGCACCTGGAGTTCGGCAATGCCCGGGCCCGCGTTGTCCTCGACCGTGACCCCGGCGTTCTCGAGCGCGCGCGCCAGCTGGCGCTGGAAGCTGCTGTCGCTGAGGGTGAGATGGACCCGCTGCATCGACGCCGGCAGGTCGGCATTCTGGCGCAGGTGAAAACCGCAGGCGCCCAGCGCGAGTGCCGCCAGCAGGAGCAACGAAGCCTGGACCGGATGGCGCGGATTGATCGAGTTCATGAGTGTCATCCTGCGACGATGTTGACGATCTTGCCGGGCACCACGATGACCTTGCGCACCGTCAGGCCTTCGAGGAAGTGCACCACCTGGGGTTGGGCGCGGGCAAGTGCCTCCGCTTCATCCTTCGAGGCATTCACCGGCAATTCGATGGTGGCGCGCAACTTGCCGTTGATCTGCACCGCCAGGGTTGCCGTGTCGCGCACCAGCGCGGCCGGATCAGGCTGCGGCCACGGCTGGTCTTCCAGCACGCCCTGCGCATGACCCAGCACCTGCCACAAGGCATGGCTGATGTGCGGCACCACCGGGTTCAGCAACAGCACCATCGCTTCCAGTGCCTCGTGGCGTACCGCGCGGCCCTGCTCGCTCTGGTCGTTGAACTTGCCGAGTGCGTTGAGCAGTTCCATCAAGGCGGCGATGGCGGTGTTGAACGCATGCCGGCGACCGAAGTCGTCGCCCACCTTCTGGATGGTTTCGTGGAGCTGGCGACGCAGCGCCTTCTGGCCGGCATCGAGTGCGGCCGGGTCGGTCACAGGATGATCCGGATTCGCCGCGTGCGTGGTGACCTCGCGCCAGAAACGCTTGAGGAAGCGGGACATACCTTCCACGCCGGCCTCGCTCCATTCCAGCGATTGTTCCGGCGGCGCGGCAAACATCGAGAACAGGCGTACCGTGTCGGCGCCGTACTTGTCCACCATGATCTGTGGGTCGATGCCGTTGTTCCTGGACTTGGACATCTTTTCGGTGCCGCCGACCTGCACGCTCTTGCCGTCGGCCTTGAGCACCGCGCCCACGACTCGTCCCTTGTCATCGCGCTTTACGTCGATCGCGGCGGGGTTGATCCAGTCCTTGGTGCCGTCGGCGGTGGTGCGGTAGAACGTGTCGGCGATCACCATGCCCTGGCACAACAGGTTCTGCGCCGGTTCGTCCGAATGCACCATTCCCGCATCACGCATCAGCTTGTGATAGAAGCGGAAATACAGCAGGTGCATGATCGCGTGTTCGATGCCGCCGATGTACTGGTCGACCGGCAGCCAGTAATTGGCGCGTTCGTCGACCTGCGCGTTAGCACCCGGGCTGGTGTAGCGCGCGTAATACCAGCTCGACTCCATGAAGGTGTCGAAGGTGTCGGTCTCGCGCTCGGCCGGGCCGCCGCATTGCGGGCACACGCACTTGCGCCATTCGGGATCGGCCTTGATCGGCGACTGCACGCCACTGAAAGCCACGTCTTCGGGCAGCACCACCGGCAGTTGGTCTTCCGGCACCGGCACCGCTCCGCACTTGGCGCAGTAGATCACCGGAATCGGGCAGCCCCAGTAGCGCTGGCGGCTCACGCCCCAATCGCGCAGGCGGAAATTGACGCGGCGCTGGCCGCGGCCCTCGGCCTCCAGGCGCGTGGCAAGTGCATCCAGCGCCTGCTGGAAATCCAGTCCGTCGTACTCGCCCGAGTTCACCAGGATGCCGCGCTCGGTGAACGCGCACTGCTCCATCACGCGCTCTTCGAAATCCTCGATGACCTGGACCGCGGATCTGGTGTCGTAGGCATCGGTCTGCCGACCTTCCAGCGCCGCGCTCATCGGGTCGGCACCCACGCCGCGCGACAGATCATGGCCGATCTCGCGCAATGCATCGAGCACACTGCGATCGACCACCACCATCTTGATCGGCAGGCTGTAGCGCTTGGCGAATTCCCAGTCGCGCTGGTCGTGGCCGGGCACCGCCATCACCGCTCCGGTGCCGTAATTCATCAACACGAAGTTCGCCACATAGACCGGCAGCGATTCGCCGGTGATCGGATGGACGGCACGCAGGCCGGTGTCCATGCCGCGCTTTTCCTGCGTCTCCAGCTCCGCCTCGGAAACGCCACCGCGACGCAACTCCTCGATGAAGCCCTGCAGCAGCGGGCGGGCCTGGCCGGCATGCTGGGCCAGCGGGTGTTCGGCCGCGATCGACAGGAAGGTCACGCCCATCAAGGTGTCCGGGCGGGTGGTGAAAACCTTGATCGGTTCGACCGGCGCGCCGTCATCGTTGACGTCAAAGCAGATCTCCAGGCCTTCGCTGCGACCCAGCCAGTTCCGCTGCATGATCTTCACCGCATCGGGCCAGCCCGGCAGTGTGTCCAGCCCATCCAGCAATTCCTGCGCGTAGTCGGTGATCTTCAGGAACCACTGCGGAATCTCGCGCTTTTCCACCACGGCGCCGGAACGCCAGCCCCTGCCGTCGATCACCTGCTCGTTGGCCAGCACGGTCTGGTCGACCGGGTCCCAGTTCACCACCGCGTTCTTGCGATACGCCATGCCCTTCTTCAGCAGGCGGGTGAACATCAGCTGTTCCCAGCGGTAGTAGTCCGGGCGGCTGGTGGCGAACTCGCGGCTCCAGTCGATCGCGTAGCCCAGCAATTTCAGCTGCCCGCGCATGTGGTCGATGTTGGCGTAGGTCCACTTCGCCGGGGCCGTGTGGTTCTTGATCGCCGCGTTTTCCGCCGGCAGCCCGAACGAGTCCCAGCCCATCGGCTGCAACACATTCTTGCCATTCATGCGCTGGTAGCGGCTGATCACGTCGCCGATGGTGTAGTTGCGCACGTGCCCCATGTGCAACGCGCCCGAGGGGTACGGCAGCATCGACAGGCAATAGAACTTCGGCCGAGCGGAGTCCTCGGTCACCTCGTACGCGCGCTGCGTCGTCCAGTAGCCTTGCGCGGCCGCCTCCACCACCTGCGGGCGGTAGGCAGACTCATCGGGTTCGGGGGTGGTCGGGGCTTGATTGTCCTGCATGATTCCCATGGCCATGATGCGATTGGTGCCGCGCGATGCAAACGGCGGCAGTGAACGGGCCAGCCTAGCCCAGCGCGGGCCGGCCGCCAAGCTCCCGCTGCGCCCGGTCGACCGCTGCGCCCGGTGGATGCCAATCAACCGGGGCGCTCAACCGGCGGGGCAACTGGCCGGCTGTCCGGAAGCAAGCGCGCGGCCGACGCTGGCGATCTGTGCCGCCAGCTCGCCCAGCGCGCGTTGGTGGCCTTGCACCAGGGCATCGTAGCCGGGCCCGACCGACTCGCGGATGCGGCTGTTGCAGGCCAGCGACTGCTGCTTTCCCGCCTGCTCCAACTGCACGCTCCAGGCGCCCGCAATCAGCGCGTAGCTGGCTGGCTGCGAATCGAAACGGCGCAGGTCGAGACGGACCTGCAGCACGGGTTTGCTGCCCGCGGACATGCCACCGACGTCCCGACCGGGCAGTTCCCGCGCCAGGTCCGCCGCCAGCGCGCCACGCACCTCATCCGCCAGCGGTGCGATCCAGCGTTCGCTTTCCAGCAAAGCCACGCTCTGGCCACCCTCGCGCACCACCAGTTGGGGTTGATCGACCTGCGCCGGCACGCTCACCGGCAATACCTGAAACGCGATTGACGCTGCCGGGTTCGGTGCTTCGGCCGCCGCCGAGGGCAGCAAGGTGTAGTAATGCATGGGCGCCGAAGCGCAGGCGACCAGCACCAGGGTGGCGACGGCCAGCAGCAACGGTTTGGCGTGACGGATCATGGCTTGCTCCCTGCTTTGGGCTGGCTTGGCGGCGTCTGCGCCGCCGGTGGTGGATCGGCGCGGCGTCCGCGCAGCAGGGCCTCCGGATGACCGCCGAGATAGTCGGTGAGCACGCGCAACGACCGTGCCATGCGCTGCACCTGCTCCAGCGTGGCGCCCAGGTTGCGCTGCAGCGGCGAATCACCCGACAGTGCCTCGTTGGCGCTGCCCAGGGTTTTTTGCACGCCGTGCAAGGTGTCCTTGACCGCTGGCAAGGTTTGTCCATTGACCTGCTTCAAGGTGGCATTGACCCCGGCCAGGGTCTCATCCAGGTGCTTGCCGATGCTGTCGAAGGGCACCTTGTCGAGCTTGTCCACGATGTCCGCCAACTGCTCCTGCAGCTTGTCGAAACTGCCGGGTGCGGTCGGTATGGTCAGCGGCTTGGCATCCGGGTCGAACGCCGCCTTCGCCGCATGCGGCAGGAAGTCCAGCGCCACGTACAACTGTCCGGTGAGCAGGTTGCCGGTGCGTGCCTGCGCGCGCAGGCCCTGCGCGATCAGCCCACCCATCGTGCGCGACAGGTCCGGGTTCTCACCGCGCGCCTTGGCCAGCGCCTCGAGTTTCTCGTAGGCGCTGCCCAGTCGCTGCGGGTAGACCACGGCCCCAACCACCACCGGGAACTTCTGCGTCTTCTCGTCGTAGTCCAGCCGTACCGAGACCACCTTGCCGATATTGATGCCGAGGAACTCCACCGGCGCATCCACCGCCAGCCCGCGCACCGACTGATCGAAGCGCATGCGGATGTAGTGCGGCTCACCGTCCGGTGGCGCCATCGCGGTCTCACGATCGCCAAACAACTTGAAACTCGTGTCTTCCGGCGCCGCCGTGCTGTCGTGCGGCCCGGGCGGATCCTGGAACGCCACGCCACCGGCGAGCACGGCGGCCAGCGATTGCGTATTGAGCTTCAATCCGTTCGCGCCGAGCGACAGGTCCACCCCGCTGGCATTCCAGAAGCGACTGGACGTGGTCACGAACCGGTCGTTCGGTGCGTCGATGAAGATCTGCAGCGAGACACCCTGGCCACCCTTGTCCAGCGCGAAGGACGCCACGCGGCCGACCTGGATGCGCCGGTAGTAGACCGGAGACCCGATATCCAGCGAACCGAGGTCGCTGCTGTGCAATACGAAGCTGCGACCCAGCGCGCCGTGGTTGACCGAAGGCGGTGACTCCAACCCCGTGAATTCATCCTCGGGCTGGTTCGACTCGCCGACATCGGCACCGATGAAGGCGCCGGAAAACAAGGTATCGATGCCGGACACGCCGCCCAGGCCGATGCGCGGTCGCACCACCCAGTAGCGAGTCCCCTCGGTGGCAAAGCCCTTCGCACTCTTGTCCAGCGCCACCCCCACCAGCACATGGCTGCGATCGGCGCTGAGGTGGATCTTCTTGACCCGCCCGATCACCACGTTCTTGTACTTCACCGGGGTCTTGCCCGCGTCCAGCCCTTCGGCACTCTGGAAACTGACGGTGATCTCCGGGCCCGCCTGCAGCCAGTTGTGAATGACCAGGGAAAGGCCAACCAGCGCCGCCAACGCCGGCACCAGCCAGATCAGCGAGCCCCTGAACCGGCGCCGTTCCACCACCGGCCGCGGCAACTCCTGGCGCGGCGGCGGGTCCTGTTCGACGTGGCTGTCTTCAGTCATCGGTGTTCCTGCCATCCCAGATCAATCGCGGATCGAAACTTATCGAGGCAAGCATGGTGAGCACCACGGTAAGTCCGAAAAAAATGACGCCGGGCAACGGCTCGACCCGGCTCAACACACTGAAGCGCACCAGCGCCGTCAGCAAGGCCACCACGAAGACGTCCAGCATCGACCAGTAGCCGATGAACTCGACCAGACGATACAGCTTCGCCCGCTGCGGCCGGGCCCAGTCGCTACCGCGCTGGCTGCTGATCAGCAGCGTACCCAGCGCGAGGAATTTCAACATCGGCACCAGGATGCTGGCGGTGAATACGATCACGGCCAGGTCCGGCGAGCCTTTCACCCAAAGCTCGACCACGCCGCTGATGATGGTGTTGTCGTCGATATCGCCGATACTGGCGGTGCGCATGATCGGCAGCACATTCGCCGGAATGTACAGGAGGAAGCCGGCGATAAGCAGCGCCCAGGTGCGCGCGTAGCTGTTGGTCTTGCGCCGACGCAAGTACGAGTGGCAACGCGGGCAGGCCATATCATCATCCACGCCGTCGCCGTCCAGTTGCGCGTCGCCAGGCAGGGTGCGGCAAACCAGACCGCACACCGGGCAACCGATCACGCCCAGATCGATGGCACGCGGCAGTGCGTTCATGTCGCCGACTCCGGCGTCTGCTCCCACAGCTGGCGCATGTCCACGCCGGAGAAAATCGTGATCAGCAGGGTCAACGCACCGTAGGCGTAGATACCCGGATCGGCGATCACCTCGAAAAACTGATGGGCCTTGACGATGGCCACCAACGCGCCGAGCACGAATACCTCGCTCATCGTCCACGGCCCGATCCGATGCAGGGCCACCATCAATGGCGCGAAACCGGGCGCGCGCCGGCCAGCCCGGGCAAACCACAGCAACCAGCCCATCACCAGCATCTTGGCCATCGGGAAAAAGAACAAGGTGGCGGCGGCCAGCACCGATACGACTTGGGCGTCCTGCTGCCACATGGTCACGATCATGCCCCACAGCGTGGTGGCGTTGAATTGACCATTCAGGCCCAGCGTGAAGATCGGCCAGACGTTGGCCTGCACGAACACGATCATCGCCGTCAGGATCAAGGCGAGCAGTGCGTTCACCGTCAACGCGCGATGGCGATCCAGCTCCGCGCCGCAGCGCGCGCAGCTTGCCACCTCACCGCGCTCAAGCGGACGACGCCGGTACACGGTGTCGCAGTTTTCGCACACCAGCAACGCATCGGACGAGCACGTGTTCAGGCGGCGGGCGGGATGATTCGGGAAGGCCATCGGGGGATTCTCGCAAATCTGCCGTGAACGCGCTGGTGCGTGTGGTCCGACCGGCTTGATATGCTGAACGCCGCCCCGATCTGAAACCGCGTAACCCCGCCAACCGGAGTCTTCCGTGACCGAAACCCCCAACACCTCCCACGCCTTTGAAATCGACCAGCAAACGTTCGAAACGGACGTGCTGCAGGCGTCGACGGAGACCCCCGTTCTGGTGGACTTCTGGGCGACCTGGTGTGAACCGTGCAAATCGCTGGGGCCGGTCCTGGAAAAGCTCGCCGGCGAGTTCAATGGTGCGTTCCGGCTGGGCAAGGTCGATGTCGACGCCCAGCAGGAACTGGCGGCGATGTTCGGCATCAAGAGCATCCCCACCGTGATGCTGGTGAAGGACGGCCAGGTCATCGACGGTTTTGCCGGCGCGCTGCCGGAAGGTCAGGTGCGCGAGTTCCTGACCCGCCACGTGCAGCCACTGGAGGGCGAGCCGGCCGAGCTCGACGGCGGCGACACCCCGGCCGAAACACCCGAGGCGGCGATCAACCGCCTGCAACAGGCCATCGCCACCGAACCGGCCAGGGCCGAGCTGAAACTGGACTTGGCCCTGGCCCTGATGCGCGCCGGCCAAGCTGACGCCGCCCAGGCCCAGCTTGATGCCCTGCCCGCGAACCTGGCCACCGACGCGCGAGCGCAGCGCCTGCGCAGCGAACTGGATCTCGCGCAGGCGGTCAAGCAAGCCCCGCCAGCAGCGGCATTGCAGCAACGCATCCAGGCCGACCCCGAGGATTGGTCGGCGCGCGACCAGCTGGGCGTTCGCCTGCTGCTGGAGGGTGATCCCGAAGGCGGCCTGGAGCAATTCCTGACGATCCTGCAGAAGGCCCGCGATTGGAACGACGGCCAGGCAAAAAAGCGTCTGCTGGCCGCATTTGCCACGCTGGACGATGGCGAGCTGGTGGGGCGGTATCGGCGGCGGATGGCGTCGATGTTGTTTTGAGGCAGGGATTTGGGATTTGGGATTTGGGATTTGGGATTTGGGATTCGCCAGAGCCAGGACGCAGCGGACCCGGTCTATCGCAAGGGTCGCCCGCTTGCGCTTCAGAACGTCCGAATCCCGAGTCCGCTGCGAATCCCGGCTTTCAACAGACGAATGTCTGGTCATCCCGAATCCCGTCTCCCAAATCCCAGCTCTCCATGCACGCATCCACCTTCCGCCACCTGCTCAATCTGTGGCCACCGTTCCTGATCAACGCGATCCGTGTGCAGTCGCTCACTGACGACTACTCGGAGGCGAAAGTCGTGTTGCGGCTGCGGCCGTGGAACCGCAATTACGTGAAGAGCCAGTTCGGCGGCAACCTGTTCGCGATGGTCGATCCCTTCTGGATGCTGCTGGTGATGCACCAGTTGGGCAAGGACTATTACGTATGGGACAAGGCCGGCACGATCGACTTCGTGGCGCCGGGCTACGAGGACGTCTACGCCCACTTCAAGCTGGAGCCTGGCGTGGTCGATGAACTCAGGACCGCGGCCGCGGGCGGTGACAAAGTGTTGCACTGGTTCCAGACCGAAGTGACCACCGCCAGCGGCAAGCTCATCGCGGTGGTGCGCAAACAGGTTTATGTGAGGTTGAAACCGAAGGCGCGGTAATCCCGTAGGGCGGGCACGGCCCGCCGGCTCTTGCCATTCATCACCTCGCCTGCCGACAAGCGCGGCGGGCGGTGCCCGCCCTACGCGCGTGGAATGGCGGGCAATCCGTTCACTCCTGCTCGAACCGCTCGATCTCGCCGAGTACCGCCTCTGCCTTGCGCACGCTGCTGCCGGCGAAGTTGTCTTCCATCCAGCGCCGCCGGCCGAAGCGACGCAGCAGCCAGTAGATGGCCAACACCAGCAGCAGGGACACCGCGCCACTGAACAGGAAGCGCGGGCCAAGCTCGGGGAACCGCGCCCAGAAATCCGGTCCGCGACCGCCCATCGCGTCCCAATCCCACTGGAACCAGATCAACATCAGCGGAATCCAGATGAAGCAGCCGATCACGCTGAACACCGGCGCCTCCACGCGCACCCGCCACGCACGCAACGCCGCCAGGCGATGCTGTATCTCAAGTACGGGCAAGGCGTAGTCGATCCGCTTCACGAGATGGAGATTGCGGGCCGCCGACAGGATCATCAGCATGCCGAAAGCCTGCACGGAAATGCCCCATGCCAGGATATGCAAGGACGGCGCATGGCTCGACCAGAAGTCGATGCCCAACAGCATGAAGAAGATGCCGAACGCGATCTGGATCGACTGCCCCCAGACCAGCGGGCGCAAACCGTGATGCAGCCGATCCAGCCGCCGCTCGCGATACAACTGGCGTTGCAATGCCTGCTGCTGGCCCAGACGCCGTTCGAGTTGCTGCCATGCCAGTTTCATCTCATCGAGTTCCATCGTCATGCTCCAGTGGATGCCGCGCCGGTCATCTGGCCGCGCAGCTTCTGTTTGATGCGACCGAGCTTGGTCGCCACATTGGTTTCGCTGATGCCGAGTACGTCGGCAATCTCGCCGTAGCTGCGGTCGTCCAGATACAGCAGGACCAGCGCGCGATTGAGCGGATCGAGCTGGCCAATGAACGCATACAACGCGGTCAAGCGTTCGTCGGCCTCGGCGATCGGTTCGCCGCCACCCACGGTTTCCAGATGGCGGGCTTCCAGCGGCTCGAAACGATCGCTCTCCAGCCAACGATCACGCCGCACCTGCGAAATGGCCACGTTCAACGCAATGCGATACATCCAGGTCGAAAACTTCGCCCGTGCCTCGTCATAGCTGCCGAACGAACGCCACAGCTGCGCGCTGATCTCCTGCACCAGATCCTCGCGGTCGGCGGCGCTGCGGCTATACAGGCCCGCCACCTTGAACACGATCCTGCGATGTTCGTGCAGCAACGCCTCGAAGCGTTGCTCATGTTGCCTGGCGGTCATAAACGTCTGCTTTCTTCACGGCTCACCCCATGATTCGCCCGATACGGAAAAAAATCACAGCACCCGCCACTCCATACCACGACCCCACGCCATCTGGTTCGGCCGCAAGCGTTGGGCGTGCCGTGGGCCAGCCGCGCGATCCGGTACAACCAGGTCGGGAACTTCGCCTGCCGCTCGTTGTAGCGCGCGAACAGGCCGGCCATTCCATCGGCCTCCACCAGGACCCACCCCAACTGATGGCCTGCGCAAAGGCGCCGCGGTTCTGGCAAAGTGCGCAATCCGTTGCCAAGTCACCAGGGGAATCATGGCCATGCCTGCCTTTCGTCGAGTCACGTTGTCCCTGCTGCTGGCCGTGGCCAGCTTCTGTGCCGTCGCCGCCACCGATCCGAACGGCTCGATCACCTACGCACGCGACCCGGCGCAGCCGATCGACCAGGCGTATACCGCGCAGATCCTCAAGGACACCACCGATCCCTCGTTCAATTCGCCGCTGACCGACTACCTGCCCGCCTCGGCCACGGTGCCGACGCCGCAGAAGGTGCTCGGCCATATCGCCGGCGCACCGAATTACCTGCCCTACTCGGCCGATGTCTATCGCTACTTCCGCGCGCTGGCCGCCGCCAGTCCGCGAGTGAAGGTGTTCTCGATCGGCAAGACCGAGGAAGGCCGCGAGATGATCGCGGTGGCGATCGCGGATGAAAGCCTGCTGGCTGATCTCGATGCGAACAAGGCGCGCCTGGCCCAGCTGGGCGACCCGCGCAGCATCGGCATGGACGACGCCACCGCCGACGCGCTGATCGCCAAATCGACCCCGATCTACTACATCACCGGCACCATCCACTCCACCGAAACCGGCGCGCCCACCGCGCTGATGGAGCTGGCCTACCGTCTGGCGGTGGACAACGCGCCCTACATCCAGCACATCCGCTCGCACGTGATCACCCTGATCACCCCGATCGTCGAGGTCGATGGCCGCGACCGCCAGGTCGATCGCTACAACTGGCACCTGGCGCACCCGGGCGAGAATTACCCGCGGCTGCTGTACTGGGGCCATTACGTCGCGCACGACAACAATCGCGATGCGATGGCGATGACGCTGGACCTCACCCGCAACGTGGCCAACACCTTCATCGGCTGGCATGCGCAGGTGCTGCACGACCTGCACGAGTCGGTGCCGTTCCTGTACGACAACACGGTGGGCGATGGCCCGTACAACGCCTGGATCGATCCGATCCTCACCGGCGAGTGGCAGCA
>Ga0208357_1001737_pt1 | contig 15496 bp, 13 predicted proteins | sample NGESurdeep092012_6_FD_184487 | JGI IMG/M metagenome (GOLD analysis project Ga0208357, IMG submission 184487) | Arctic peat soil microbial communities from Barrow, Alaska - NGEE Surface sample F52-2 deep-092012 (SPAdes) | ecosystem: Environmental > Terrestrial > Soil > Wetlands > Peat ... | reverse complement strand
GCGGGCCGCAAAGCGGCGCACGATCGCGGCGGTGTCGTCGCTCGAGTCGTCGTCGACGACGACGATGACGAGGCGCGGATATTGCTGAACGATCAAGCTGTCCAGACATTCGCCGATATTGCCGTTCTCGTCGCGTGCAGGCACCACCACCGCCACCCGCACCGCGTCATCCGGCGCCGCGGCGGCGCTGAGGGGGGCGAGGGCGTGGCGCTGGCAGACGGCGCGGACGGCGAGAACGGCAATAACGGCAAACATGGCGATCGATAGGACGAGCATGACGTTGGACTAGGAGGCATGGACTAGGAGGCATGGGCGAGGAAGCATTGGCGACGGATCGGGCGCGTATGACGGCGGACAGGGCAAGCGCGACCGCGGATTAGGACACAGCAAGTGCAGAAGACCACGCGCGCGCGACCGAAAGATCGCCGGACGATGGCAGCGACAGAAAACGGCGGTCTTTTGTCGCAACCGGCCAGAGGCGATGCCTGTTCCGTCCTCCGCAAGCTTCCGCGAACGGCAATTTCGCCCGCTCCTGGCGTGAGTTGCTGCGCTGCAATAGCGCGCGAGCGATTCCGTCCAAGTTTCTGTGGCAAAAAGATTATACCAGGGTTACACTTTCCTTATTCCGGTTTAACGGAGCATGCCGAGGTGGCATTTCTCCCTCCAATCGGGATCGCAAGCCGGCGAAAGATCGGCTCGCTGACGAAAATCCACCAAGGAGGATTCATGCCACCGCTCGTCAAATCCCTTACCGTTGCCGCAGGCTGCCTTGTCGGCACGCTTGCTCTTACCTCGGCCTCCGCCCTCGCCTGGGAGCCGACCCGAACGATTACCTTCGTCGTGCCTGCCGGCACCGGCGGCGGCGCCGACCAGATGGCGCGTGAAATTCAAGGCGTGGCGGCCAAGCACAATCTGCTGAAACGGCCGATGGTGGTCATCAACGAAAGCGGCGGCGCCGGCGCACAGGGCTTCCTGGACGTGAAGAACTCGAAGGGTGATGCGAACAAAATCATCATCACGCTCTCGAACCTGTTCACGACTCCGCTGGCCACCGGCGTGCCGTTCAGTTGGAAGGACTTCACGCCGGTCGCGATGCTCGAACTCGACGAATTCGTGCTCTGGGTCAACGCCGATACGCCGTACAAGACTGCAAAAGATTACATCGCTGCGGTGAAGAAGGATCCCGGCAAGTTCAAGATGGGCGGGACCGGCTCGAAGCAGGAAGACCAGATCATCACTGCCGCGATCGAGCAGCAGACGGGCGCCAAGTTCATTTACGTGCCGTACAAGGGCGGCGGAACCGTGAATGAGCAACTCGTCGGCAAGCACATCGATTCGAGCGTGAACAACCCGATCGAAGCAGTGGCAAACTGGCGCGCCGGTAAAGTGCGTCCGCTCTGCGTCTTCGACAACGAGCGGATGTCGTACACCGACAAGATCACCAAGGACATGTCCTGGCACGATATCCCGACCTGCAAGGAGAGCGGGCTCGACATCGAGTACCTCATGCTGCGCGGTATCTTCACCTCGCCGGATGTCAAGCAGGACGCGGTCGACTACTACGTCGATCTTTTCAAGAAGGTCGAGGCGACGCCGGACTGGAAGGACTTCACCCAGAAGGCGGCATTCAAGCAGACCTTCATGACAGGCGACAAGTTCAAGCAGTGGATCGCGGACGCCGCCAAGCTTCATGAAAGTCTGATGGAGAAGGCTGGCTTCATGGCCAAAAAGAAGTAGTCGATAGCGGGAATAAGAGGGGGCCGCCTTCGGGCGGTCCCCTTTTGCACATCCCGATCCGCTTCTGGCGGAAGTCACAGGCGGAGAACGGCAATATGAGCGGGGATACAGAATGAGCGACGAAACCGACCACTCGCGAAGCCTGGTTTCGATCCACACGATGGAAATGGCGACGGCGCTCGTCATCCTCGTCTTTGCGACCGTGGTGATGGTCAGCAACTACGAATTGGGGGCAGGTTGGGACAGCAGCGGGCCGCAGAGCGGCTATTTCCCGTTCTACGTCGGGGCCATCCTGTTCATCTCGAGTGCGGGGATTCTGATCGGCGAACTGATGAAGAGAAAAAGAGGCACGGTGAACGCCGCATCCTTCGTCGACACCGGGCCGTTTATCAGCGTCCTTCGCATTTTCATCCCGATAGTGATTTACATCATCGCAGTCATATACATCGGGATCTATGTCTCGAGTGCTGTGTTCATCGCCACCTTCATGGTGTGGCTCGGAAAGTACCGCGTCGTCGTTGCGGCGCTTTACGGGATCGGCATCGCTGTGGTGCTGTTCCTCACGTTCGAGGTCTGGTTCCTGGTGCCCTTGCCCAAGGGGCCGCTGGAGGCGTTGTTCGGATATTAAAATTCGAGCCGACGCCCGCAGGACCTATGGGTATCTAGAGGAGACCGCCTCAAGTGATGGATTCGTTCGTTTCCCTCATGCATGGCTTCAGCGTCGTGCTGGTGCCGAGCAACTTCATCTACATGCTGGTCGGCATTCTGCTGGGCGTGCTGATCGGCGTCCTGCCGGGGCTCGGAGCAGCCAACGGCATCGCGATCCTGCTGCCGCTGACCTTCGGGATGCAGCCGACCTCCGCGATCATCATGCTCTCCTGCATCTACTGGGGAGCATTGTTCGGCGGCGCTATCGCATCGATTCTGTTCAACATCCCGGGTGAGCCATGGTCCGTGGCGACGACCTTCGATGGATTTCCGCTTGCGCAAAAGGGGCGGGCCGGCGAAGCGCTGACCGCATCGTTCACGTCCTCCTTCTTCGGCGCCCTGGTCGCCGTGATCCTCATCACATTCCTGGCGCCGATCATCGCCAGCTTTGCGCTGCAATTCGGCCCCGCGGAATTCTTCTCGGTGCAACTGCTGACGTTCTGCAGTTTCGTCGGCATGGGGAAGGATTCGCCGTTCAAGACGATCGCATCGATGATGATCGGCTTCGCCCTTGCCGCCGTGGGACTTGATACGGTGACCGGCCAATTGCGCATGACCTTCGGCTTCAACGAGTTGCTCAACGGCTTCGACTTCCTTGTTGCGGTCATCGGCCTGTTCGGTATCGGCGAGATATTGCTGACGATGGAGGAGGGGCTTTCGTTCAAGGGCGCCAGCGCCAAGATCAATCCCCTGGTCGTTCTCCAGACCTGGAAGGTATTGCCGCGCTACTGGGCGACGTCGCTGCGCAGTGCGGCAATCGGCTGCTGGCTCGGCATTACGCCGGGAGGCGCCACGCCGGCGTCCTTCATGAGCTACGGGCTTGCCAAGCGGTTCTCGAAAAACGGCGACAAGTTCGGCACCGGCGAGCTCGAAGGCGTGGTCGCTCCTGAAACCGCGGCGCACGCCGCGGGCACCAGCGCCCTACTGCCGATGCTGACACTCGGTATTCCCGGCTCGCCAACGGCCGCGGTGCTGCTCGGCGGCCTGCTCATTTGGGGTTTGCAGCCCGGACCGCTGCTGTTTGTCGAGCAGAAGGACTTTGTCTGGGGCACCATTGCCGCGATGTATGTCGGCAACGTGGTCGGGCTTGTTATCGTTTTGACGACCGTGCCGCTCTGGGCAAGCATCCTGCGCATTCCGTTCAGCATCATCGCGCCGGTAATCGTCGCGATCTGCGCCGTGGGTGCGTTTACCGTCAACAACGCCATGATCGACCTGTTCTTCATGCTCGGCTTTGGCATCATCGGCTACGTCTTCAAGAAGCTTAATTATCCGCTGGCCCCGCTCGTGCTGGCATTGGTGTTGGGCGACAAGGCGGAGAGCTCGTTCCGGCAGGCCATGCTGGGCTCGGGGGGCAGCCTCTCGATCTTCTGGTCGAATTGGCTGGTAGGCAGCATCACCGCTCTCAGCATGCTCATGCTGTTCTGGCCGTTGATCTCGAAAGCGATTGGAATGATCCGCGGCAAGGCCACGCCTGTCGCCGCCGGACAGGCATAAGACACGACTCGATTGCGAACCGGTTCGGAGATCAGGGCCGCGCGTTTTTCCCGACACGTTCGGGTCGAGTTTTGCGACCGTGTAGGCGCGCGCTTTTGGCCGCAGTGGCGGGCACTTGCCGCGCTTACAACCCTGAAAAGGCTGACGACTGCAGTTCACGGGGTCGGATTATGAGGTAGACTTTAGACTAGCAATGTTGCGGCGCAATATTCGGCATGAAGTCGTTATTGCAGTGCAACAATTCTTTCGTGAAATCCGCTGATCAGCGCGATCTTCGTTGCGCATCCTCAAACCTCTGGCATATTGTATACCAACATGGCCGACCGAGAGACTTCTTTCCGCAGTCGCGGCGCGTCCACCTTTGGTGGGTCATCCGAAACCGCCTCTGCCGGCACTCATCCGACGATTGAACCCTTCGAGACCGGCGTCAGTTTCAAGCACAAGGCTTACGTCGCCCTGAAGAACGCGATTGTCACCATGGACGTGTACCACAGCCGCGAGGAGATTCGCCTCGACGAGCGCAAGCTCGCGCAGGATTTCGGCGTTAGCCGGACGCCGGTGCGCGAAGCCATGGCGCAGCTCGAGAGCGAGGGCTTCGTGCGTTCGGTGCCGCGGCGGGGCATCTATGTTGTCCGCAAAACCAAGCGCGAGGTGATCGAGATGATCACCGCCTGGGCGGCGCTCGAGAGCATGGCGGCGCGCTTGGCGGCCCGGCACGCTAGCGACGAGGAAATCGCCGGGTTGCGCAAGATGTTCGCCGCCTTCGTCGACGGCAAGCTGCGCGCCCATCTGGACGAATATTCCGACGCCAATATCGAATTCCACCAGAGCATCATCCGGCTCAGCGACAACCAGGTTCTGATCGCTCTGGCCGGGAACCTGTTCACGCATATGCGGATGATCCGCCGTACGACCATCGGCGAGAAAGACCGCGCCGATCGCTCGATCAAGGATCACATGGCTATCATCGAGGCGCTGGAAGCGCGGGACATCGACCGCGCCGAAGTTCTCGTTCGCGACCACGCGCTCGGCCTCGCCGACCATGTGGCGCAGTTCGCCGATTATCTGGACTGAGACGGATGCCGCACTTCTTCGTCAAGCTGATCGCGCCGCGGCCGACCTTTGCCTTGGACATGAACGAGGCCGAGCGCGCGTTGATGAACGAGCACCTCCAGTACTGGAAAGGCCGTCTGGACCGCGGCGAGGTCGTGGTCTTCGGGCCCGTCATGGATCCCGCCGGCCCCTACGGAATGGGAGTGATCGAGGCCGAGGACGAGCGCGGCGCCCGCGTCTTCGCCGATGGCGATCCGGTCGCCAGGGCCGGTCTGGGGTTCAGAATTGAGATCCATTCGATGCGCGCGGTCACGCGCGCAGCCGTAAACTGAATTTGTGGAGGAGTGCTCCCATGAGCGATGCAGCCTTGAAAACGAAACAGGAGACCGCGGCGGATGAGGAGCAGAACCTGACCGACGGGTTCCACCTCATCATCGACGCGCTCAAGCTCAACGGCCTAAATACGGTCTACGACGTCCCGGGCATTCCGATCTCGGACCTGTTGCGCATGGCGCAGGCCGAAGGCATGCGCGTGATTTCCTTCCGCCACGAGCAGAGCGCCGGCTATGCGGCTTCGATTGCGGGCTTCCTCAACAAGAAGCCAGGCGTGTGCATGACCGTGTCCGCGCCCGGCTTCCTCAACGGTCTGACCGCACTGGCGCATGCCACCACCAACTGCTTCCCGATGATCCTCATTTCCGGCTCGTCCGAGCGCGAGGTCGTCGATCTCCAGCAAGGCGACTACGAGGAGATGGACCAGCTCGCCATCGCCAAGCCCCTGTGCAAGGCGGCCTACCGAATTCTGCACGCGCAGGACATCGGCATCGGCGTCGCACGCGCCATTCGATCCGCGGTTTCCGGCCGGCCGGGCGGCGTTTATCTCGACCTGCCGGCCAAACTGCTGGGTCAGGTCATCGGCGCGGAAGCCGGTCGGAAGTCGCTGGTCAAGGTGATCGATGCCGCTCCCGCCCAGATTCCGGCGCCGGATGCGGTGAAGCGTGCGCTCGATGTGCTGAAGAGCGCGAAGCGTCCGCTGATCGTCCTCGGCAAGGGTGCGGCTTACGCGCAAGCCGACGATGCCATCCGCAGCTTCGTGGAGAAGAGCGGCATTCCTTTCCTGCCGATGAGCATGGCCAAGGGCCTGCTGCCGGATAACCATCCGCAGTGCGCGGGCGCAGCGCGCTCGACGGTGCTGAAGGATTCAGACGTCGTCCTGCTGATCGGCGCGCGGCTCAATTGGCTCCTGTCGCACGGCAAGGGCAAGACCTGGGGCGAAGCGCCGAAGAAGTTCATCCAGATCGACATCGAGCCGAGGGAAATGGACTCGAACGTCGAGATCGTCGCGCCGGTCGTCGGCGATGTCGGCTCATGCGTCTCCGCGCTGCTGGAGGGGATGGGCGCCAAATGGCCGGTCCTGCCGGACGACTGGACCGCCGCCGTCGCGAAGAAGCGCGAAGAGAACGTCGCCAAGATGGCGCCGCGTCTCATGAACAACAACGCGCCGATGGACTACCACGGCGCGCTCGGCGCCTTGCGCAAGGTGATCAAGGAGCGTCCCGACGCGATCCTCGTCAACGAAGGCGCCAACACGCTCGACCTCGCCCGTGGCGTGATCGACATGTATCAGCCGCGCAAGCGTCTCGACGTCGGCACCTGGGGCGTCATGGGTATCGGCATGGGCTACGCCGTCGGTGCGGCGATAGAAACCGGCAAGCCCGTCCTAGCGGTGGAAGGCGATTCTGCTTTCGGCTTCTCCGGCATGGAGGTCGAGACGATCTGCCGGTACAAGCTGCCGGTCTGCATCGTCATCTTCAACAACAACGGCATCTATCGTGGCACCGACGTCAATCCGACCGGCGAAGCCGATGCGGCGCCGATGGTGTTCGTGAAGGAGGCCCGGTACGACAAGATGATGGAAGCTTTCGGCGGCGCGGGCGTCCATGTCACGGCGCCTGACGAACTCTATCGCGCGGTCAGCCAGGCGATGGATTCCGGCAAGCCGACGCTGATCAATGCGATAATCGATCCGGCGGCGGGTACCGAATCCGGCCGCATCGGCAACCTCAATCCGCAGAGCAAGCTAAAAAAGAAGTGACACACGTTTCCGCGAGAGCGGGGGCGTAAGCCCTTCGATCATAGAGCGCTGGATGCTCGCCCTCGCGGGCATGACAGCTAAGAATAGTGGAGGATCAGAGATGGCCAAGAAGAAATCCAAATCCGCGGGGAAGGCGAAAGCCGCGGCAAAAAAGCCGGCGCGCAAGGTGGTGAAGCTCGCGGCAAAGAGCGCGAAGAAGCCGGCGGCCAAAAAGGCAAACGGCAAGAGCGCCAGGAGCACGATGCCCCGCCCGTCCGCCAAGCCTTTCGGCATGGACGGTAGGGCGCTGCAGGGCGTGCGCATCCTCGACTTCACGCACGTGCAGTCCGGGCCGACCTGCACGCAGCTCCTCGCCTGGTTCGGCGCAGACGTGATCAAGGTCGAGCGCCCGGGCATCGGCGACATCACGCGCGGCCAGTTGCGCGACGTGCCGAACGCCGACTCGCTCTACTTCACCATGCTCAACCACAACAAGCGCTCGATCACGATCGACTCCAAGCACCCTCAAGGCAAACGCGTGCTCGACGAATTGATCAAGACCTGCGACGTGCTGGTCGAGAACTTCGCGCCCGGCGCGCTCGACCGCATGGGGCTGACCTGGGACCACGTCCACAAGACCAATCCGCGCATGATCGTCGCCTCGATCAAGGGTTTCGGCCCGGGCCCGTACGAGGACTGCAAGGTCTATGAGAACGTGGCGCAGTGCACCGGCGGCTCCGCCTCGACGACCGGCTTCCGCGAGGGCCCGCCGCTCGTTACCGGCGCGCAGATCGGCGATTCCGGGACCGGCCTGCATCTCGCGCTCGGCATCGTCACCGCGCTGTTCCAGCGCACGCGCACCGGCCGCGGCCAGCGCGTGCTCGCCGCCATGCAGGACGGCGTGCTCAATCTCTGCCGCGTCAAGCTGCGCGACCAGCAGCGCCTCACGCACGGTCCGCTCACCGAATACAGCCAATACGGCGAAGGCGTCCCGTTCGGCGACGCGACGCCGCGCGCCGGCAACGATTCCGGCGGCGGCCAGCCGGGCCGCATCCTGATGTGCAAGGGCGCCCCGGACGACCCGAACGCCTATATCTATTTCATCACGCAGGCGCCGGTCTGGGAGTCGATCTGCGACGTGATCGGCGAGCCGACCTGGAAGACCGATCCGGAATACGCGACGCCGAAGGCGCGCCTGCCGAAGCTCAACCGGATCTTCGAGCGCATCGAGCAGTGGACGCTGACCAAGACCAAGGTCGAGGCCATGGAGATATTGAACGAATTCGACATCCCGTGCGGCCCGATCCTGTCGATGAAGGAACTTTCCGCTGACGAGTCGCTGCGCAAGACCGGCACGGTGGTCGAGGTCGATCATCCGACCCGCGGCAAGTATCTGAGCGTCGGCAATCCGATCAAGCTGTCGGATTCGATCACCGAGGTGAAGCGCTCGCCGCTGCTCGGCGAGCACACCGACGAAATCCTCACCGACGTGCTCAAGTTCTCCTCCAAGGACGTCGCCGAGATCAAGGCGTCCGGCGCACTCAGCGCCCCGGAGAAGAAGGAAAAAGCGGCGTAGCTTTCTACTCCCCTCCCCCTTGTGGGGAGGGGTCGGGGGTGGGGGTAGTCGTTTGAAGCGGCGTGCGTGACGACTACGACCCCCTCCCTAGCCCTCCCCCACAAGGGGGGAGGGAACAGGAATGAGTTTTGGGAGAGTCACAAATGCGTATCGTAGTCCACGGCCAGCAGGCGTTCGGCAAGGCCGTGCTGGAAGCGCTCATCAAGCGCGGCGAGAACGTGATCGGCGTCTTCGTCGCGCCGGAGAAGCCGGGTGCCAAGGCCGACCCGCTTAAGGAAGCGGCCGTGGCGGCAGGCCTGCCGGTGCACCAGCCTTCGTCCTACAAGGACCAGAAGCTGTGGGAGGAGTTCAAGGCGATGAAGCCCGACCTCCAGGTCATGGCCTTTGTCACTTTGTTCGTGCCCGAGGAATTCCTCAACATCCCGACACACGGGTCGATCCAGTATCACCCGTCGCTGCTGCCGGCCTATCGCGGTGCTTCGGCGATCAACTGGCCGATCATCAAGGGCGAGAAGGAGACCGGCCTGTCGATCTTCTGGCCGGACAATGGCCTCGATACCGGCGACGTGCTCATCCAGAAGAAGACGCCGATCTCCGCCACGGACACGCTCGGCACCGTTTATTTCGACCGCCTGTTTCCGATGGGCGTCGACGCCATGATGGAAGCCGTCGACCTGGTGAAGGCCGGCAAGGCGCCGCGCGTCAAGCAGGACGAAGCCAAGGCCACCTACGAAGGCCTGTGCCGCGACGGCAACGCGCACATCGATTGGGGCAAGCCCTGGGAGCAGATCGACCGCCTGATCCGCGGCTGCAGTCCGGCGCCGGGCGCCTGGACGACGCGCAGTGGCGCGAAGCTCAAGATATTCGATGCCAAGCCGCTGCCGGCGCGCGATCCGAAAGGCATCGCCGGCAAGCTCGGCGAGGTCGCCGTGGTGGAAGGTGACGGTTTCACCGTCGTCTGCGCCGACGGGCGCTTCAAGGTCACCCGCGTCCAGCCCGCCGACGGCAAGAAGATCGACGCCGGCGAATGGGCGAAGTCAGTCAACCTCGCCAAGGGTGCGATCCTGACCTGACACCGAAGTTTGTCATGCGCGGGCATTGTCCCGCGCATCCCGCTCAGGCCGGCACCGTGCCCGCCCAGGCGGGGCGGCCGGGACAAGCCCGGGCATGACTGAAAATCGAAATTCTCGTCCACCTCTCAATTTGATCGGAAACGCACCATGCCCGCCTCACAGCACCAGACGCCGAAATCCGACATCGAAATTTCCCAATCCGCCAAGAAGCGGCCGATCCTCGAGATCGCCAAGGAGAAGCTCGGCATCGGGGCCGAGAACCTCGACCCCTATGGCCACTACAAGGCCAAGGTGTCGATGGACTACATCAAGTCGCTGCAATCCAAGCCGAACGGCAAGCTGATCCTGGTGACCGCGATCTCGCCCACCACGGCGGGCGAGGGCAAGACCACGACCACCGTGGGCTTGACCGATGCGCTCAATCACATCGGCAAGAAGGCGATGATCTGCCTGCGCGAGCCCTCGCTCGGGCCGTCGTTCGGCATGAAAGGCGGCGCCGCCGGCGGCGGCTATGCCCAGGTCGTGCCGATGGAGGACATCAATCTCCATTTCACCGGCGACTTCCATGCCATCACATCGGCGCACAATCTGCTTTCGGCGCTGATCGACAATCACATCTACTGGGGCAATGCGCTCGGCATCGACTCGCGCCGCGTCGTCTGGCGCCGTGTCATGGACATGAACGACCGCGCGCTGCGCGAGATCGTCTGCTCGCTCGGCGGCGTCGCCAACGGCTATCCGCGCGAGGCCGGTTTCGACATCACCGTCGCCTCCGAGGTGATGGCGATCTTCTGTCTCGCCAAGAATCTCGACGATCTCAAGGAGCGGCTCGGCAATATCATCGTCGCCTATACCCGCGACCGTAAGCCGATCCGCGCGCGCGACCTCAAGGCGCACGGCGCCATGACCGCGCTGCTCAAGGAAGCGATTGCGCCGAACCTGGTGCAGACGCTCGAGGGCACGCCTGCCTTCATCCACGGCGGCCCGTTTGCCAATATCGCGCATGGTTGCAATTCCGTGATGGCGACCACGACGGCGCTGAAGCTCGCCGACTATGTCGTGACGGAAGCCGGCTTCGGCGCCGATCTCGGCATGGAGAAATTCCTCGACATCAAATGCCGCAAAGCGGGGCTGAGGCCCGATTGCGTCGTTCTCGTCGCCACCATCCGAGCGCTGAAGATGCACGGCGGCGTCAAGAAGGAAGACCTGAAGAAAGAGGACTTGAAGGCGCTCGAAGGCGGTATGGCGAACCTCGAGCGGCACATCGAGAACGTGAAGAAGTTCGGTCTGCCGGTGGTGGTCTCGATCAACCGTTTCTCCGCCGATACCCTGGCCGAGACCAAGCTGGTCGAGGAGAAGTGCAAGGCGCTCGGCGTGCAGGCGCTGACGGCCGATCATTGGGCCATGGGCGGCGAGGGTGCGGCGAACGTCGCCGAGGCCGTCGTGAAGGTGATCGGTGAGGGTAAGGCCGACCTGAAGTTCCTCTATCCGGACGAGATGCCGCTGTTCGACAAAATTCGCACGATCGCCAAGGAGCTCTATCGCGCCGACGACGCCACCGCCGAAAAGTCGGTCAAGGACCAGCTCAAGACCTGGGAAGAGATGGGCTTCGGCAAGCTGCCCGTCTGCATTGCCAAAACGCAGTACTCCTTCTCGACAAACCCGGACGCCAAGGGCGCGCCGACCGGCTTCTCGATTCCCGTGCGCGAGGTCCGTCTCTCGGCCGGCGCCGAGTTCGTGGTGGCGATCTGCGGGGAGATCATGACTATGCCGGGCCTGCCGAAGACACCGTCGGCCGACGCGATCGACGTCAAGGACGGCAAGATCGTCGGCCTGTTCTAATCGCCGATATCGGCTATGCAATCATCGGGAGGCCCGCCGTGAGGCGGGCCTTTCCGTTTTTGGGTTACCAAATGGCTAAAAATATCCGCAAGTTCGAGGTTCCATTATGAACGGGGTTTTCGGACCTCCGCGCTACAGATGGAGCATCCGATTTCGTCCGTAAGCAGTGGTCCTTCATGTCCGACGTTACTCGCTCCCGCGATGCTTCCGCCGCCGCTCCCAGCCTCATCGATGAGCTCAACGACGCGGTCGCTGCCGGTGATGTCCAGCGCCGGCTGCGTATTATGCTCCGCATCGCCGATCTCTTCGCGGCCGGGGCGCGCAACTATTCCGGCGATCAGATCGGGATGTTCGACGACGTGCTTCTGGAAATTACCGCGGACATCGAGGTTGGCGCGCGCGCCGAGCTCGCGCATCGGCTTGCGCATGCAGATGAGGCCCCACCGCGGCTGCTGCGCTCGCTCGCCTTCGACGACGCGATCGAGGTGGCCGGGCCGGTGCTGACGCATTCTGAGCAACTCACCGACGACGATCTCATCGAGAACGCCAACACCAGGAGCCAGGCGCATCTGCTCGCCATTGCGCAGCGTCTCAAGCTCGGCGAGGCCGTGACCGACGTTCTGGTCGAGCGCGGCGATCGTCGGGTCGTCAACAAGGTTGCGCGCAACCGCGATGCCCGCTTCTCGCTCGCCGGCTATCAAAAACTGACCGTGCGTGCGCGCCGCGATTCGCGCCTGACGATGGCGCTCGGCCGCCGCAGCGACCTGCCGCGGCAGTGTTTCATCAAGCTCCTCGAAGCGGCTTCCGCCTCGGTGCGCGCGCGGCTCGAGGCCGAACATCCGCAGGTATGCGAGGCCGTTCGCCACGCCGTCGACGGCGTCGCCACCATCATGCAGCGTGACGCGCGCGCGGGATCGCAGGCGCATGCGGCCGCCGCCCGCGGTGCCAAGAGCCGGTTCCGCGTGGCAGGGGCGACGGAAGCCGCAGTACACGCGCCGGCGCGGGCGCAGGAATTCGAGAAGACGGTGGTGGCACTCGCGCGTCTCGGCCGCTTCCCGGTCGATCTCGTCGAGCGGGCGCTGCTCGACGAGGGCGGCGACATGGTCCTGCTGTTCGCCAAGGCGGCCGGCTGCTCCTGGACCACAACGCGCGAATTGCTGACCATGTATGCCGCGACACGTAAGCTGTCCCCAGCCGAGATCACGCGTAGCTTCGAGCGCTTCGGCAGGCTCAGCCGCAAGACCGCGCGCAGTATCGTCGCGTTCCAGGCGCATAGGACCAAGCAGCGAGGCAACGGCGATACCCGCGAGGGACCGGCCGAGGCGGTCGTCGCGCGACTGGCGCTTACCGGCGAACGCACCGAGGCTCGCGCCGCCCAGCGGTAGCGCCTGCCGGATTCCCCGCGCCAACGCTTTCGGCTAGACCCGTTGCTGTTCCGAGTAGAGGAGCGGCGCTCGTTCTACACGGGCATCGCGGAAGCCAAGCATATCATCATCGAAGGATCGAGCGGGCGAAGCAATCCTAGCTCGCGCGAGTGGAAGGGGGATGCAATGGCGACGTTCGTTCTGGTGCACGGTGCCTGGTCCGGCGGTTGGTGCTACGCTAAGACTGCGGCGTTGTTGCGCGCGCGGGGGCACACGGTGTTCACGCCGACATTGACCGGGCAGGGCGAGCGCACGCATCTGTTGTCGGCGAGCGTGAACCTGACGACCCACATGAACGACGTGATCGGGGTGTTCGATTACGAGGGCGTCGAGGATGCGGTGCTCGCCGGCCACTCCTATGGCGGCATGGTGGTCACAGGCGTCGCCGATCGCATTTCCGATCGGGTGGCCGCGCTCGTTTATCTCGACGCTTTTCTCCCGGAAAATGGTCAGTCTCTGTTCGACATCAACATCCTGGCAAACTCGCAGCGGTTCGTCGCCAATGCGGGCAATTGCGGCGGCATCGCCGTGCCGTCGCCATCGGCGGCGTTCTTCAACGTGAATGCCGCCGATGCGCCGCGCGTCGACCGGCTTGCGACGCCCTTTCCGCTGGCGGCAATGGCCGAGCGGCTGTCGCTCACCGGCGCGCACAAGACGGTGCGCAAGCATGTTTACGTGCACGGGACGGTGCTGCCGCGCGAGAGCCCGTTCAAGCCGTTCTACGAGCGCGTCAAGGACGAGCCCGGATGGAGGGCGCACGCGCTCGCCTGCGGCCATCACGTGATGCTCGACATGCCGGAGAAGACGGCGGCGATCCTCGAGGCGGCCGCCTAGGCCGGCGCGCTTCAGGGCGCACGCATCAGGCAAAGAAAATGCGCAAAAGAAAACGCCGCCCCCGTTGCCGGGAGCGGCGTTCGTGGTTGAGTCGACGGGCTGCTACTGGAACAGCTTCATCGAGTTGATCAGCGTCTGGATCACGCCCCAAGCGAGCGGGATGCCGACGAAGCCCCAGGCCAGCACGAGCTGGAGGGTCGTGGTCTCTTCGGTGTCGATGGTCGACATGGTTCTTTGCTCCCTTTAGGCCTTGGCAGCGACTGGTTCTTTGCCACGCATGTCGTCCGCCCTCATGTGCCAGCGGGCGTCGACAGCCTTGACGAAGAAGTTGCAGATGAAGCCGATCACCAGCAGCCCGGCCATGATGTACATCGTGTTGTTGTAGGCCTGCGCCTTCGGCACGCCGTGGGCGATGTTGTACTGACGCAGGTAGTTGACGATCACCGGGCCGAAGATGCCGGCCATCGACCAGGCCGTCAGCAAGAGGCCGTGGATGGCGCCGACATAGCGCGTGCCGTACATGTCACGCAGATAGGCCGGCACCGTCGAGAAGCCGCCGCCATACATCGAGATGATGATCAGGAAGCAGATCACGAAGCCGGCGACGCTGCCGATCGCGCCGGTGTGCGGCACGGTGCAATAGAGCAGGAAGCCGAGCACCATGAACACGAAGTAGGTATTGCGCCGGCCGATATAGTCCGACGTGGAGGCCCAGAAGAAGCGGCCGCCCATGTTGAACAGGCTCATCAGACCGACGAAGCCGGCCGCGGCGACGGGCGTGATATGGCCGGGGAACATTTCCTGGCTCATGGCCGAGGCCTGGCCGAGCACGCCGATGCCGGCGGTCACGTTCAGGCACAGGACCCACCAGATCAGCCAGAACTGCGGCGTCTTGAGCGCATCGTAGACGAAGACGTCGCTTCTGGTGATCAGTCCCACCGATTGCGTCGGTGCGACGTAGCCCGCCGGCTTCCAGCCCGGCGCCGGCACACGGACGATGATCGACCCGACGATCATGAAGAAGAAGTAGACGATGCCGAGGACGATGAAGGTCTCGCCCACACCAATGTGCGTCGGGGTGTTGAACTTGCTCATCAGCCACACCGACAACGGCGCGGCGATGAAGGCGCCGCCGCCGAAGCCCATGATGGCCATGCCGGTCGCCATGCCGGGGCGGTCGGGGAACCACTTGATCAGCGTCGAGACCGGCGAGATGTAGCCGATGCCGAGCGCGCAACCGCCGATGACGCCATAACCGATATAGATCAGCCACAGCGCGTGGAGATAGACGCCGATGGCGGAGATGAAGAAGCCGCCGGCCCAGCACAAAGCCGCGGTGAACATTGCGCGGCGCGGGCCGCCTTCTTCGACCCAGCGGCCGAATACGGCCGAGGACACGCCGAGGAAGAAGATCGCGAGCGAGAAGATCCAGCCGAGCTCGGTCAGCTTCCAGTCACCAGGCCCCGACTGCGTGTGGCCGAGGAGCTTCGTCATCGGCAGATTGAACACGCTGAAGGCGTAGGCTTGGCCGATGCACAAATGCACGCAGAGCGCGGCAGGCGGCACCATCCACCGGCTATATCCCGGTTTGGCGATCGTATGACTGCGATCGAGGAATGAGAGCAGACTCATTGCGCGATTCTCCCCTGGTCATGGATTCCGCGTTCTCGGCGGATCG